>Ga0066461_1000038_pt1 | contig 70818 bp, 62 predicted proteins | sample LakWasMe91_HOW11_2_FD_59572 | JGI IMG/M metagenome (GOLD analysis project Ga0066461, IMG submission 59572) | Freshwater sediment methanotrophic microbial communities from Lake Washington under simulated oxygen tension - Sediment Metagenome 91_HOW11 | ecosystem: Environmental > Aquatic >...
AGGCGTAATCCGGACAAAAGCGCGCCGCCGCGGTCAGCGCGTCGGGTCCGTTGTGGGTGATCACCACGCTGTGTCCCATGGCCGAGAGCAGGGCCCCGATGCTGTTGACGAAATCGACGTTGTCGTCGGCCAGCAGGATGCGGAAGGTTTCGGCGCTGATGAAGGAAGCCGGCATGGTCTTGGCCGGCAGTTCCGGCTCGACCACGATCGGCAGGCGCACCACGAATTCGCTGCCACGGTTGACGCCGGCGCTGCGCGCCTCGATGCTGCCGCCATGCAGCTCCACCAACCTGCGCGCCAGCGACAGGCCCACCCCGAGCCCGGCGTTGCTGCGCTCCAGGGTCGAATCGACCTGCACGAACATCTCGAACACCTGGCCCAGCATCTCGGGTGCGATGCCGATCCCGTTGTCGGCGATATGGATCAGCAGGTCCTTGTCGGCGACCTCGGCAGCCAGGCTCACGCGCCCTCCCCGGTTGGTGTACTTGGCCGCGTTGTTGAGCAGGTTCGACAGGATCTGGGCCAGCCGGGTGGCGTCCCCGTGCAAAAATACCGGCCGGTCCGGCAGCTCGATGACCAGTTCGTGGCCGTGCAGTTCTATGTAGGAGCGCACCACTTCGAGCGCATCGTTGACGACCGCCTTGAGCTCGACGCGCCCCATCTTGATGGCGAACTTGCCGGTGTTGATGCGCGAGACATCGAGCAGGTCGTCGACCAGCCTCACCATCTGGCGCAACTGGCGCTCCATGATGTCGGTGGCGCGCTGGGTGGCTTGGGCGTCGCCGCTGCGAATGCGCAGGATATCGAGCCCGGTGCGGATCGGCGCGAGCGGATTGCGCAGTTCGTGGGCCAGCGTGGCCAGGAACTCGTCCTTGCGGCGGTCGGCCAGCAGCAGCGCCTGTTCGGCGCGCTGGCGCACCCGCATCTCATGCTCGAGCGTCAGGTTGGCTTCCTGCAAGGCGTGCGAGCGGCGCCCGATCTCGGCCAGCATGTCGTTGAAGGCCTCCACCAGCACCCCGATCTCGCCGCTGTTGTTGCCCGGCACGCGCAAGGTGAAGTCGCGCCGCTGCATCACCTCGCGCGCCACGTTGGTGACCGCCAGCAGCGGACGGGTGATGCTTTGCTGCAGGCGCGAGGCGACCAGGGCAGCGATCGCGAGCGAGGCGAGCAGCACCGCGCCCAGGATGGTCGCATAGTTGACCAGGCGTTCGATCAGGCCGTAGCGCGCGCGCAGGTACACCGTGCCGAGCACTTCGCCGTTGTCGACGATCCGGTGGTAGACCACCAGCTCGCCGCGTTCGATGCTGTAGCCTGGCTGGCCCGGGGCGGCCGGAAACGCGGCCTGGCCGGCATGCCGCTCGATATAGGAGGCAAAGCGCACGTTGCCCGTGGTGTAGATGGCGCCGGCCAGGATGTGCGGGCGCACCCGCAGCACCGCCAGGCTCTGCTGCGCGGTCTTGGCGTCGTTGAAAGCGAGCGCGGGCGCCGTCACGCTGGCGATGATGTCGGCCTGGGTCATCAGGTCGTCGACCCAGTAGCGCTGGAAGGTGCGCAGGTCGTACAGCAGCATCGCGATCGAGGCCGCCAGCAGCGCCACGAAGGTGGTCGACACCGCCATCAGGATCAGCTTGCTTCGGACCGAGCCGGTATCGCCCAGCGTCCTCACAGCGGCCCCTTATGGACCTGGTTGGCGACGGTCAGCAGGCGCGAGCTCAGTTTGACATTGTTCCTGTCGGCCGCCTCGAGCGAGATGTCAAAACGCACGCGCTGCTCGACGATCTTGAAGTTGATGACGCTGCCCTGCTGCAGCCCGTCCTCGCATTCGGTCACCACCAGCACCGCCCCCTGGCGCGCCGCCTTGAGCAGGCGTGCCACGCGCGCGCAGTCGTCGCCCGGAATGAACAGCAGGTGCAGCGCGCCCGGCGCCTCGCTTTCGCGCAAAGCCTTGACCACGATGGGCCGATTATTGACATAGCGCCCGCTCACCGTGCGGCTCAGCTCGGCCGCCATGTCGTCGGCGCCGACCACGCCGACGATAAATGGCGTGCTGGCGTCGCCGAACGAGGCCGCGGGATATTCCGTGTAGCCGAGAAACTTGTAGAGGAATGCCGCTTTCACGCTGCGCTCGAGGTTCACGTCGGACGGAACCGGATTGGCCAGCCCGAACGGCGCGGCCAGCGTGCCAAGTGCAGCCAGCGCGCAGCCAAGCAGCCGGCGGCGGTTGGCGGGAAGCGCTTGCTCGATGTATTTACTCATCGGCCGCTCAGTGCTCGCTGGCGATGCGCGCGCCGGCGAGCGACAGGTGCACCGCGTTGCCGCGAGCGGCCAGCGCCAGCTGTGGCAGCACGCCCTGCACGCGCGGGCGTTGCAGTGACGTTACTACGATCGAAGAGAGCTGTTCGAGCGTGAGATCGATCAGGGGCAGCTGAGGCTGGCTGGAAGTGATTGCAACACAGGCAGGTAAAACGGTCGTGCCCGCCACCGCCAGGATAGGGAGTAAGGAAATGCGCATGCTTGCTATCGTAAAACATTTTCTTGCCCGAACAAAGCGGAGCACGACCTGAGCGGGCCAAGCGTCATTATTTTGCAAAAAATCGCGCCAAAGTGTCAAAAAAACGAAACGGTTGCCGCCAAATGTGTTTATTTTCATAGTGAGCCAGGCCTGAAATAAGTAATTGTGATAACTGACATCATTAAAATAAACTGGACGAATGTGTTGCCGCACGGCATTATTGCACCTGTCTCCTCTATTCCATCAAGGAAATAGATTCCGCCCGCTCTTCAGAGCGGGTTTTTTTTTGCCCGGGGTGTTCTCTTCGTCAAGTGCAGGGCTCATTTGCGTCGTTCCGGCCATTCACACCTGGCGGCGGCCGTTGCGCCGCCCGCTGCCCGGCCCCTGCCGCGCCAAGCGTGCCGCGCCTTTCGCGCCGCTTTGGTGTACGATCGCTTGAACTTTCCGAATCCCACAACAGGTTTACAAATGGAACAGGCGCTTGCGCTCCCGCCCGGGCATTCCACTGAGCCGCCCGATCCGTTCGACTGGTCGAAAACGGCCTTGGGGGCGCGCTCCCATTGGCCGCATTGCCTGCGCCTGACAGTCGACATCGTTCTCAACTGCCCGCTGCCGATGCTGCTGGCATGGGGCAGCGAGCCGGTCGTCATGTTCAACGACGCCTATGCCGCCCTCGGAGGGCCGCGCCACGCGCGCGCACCGGGCGCCACCGTTCCTGCGCTGTGGCCGGCGCCACTGTCCGCCGGCGATGCCTTCGAGCGCGCCCGGCGCGGCGAGACGCTGGTGCGCCGTGCCCAACCGCTGGCGGTGATGCATGGCGAGCACGCCGAACAGATCGACGCCGACCTGTACTTCACCCCGGTGCGCGACGAGCAGGAACAGGTGCGCGGCGTGCTGTGCGCGCTGGCGCCCGGGGCACGGCGCGCCGCGCCCGCGGACGGCGCCCTGCGCATCCTGGTGGTCGAGGACAATCTCGATGCCCAATACCTGGTGTGCGAAATGCTCAACGCCTTCGGCCACGCCAGCGACGGCGTGGCGCGCGCCGAGGCGGCCCTGGTGCTGCTCGCAAACGCCCATTACGATGTGCTTTTTTCCGATGTGAGCCTGCCCGGCATGTCCGGCGTCGAGCTGGCGCGCCGCGCCCTCGCGGCCCAGCCCGGCTTGAAAATCATCTTCGCCTCCGGCTACGGCGAGGCGCTGCTGCGTCACGTCGACTTCCCTTTTGTTTCTCTGCAGAAGCCTTACGAGCTCGAACAACTGCAGGCTGCGCTCGCCAGCGTCAGCACCCGGCCGGACAGCGCGCGTGAAGTGCCCCAAACGTGCGGATGAAACTGCCACCGCTACGCTAGAATCAGTTTCGGGCCGACTGATGCATGGCGCCATCACTGGCGCGACGATGAAGCAGCGACGGTTTCCGCCCACACGAGTCTTGCGTACCATGATGATCCCAACAGAGCCTGCCGGCAGCATTGCCCGCCTCGCCGAGCTGCTCGCCGTAGCGGCGGCCGGCGCGCCCCCGCCTTCCCATCGCGACCTGCCTTGCCAGGCGCCGCGGCGCGCCATGCAACTGCCGAAGGGGCGCCAGTGAGCGGCAAGCACGACGAAAAAAAACCGCCGCCTGCGCTCGCCGCGCGCGCTTCCGACAGCGTGCCGGCGACGCGCCAGCACGCACAGGACGACCTGGTCAGCACCCGGGAGGCGCTGCGCCAGACCAAGGAAAGCATGGAGCGCATGCTCGAAAGCCTGACCGACGGCTTGTGCGCGGTCGACACCGAATGGCGCGTCACGTATATCAATGCGCGCGCACTGGAACTGCTCTCGCCCCTGCATGAGTCGCGCGAGCGCGTGCTTGGCAGGTCGATCTGGGATGAACTGCCCGAACTGTGCGGCAGCGCCATTGAAACCGAGTTCCGGCGCGCCATGGCCTCGCAGCAGACGCTCAGCTTCGAGTTCTACTACCCGCTCCTGAAGTGCTGGTTCGACCTGCGCGTGTATCCGTCCGAGGAAGGCCTGACCAGCTACATCCAGGACATCACGCGCCGCAAGGCCGATGAAAATGCATTGCTCAACGGCAGCAACCGGCTCCAGGTAGCGCTCTCGGCCGGCCGGCTCGGCGACTGGCGCTGGGACGCGCTGTCGGACCGGGTCACGCTCGGCGCGCGCGCCGCGGAAATCTTCGGGCTGCCGGCCGAAACGCCGCTGATATGGCCGCAGTTGCGTGCGCGCCTGGTCGACACCGACCGTGCGATGGCGCGCAGCGAATTCCTGCAGGCGTTCGTCCAGCACACCGACCTGAACATCGAATGCCGCATCGAGCGCCCCGGCTGCGGACAGTGCTGGGTCGCCATCGTCGGGCGCGGCGACTACGACAATCACAACAATGTGCTCGGCATGACCGGCGTGCTGCAGGACATCAGCACCCGCAAGAGCGCCGAGGACACCTTGCGCCAGAGCGAGGAAGTGCTGCGCGCACTGGCCAACTCGATCCCGCAACTGGCCTGGATGGCGCAGGCCGACGGCGCCATCGTCTGGTTCAACAAGCGCTGGTACGAATACACGGGCACCACGCCCGACCAGGTGGTCGGCTGGGGCTGGCAAATGACGCAGGACCCGGAGGTGCTGCCGCAGATGCTGCAGCGCTGGCACGCATCGATCGACACCGGCGCCCCGTTCGAGATGGAGTTTCCGATCCGCGGCGCCGACGGCCAGTACCGCTGGTTCCTGACGCGCGTGAGCGCGGTGCGCGACCGCCACGGCAAGGTGCTGCGCTGGTTCGGCACCAACACCGACGTCGACCAGGTCAAGCGCGTGCAGCAGGCGCTGCGCGAGGAATCGAACGTGCTCGAACTGCTCAACAGCACCGGCAGCGCACTGGCGTCCCAGCGCGATCTGCGCTCGCTGCTGCAGGGCGTGACGGACGCGGCGACCGGTATCAGCGGCGCGCGCTTCGGCGCCTTCTTTTACAACGGCAAGGACAGCGACGGCGACCTGTTCACCCTGTACACGCTGGCCGGCCCGGCGCCGCCCGAGTTCGGGCGCTTCGGCCAGCCGCACGCGGTCGAACTGTTCGGCCTCAGCCTGCGCGGCGAACGCGTGGTGCGTTCGAACGACATCACGCACGATGCGCGCTACCGCGGTGCGGCGCCCCACTTCGCCGGCCCGGGCCCGCATCCGCCGGTGCGCAGCTACCTGGCGGTGCCGGTCATCGCGCGCACCGGCGAAGTGCTCGGCAGCCTGTTCCTAGGGCACCCCGAGGCGGGCATCTTCAACGAGCGTACCGAACGCATCGTGGGCGGCATCGCGGCCCAGGCCGCCGTGGCGATCGACAACACGCGCCTGTACGAGGCGGCGCAGCAGGCGGCCGAGGAACGCAAGGTGCTGCTCGAGAGCGAACGCTCGGCGCGCGCCGAGGCCGAGCGCACCAGCCAGATGAAAGACGAGTTCCTGGCCACCTTGTCGCACGAACTGCGCACCCCGCTGTCGGCCATCCTGGGCTGGGCCCAGGTGCTGCGGCGCGGCAGCCGCGACCCGGCCGACCTGCAGCGCGGCCTGCAGACCATCGAGCGCAACGCGCGCGCCCAGGCCCAGCTCATCGAAGACCTGCTCGACATGAGCCGCATCACCTCGGGCAAGGTGCTGCTCGACATGCAGACGCTGGCGCCGGCGCAGTTCGTCGACGCCGCCATCGAAACGGTGCGCCCGGCCGCCGACGCCAAAAACATCCGGCTCGAAAAACACTACCACCCGGGCGCCGGCCTGATCGCCGGCGACCCGGCGCGCCTGCAGCAGGTGATCTGGAACCTGTTGTCGAACGCGATCAAGTTCACCCCGCGCAACGGGCTGGTGCGCATCGTGCTCGCGCCGCGCGAGGGCCAGGTCGAGATCATGGTGCAAGACAGCGGGGTCGGCATCGATCCGGCCTTCATGGCGCACGTATTCGAACGCTTCCGTCAGGGCGACGCCTCGACCACGCGCCAGCACGGCGGGCTCGGCCTGGGCCTGTCGATCGTCAAGCACCTCATCGAGCAGCACGGCGGCACCGTGCAGGCGGCCAGCGCGGGACCCGGCCAGGGTTCCAGCTTCACCATCTCCTTGCCCGCGGCCAGCCCGGCCGCGCTGGCCGCGCGCGCCGAGCCCATCGCCTACCAGCCGCCCTCGCCGCAGGCGTCCGAGATCCTGCTGCGCGACTTGGCCGGAGTGAAGGTGCTGGTGGTCGACGACGAGCCCGATGCGCGCGAGCTCATCAAGCGCATCTTGTCGGACTGCCACGCCAGCGTCGCCACCGCCGCCAGCGCCGGCGAGGCGCTGGCCGCATTCAGGCGGTGCCCGCCCGACGTACTGGTGAGCGACCTGGGCATGCCGGAGATGGACGGTTTCGCGCTGCTGGCAAGGGTGCGCGCGCTCGGCCAGGCCGGCGGCAACGTCGCTGCGGTCGCGCTGACCGCGTTCGCCCGTTCGGAAGACCGGATCCGCGCGCTGCAAGCCGGCTTTGGCGCCCATATTTCCAAGCCGGTCGAGCCGTCCGAACTGATCGCCGTAGTGGCCGCGATGGCGCGCCAGGCAACAGGCTAGCCGGCCCGCGCGTTCCATCTTGTCCTTAAAACAAGAGCGTGGTTAATTGATGTTCCTACCGCCGCACGCGACGCTGTCCTACAAGAAATTATCGGAAGTTTGCTACACTGTCCGCAGATAAATTGTGTGTTGCCCGATTTTGTGCATGGTCCTCCATTGCCGCATCCGCGCCCCACACTGCGCCCGGCCGCGGCCGGGCGATCAACTGCCTTCTTGATTGAGACATGCATGCCGAGCCGAAAAGACATCCTCAACGCGAAAATCCTGATCGTGGACGATTCCGCCGACAATATCGACCTGATGGAAGAGATATTGCGTGACGAAGGCTACGATTGCGTCAGCTCGACCATGTTGCCCGAGCAGGTATGCCCGCTGCACCGCCAGCACTGCTACGACCTGATCCTGCTGGACCTGCAGATGCCGGGACTGAACGGTTTCCAGGTCATGAAGGGCCTCAAGGAAATCGAGCAAGGCGGCTACCTGCCGGTGCTGGCCCTGACGGCCCAGCCCAGCTTCAAGATTGCCGCGCTCGAAGCCGGTGCGCGCGACTTCATCAGCAAGCCGTTCGACCTGCTCGAAGTGCACAAGCGCATCCACAACATGCTCGAGGTGCGCCTGCTGTACAAGGAGCTGGCCCAGTACAGCCGGGCGCAGCAGGAACTGGCGCTGCACGATGCGCTGACCGGGCTGCCGAACCGGCGCCTGCTGGAAGACCGCATCGCCACCACGCTGCAGCACGCCAGCCGCAACCATCACAAGGCGGCCGTGATGTACCTCGACCTTGACGGCTTCAAGGCGATCAACGACACCTACGGACATGCCTACGGCGACGAAGTGCTCAAGATCGTGGCGCAGCGCCTGGTGGCGTGTTCACGCAAGGAAGACACGGTGGCGCGCCTGGGCGGCGATGAATTCATGGTGGTGCTAGGTGAAGTATCGGGCCTGGGCGATGCGCAGGGTCCGGCGGCCAAGCTGGTCGATGCGGTGGCCGAACCGTTTTTCATCAACGACCTGAGCTTGCAGCTGTCGACCAGCATCGGCATCAGCATCTACCCTGACGACGCCGAAACGGTCGAGGCGCTCATCAGCATTGCCGACTATGCACTGTACGAAGCCAAGCGCGGCGGGAAAAACCGTTTTTGCGCGACCTCGGTGCAGCCGCCCGCCATCCTTCCGGTTGGCAAGGTTGAGCTCGCAAGGCGGCGCTAGAACGTGGGTATGTGCAAGGCGCAAGAGCGAAGCGAGCTGTGACGCCTGGCTGCGGCGCGCTGCGCCTTGCCTTCAGCCTGGCGCCTTTTGCTGCGCGCCATTGTTGGCGCCCGGCTGCTTGGCGCCGGCTTCCTCGGTGCGGACCTCGACCGCGCCGGCGTTCTGGTGATCGAAGTGGGCATCGACCTTGTCCGGCGCAACTTCAACGCGCGTGATGCCGGAATCGACCGAAATCGGATCGCTCGCCGGAAAGGTCATTTCAACGGCTTCGTCGAGCAGGACATCCTGGGCGATCTGGGCCGGCGTATCGGTTTCCTCGGAGGCCAGGGCCTTGATCGCGCCGGCCCATTTGACGAACTTGAGCTCGGCCAGCTCGCCAATGGTGCAGATGCCGAACGCGTCGCTCAGCGCGCGCGCATCGCTCGCGCTCACGCCGCGCAGTGCATTGATGGGTGCCTCGACAAGTTCCCTCAGGCATTTGCCGGCATATGCATCGTCTACAATCGAATCGATATTCATTTCTGTCCTTTCGAGTTGGGGCCGGGCGCAGCGCCCGCCCAAGGTCCCGGGCGATCGCGCGCCCGCCAGGGTGCGCGCAACCGGATTGCGCTGGACACGGGTGACTATGTCACAGCGGTCCCGGACCGTATGTGCGCCAGCGTACGTTTTGTACATATCCGCGCACGCCAGCATTTTGACATCGCCATGCCCCATTGCTATGATGCAAGCGACGAGCGTTGCGGACCCGTTTCGCAAATGAAGCATGAGACAAAGCAGTACGGGAATGACGTGCCAAAAATCGAGAAACCAAAAATCCTGGTCGTCAACGACGATGCTGCGAGCCTGCTGGCACTGACCAGCTTGCTGGATCAATGGGCCGACGAATCGAACTACGAGGTGCTGGCCGCGCGCTCGGGCCAGGACGCGCTGCGCCAGGTCTTGCTGCACGATTTCGCTGTCATCTTGCTCGATGTGAACATGCCGGGCATGGACGGCTTCGAAACGGCCGAGGCGATCCACCAGCGCGCCCGTTCCGCCGACATTCCCATCATTTTCGTGACCGCCTTCCTGGCCGATGAAATCGACCGCCTCAAGGCCTACCAGCGCGGGGCCGCCGATTTCCTGTTTACGCCCGTGATTCCGCAAATTCTGCACGCCAAGGTGTCGGTGTTCGTGGCGCTGGCTACCAAGAACGAGGAACTGAAGCGCCAGGCGTACAAGCTGAGCCAGCGCACCACGGAGCTGACCGCCACCAACAAGCGCCTCACGCGCGAAATGGAAGAACGCCGCGCGGCCGAGCGCAAAAGCCATGCCAAGGACGAGTTCCTGGCGATGCTGGGCCATGAGTTGCGCAATCCGCTCAGCGCCATCAGCAGCGCCGCCTCGCTGATCGGCCTGCCCGGCGCCGGCAGCGAGACCGTCACCCGCGCCAAGCTCATCATCCAGCGCCAGAGCCAGCACCTGAGCCGCATCGTGGACGACCTGCTCGACCTGTCGCGCGCCATGTCAGGCAAGATCTTGCTCTCGATCCAGCCGGTCGAGCTTTCCGCGCTGGTGTCGGCCTGCCTTGACACCTTCCGCGCGACCGGACGCAGCGCCGGCTACCAGTTCGATGTCGACATGCTGCCAGGCTGGGTGAACGGCGATGCGACCCGCCTCGAACAGATCGCCACCAACCTGATCGATAACGCGCTCAAGTACACCCCGGCCGGCGGCAGCATCGGCATCGCGCTCACGGCCGAGGGCGACGACGTCGTGCTGACGGTGCGCGATTCAGGCGTCGGCATTTCGCCCGAACTGTTGCCGCAGGTGTTCGATGTATTCGTACAGGGCAGCATCACGCTGGACCGCTCGCAAGGCGGGCTTGGCATCGGGCTGGCGCTGGTGCGCCGGCTCGCCGAGCTGCACGGCGGCAGCGTCGGTGCGCACAGCGCGGGCCCTGGCAAAGGCAGCACCTTCACCATCCGGCTGCCGCGCGCAACGCCGGCCGCGGCGCCGCTCATGGCGCCGGCCGCGCCCGACAGCGCCAAGCCCTCGGTGCTGCTCATTGAAGACAATGAGGATGGCCGCGAGATGATGGCGACCATGCTCTCGGCCTACGGGTACGCGATCGAGCACGCGCCGGACGGCGTCCAGGGCGTGCAGATGGCGGTCTCGTTCCTGCCCGACGTCGCGCTGGTCGACATTGGCTTACCCGGCATCGACGGCTACGAAGTGGCGCGGCGCCTGCGCAAGGACAGCCGCACCAGCCACATCAAGCTGATCGCGCTGACCGGCTACGGACTGGAAGACGACCAGCGCCGGGTGCTCGAAGCCGGTTTCGATTTGCATCTGGTCAAGCCGGTCGCGATCCAGAATCTGTTGGACGCAATCGGCCACTGCACGCTCCAGGGCGCCAAGGCCTAGCTCGAGCAGCATCACCAAGAAACGGGGGCAGCTTCTGCCCCCATTGAAAGCACCTGCCAGGTGTGCGCTAGACCCCGGCCGCAGCCAGTTCCTCCTTGCGCATGGCCATTTCCGCGCCCAAGGCCTCAAGGTCGAGTTTGCCCTTGCGCGCCAGCGGGAACATGTCCTTTTCTTCTTCCTGGACATGGTGCTCGATCTGTTCGGACAGCACCTTGACCTTGGCGTCGTACAGCTCGTCCTCCGGGTCCATCTCCTGGATCTGCGCGATCAAGTCTTTGGCACTGGCATGTTCGACCACGGCTTCGTCGACCATCTCCTCGGCCTCCTTGCCGGCCTCGCGCACGGCCGGATAAAAAATTTCTTCCTCCACCATCGCGTGCAGGGTCAGCGCCGTGCAGATCTGGTCGGCCAGGCGCTTCTTGCCGGCCTTGGCGCGATCGCCCAGCGCTTCGTACTGTTCAAACAGATCGGCGACTTCGCGATGCTCGGAAGTCAACATGGAAACGGCGTCGTTGGATTTCGCTTTCATTCAATGCTCCTTTAATTAAATAAATAACCCGTCAAGCGGTAATGCAAGATTGGCCGTAAACGCCGCGCGGGTATGTGCGTCATTTCACGCTGGCAGGCGAGCACCGGACGCGGCGCCGCTGGCGCCAAAGCTGTTGTATGATTTGGGAAACTTTCATTGAGCCTCCCCCATGACAGCAGCAGCGGCAGCACAACAACTCGATGCGGAACTGCAGCGCATGGCGGCCGAGCGCAACGCCGACCTGAGCGAACTGCTGGGCCACCTGACGACCTGCTGGGACGACCAGAACCGGCAGCTGGCGCGCCAGCTGCACGACACTCTCGGCTCGTCCATCACGGCGCTGACCATGCATCTCGGTTTGCTGATCCAGCAACTGCCTGCCGACAAGGCACTGCACGATCGCGCTGCGCAGATGAAACAGCTGCTGCTCGCCATCATCGCCGCCAACCGGGAGATGCAACTGTCGCTGTGGAATGACAAACTCGAATTCCTCGGGATCAAGGCCGCACTTGCCGAGCTGGTGAGTGAGTTCGGCAGCGCGCACGGCATCCGCGCGCGCGCCAGCCTGCCGGACGAAGATGCCAGCTATGGACGCGCGCACAAGGTCGTGCTGCTGCGCTGCCTGGAAGAAGGCCTGCGCAACATCGCCGCCCATGCGAGGGCCAGCGAGGTCGAGGTGATTCTCGACGACAATGACGAACAGATCATGCTGACGGTGCGCGACAATGGGCTCGGGCCCGGCGCCGCCAGCATCGGCGCGCGCGAATGCCACGGCCTGCGCATGCTGCGCGAGCGTGCGATTTACCTGGGCGGAACGCTCACGCTCGCTGGCGCCGAGCCGCACGGCACGCTGCTGACCATGACGCTGCCGAAAACTGCCAGCGGCGCCGCATGACAGGCAGCGCCGTCAGTGCAGCTTGACCAGGGGTTTGCTGCGCTTGATCAGGAAGCGCGCCAGCGCCAGCACCCCGGTGCGCACTGTGCCGAGCACGGCCCGGTGATGCAGCAGGTGCAGGCTCACGTACATGATGCGCGCCACGAAACCCTCGACGAACCAGCTCAGGCCTTTTAGCGAACCCATCAGGCTGCCGACAGTGCTGGTCTGCCCGAACGACACCAGCGAGCCGTAGTCGCGGTACAGGTAGGGCCGGTCTGGCGCGGCTTCGCCGCGCGCCTGCCGCAGCAAGGCCCGGTACAGGTAGTCGGCCTGCTGGTGCGCCGCCTGGGCGCGCGGAGGGACCTGCTTGCCGCTTCCGTCCACGCAGGCGGCGCAGTCGCCCAGCGCATACAGGCCGGCATGCCCCTTCACGCGCAGGAAACTGTCGACCTCGACCTGCCCGCCGCCGCCGGTGGGCAGGCCCAGCGTGGCAAGCACCTGCGGCGCGCCGATCCCGGCCGCCCACACGCACAAATCGGCACGGTAGCTGTTGCCGCCGGCGTCGGTGAGCCGGTCCGGCCCGACCGCCCTCACGCGGCAACCGGTGACCACCTTGATGCCGCGCTGATGCAGCAGTTCGAGCGCTGCCGCCGAGACACGTTCAGGCAGCGGCGCCAGGATCCGGCTCGCCCCTTCGAGCACGGTGATGCGCACGTCGCGCTCGCTTTGCAGATGGCGGAAGCCGTAGGCGGCGTACACCCCGCTGGCCTCGCGCAGTTCGGCCGCCAGTTCGATCCCGGTGGCGCCGCCGCCGACGATGACGATGTCGAGGCCGCGCTGCCGCTGGTCCTGCTCGGCGCCGGCCAGCAGCTTGAGCAGCGTCAGGCGGAAGCGCTCGGCGTCTTCTGTGGCATTCAGGGAAATGGTGTGTTCCTTGGCGCCGGGCACGCCGAAATAGTTGGCGACGCTGCCGATGGCAATGACCAGTGCGCCAAATTCGAGCGCGCGCGCCGGCAGCACCTGCTCGCCCGCGCCCGTGCTGACAGGGCCGACTTCGACGCGCTTGCGTTCGGTGTCGAGCCCGGCCAGCGCGCCGTAGACGAAGGTGAAGCCGTTATCGTGCGCCAGCATCAGGTAGGACAAGCCCTCCTGGTGCACGTCGAGGGTGCCGGCGGCCACTTCGTGCAGCGACGGTTTCCAGATGTGGTAAAGGCGGCTGTCGACCAGCGCCACCCTTGAGGGGCCAAGCTTGCGGCCCAGTTTGCAGGCCAGCTCAAGACCGCCTGCCCCACCCCCAACAATGACTATGTCGCTGCGCAAGCGTCTCTCCCGATGCGGCGCCAGGGCGCGCTGTGCGCCGGCCGGTCCTCATGCAAGTCTACACTGCGGCGCGCATCGGCGCCGCCCAGTGCCGGCCGCAGCGCTTAGTGCTTGTCGTGGCCCTTGCCGTGGCCCTTGCCGTGGCCCTTGCCGTGGCCTTTGCCGTGGCCTTCGTCGCGGCCATTCTCATACTCGCCGCCGCGCTCATGGCCGTGCTGCTCGCGCACGCGCGGCGCGTAGGTGTTGCTGTACCACTCATCGCGCACGAAGTAGACCGGCTGGCCGCACGCGTTGTATTTGGAACAATGCTTGGACCATTTCTTCTCGTGGCCGGGCGGCACGCGCAGGTAGATCGGTTGCGCGCCAACGCGGCGCCGTTCGATGATGACGGGCTCGCCGAAAATCACCTGCGGGCGTGCGAAGTCGCCGATATCGATGCGCCCGTAAAATCCGGCGTCGCCGATCGATACGCTCAGGTTGGTCTGGGCCAGGGCAGGTACGGCGGCGGCGCACAGCGCGGCGGCGAGAATCAGGGTTTTCATGAACTGCCTCAATAGTGGTTGAAAAGTCGGAACTGGGTACAAGTTTAACAGAGGCAATGTTCTCGTCCGTACGCCAGCGCACATATCCCCTACATGCTGCGAAACAGCGCCATGAACGGCTGGCTCACGCTCAGCGTTTCCGGACGCGTCTTCAGGCGCACCACCCCACGCCCGGTTTCGTCACGCGCGATCGAGGCGACCGCCTTCAGGTTGACGATCGTGGAGCGGTGGATCTGCTTGAACGTGTTCGGGTCGAGCACCTCGAGCAGCTCGCGGATCGGTTTGCGCAGCAGCGCTTCGCCTTCGGCCGTCATCACCACCGTGTACTTGGTGTCGGACTGGAAGTAGGCAACGTCGTCGACCATGATCAGGCGCGTTTCGGCGCCCGCGCTGGCAGTGAGCCATACCAGCGGCGGCGCCTGGCGCGTGTTGGGCAAGGTGCTGCCGAGCTGGCGCAGCGCGGCGGCCAGTGCATCCGGATCGAGCCGCTCTCCCTGCGCACGCACCTTCAGGCGCTGCACGCAGGCGGCGAGGCGCTCGCGCGAGACCGGCTTGAGCAGGTAGTCGAGCGCCCCGCGCTCGAACGCGTCGATCGCGTACTGGTCGTAGGCGGTCACGAACACGATCCGGGTGTGCGGACTGGCCTCGGCCATGGCGGCCGCCACTTCCAGCCCGGACAGGCCCGGCATGCGGATGTCCAGGAAGGCCACCTCGGGCTGGTGCGCGGCGATCGCCTCGAGCGCGCTGCCGCCATCTTCGCAAGCGGCCGCGATCTTGAGCTCGGGCCACTCCTGCCCGAGCAGCTCGACGAAGGCATCGCGCAGCAGGGTTTCATCTTCGGCAATCACACAGTCAGCCATGTTCGCCTCCCATCAGCACGCTGTTCGGCACCGTGATCGTGGCCGCCACCCCGTTCGGGAAATTGGCGACGATGGCGAACGTTGCACTCGATCCGTAGGCCAGGCGCAGGCGCTCGCGCACATTGCGCAGGCCGATGCCGGTGCCGCCGCCCTCGGCCGAAAAACCGCGCCCGTCATCGGCCACGGTCAGCGCCACCGCATTGTCGAGCGTGCGCGCCAGGATCCAGACGGTGCCGCCGCCCGGCTTTGGCTCGAGCCCGTGCTTGATCGCATTCTCAACCAGCGTTTGCAGCATCATGGTGGGAAACAGCACCGTTTTCAGTGCGTCCGACACGTCGATCTGCAGGTTCAGGCGTGCCCCCATGCGGATCTTGAGGATGTCGAGGTAGGCGCGGGCCCGCTCGAGTTCCTCGCCGACCGTCGACAATGCCTCTTCGGTGCGCGGCAGCGAGTGGCGCAGATACAGGATCAGGTTGCCGAGCATCTGGTCGGCGCGCGCCGGATCGGTGCGGGTCAGCACCTGGGCGCTGGCCAGGGTGTTGTACAGGAAGTGCGGTTCGACCTGGGCGTGCAGCAGGCTCAGCTTGGCCAGGGTCAGTTCTTTTTCGGTGGCGCTCTGGCGCACGCTGGCCTGCTCGCTGCGGCGCCGCTCGGCCACCCTGCGCGTGATGGCGCGCACGATCGCTTCCGCGTTCTCGAGGTTGGTGCCATCGTCGACCAGGAACCAGTCGCTCCAGGCCGCGCGTTCCGGTTCGCAGATCAGGGTCACGCTGCCCGCGTCGCCGTTGGGCGTGACCGTCATCAGTATCTGGTTGCGGCGGGTCGAAAAATAGCGCGCCAGGCCAAGCTCCGGCGCGCCGCTCTTGGTGTACGGATCGATGCGCTTGACCTTGGCGCGCACCTGCAGGCTGTCGCGTGCGCTTTCGATCTCGTGCGCGCCGGGCAGCTCGCGCATCGCGCAATCGACCATGTCGAAGGCTTCCCCGGCCTCGAAGGGAATTTCGATCTGGCGGCGCTGGCGGCTCGACAGCGTGCTGTTGTTGACCTCGCCCGCGATCAGGCGCACCCGGCGCAGGTGCGAGAAGGCGCCGCTTGCCACGAAGCCGGACAGCACGAAGCCGCCCAGCACGAAAGGTCCGTCGGATATATCGAACCAGGTGCGCAGGGTTTCGACGGTGGTAATGGTGATCGCCATGTAGGTGATCACCCACGCCAGCGCCAGGCGGAAAACGAAGAAGATGCTAGTCATCATGATGGGTTCCAGTGAAGTAGGCTTGAACCAAGCATAGCGAAGGCCCGGCCAGCGCTCGGGCATTTTCCGATGGAACCGCAAAAGCGCCGACGCAACGCGCCATACGTGGACAGAGCGAAAGCGGGGTCAACATCGATTTTCGCTACACCCCGGTTTCGCTCGGCTGACAACCATCAAGCCTGCGGCTGGGACGCGATCCACTGGTCGACGATCTTGGCCAGCACGTCGAGCGGAACCGAGCCGGCGCGCAGCACCACGTCGTGGAACGCGGGCAGCGAGAACTTCGCTCCCAGCGCGGCGCGCGCCTTTTCGCGCAGCTCGACGATCCGCAGCATGCCCAGCATGTAGGCGCAGGCCTGGCCAGGCCACACCGTATAGCGCTCGACTTCGGCCGCGCCAATGCCGTAGTCGATCGCCTGCTGGCGGGTCCAGCCCTTGCTGTGCAGGCCGGTGTCGACCACCAGCCGGCGCGCGCGGAACAGCTCGGAGCCGAGCGCGCCGAGCAGGCCGGGCACGTCGCCCGCATACCAGCCCTGCTCGACCGCCAGCCGTTCGGTGTAGAGCGCCCAGCCTTCGCTGTGCGCGCTGCCGCCGCCGAACACGCGCTGGGTGCGGAACTTCGGCAGGCCGCTCAGTTCCTGCTGGATCGCGAGCTGGAAATGGTGGCCCGGCACCGCCTCGTGATAGGACAGGCTGCGCATGCGGATCACGTCGAACAGCGGGCCGCGCATCGGTACCCAGAACACGCCCGGGCGGCTGCCGTCCGGCGCCGGCAGGGTGTAGTGGGCCGCCGCGCTGCCTTCGGTCAGCGCCGGTTCGCGCCGCACTTCGACCGGCGCGCGCGGCTTCAGGTTGAACAAGGCCGCGCTGCGCTGTTCGGCGTCGCGCACCATGCCGCTGTAGCGCGCCAGCAGTGCCGGGCGCGGATCGGGTTCGGCCGGCGGCTGGAACGTCTTGTCGAGCGCGCGCATGCGCTCCTCGATGCCGCCCTCGGTGAAACCGAGCTGGCGCAGGTGGCGGTCCATTTCCGCTTCGATGCGGGCCACTTCGCGCAGGCCGATCGCGTGGATCTCGGCGGCCGTGAGCGCGGTGCCGGTGTAGCTGGCCAGCGCCTGCTGGTAGGCGGCGGCGCCGTCCGGCAGGCGCGAAATGCCGGCTTCGTCGGTGGTGCGCGGGTGCAGTTGCGCCAGCAAGGCGCGGGTGCGCGTGTAGGCCGGCACGATCTGTTCGGCCACGATGCGGGTGGCCTTTGCGACGGCTGCCGCGCGCGCCCGCGGCGTCAGGTCGTCGAGCGTGGCGCTGCGCTGCGCGAGCGAGGTGACGAACACGTTGTGCGCCGGCGCCGGCTTGAGGAAGGCGTCGACCTGGCCCTGCGCGCGCTCGAGGATGAAACGCGGCGGGATCAGCGCACGCGCGGCCGCCTCGCGCGCGCGCGCGCTCGCTTCGTCCATGCGGGCGGCCACCTGCGCCAGCCGCGCCAGGTAGCTGTCGACGTCGGCCGCGCGCCGCATCGGGTGGGTCTGGGTCATGAAGTTGACCAGCGCGATATGCGCGCCGCTGAACTGCGAAAAGACGAAACCGTGGTCCTCGAAGGGCTCGCCGGCGACGGTGTTGGCCAGCGACCAGCGCATGGTCTCGGCCGAAATGCGTTCGGTGGCGTCCAGCGGGCCGGCCAGGAACCGGTCCAGCTTGCGCAAGCCGGCGCGCGCCAGCGCACTTGTCCTGGCGCGCTGCGCCTTGGTGCGCGGCGTGAGCTGGCGGTCCAGCGCATCCTGCTCGGCGCCCGAAAAATACTGGGTCCCGGTGGCCCGTTCCGGCATCAGGCGCACCCAGTCGGCGGCGAACTGGTCGGCCCAGCGCGCGAAGCTGGCGCCGGGTTTCTGCGCGGACGCCGGCGCCGGCGCAAGCGCCACTGGCGCAGCCAGGCTTGGCGCGGCCGCGGCCGCCAGGGCCAGCGCGGCGAGCGTGGCGATCAGGTTTTTTTGCGTAGTCGGAACCATGTTCATTCCGCTTTCATGACTTTGCCGCCCTTCATGACGAACCTGACCCGGGTGAGCGCGCCCACGTCAGCCATCGGATCCCCGTTCACGGCGATGATATCGGCGAACTTGCCGGTTTTGATGCTGCCCACTTTGTCCTTCCATCCCAGCAGGTCGGCGGCGTTGATGGTCGCCGCCTGCACGGCGCCCATCGGCGTCATGCCGTACTTGACCATGTAAAAGAACTGCTTGCCGTTGTCGCCGTGCGGATACACCCCGGCGTCGCTGCCGAAAGCCATGCGGGCGCCGCCGGCAAAGGCCTTGCGGAAGTTGTCGCGCTGCAGTTGACCGATCTCCTTTTCCTTGGCCAGCGACTCGGGCAGGAAGCCCGCCTTTTCGCCCGCGCTCAGGATGTAGTCGTCGTTATAGACGTCCATCACCAGCCAGGTGCCCTTCTCGCGCGCCAGCCGGATCCCTTCGGCGTCGATCAGGCTCGCATGCTCGACCGAATCGACCCCGGCCCGGATCGCGTCATTGATGCCGCTCGCGCCGTGCGCATGGGCCGCCACGCGGCGCCCCAGCTTGTGCGCTTCCTGCACGATGGCCTGCATTTCCTCCAGCGTGTATTGCTGGGCGCCGGCCGCGTCCCCTTTCGAGAGCACGCCGCCGGTGGCGCAGATCTTGATCAGATCGGCGCCGTACTTGATCATCTCGCGCACCTTGCTGCGCGCGGCCCACGGACCGTCGGCCACGCCTTGCGAGACGTCCTTGTATTCGGGCGCGAGCAGGTTGTTGTCGCAGTGGCCGCCGCGAATGCCCAGCGCGTAGCCGGACACCAGCATGCGCGGACCGGGCAGGTCGCCGTCGTTGATGGCGTCGCGCAGGGCCACGTCGCCAAAACCACTGGCGCCCACGTCGCGCACCGTGGTAAAGCCGGCATCGAGCGTGAGGCGCGCCGCTCGCACCCCGTACAAGGCCGAGCGCATGTCGGAGCTGCTCAATGCCATGTAGCCGTGGATGTACGGGTTGCTGGTCAGGTGGGTATGGGCATCGATCAGGCCCGGCAGGACAGTCGAGCCGGACAGGTCGATGACCTTGGCGCCAGATGGAATCGGAATCGACTGGGCAGGACCGGTTGCGCTGATGCGTTCGCCTTCAATGAGAATATGCTGGTCGCGCAGCACGCGCCCGGCTTCGACATCGACCAGGCGCCCGGCCTTGATCACAACGGGCGAACCCGTTTGCGCGTGCGCCAGGGCGGCGAGCATGAACGGCGCAAGCAGCGCTGCGATGGCGCGCCGTAGCGGGAGTTGACAGGCAATGGGCATTAGGGAACTCTCCGGAATTGTTTTCATGGGCCACGGCGCGATCGCCAAACTTGCCGCGACAGAATTTATCACGGATCGATGCAAAAAAGCACGTCGGCAACAGTGGCAGCGAGCGCTGCCACGACAGGTAAATACAGGCGGGAATTAACATTGAGTGCGGTTTATATGAATTAAAATTAACAATATCTCGATGAAATAACTGGAAAGGGGAATGCAAAAAAAAAGGCCTTGCTTTCCAGGCTGGCGCTACGGAATATGCTCCCGATTCCCGGCAGGGGTGACGTACAAGCGATGCCATCAGGCAAAAAAACAACAGAGTATGAAATTTCTTAATGCCCAATTTAGAAATGCCAATGAAAACGGGCTAATATGCACTTGTATTAAAGTAACTCGATAATGCAAACTCGTCGAAAGGCGGGGACGCAAAGCTTCTGGTCCAAGGGCGTTTGCCTGCGACAGCAGAGCCGCCAAAAGTGAAGACATGCAACGTTTTTTGAACCCAATACCTGTCCGTGTTCCCTCCGGGTCTTGTTGCTAGCCTGAAGTTCATGTTTCTGCGAAGTCCGCAAGTCGATCATTGCCGAGCAAGGTCATCGTGCTGGTGGCAAACCTCATGATCCAACAAGGAGCAAGAAATGAACAAGAAATTCAACGTAAAACAAGGCGCACTCAAACTCGCGCTGGCATCGGCTGTCGCACTCGGCGGCCTCGGCCTCGGCATTCACGCGTACGCCGCAACTGCCAGCAGCACCGCCACCAGTATCGTGATGGTTCCGATCGCCGTCACCGCGGGGACGGTTCTCGATTTCGGCAAGTTTTCAGCCGGCGCAAGCGGCGGGACGATCAAGGTTGAACCGGACAGCAGCGTCGCCGTGACCGGGACCGTGTTGCGTGGAACGGGCGCGGTCAGCACTGCCGCCCAATTCGCCGTCACAGGCGACGCGAGCAACACCTACAGCATTGCGCACACCGGCGACGCGACGCTTACAGATGGCACAAACACGATGGCGCTGACCAAGGTAAGCGCATTGACGGCGACCACCAGCACCGCCCAGGTCACGTCCGGAACGCTCAGCGGCGGTGCCCAAACCATCTTTGTGGGCGGGACATTGACAGTCGGAGCGAGCCAGGTGGCCGGCACCTACACTGGCGCCGTCGGCGTGACGGTCCTGTACAACTAAGAGGGGCCGCTGCATCGGGCGCCGGCCCGGCGGAAAAGCAAGGCGGACCTTCATTGCCCGCCTTTTTTTTCGCTTGCTGGACGCGCCGGCAAGCTGCCTTCGCATCGGGCCACGGCGTGGGAGGAGCGATTGCATTGAGAAAGTATCGGAGCTGGCCCGCATGCATACTGGGATGGGCCCTGATTGCAGCGCCAGCAAGCTGGGCGGTAGTGATCGGCATCAACAATACCCAGGAGCTCTCATTCGGCAGATTTGTTGCCGCTTCGGGCGGCTCGGTCGTGCTCAGCCCGGGCGGCGCGCGCAGCGCAACCGGCGCCGTGGAACTGATAGCGTCCGTTCCCGGAACGCCCGCGCAGTATGTCGTATCCGGCGACCCGAACCTGACCTACGCCATCAGCCTGCCTGCCGACGGGACGGTCGCGCTCACCAGCGGAGCGAACAGTATGCCGGTCAACAGCTTCACCAGCAGTCCCGGCCTGACCGGCACGCTTGGGGGCGGTGGAACCCAGGCACTGGCGGTCGGCGCCACCCTCAGCGTCGGCAGCGCCCAGGCCGGCGGCACATACTCGGGCTCGTTCGATGTCACCGTCATTTACAACTAAGCCTGCAAACCCGCTACGCGCCCTGACGCCCGCTCAAGCTACTTCACCAACAGTAAAATTCGCAAGGGATCCATTCATGTTCGCTTCCATTTCCAGTGCCCGCAGGCCCGCATGTGCAAGGTTTCCGTCCAATTGCACGACGCGCCGGCATGGCGCCTGGCTGTTCGCCTTGCTTCTCGTGCTGCCCCTGCGTCCTGCCCTGGCCGATTTGATGGTCGCTCCGACCCGCATCGTGTTCGAAAAAAACCAGCGCGCAGCACAGCTTGACCTGATCAACAACGGTACTGAAACGGCCACCTACCGGATCGGCGTGGTGAACCGGCGCATGAGCGAAACCGGGGAATTTTCCGTGATCGACACTCCCGGACCGGGCGAACAATTTGCCGCTGGCCTGATGCGCTATTCGCCGCGCCAGGTGGTGCTCAAACCGGGCGAAGGGCAAGTGGTGCGCATCATGCTGAGAAAACCGGCTGGCCTGGCACAGGGCGAGTATCGCTCGCATCTGCAGCTCGACCGTATTCCAGAGGCAAAAGGCGCCAGCAACATCGAAAGCCAGAGCGCCGCTACCCAGGTGTCGGTCCAGCTGACCATGCTGGCCGGCGTTTCCATCCCCGTCATTGTGCGGCACGGCGAGACCTCCGCCAACGTGACGCTGTCCGGCCTGGAACTGCACAAGCCGGCGGGCGGCAAGCCGGCCCTTGTGGCCATCCTGGAACGCAGCGGCAACCGTTCGGTCTATGGCGATCTGACGGCCACCTTCACCCCGCGCGGCGGTGCGGCGGTGGAAATTGGCAAGGCCGGTGGCGTGGCGGTGTACACGCCCAACCCTGTGCGGCGCTTTCAGTTGCCGCTGCAGGCGCCGCAAGGAATGGTGCTGGAACACGGCAGCTTGCGTCTGACCTATCGCGAACGCCCGGCGGCAGGCGACAAGCTGCTGGCGGAAGCGCTGATTGAATTGCCCTGACCGAGGTTATGCGCGCCCGCGTTGCCTGCCTGGTCCTGCTGTTGCTGTCCGCGCCGGCCAATGCGGGCGCAGGGATCGCGCTCAAGGCCGTCTCGGTGGACGTGAGCGCAGCACGCACCCGCATCGTGTTCGAGTCGGGTGCAGCGCTTCGTTTCAGTTTGTTTTTCCTGCGCAATCCTGACCGCCTCGTCCTGGAACTCGAAGGTGCGCTGCCGGGTCCGGAGCTCGACGGCCTGGCCAGGCAACTGCAGGCGGAGCACCCCTACATGAAACCGATGCGCGTCAAGCCGGGCGCGCGCTCGGTGCAACTGGAATTTCCCGTCAAGGGCGAGGTCGAACCGGCCATCAGTGCGCTTGAGCCGGGCGCCGGACACGGCTATCGGCTGGTGCTCGACATCGTGCCCCAGGGGGCGGTGCCGGCAGCGCCGCCGGCCCCGCCCGCTCCGGCACTCACGCCGCCGTTGCCGAACGATGAAGAGGCCAACTTGGCCTTGCTGGAAGTGCGCGTGGACGACTACGTGCTGTCCGAGGCGATCACGACCTATCAATACGGCCGCGAGACGTTCTTGCCGCTGGGCGAACTGGCCAGGCTGCTCACGCTGGCAATCAGGACCCAGCCAGAACAGGGCACGGCCGACGGCTTCGTGCTCAATGAGGAGCGCAGCTTCAGCATGAACGTGGCGCAGGGGCGGCTGACGCTGGCGGACCAGACGCAGCTGTTCGATCCGGCCCTGGTCCGGGTGCGAAAAGACGATATTTATGTGGCCAGCTCACAGCTGTCGCGCTCGCTGCCGCTCGATTTCGACATTGACCGCTCCAGCCTGACCCTGAACGTACGCCCGCGCGAGCGACTTCCCTTGCAGGAACGCCTGCAACGCGAACACCAGGGCGAAAAGACCGGCGCGCGCGGCAACGGCTACCTGGACCCGGGCTTCGCGCGCCACGAGATACCCTATGCCCTGTTGGGGGTGCCGTTTATCGACCAGACCCTGGGGCTGGGACTGAGGACCGGTGCCGGCAGCCGGGAAACCACCGCCAGCTATACCGCTTACCTGACCGGCGACCTGCTCGGCATGGAATCGGCCCTGTTCGTCAGGACCACCAAGCACGAGCCGGCACCGGATGCACGCTTCACCCTGGGGCGCCACGACCCCGAGGCGCGCTTGCTTGGGCCCTTGCACGCGCGCTCGGTGGTGTTCGGCAGCGGCGTGGTGGTGCCCAGCGTGCCTAACATCGCCAGCAACAGCCTGAAGGCCAAGGGTTTTGGCATGACCCTCAGTAACCGCCCACTCAACCAGCCTACCAGTTTCGACCGTCACACCCTGCAGGGCGACCTGCCGCCGGGCTGGGACGTGGAACTGTATTTCAACGAGGCCCTGGTCGGCTTCCAGAGCTCACGCCCCGACGGGCGCTACCGCTTCGACGACCAGCCGCTAGCTTATGGGCTCAATGAATTCCGGCTGGTATTCCACGGTCCGCTGGGCCAGCAGCGGGTCGAACGCCAGAGCTTTCTGCTGGAGCAGGCCAGTACGCCACCGGGGGCCTTTTACTACAACCTGGCACAGTACCGGGACCGCACCGGCCAACAGCGTGCGGTGGCCCAGTTCGAATGGGGCCTGAACAAATACCTGACCGCCACCGGCGGCTTTTCCCACTTGCCGGCGCTGGCGGGCGGCGAGAGCACCGAACGGCCGCTCTATACCAACCTCGGGATCCGCTCCTTCCTGCAGTCCTTCATACTGAGCAGCGACTTTTTCAGGTCTTCCAATGGCGGCTGGCTCAACGAATCGGCGCTCAAGACCCGGGTCGGTTCGATGGCCTTCAGCTACAACCGCCTCCAGCTGCATGACTTCAGCAGCGAGGCTTTTTTGCCGGGCCCCGATCCCTTACGGATACGCAACAAGCTGCGCATCGACGGCGCCCTTCCCGTCCCTGTCGTGCGGCGCCTTCCGATCACCTTCGAGCTGCAGCGCGACCAGCTGCAATCGGGGCGCACCAACCTGGCGCTGAGCGGCCGGGTCGCCGCTTATATCAACCGGATCGCGCTCGCCAACCAGCTGACTTGGCAAACCTCGGGCGGCACCACCAGCGCCAGCGGCGCGCTGCAGCTTAGCAGCCGGTTCGCCAGCAGCGGCGTGAGCGGCCAGTTGGGCTACACCATCAAGCCGACCGTGAAACTCGATACCATCACGCTGTCCGGGGACCATCGCCTGGGCGAGAATTACCTGCTCAATGTGGGCTTGCTGCGCTCGCTGGAAAGCGGCGAGACGCTCGCCACGGCCGGCCTGAACAAGAGCCTGGGCAGTTACGGTCTGGGCTTGAGCAGCAGTTATTCAAGCAGTGGCGTGTTGTCCGTCGGCCTGCAACTGTTCATCGCCATGGGCAGGGAACCGCGACACCGTCAATGGCGCGTCGATGCGCTGCCAAAGGCCGACATCGGCACTGCCTCGGTCCGTGTTTTCGTGGACGGCAACGCCAACGGCATCATGGACCCGGGCGAGGAACCGATCCAGAACGTGGCCATGACGGTCAACGGGAACCGGGCGCCGGCCCGGACCGACGCCTCCGGCATTGCCTGGATGGACAGGTTGCCGGTCAGGCAAGCGGTGGATATTGCGGTCGACGTACAGACGCTGGAAGACCCTTCCTGGGTGCCCCAACGCAAGGGCGCGCGCCTGGTTCCGCGCCCGGGCCATGCCGCCGAACTCGACTTCCCCGTCAGCCTGACCGGCGAAATCGACGGGACGGTGTATCTTGTGGAGAAAAAACAACCACGTGGTATCGGCAATGTGGTGATAGAATTGCTTGATAGAAATGACAACCTGGTGTCGAGCATCAGCAGCAGTTCGGACGGCTATTACATCGTGCCCGCCGTCGTGCCGGGACACTACAATTTGCGGGTATCGCCGCAGCAGTTGAAACAGCTTGGCCTGATTGATCCGGGTGTGCGCGAGGTCACCATCTTGCCCAACGGTGAATATGTCAACGGTATGGATTTTTTGCTGAGCAAAAACCTCATGGGAACAGTATCTGCTGTTCCCGGGACCGAAGCACATGAAAAGAAATAATTTTTCGAGCAATTTCCTGCGCCAGGCGACCGGATGCGCCCTCGTGCTCGCTTGCATGGCGGCCGCGCCCGGCGCCGGCGCGGCAACTGCGCTGGGCAAGGCCACTGCCACCGTGCTGGTGTCGGCCTCGGTCACGCTCATTGCCCCCACACCGCCCCTGGCCGGCACCGTTCCGAGCATCGACAGTTTCAGCTCCAGCCTGTCCGCCAGCGGCCCCTTGTTGCGCGTTGCAACGCCACCAGCGCCTGCCGCTGGCGTCACCAGCGCGAGCGGGGCCGCCGCGCCGGGCGCGAACAGCGCAAGTGTGAACGTGACCTTGTTTGCCGACGGCTCGATGAGTATCAGCGGCGGGTCCGGCCTGACGTTTGCGGTGTCGCGCCCGAGCGAGGGCGCGGTCAACATCGAGTACAACTGAGCGGCGCGGCGCAGGGATGGGCCGCCGGCGGTGCATTTTCAAGCAGTGACAGCGATGGCTCAGGCCAGGACAGGGTAAACTGCCGGCTATTCATCTTTCGCCACAAGGTTCCCGTCCCATGTCGTTTGCTTCCCTCGGTCTGATCGACCCACTCCTGCGCACGCTCGCCGCGCTTGGCTACCAGGCCCCGACCCCGGTGCAGGCCCGGTCCATTCCCGCCGTGCTCGCCGGGCGCGACCTCATGGCGGCAGCCCAGACCGGCACCGGCAAGACCGCCGGCTTTGCCCTGCCGCTGCTGCAGCGCCTCACCCTGCAAGGCCAGGTGCAGGCCAACTGCGTGCGCGCCCTGGTGCTGGTGCCCACGCGCGAACTGGCCGAACAGGTGCACGAGAGCTTTCGCACCTACGGCGCCGGCCTGCCGCTGCGCACCCATGTGGCCTACGGCGGCGTGAGCATCAATCCCCAGATGATGAAGCTGCGCAAGGGCCTGGACGTGCTGGTGGCCACCCCGGGCCGCCTGCTCGACCTGTACCGCCAGAACGCGGTGCGCTTCGAGCAGCTGCAAACGCTGGTGCTCGACGAGGCCGACCGCATGCTCGACCTGGGCTTTTCGCGCGAGCTCGACGCGGTGTTCGCGGCGCTGCCGGCCAAGCGCCAGACGCTGCTGTTTTCGGCCACCTTCTCGGACCCGATCCGGGTCCTGGCCGGCCAGCTGTTGTCCGATCCGCTCAGCCTTGAAGTAAGTCCGCGCAACACGACGGTCAAGCGCATCCGCCAGTGGGTGGTCCCCGTCGACAAGAAACGCAAGCCGGAACTGTTCATGCACCTGCTCAAAAAGAAGCGCTGGGGCCAGGTGCTGGTGTTCGTCAAGACGCGCAAGGGCGTGGACCAGCTGGTCGACACGCTGCAGGCGCAAGGCATCGGCGCCGACGCGATCCACGGCGACAAGGCGCAGCCGGCGCGCCTGCGCGCGCTCGAGCGCTTCAAGGCCGGCCAGGTCAAGATCCTGGTCGCCACCGACGTGGCCGCACGCGGCCTCGATATCGACGACCTGCCCCAGGTCGTCAACTTCGACCTGCCCAGCGTGGCCGAGGACTACATCCACCGCACCGGCCGCACCGGACGCGCCGGCGCCTCGGGCGAGGCGGTCTCGCTAGTGTGCGCCGACGAGGTCGACCTGCTGGCCGCCATCGAAACGCTGACCGGCCAAAGCCTGCAGCGCATCGACGAGCCCGGCTTCGAACCGGAGCACCGGGTCCCGCACACCGACGCCGCCGGCCAGGTCGTCAAGAAGCCGAAGAAACCGAAAAAGCCGAAAAAACCGGATGCCGGCGCCGCGGTGTCGCAGGTGGATGTGCGTTTCCTGAAGGTACGCTAGAGCGCGCATCTGACCTGCATCAGCAGTTCCCGACATCGCATGCCTACTATGACAAATGGCCTCGACCCCGACACAGGACCACGCCGACCGCAATAGCGGACTGAGCGCTGCCGAGGCGGCGCGCCGCTTGGCCGCGGACGGGCCGAACCAGCTGCCCAGCCCCGAACGGCGCAGCCTGCTGCGCATCGTGTGGGAAAGCGCGCACGAACCGATGTTCCTGCTGCTGCTCGGCGGCGGTCTGCTGTACCTGGTGCTCGGCGAGCCGCGCGAGGGCACGTTCCTGTTCGCCATGGTCGGACTGATTTTCGGCATGACGCTCTACCAGCAAGGCAAGACCGAGCACGCGCTGGACGCGCTGCGCGAGCTGAGCAGCCCGCGCGCGCTGGTTGTGCGCGATGGCAAGACGCTGCGCATCGACAGCCGCGAACTGGTGCGCGGCGACCTGCTGCTGCTGGCCGAGGGCGAGCGGGTGGCGGCCGACGCCATCCTGGTCTCGGGCAACGAGGTGCTGGCCGACGAATCGCAGCTCACGGGGGAATCGGAACCGGTGCGCAAGCTGGCCGCGCCCGGCGCGCCGCCCCCCGCGCATCCGGGCGGGCATGACCTGCCCTACCTGTATTGCGGCAGCTTGCTGGTCAAGGGGCATGGCACGGCGCGCGTGACGGCCACCGGCGCGCGCAGCGAAATCGGGCGCGTCGGCGCGGCCCTGCGGCAGTTGGCCCCCGAAGCGTCGCCCTTGCAGCGCCAGACCAGGCGCCTGGTCGCCAGCTTCGCGGTGCTGGGGCTGGCGCTGAGCCTGGCCCTGGTCGTGTTTTACGGCCTGCGCCACGGCCACTGGCTGCAGGCCCTGTTGGCCGGCATTGCCATGGCGATGGCGATGCTGCCGGAAGAGTTTGCCGTGGTGCTGACCGTGTTTCCCGCGCTCGGGGCCTGGCGCCTGGCGCGCGCCAACGTGCTCACGCGCCGCCTGGCGGCCATCGAAACGCTGGGCGCCACCTCGGTGCTGTGCGTCGACAAGACCGGCACCCTGACCGAAAACCGCATGACGGTGACGAGCCTGTATGCCGATGGCGAACACCTGGCGCTGGAACAGGCCGCGCACGCCGGCCTGCCCGAGCGCTTCCATGCGCTGGCCGAATATGCGATCCTGGCCAGCGCCGAAGCGCCCTTCGACCCGATGGAAAAAGCATTCCACCGGCTCGGCAGCAGCTACCTGCGCGACACCGAACACCTGCACCCGGACTGGACTTTGGCAAACGAATACGCGCTCACGCCGCAGCTGCGCGCGATGTCGCACGCCTGGGACGGGCTCGGCCAGGAGCGGCATGTGGTGGCAGCCAAAGGCTCGCCGGAAGCGATCATCGACCTGTGCCACCTGGAGCCGGCCGGCGCGCAGGCGGTGCTGGCGGCGGCCGATGCGATGGCGCACGAGGGCCTGCGCGTGCTTGGCGTGGCGCGCGCCACGCACGCCGGGGCGGCCCTGCCGCGCAGCCAGCACGAGTTCGACTTTTCCTTTGTCGGGCTGGTCGGGCTGGCCGATCCCCTGCGCCCGGACGTTCCCGCCGCAGTGCGCCAATGCCGCGAGGCCGGCATCCGCGTGATCATGATCACCGGCGACTATCCGGCCACGGCCAGCGCGGTCGCGCGCCGCGCCGGGCTCGACCCGGGCCTGGTCCTGGGCGGCGAGGAACTGGCCGCCATGAGCGAGACGCAACTGCGCGAACGGATCAGGACGGCCGGGGTATGCGCCCGCATCGCGCCGGACCAGAAACTGCGCATCGTGCAGGCGCTCAAGGCCAACGGCGCGATCGTGGCCATGACCGGCGACGGGGTCAACGACGCGCCCGCCCTCAAGGCCGCGCACGTCGGGGTCGCCATGGGATTGCGCGGCACCGAGGTGGCGCGCGAAGCGGGCGCGCTGGTCCTGCTGGACGACCGCTTCATGTCGATCGTGCAGGCGGTGCGCGCCGGACGCCTCATTTTCAGCAATATGCAAAAATCGATGAGCTACATCCTGGCGGTGCACGTGGCGATCGCCGGCATGGCGCTGCTGCCGGTCCTGCTGGGCTGGCCGGTGCTGCTGTATCCCATGCACATCGTGTTCCTGCAACTGGTGATCGATCCGGCCTGTTCGCTCGCGTTCGAAAACGAGCCGCCCGAACCGGACCTGATGCGCACAGCGCCGCGCAATGCGCGCGCGCCCCTGTTCGGCCCGGCCAGCATGCTGCGCGCCGGCCTGCAGGGCGCCAGTGCGCTGGCCGTGGTGCTGGCCGCCTATGCCTGGGCCGGCGCCGCGCTGCCGGAGCCGCAGGCGCGCGCCTTTGCCTTCAGCGCCCTGGTCGCGGCCAACCTGGCGCAGATCTTGTCGAACCGTTCGCAGCATCGCTCGGCCATCGCGGTCCTGCGCGCGCCCAACCCGGTGCTGTGGAGCGTGGCCGCGGCCGCGCTGGCGCTGCTGCTGCTGGTGCTGTACCAGGGCGCGCTGGCGGCCATGTTCCGCTTCGCGCCGCTGGGCCCGTCCCAGCTTGCCGCCGCGCTTGGCATCGGCGCATCCGCGATCGTGCTGTCCGAAGCGCTCAAGCTGGCGCGCCGGCGCCGCCGCGCGTGAGTCAATCGTGCCCCTGGGCCGGCTCCAGCGACGGCGCCCACGCCAGGATCACCAGGGCCAGCGCCAGCGGAATGGTGGCGGAAAAACCGACATGCTTGAAGCCGGCCGCGCCGGCCACGCCGCCGACGAAGAACGCCAGCACGATCAGCAGGTGCACCCGCAGCTTCTTGCGGTTGGCCAGCACCAGCACGCGGCTCGTGGTGGTGCGCTGCGCGTTCCAGTACATCAGCTTGCCCAGTTCGATACCGATGTCGGTAATGAGCCCGGTGGCGTGGGTGGTGCGGATTTCGGCGCTCGATATCTTGGTAATGAGCGCGTTCTGCAGGCCCATGACATAGCACAGCAATATCGTCACCGCCGACACGCTGGCCAGTTCGTGTACCCGCAGTTGGGCGCCGATCAGGCCGAATGCCAGCAGCAGCAGCGCCTCGAGCAGCAGCGGCGGGGTATAGATGTTCTTGTCGCCCCTGCGCTTGGCGTAGTTGACCATGAGGGCGGTCGAGGCCGCACCGAGCGTAAACGCTATAATGGAGAAGGTGGCCGTGATCACCAGCGTCAGTTCGCCCAGCACCAGGTTGTCGGCCGCCGCCGACAGCATGCCGGTCATGTGCGAGGTGTACTGGCCAATGGCGAGAAAGCCGCCTGCGTTGAGGGCTCCTGCGACGAAGGCGAGCGAGGCGCCCAGGTGCAGGTTGGCGCGCGCGCTGCGTTCAGCCGAGGTCAGCGACGCTAAATAGACTAATGGCATTCAGATCATCTTTCACGGAGCCTGCGCGGGGCTCCATACAACGGCAGGGTAATAAAATGCCGCGTTCGTCGCGCGGCGGCGCCAATAATCGATTATCCTCCATATTGCAGACCCCGGCAGGTCTCGATTAACTTTCCTGAATTAACATCATGAGTCAACCACTTCCTTTCGTTGCATCGCCACAGCTGAACGTGAGCGCCCTCAAGGCGAGCTGCTCGGGCTGCAGCATGCACCAGCTGTGCCTGCCCATGGGCCTGGACGACGCCGAGATCGGCCGCCTCGACCGCATCATCGGACGCCGCCGCCGCATCGCGAAGGATGAACCCCTGTACCAGATGAACCAGCCGTTCCGCAACCTGTACGCGATCCGCTTCGGCCATTTCAAGACCTATCAGATCAACCCGGCCGGCGAGCAGCAGATCACCGGCTTCCAGATGGCCGGCGAACTGCTCGGCATGGACGCGATCAGCGCCGAGCGCCACCATTGCGACGCGGTCGCGCTCGAGGACAGCGAAGTGTGCGACATCCCGTTCTCGCGGCTCGAAGAGCTGTTCGGCGAGGTGCCGACGCTGCTGCGCCATTTCCACCGCATCATGAGCCAGGAAATCACGCGCGAGCAGAACGTCATGCTCCTGCTCGGCAATATGCGCGCCGAGCAGCGTTTCGCCGTATTCCTGGTCAACCTGTCGGCGCGCTACGCGGCGCGCGGCTATTCGGCCAACAGCTTCCAGCTGCGCATGTCGCGCGAAGACATCGGCAACTACCTCGGCCTGACCATCGAAAGCATCAGCCGCCTGCTGTCGCGCTTCAAGAAACAGGGCTGGATCAAGGTCGACAAGCGCGAACTGATCCTGCTCGACCCGCCCAAGCTCAAGGCGATCGCGGCCGGCACCGAATTGTGCAGCCCGATGTCCTGACACGCTCCTAGAACGGCGGCTCGCCGCCGTCCTGCGGCGCCGCCAGGTAGTAGGTCAGCATGCTGGCGAGCGCGCAAAAAGCCCAGAAAAAGAAGAACCCGATGGTGTATGCGGCCAGCGGCGAGAGCGTGAACTCGACACTGGCGGGAATGAGCTCGAGCGGGTCGAACAGCGAAAAGAAAAAGCCCTCGGCCAGGATCGCTGCCAGGAACGATGGCCACAGGACCCGCATCGCCAGGCGCATCATGCACGCCCCCCTCATTGCGCCACGACCGCGTCGGCCGCGATCTCGAGCGCCTGCTGCTGCGGCCACTTCCAGCTGCCCGCCAGGCGCCAGTCGCGCTGCTGTCCTTCCACCACGACCTGCCAGCGCGCCCGTTCCAGCATCGGCAGCGCCACGCTGAACTGGCCGCGCGCGTCGGGGCGCACTTGCAGGTGCAGGTCCTTGGCCGGCTGGGTCGAGTGCGCCAGGTGGATCCAGAAACCGCCCGCGAGCGGCCGGCCCAGGCTGTGCATGCTCCCTTCCAGGCGCGCGCTCGCCGGATTGTAGTGCGCCGCGAAGGCGAGCTGCAATTTGCTCGCCACTCGGTCGCGCCGCAGGTCCTGGTTGATCGCCTTGCCCTGCTTGTAGTAGTCGTCCACCACCATCGCATCCTGGCGCGTATACGACAGGTAGCCGGTCACGATGCCGCCCACCACCACCACCACGGGGCCGGCCATCAGGAGCCACGGCCAGCGGTGGGCATACCAGGGGCCGCCGGTGGAAACGCGAACGCTCAGGGGGGATACGGGATGCATGCTTGTCTCCTGCTTATCATCTTGGCACAAAAAATACGGCTTTCTCTTCCACCTTCAGCGCGGCGTCGTCCACCGCCTCGAGCTCGAACTCGATCCGGTTCGATCCGCTCTTGGCGTGCTCGCGCTCCACCCTCACCCGCACCGGCACCGCGCGCGCGCTGGCCGCTTCCAGCCTGACCCGTTCAGGTGTTGCCAGGCGGATCGAATCGATGCCCGACACCTTGATCCGGAACCAGTGCGCGCTCTCGGCCGTGTTCATGACCTGCAGCCGGTACACATTCTCGATCAGGCCGTCCTCGACTTCGCGCCCCATTGCGCCGCGGTCGCGGATCACGTCAAGCTTGAGCGGCGTGCGCAGCGTCAGCGCGGCGAAGAACCCGACCACGATCAGTCCGAGCAGGCCAGTATAAAGCAGCACGCGCGCTCGCAGCACGCGCTCGCCGATCTGCCGGGCCGACCAGCCCTTGGTCATCGCATGTTCGGTCGAGTAGCGGATCAGCCCGGCGGGCAGGCCGACCTTCTCCATCACCGAGTTGCAGGCGTCCACGCAGGCGGCGCAGCCGATGCACTCGTACTGCAGGCCCTGGCGGATATCGATGCCGGTCGGGCACACCTGGACGCACATGTTGCAGTCGATGCAATCGCCCTTGCCGGCCGGGTCGCCCTTGCCGGTGCGCGCACCGCGCGGCTCGCCACGCTTCTCGTCGTAGGTGACAACCAGGGTGTCGTGGTCGAACATCGAGCTTTGGAAGCGCGCATACGGACACATGTATTTGCAGACCTGCTCGCGCAGCCAGCCGGCGTTGCCGTAGGTGGCGAGCGCGTAAAACCCGATCCAGAACCACTCCCATGGGCCGAGCGTGAACGCCGCCAGGTCGGCCATGAGCGAGCCGACCGGGCTGAAGTAGCCGACGAAGCTGATCCCGGTCCACAGCGCCACCAGGCCCCAGGCCAGGTGCTTGAGGCTCTTCTTGGCCAGCTTGTCGAGCGTCCAGGGCTGGCGGTCGAGCCGGATGCGCGCACTGCGCGCGCCCTCGATGCGGCGCTCGATCCACATGAACACTTCCGTGTACACGGTCTGGGGACAGGCGAAGCCGCACCAGACCCGCCCGGCCACCGCGGTGACCAGGAACAGCGCATAGGCGCAGATGATCAGCAGCGCGGCCAGGTAAATGAAGTCCTGGGGCCACAGCACGATACCGAAAATATGGAACTTGCGCGCGCCGAGGTCGAACAGGACCGCCTGGCGGCCATTCCAGTTCAGCCAGGGCAGGCCGTAAAAGACCAGTTGCGTGAGCCATACGCAGGCCCAGCGCAGGCTGGCGTAGCGGCCCTTGGCCTCGCGCGGGTAGATTTCCTCGCGCGCGGCGTACATCTTGATCACCGCTACCTTGGGCGCAGCTTCTTTCATTTTTCCGCCAGCTCCTTCGCTTCGTTCGACAGGCTCCAGACGTACGCGGCCAGCACGTGCACCTTCGCTTCGCCCAGGAAGTCCTCAAAGGCCGGCATGGTGTTGGTGCGGCCCTTGCGGATCGTCTCCATGATGGTCTCGGCGCTGCCGCCGTACAGCCACACCTTGTCGGTCAGGTTCGGCGCTCCGAGCATCTGGTTGCCGTGCGCATCGGCCCCGTGGCAGGCCGCGCAGGCGCCGAACTTGGCCTTGCCGAAAGCGACCTTGAGCGGGTCCGCGGTCAGGCCCGACAGGCTCTTGACGTAGTGCGCCACGTTTTCCACGTCGGCGTCCGAACCCAGGGCCGCGCCCATCGGCGGCATCATGCCGTTGCGGCCCTTCAGGATGGTGGTCTTGATGACGGAGGGGTCGCCCCCGTACAGCCAGTCGCCGTCGGTCAGGTTGGGAAAGCCCTTGTTGCCGCGCGCATCCGAGCCGTGGCACTGCGCGCAGTAGGTCAGGAACAGGCGTTCCCCGATCGCGTGCGCCTGCGGGTCGGCCGCCACCGCTTTCAGGTCCTTGCCGGCATAACCGGCGAACAGCGGGCCGTAGTCGGCCTCGGCCTTTTTCAGCTCCTGCTGGTACTCTCCGCTCGACTTCCAGCCAAGCTTGCCGGCGTAGCTGCCCAGGCCCGGGTACAGCAACAGGTAGGCCAGCGCGAACACGATCGTGATGAAGAACAGCCACATCCACCAGCGCGGCATGGGCGTGTTCAGTTCGGTCAGATCGTCGTCCCACACGTGGCCGGTGGTCTCGGTCGCGGGCTGGCTGCTGCCGTCGGCCGCCAGCTTGACCTTGTGCACCGACTGCGACCACAGCAGCAGGCCGCAGCCGGCGATCGACAGCAAGGTGATGATGCCGATGTACAGGTCCCAGAATCCGCTTGTGAAATCAGCCATGGCGCAGCTCCTCGGCAACTGCCGGCGCAAGGCCGTCGCGTTCCTCGTCGGCGAACGGCAGCGCCGCGGCCGCGTCGAAATCGGCGCCGCGCTTGTAGATGAAGGTCCAGCCCAGGATGCCGAGGAAGGTCACGAAGCTGATGACCGTCATGACGCTGCTCGCGCTGTCAAAAATGTTTTCGATTGCCATGCTAATTCCTTGTCTTGATCAGGGTGCCGAGTCCCTGCAGGTAGGCGATCAGCGCGTCCTGCTCGGTCTTGTCGGCCAGTTGCGCGGGCGCCTCGGCGATCTCCTGCTCCGAATACGGCACATTGAGGCGCTTCAGGGCGCGCATCTTGGGGACCACGTCGGCCGGGACCAGGCGCGTCTTGGCCAGCCACGGATAGTTCGGCATGTTCGATTCGGGCACCACGTCGCGCGGGTTGTCCAGGTGGGTGCGGTGCCACTCGTCGCTGTAGCGCCCGCCCACGCGCGCCAGGTCGGGCCCGGTGCGCTTGGAGCCCCATTGGAACGGACGGTCGTAGACGAACTCGCCGGCCACCGAATAATGGCCGTAGCGCTCGGTCTCGGCGCGGAACGGACGGATCATCTGCGAATGGCAGTTGTAGCAGCCTTCGCGCACGTAGATGTCGCGCCCGACCAGGCGCAGCGGCGAGTACGGCTTGAGGCCGGCGATCGGGGTGGTGGTCGAGGTCTGGAAAAACAGCGGGACGATTTCGACCAGCGGCCCGATCGAAACGACCAGCAGCACCAGTGTGATCAGCAGCCACGGGTTCTTTTCGATCCACTCGTGGGAAAATTTCATCAAAAAACTCCTGGACTAGGCATGGGTAGGAAAAAGGGACGGAATGCGCGCATCGACCGAGACCGTGTTACGCATCGTCATGAAGGTGTTGTAGGCCATCAGCAGCATGCCGGACAGGTACAGCAGGCCGCCGCCGAACCGGATCACATAGTACGGATAGGTGGCCTTGACGCCTTCCACGAAGGTGTAGGTCAGGGTGCCGTCGGCATTGACCGCGCGCCACATCAGGCCCTGCATCACGCCGGCGATCCACATCGAGGCGATGTACAGCACGATGCCGATGGTGGCGACCCAGAAGTGGGTGTCGATCAGGCGCACGCTCCACATTTCCTTCTTGCCGGCCAGGCGCGGGATCAGGTAATAGATCGAACCCATCGTGATGAAGCCGACCCAGCCGAGCGCACCGGCGTGCACGTGGGCGATGCCCCAGTCGGTGTAGTGCGACAGCGAATTGATGGTCTTGATCGACATCATCGGGCCCTCGAAGGTGGCCATGCCGTAGAACGAGAGCGAGACGATCAGGAACTTCAGGATCGGGTCGGAGCGCAGCTTGTGCCAGGCGCCCGACAAGGTCATGATGCCGTTGATCATGCCGCCCCAGGAGGGCGCCAGCAGGATCAGCGAGAACACCATGCCGATCGACTGGGTCCAGTCCGGCAGCGCGGTGTAGTGCAGATGGTGCGGGCCGGCCCACATGTAGGTGAAGATCAGGGCCCAGAAGTGCACGATCGAGAGCCGGTACGAATACACCGGGCGCTCGGCCTGCTTGGGAATGAAGTAGTAGACCATGCCCAGGTAGCCGGCGGTGAGGATGAAGCCGACCGCGTTGTGGCCGTACCACCACTGGATCATGGCGTCCTGCACGCCGGAGTAGGCGGAATACGATTTGGTCAGGGTCGCCGGCATGCTCGCGCCATTGACGATATGCAGCAGGGCGACGGCCAGGATGTAGCCGCCGAAGAACCAGTTGGCAACGTAGATATGCGCGACCTTGCGCTTGACGATGGTGCCGAAGAAGACGATTGCGTACACCACCCACACCACCGCGATCAGGATCGAGATCGGCCACTCCAGCTCGGCGTACTCCTTGCCGCGCGTGAGGCCCATCGGCAGCGTGATCACGGCCAGCACCAGCACCGCCTGCCAGCCCCAGAAGGTGAAGGCGGCCAGCTTGTCCGAGAACAGCCGCACCTGGCAGGTGCGCTGCACCACGTAGTACGAGGTGGCGAACAGCCCGCAGATGCCGAACGCGAAGATGACGCCGTTGGTGTGCAGGGGGCGCAGGCGCCCGTAGCTCAGCCAGGGTATGTCGAAGTTGAGCGCCGGCCAGGCCAGCTGGGCGGCGATGAAGACGCCCACCAGCATGCCGATCACGCCCCACACCACGGTCGCGACGGCAAACTGCTTGACGATCTTATAATTATAATTCAACCCTGATTCCACAAATGCTCTCCTGAAATTGCTCGATGACAGGCAGAGTAGTTTTCCGGCCCTTAAAAATCCTTGATGTGGGTCAAATTGCCCAACATCAATGCAAAATTGGCGGCAATTTCTGCCCCATAATATTCAAAATGCCTGTGTTCGCGTCGCGCTGGCGCGTCTTTGACCTGGATCAATGATTGTTTGCGCCCCCATCCCCACACTGGATGGATCGGGCAGCTGCCATCGGCGGCCGCATCTTGGCAGGAGCAAACATGCAGGACATCAAGTGGAACGAGGACATGGCATTGGGAGTGCCGGCGATGGATACGGCCCATCACGCGCTGCTGGACCAGTTCGCGCGGCTGGAGGCCATGCCCGACGAACAGCTGGGCGAGGCCTTCCTGGCGCTGGTGGCCACGGTCGAGCGCGACTTTCGCGAGGAAGAAGACATGATGGAGCAGATCGGCTATCCCGGCCTGTCGACCCACCGCGAGCAGCATGCGCGCGTGCTGAGCGGCCTGCACCATGCCGAACCGTACGCCGGCGGCGCCGACCTGCGGCCGGTGCGCGCAGCGCTGGCGCTGCTGCCGCAATGGTTCCTGCTGCACCAGTCGACCATGGACATGGCGCTGGCGGCCGCGCTCGACGTCGCCGCGCAGGCGGGCGAGCCGGGCGCGCGCGCCGGCCAGGAGCTGCGGCCATGAGCCTGTCCCCCGCCCTTGTGGCCGAACTCGAGGAGCGCCTGCGCCAAAGCCGGACCGAGGTGCTGCGCGGCATCCGCACCCGCCTGCACCAAGGCGACGACCCTGCGGTACGCGCGCTGGTCAACAACCTCGAAACCGCCCAGGACCTGGCCGCGGCCGACCTGCTCAACGACACCGAGATCGCGCTGCTTGGCAATGAACTGGCGGCGCTGCGCGAAATCGACGCCGCCTTGAAGCGCCTGGGGCAAGGCCTGGGCGGGGTATGCAGCCGGTGCGGCGAGCCGATTGCCGAAGCGCGCCTGCGGGCCAACCCGGCCGCCGACACCTGCCTTGGCTGCCAGCAGCAGATCGAGCATCGCCAGCCGCTCGGGCACGGCCCTCCCACCCTGTAATGCGCGCTGGCGCCTTACGCCTTGGGCGGCGCTGGCGGCTGCACGCCGCTGTCGTCGTCTTGCAGGATGCGCAGCGCCGGCCCTTCCAGGTCGTCGAACTGGCCGCTGTCGGAGGCGCCGAAGAACACCCAGATCGCCACCCCGACCAGCAATACGCTCAGCGGTATCAACAGGAACAATGCTTCCACCTTAGCCTCCGCCGCGCCGCAGGCGCAAGGCGTTCAGCACCACCAGCGCCGAACTGAGCGACATGCCGATCCCCGACATCCAGGGGTTCAGCAGCCCGAGCGCGGCCGCCGGAATCGCCACCACGTTGTAGAGGCTGGCCCAGGCCAGGTTCTGGCGGATCACCGCCAGCGTGGCCGCCGCGGTCCCGGCCAGCTCGCTCATGGACGACAGGCGCCCCGACAGCAGCACGCAGTCGGCATGCATCTGGGCCAGCGCGGCCCCGCTGCCCATCGCGAACGAGACGTCGGCGGCGCGCAACACGGCCGCGTCGTTGACCCCGTCGCCCACCATCGCGACCACCGCCCCTTGCGCCTGCAAAGCCTGCACCATGGCCAGCTTCTGGTCCGGCAGTTGTGCGCCATGGGCGCGCTCGATTCCCAGTTCGGCCGCCACCCGGCGCGCCACCGGCTCGGCGTCGCCGCTCAGCAGGATCACGCTCTTGCCGCGCGCCTGGAACTGCCTGACCACGGCCTGCGCATCGGGGCGCAAGGCGTCGTCGAGCTCGAAGCGCGCCAGCCAGCCGGCGCAGCTGCCGAGATAGACCGAACTGAGCTCGTCGGCGCAGGCGCCGGCGGGCGCCTCGCCAGCCAGCTCCCGCACGAAGGAAGCGCTGCCGAGCCGGTAGCGCACCGCGTCCAGCGTGCCCTCGACGCCCTGCCCGGCCACCTGCCGCAGGCGTGAGGCCTGCATGCCGCCCGCCCCGGCCGCCTCGCGCAGCGCAGCGCCCAGCGGATGCGCGCTCGTCGCTTCCAGCGCCCCGGCCAGCGCCAGGCAGTGTTCGCGCGCGACGCCGGCCAATGGCTCGACCCGGCGCAGCACCGGCTTGCCGACGGTGAGCGTGCCGGTCTTGTCGAAAATGACATGGGTGGCGCGCTGCAGGGTTTCGAGCACATGCGGCTGCACGATCAGCACCCCCTGGCGCACCAGCCGGTCGGTCGCGGCCGCCAGCGCGCTGGGCGTGGCCAGCGACAGCGCGCACGGGCAGGACACCACCAGCACCGCGATCGCGACCTGCCAGGCGCGCGCCGGATCCGTCATCTGCCAGCCGATGAAGACGGCCAGCGTGAGCAGCAGCAGGCCGGCCACGAACCAGCCTGCCACCTTGTCGGCCCACAGCGCCAGGCGCGGCTTGCCGTGGCCGGCGCGCTCGACCAGTTTGACCAGCATCGACAGCGTGCTGTCGCACGCGGCGCGCGTCACGCGCAGCACGATGGCCTGGCTGGCGTTGAGCGCGCCGCCCGGCAGCAGGTCGCCGGCGCCCTTGGGCTGGGTCCGGCTTTCTCCGGTCAGCAGGGCCAGGTCGACCTCGGTGTCGCCTTCGAGGATGACGCCGTCGGCCGCCACCGCATCGCCTGGCTTGACCAGGATGACGTCGCCCTCGCGCAGGCTGTCGGCCGCCACCAGTTCGGTGTCGCGCCGCTGCGGCCACAGCGCCATGCGCAGCGCCGCCGCCGGCAGGGCGTGCTGCAGGTTCTCGAGCGCGCGCGCGGCCTTGCGGCGCGCATGCAGCTCGAGGTAGCGGCTGCCCAGCAGCAGGAAAATGAACATCGTGATCGAGTCGAAGTACACCTCGCCCACGCCGCTGACGAGCGCGGCCACGCTGCCGCCGAAGGCGGCCGCGATGCCCAGCGCCACCGGCACGTCCATGCCCAGCGTGCGCTGTTTCAGGTTGTCCCATGCGGCGCGGAAGAACGGCTGCGCCGAATACGCGACAGCGGGCAGCGTGAGCAGCAGCGCGGCCCAGTGCATCAGGGCGGTCATGTCGGCATCCATGGTGCCGTCGTCGGCCAGGTAGACCGGCAGCGCATACATCATCACCTGCATCATCGACAGGCCGGCGATGAACAGCTGGCGAAACAGCTTCTTGCGCGCGCGTTCGAGCTGTTCGCCGTGCCGCACCGGGTCGTACGGATAGGCCGCATAGCCGATCTGGCGCAGCGTGGCGAGAATCGTGCTGCGCTTGCAGTGCGCGCGCGACCAGCGCACATGCAGCCGCTCGGTGGCGACATTCATGTCGGCGCCCAGCACCCCGGGCAGGCGCGCCAGGCGCCGCTCGATCAGCCACACGCAGGCGGCGCAGCGGATGCCTTCGACCGTAAACACCGCGTCCAGGCTGGGGCTGCCGGCCTCCGGCGCGGCGGCGTCGCCTTCGCTGTCGTACAGCGCCAGCTCGGGCGGCGCGAGCACCTGCTGCGCGTTTGACGCGGAAAACTCGGTGCGTGTCGCGTAGTAATCGCCAAAGCCGCTGGCCACGATGCTGTGCGCCACCGCCTGGCAGCCGGGGCAGCACATCGGGCGCAGCGCGCCTTCGATCTCGACTTCCCAGCCGCTCCCGGGTGCAACCGGCAAGCCGCAGTGGAAGCAGGCGCAGGGGGCCAGTTGCGCGCTCATCGATGCACCATCGGCGCCGGGCTCACGCACAAGACATCGAGCCAGCTCGATGGCAGCCCGGCGGCGCCGCGCGCCAGCCCGAGCACGCCGAACGCCAGCACCACCAGCCCCGCCGCCAGGCGCACCGGGCGGCGCTGCAGCGCGCCGCGCACCCGCTGCCCGACTAGCCCGAGCATCAGCAGGACCGGCAAGGTGCCCAGTCCGAAGGCGGCCATGACGGCAGCGCCGGCGCCGGCGGAACCGCTCAGCATGGCCGTGAGCAGGACGCTGTAGACCATGCCGCAGGGCAGCCATCCCCACAGGCCGCCGACGGCCAGCAGCTTGAGCGGGCTGTCGAGCGGCATCACGAATTTCATCAGGGGCTGGAGGCGGCGCCACAGAGCGCGCCCGAGCGCCTCAAGCTGCGCCAGGCCGCGCCAGGCATCCATCAGGTACAGCCCGAGCGCCACCAGCATCAGGTTGGCGAGCCAGAACAGGCCCGCCTGCGCCGCCGGCAAGCCGCTCAGCGTGACGGCCCCGCCGCCGGCAGCGCCGGCGAGCGCGCCGGCCGCCGCATAGCTGCCGATGCGCCCGCTGTTGTAGGCCAGCACGCGCAAGGCCGAATCGAGCGCGCCGCTAGTGCCGCGCGTGACGACGGCGACCGGAAAGCTGCGCGCCGCAGGCGCCGGCGAGGCCGAAAAGGCGCTGACGATCCCGCCGCACATGCCGGCGCAATGCACGCTGCCGAGCAGTCCGACCATGAACACCGGCACCAGGCTGATTGCCGCCATCAGGCCGCTCCCGGCTCGTGTTCGAACATTTTGCAGATGGTGCGCAGATAAGGCCGGCCTTGCGTAGTGACGCTCAGCCAGCCGGCCTCGAACGTGAGCAGGCCATCGCGCGCGAGCATCTCGAGCCGGACCAGCTCGGGGGCGAAGTACTGCGCGAAGGCGATCGGATAGGCCGTCTCGATGGCCGCGATCGACACTTCGAAATTACAGGCCAGCATCTGGATGATGGAGCGCCGCACGGCGTCGTCCATGCCCAGCCTGATGCCGCGCATGATGGGCAGTTCGTTATTGTCGATCATTTCGCAATAGGCCTCCAGGCTCGCCGCGTTCTGGCTGCAGGTCGCGCCCAGCGCCGCGGTGGCCGCCACTCCGCAGGCCAGCAGGTCGCTGCCGGCATGCGTCGAATAGCCCTGGAAATTGCGGTGCAGCCGGCCCTGGCGCTGGGCTGCGACGAGGTCGTCGAGCGGCTTGGCGAAATGGTCGGCGCCGATCTGCACATAGCCGGCGCGCGTCAGCTGCGCGACGCACAGCGCCAGCATGTCGCGCCGCTCTTCGGCCGCGTATGGCGTTTGCCCGGCCTGCGGCAGCAGCGCGTAGTCGTACAGCGCGATGCGGTCCGGGTCGGCCTTGACGACCCGGCTCAGAGCGCGCGCGATGCCGGCCACATCCTGCCCCGGCAGCGCGTACACCAAGTCGATGCTGACCGACCTGAAGCTCGCTGCGCGCGCCGCCTCGACCAGCGCCTCGACCTGGTTCTCCGGTTGTTCGAGCACCTGCTGCAGTTGCGCGTCGTAGTCCTGCACCGCAAGGCCGATACGGTTGAAGCCCTGGCGGCGCAGGCTGAACACGCGCTCGCGCGTGACGCTGCGCCCGTCGATGTCGACCGAATAGTCGCCCGTGTGGTCGGGGGCCAGCTGGAACCAGCGCCGCAGGCGCGCCATCAGCTCGCCCGACTCGTATTCCGACAGGTAGGCGGGCAAGCCGCCGCCGAGGTGCAGCTGACCGAGCTGGTTCATGCCGCCAAACAGCATGCCCTGCAGATCGATCTCGCGTTTCAGGTAGGCCAGGTAGGCGCCCGCTTCGGCTTCCTGCCCGCAGCCGCAGTAATGGCAGGACGGATCGCAAAACGGAAGGTGCAGGTACAGCGACAAGGGCTTGAAGGCGCCGCGCGTGCGGCGTGCGGCCACCGCCTGCAGGTAGTCGCGGTAGCCGAAGCCCGGCTCGAAGCGTTCGACGCCCGGATAGCCGGCGCTACGCGCACCGGCCCCGATCAGTCTGCGTACCGGGCGCACGGCGGTTGCGGCGCATTGGGGCGCGCTGCCGGGTACTGCGGATAAGGCCATGTTGTCACTCCTGCTACCTGGGATGCCCGGGTCCGGGCACTGCGATGGAGCGTGAGTGTATTGAGCACAGGCATCGAATTCCTTGACCTGCATCAAAAACGCCTGACTCGTCGCGCAGCGGCGACGGCTTTCCACGGTGCTGCGGACAAGGATGCTCCTAATTGCTCAAAGGCATTTATTTAGAAGCGTCAAGTGTAGGGGGCATTTTTTTTAAAATCCTTGATATAGATCAAAAGCACCCCAAGGCGCTCATGCGCCACGGTCCCGCAGCAGCAAGCTCATGTGCACCGCGCCCTCGCTTGTGGCCGGGGCCACGGCAAAACCGAGTTTGCGCGCCAGTTTGATGACGCGGGTATTTTGCGCCAGCGCTTCGCCCACGATCTCGCGCGTGCCCCGGCTGCGGCAATACCCGATCAGCTTGTCCATGAGCAGGGTGCCAAGGCCGTGGCCTTTCAGGTCCGAGCGCACCGTGACGGCGAATTCGGCCTGCACATTGTCCGGGTCGGCCACCACGCGCGCCACCCCCAGCGTTTCGCTCTGGCCATCGGGGCCCGGGCGGGTCGCGATGAAGGCCATCTCGCGGTCGTAGTCGATCTGGGTGAAGCGCGCCAGCTGCGAGGGCTGCAGCTCGCGCACGCGCACGAACATGCGGTAGCGCACATCCTCGGCGCTGAGGGCGTCGAAGAAGGCCAGGTGGGCCGCGCCGTCCCCGGGCCGGACCGGGCGCAGCAGCAGCGGGCGCCCCTCCCACTCGATCTCCTCTTCGAGCTCGGACGGATAGGGCCGGATCGCCAGCCGGTCCAGGCTGCTGGCCGACAGGTCGGCCGGCGCCACCCGCATGCGCGCGTCGAGCACGATGGCGCCGGCGCTGTCGGCCAGCAGCGGGTTGATGTCCAGTTCGACAATCTCGGGAATGTCGGCGGCCAGCTGCGCGATCTGGATCAGGACCGACAGGATCGCCTCCATGTCGGCCGGCGCCCGGTTGCGGTAGCCTGCCAGCAGCCTGGCCACGCGGGTGCGTCCGACCAGGTCGCGCGCCAGCACCGTGTTCAGCGGCGGCAGCGCGACCGCATGGTCGCCCACCACTTCGACCGCGATGCCGCCCTGGCCGAACAGGATCACCGGGCCGAACACCGGATCGGTGCTGATGCCCACGATCAGTTCGTGCGCCTCGGGACGGCGCGCCATCTGCTGCACCGAAAAGCCGGTCAGGCGCGCCTGCGGCTGCAATTCGGACAGCCGCTTGTGCATGCGCTGGGCCGCCGCGCGCACCGCTTCGACCGAATCGAGGTCGAGCGCCACGCCGCCCACGTCGGACTTGTGCGTGATGTCGGGCGAGAGGATCTTGACCGCCACCGGAAAGCCGATTTCCACGGCCGCGCGCTGCGCCTGTTCGACCGATTCGACGCTGCGCGTCTCGACCACGGCAATTCCATAGGCCGCCAGGATCGCCTTCGCTTCCGGTTCCGAGAGCATGGTGCGTCCCTGCGCCAGCGCCGCGCGCGCGATCGACTGCGCGCGTTCGCGCTGCACCGCCAGGTGGGCGCCCTCGGCCGCCGGCACCTGCATCAGCAGGTCCTGGTTGTGACGGTAATTGACGATCTGCAGGAAACCGTTGACCGCTTCTTCGGGCGTATCGAAGGTCGGGATGCCGGCGTCCGAAAACAGGCGGCGCGCCTGGGCCACCGCGTCCCCGCCCAGCCAGCATGACAGGATGTTGCGCGAGGCCGAACGCGCCAGCGGCACCACCGTGCCGGCGACCTCGGCGCTCGGCACGATCGCGGTGGGCGCATGGATGAACAGGATGGCGTCGGCCTGCGGTTCCTTCAGCAGCACTTCCAGGGTTTGCCGGTAGCGCTCGGCGGGCGCGTCGCCGATGATGTCGACCGGGTTGGCGCGCGACCAGGTGGGCGGCAGCAGCTGGTCGAGCATGTCCAGGCTGGCGCCGGACAGCGCGGCCAGCTTGCCGTTGCCGCAGATCAGGGCGTCGGTGGCCATCACGCCCGGTCCGCCGCCATTGGTCATGATGGCCAGGCGCTCGCCGAAAATGGGGCGCGCACGCGCCAGCGTCTCGACCGCGCCGAACAGGTCCTCGGTGGTAAACACGCGCAGCATGCCGGCGCGCCGGATCGCGCAATCGTAGACGTCGTCCGAGCCGGCCAGCGCGCCGGTGTGCGAGGCGGCCGCCTTGGCCCCTTCCGGGGCGCGGCCGGCCTTGAGCACCACGGTCGGCTTGCTGCGCGCGGCGGCGCGCGCGGCCGACATGAACTTGCGGGCGTTGCGCACATCCTCGACGTAGAGCAGGATCGCCCCGGTGTCGGCGTCGCTCGCCAGATAGTCGAGCACGTCGCCGAAATCGACGTCGGCGCTCTCGCCCAGCGAAATGAATTTGGAAAATCCGATGCCGCGCGAGTTGGCCCAGTCGAGCACCGCGGTCACCAGCGCGCCCGATTGCGACACGAAGGCGATCCGGCCCGGCAGCGCGCCGGTGTGCGCGAAGCTCGCGTTCAGGCAGATGCCCGGCACCAGCAAGCCGACGCAGTTCGGTCCGAGCAGGCGCAGCAAATAGGGTTTGGCCGCGTCCAGCGCCGCTTGCCGCAGCGTGCGTCCCTGCTCGTCGCGCAGCGCCCCCAGCCCGGCCGTGATGATGATCGCGGCCCTGGTTCCCAGCGCGCCCAGCTGGGCGACGATGCGCGGCACGGTGGCCGGCGGGGTGCAGATCAGGGCCAGCGCGGGCGCCGCCGGCAACTGCTCCACGCTATGGTAGACCGGCAGTCCGGACAGCGTGTCGTATTTGGGATTGACCGCGTACACGGTCCCGCCAAAGCCCGCGTCGAGCACGTTGCGCAGCACGGTGGCGCCGACACTGTGCGCACGCCCGGAGGCGCCGATGACGGCCACCGATGCCGGGGCGAACAGGTGCCGCAGGTTCCTGACACTCATTTTTGACCTCTTTCTGGTATGGGCTGGTGCAGGGTAGACGGGGCACGGGCCGGCGCAGTTGATGTGGCTCAAAAATGCCTGCACGAGACATTGCGCATCACGAATTGCGCTGGACTACGCCGGTGCGACAGCATACGCTAAAGCTTTCGAAGGAAAGATCCGGGAACGGCCAACAGGAAACAAGCATGTCCTACAAGACCATACTCGTGCATGTCGACCGGTCGCGGCACGCGTCCGAACGCATCCGTATGGCGGCCCGGCACGCGCTGGCCCAGGATGCCCACCTGATCGGCGCGGCCATGAGCGGCATCTCGCGCTTTGTCTACCAGGACAGCAGCATCGACCTGACCCGCACCATCGTCGCCGGCCATATCGACGCCTTGTACCAGGAGGCCAGGGCGGCGCTGGCGCAGTTCGACGCGATCGCCGGCGCCATGGGGGTGCTCTCGTGCGAAGCGCGGCTGGTCGACGACGAGCCCGAAGGCGCGCTGGCGCTGCAGGCGCGCTACGCCGACCTGGTCGTGCTGAGCCAGGCCGACCCCGAAGACCCGGTCGCGCGCATTGCCGCCGCCCTGCCCGCCTACGTCATGCTGCACAGCACGCGCCCGGTGCTGCTCGCGCCGTACGCAGGCAGCTTCGGGCAGCTCGGCACCCATGCGCTGGTCGCATGGGATGCCGGCATGGAAGCGACGCGCGCCGTCACCAGCGCCATTCCTTTGCTGCGGCGCGCCAAAGCGGTCAGCGTGGTGCTGTTCAATTCCTCGGCCGAACACGGCGAGCAGCCGGGCGCCGACATCGCGCTGTATCTGGCGCGCCACGGCGTCAGGGTCGAGCTGCACGAGCAGCGCACCGAGATCGACATCGGCAGTTCGCTGCTCTCGATGGCGGCCGACCTGCGCGCCGATCTGCTGGTGATGGGATGCTACGGACACGCCCGCGTGCGCGAGGTGCTGCTGGGCGGCGTCACCCAAACCATACTGGGCGCCATGACCGTTCCGGTTTTGATGTGCCACTAGGAGCTGTGATGCTGTACAAGACTTTGCTGGTCCCCACCGACGGTTCACCGGTCTCGGAGCAGGCAGTCGCCGCCGCGATCGAGTTCGCGCGCTGCTGCGGCAGCGAGATCGTCGCCTTTGCGGTGGCCGAGCCGTATCCGAGCGCCCCGCTGTCCGAGAGCGCGCTCGTGATCGACCCGGGCGTGGACAGCCGCGAGCTGCAAAAAATGGCCCAGGAACGGGTGCAAAAGATCGCCGCCGCCGCGCAGGCTGCGGGGGTTCGCTGCAAGAGCGCGATCGCGCTGTCGTTCCACCCCGAGGAGGAAATCGTCCAGGCCGCCATACAGTACCACTGCGACGTCATTTTCATGGCGTCGCACGGACGGCGCGGCCTGAGCCGGCTGCTGGCCGGCAGCGTCACGCAAAAGGTGCTGGCCTACGCGCCGGTGCCGGTGATGGTGTTCCGCCCTCCGGCGGCCCCGGGCACGCCCGTGCAGTAGCGCGGGCGCCGCATGCGCCGGCTGTCAGGCCAGCTCCATGCTGTCCGCATACGAGGGCACGCGGCAGTTCCAGTTCAGCTGGCGTGCGATACGCTGGCGCAGTTCATCGGCCGCGTCCGGTTCGCCGTGGGTGATGAAGGTCTGCCGTGGCGGGTGCCTGAACTGCGCCAGCCAGCCGAGGATCTCGTCGGCGTCGGCATGCCCCGACAGGTTATGGACCTGCACCACCTGGGCCCGCAGCGGCACATGCTCGCCGTGGATCTTGATGCTGCGCCCGGCCAGCAAGGCGGCGCCGCGGGTGCCGCCGGCCTGGCAGCCGGCGAACAGGATGGTATTGCGCGGATCGGAGGCGAACGCCGCCAGATGGTGCAGCACTCGTCCGCCGCTGGCCATGGCGCTGCCGGCGATCAGCACCATCGGGGCACGCTGGGCGCCGAGCGCGATCGACTCGTGCATCGAATTGACGATTGTGACTCCCTGGCGCAACGCGGCGCATTGCCCCGCGTCGAGCCGGTGTTCCGCGCCGTGAGTCTGGAACAGTGCGCTGGCGTCGCGCGCCAGCGGGCTGTCAAGGTAGACCGGCAGCAGCGCCGGGATCTGGCCGGACTGCTTGAGCAGGTGCATCTGGTAGATGAGCGACTGCGCGCGCCCGAGCGTCGCGGCCGCAATCAGCGTGACGCCGCCGCGCGCGGCCGTGTCGCCGATGGTGCGCCCCAGCAGTACGGCCGGATCGGTCGGGTCGTGGCGCCGGTTGCCGTAGGTCGACTCGACGACCAGGTAATCGGTGTGTTCCATGCGCGCCGGCGGCGCCATCAGCGGGTCGTTCGGGCGTCCCAGGTCGCCGGAAAAGGTGATGGTCTTGCCTTGCGCCGTGAGCTGGACGATGGAAGCGCCGAGAATGTGGCCGCCCGGGGCAAGGCGCGCCGTGAACGCGCCGCCTGGCTGGAACGGCGTGGCGAAGGCGACCGGCGCAAACAGGCGCAGGGCGTTGCGCGCATCGGCTTCGCAGTACAGCGCAAGCGCGGGACTATGCTTCGAAAAGCCGCGGCGGTTTGCGTGGCTGGCCTCTTCTTCCAGCTGCAGCCCTTTATCTGGAAGCAATATCTTGCACAGCTCGTAGGTCGCTTCACTGCAAAAAACCTTTCCGCGAAAGCCGTTGCGCACAAGCACCGGCAGATAGCCGCTGTGATCGAGATCGGCCTGCGTGAGAATGACCGCATCGAGCTCGGCCGGCGCGACCGGCAGGCCTTCCCAGTTACGCAAGCGGTGCTGCTTGTATCCGTCGAACAGGCCGCAATCGACCAGGACCTGCGAGCGCCCTGCGCGCACCAGGTACTTGGCGCCGGTGACGGTTCCATTTGCGCCCAGAAACTGAATATGCATACAAGCTTTCATCTAAGACAAGGCGCAGGCGACAGGCCGGCCTTGCCGTAGCGGCAATATGCATGGTTTTTTCTACAAAATCTTTGATGTCGATCAATTTATTGCATAGAATCAACATAGTGAGCGTTCTGGCAACACGCGGGCACGGGGCGCGTTCGCGCCATGCACGCGCCCGCTTCCCGCTATCGGCCGGCGCCGGCACGCCGGGCCCGGGGCCGGTTATTGGATGGTAAGCTGCTTGCCGCCCGTTCCGGGTTTCTTCGGCAGTGTCAGGCGCAGCACGCCGCCCTCGTACCTGGCTTCGGCCTTGGTGTCGTCGACCTCGTGCGGCAAGGTAATGCTGCGGTACTGCTGCCCGTAGTAGCGTTCGCTGCGCAGCATGCCTTTCGAGCTGGCTTCTTTTTCTTCCTTGACCTGGGCGCTGATGGACACCTGGTTGCCGTCGATGGCAACCTTGATGTCCTCCTTGTTGACGCCCGGAATATCGGCAGTGATCTGGTAGTTCTGATCGGTTTCGTCCACATCCATGCGGATGCGCGCCGCGCCTTCGCCGCGCATGCCGGGCGTCAGCGCGAAGTCCCTGAACATCTCGTCCATGTCGCGAAATGGATCGAGGCGGGACATTTCGCGGAATGGATCGAAGCGCATCAAACTGTTAGCCATCATTCACCTCATTGTCGGTTGTACAAAGTTATGGATCGTGAGCGATGCGCGATGAAGCGCCGCCGGCTCACCCCATGCTTACTTTACGGGGCCAGAATCGACTTGCCATGAGCGCGCGCAAGAACGGCCCACAGCGCCAGCGCCTTCTGTTGTCGACTCCGCTTGACTACTGCTGCCGCGTCCGCTTCCGGACCGCTTCCAGGCGGGCCAGGCAGGCGCGGCGCAGCGCTTCCGGCGCCAGCGCCGCCTCGCTGTCGATGCGCAGGGCGTGCGCCGCCTCGTGTTCGTCAAGCGGTTCGTGCCGCGCGAGCTGGTGTTCCAGCACCGCCAGCCCGGCGTCGGAGGCATCGCCGCCCTGACGCGCGCGGGCCTCGATGCGTGAGCGCAGGGTCGGTTCGCGCGCGTGCACGTCCAGCAGCAGGAACGGCACCCCGAGTTCGGCGGCCAGCGCTTCGAACAGGCGGCGCTGGGAGCGCGCGAGGAAGGTCGCGTCGGCCAGCACCGGCACGCCGGCCGCGGCGACGGCGCCGGCCAAGGTGCGCAGGCGCGCGTAGGTGGCCGCGCTCGACCGGGCATCGTAGATGCCCTGGCCGGGAGGCGCCGCGCCAGGCGCCGCGCCGGCCAGCGCGTGCATGCGCTTGCGTTCGACATCCGAGCGGATCTGCACCGCGTCGAGCAGCTCGACCAGCTGATGCGCCAGGGTCGACTTGCCGCTGCCGGCAAAGCCATGCAGCGCGATGATCGCGCCCTGGCCCGGCCTGGCGGCGGCCTGCGCAAACGCCATCAGCTGCTCGGCCTGCTGGCCCGATCCGCCCTGCCGGGCCCGCAGCAGCGCGATTTTCCAGCGCACCAGCGCGCATTCGGTCTCGTAGTAGCGCAACACCGGCACTCCTTCATAGTCGCCGCCGGCCTCGAGATAGCCGTTGAGCAGGCGCGCCGCCAGCGCCGTGCAGCGCTGGCGCCGCAGGTCCATCCGGATGAAGGCCAGGTCGGCCATCACGTCGATCCAGCGCAAGCTGTCGCTGAACTCGATGCAGTCGAACACCTCGACCGCGCCGTCGATGGTCAGGATGTTGCCGCTGTGAAGGTCGCCGTGGCATTCCCTGACGAATCCCTGTTCCTTGCGTTGCGTGAACATCGGTCCGAGCGCGCCCAGGCGCCCGGCCTGCCACGCGCGCATGGTTGCGACGGCGCCGGCGGCGCCGCAGTTGCGCGCCAGTGCCGCCAGCAGCGCAATGTTGTCGTCGGCAATTTTCCCGATGGCGGCGGCCGAGCCCCAGGGGCTGGCCGCAGGCGCGCGCGCCGCCTGCTGGTGGAACAGTGCAAGCTTGCGCGCGAGCAGGTCGATTTCGCCGGCTGTCAGTGCGCCCTGCGCGATGCGCGTGCTCCACAGTGCATCCTGCGCAAAACTGCGCATCCAGACGCAATACTCGAGCGCGGACCCGGCGCCGCCCAGCTGCGGCTGCGCCAGGCTGCCGCTCACCGGCAGCACGCCCAGGTAGAGCGCGGGTGCCAGGCGGCGGTTCAACCGCACTTCTTCCTGGCAATAAAAATGGCGTGCTTCCAGCGTGGAAAAATCGAGGAAGTCAAAGCGCACGGCTTTCTTGATCTTGTAGGCATGCACGCGCCCTGCAAGCACCCACGAGATGTGGGTCTCGAACAATGCGGGCGCGCGCTCTTGCTTGGCCAACAGGCGCTGGAGCGCCTTGACCAGCATTTCCTGATCCTGCAAGGCACTCTGGTCATCCATGCGCGTCCCGCGTGCAAGTGCAATCAATGGTAGACAGCACCCGCACAGGGAATGCAGGAACAAGGTGCAAAGGCCTGATGTACCGCAAATCGCTGCCCGCGACCTGGAAACTCCGACACGATTGCGCATTCTAATGAGTGGCCACCGCCATTCCGGCGACGTCCTTGAGGTCCTCCCCGCCCTGGTTGGCGGGGTTTCTCGGAGCAAATCTGATGAACCAGACTCCCACGCCACAGCAGACACAGGCGCCCTTGCAGCCCCTGCTGGCACAAGCGATGATGTGCATCGCCGACCCGATCTTCATCACCGACGACACCGGCAAGATCGTCTGGATCAACGATGCGTTTTCCCGCTTGAGCGGTTACGACAGCGACGAGGCGCTCGGGCACACACCGGCGATATTGCAGTCGGGTAAGCAAAACCCCTCCTTTTACGCCGAGCTGTGGCAAACCATCCGCGCCGGCGACGTCTGGCAGGGCGAGATCGTCGACCGGCGCAAGGACGGCAGCTATTACACCGCCGAGGAAATCATCGCGCCGCTGCGCAACGACCAGGGCGCCATCAGCCATTTCATCGCGGTCCAGCACGACATTACCCGGCGCCAGCAGGAAAGCGAGCGCGACCGCCACCTGGCCTATCACGACATCCTGACCGGCTTGCCGAACCGGGTGCTGCTGCACGAAGCCCAGCAAAAGGCAATTTCGCACGCCCGCCGCACCCAGCAGCTATTGGCCACCATGTTCCTCGACCTCGACGGCTTCAAGACGGTCAACGACAAGCTGGGACACTCGACCGGCGACCAGCTGCTGGTCGCGGTGGCCGACCGCCTGCGCGCCAACATCCGGCAGTCCGACACCATTGCCCGCTTCGGCGGCGACGAATTCGCCATTCTCGTGACCGGCTTCGAGGACATCAGCGTCCCGGCCACGCTCGCGCGCAAGCTGATCGACGCGCTGACGCATCCGTTTGTCCTGCGTGGCCAAAAATTTTCCCTTAGCGCCAGCATCGGCATCGCGCTGTACCCGGCCGATGGCAACGATCCGGAAACCTTGCTTGTCAATGCAGACAAGGCCATGTACCAGGCCAAGGTCGAGGGCGGCCGGCGCTGGCGCTTCTACGACAGCGCCTCATGCAACCGGATGCAGGAGCGCTCCGGGGGCGACAGCCCCTGAGCGGCATGCCGTTGTCGAGCACGTGTGCACCATGCCTGCCACCTTGCCCTCCCTGCCAGGCGTGACGCTCGAATCGAAGGTGGCGTTCCTGCGCCACTCGGGCAGCTACCCGGAACCGGCGTACCGGGTCGAAGCGCTCGAAACCCATATGTCATGGGTGTTCCTGGCCGGCGCCTATGTCTACAAGCTCAAGAAACCGGTGTGCTATGAGCTGCTCGACTTTCGCACGCTCGAGGCCAGGCGCTTTTATTGCGAGGAAGAGGTGCGGCTGAACCGGCGCCTGGCGGCCCAGGTCTACCTCGGCACGGTGCCGCTCACGCTCGACGCGCATGCCCACCTGCAGCTCGACGGGCGCGGCACCCCGATCGACTGGCTGGTCAAGATGTGGCGCCTGCCGGCGCGCCAGATGCTCGACTACGCGATCGTGCACCAGAGTGTGCAAGATGCCGACTTCGAGCGCGTGGCCGTGCACCTGGCCGCTTTTTATCGCGCCTGCGAACCGGTGCCGACCGACCCGGTTCGCTTTCGCGCGCGGCTGCAGCGCCAGATCGAGTCGAACCGCCAGGAACTCGGGCTCGCGCTGTACCGCCTGCCGCGCGCCCAGGTCGACGCCATCTGCCAGGCCCAGGCGGCGGCGCTCGAGCGCATGGCCGGCCTGTTCGATGCGCGGGTGCGCGCCAACCGGGTGATCGAAGGCCACGGCGACCTGCGCCCGGAGCACATTTGCCTGCGCCCGCACCTGGCCATCATCGACTGCCTTGAATTCTCGCGCGAGCTGCGCCTGGTCGATCCGGCCGACGAGCTTGCCTTCCTTGCGCTCGAGTGCGAACGGCTGGGCGCAGCGGCGGCCGGCGCCACCCTGCTGGCCAGGTACGGCGCGCTGTCGGGCGACGTGCCCGATGCGCGCCTGGTGCACTTCTACCAGAGCTACCGCGCCGGCATGCGCGCCACGATCTCGGCGCGCCACCTGCAGGAAGAAAAATTCCGCTACTCGCCGCAATGGATCAAGCGCACCGGGCAATACTTGCAGCTGGCCGACCAGCATGTCGGGCAGTGCGCCTGAGCTGCAGGCGTCAGGTCTCCAGCAGCTGCGAGATCGATCCGCCCGTGTGGGCGCGCCGGATGGCCTCGCCGAACAGGGGGGCGCTCGGGAGCACCACCAGTTTTGCCTGGGCCGCCGGATCGTCCAGGCGGAACGCGGGAACCGAGTCGGTCACGACGATGCGTTCGAACGCGCTGCGGCCCAGCAGCGCGCCGGCCTCGCCGATGAACAGGCCGTGGCTGGCGGCGGCGAACACGCGCGCCGCGCCGCGCTCGATGCAACTGCCCGCGGTGCGCGCGAGCGTGCCGCCGGTGCTGATCAGGTCGTCGATGATGACCGCGTCGCGCCCTTCCACCTCGCCCACCAGCATGTCGCCGCTGACCACGCCTTCGCTGCGGTGTTTCTCGGCAAAGGCGGCCGCGACCGGCGTGCCGAGCGCCTTGCCCAGGCTTTGCCGGAAGTGCTCGGCCCGTTTGGTGCCGCCCGCATCGGGCGCCACCACCACCACCGCGCGGCCCTGGAGTTGGGCCGCGAAATAGCGCACGAACAGGGGATTGGCTTCGAGGTGCTCGGTGCGGCAGCGAAAGGCATTCTGGAACGCCGCCAGGTTGTGCACGTCGAGCGTGACGACGGCGTCGGCGCCGGCCGCCTCGAACATGGCAGCCACGTAGCGCGTGATGACCGGGTCGCGCGGCTTGGTCTTGCGATCCTTGCGCGCGTACGCAAGATAGGGCACCAGCGCGCTCACGCGCGCCGCGCCGGCATCCTTGAGAGCGCCGATGAAAAACAGCAGGCGGCACAGTTTGTCATTGCCGCTATGCACGGGGCCGCCGTACAACGATTGCAGTACGAACACATCCCGGCCGCGCACATTGACCAGCGGCCGGGACTTGTGCTCGCCATCCTCGAACTCGCGCTCCTCGTGCAGGCTGGCGGGCACGCCAAGCGCCTGCGCCACCGCCGCGCCGAACGCGGCGCTGTCGTTCATGGCGAAAAAACACAGCCCGTCATTTTCCGCGGGCGACTCGGATGCCGCTATTGCCATCGCTGGACCTCATCGTGATCGTGATCTGGCTCCGCCTGGAAGCTGTCCGGTTCGATCGGCGCGCCGTGCTTCAAGTTCACGCAAGCTGCGCCCCTTCTGCCGCTCATCAAGGCGCCTCGCTACGGCCCCGGCCCGCTGCTTGCCTGATGCACCAGCGGGGCCGACGGCGCCGCAACCGGCTCGCTGCCGGCGGGCGCCGCCGCCCCCTTGCACACGCCGGGACCCAGGTCGCTGGCCAGCAAGGCGTCGAGCGCACTGCGGTCCACGGTTTCCTTTTCCAGCAGCAGCGCGGCCAGCGCGTCGAGCAGCGCGCGCCGCTCGCACAAGGTGGCGCTCACGCGCGCATGGGCCTCGGCCAGCAGCCGGCTCACCTCGGCATCGATGGTTTCGGCGGTGTGCTCGCTGTACGGTTTCTGCTCGGTTGCCCCTTCCGGATTGAGCAATGGGGCGCGCACCTGTTCGAACGTGACCAGTCCCAGCTTCTCGCTCATGCCGTATTGGGTCACCATGTGACGCGCCAGGTCGGTCGCGCTCTGCAGGTCGTTCTGTGCGCCGGTGGAAATGTCGCCCAGCGCCAGTTCCTCGGCGGCGCGCCCGCCCAGCATCACGTCGAGCCGGTCGAACAGCTCGGCGCGCTTGAGCAGGTAGCGGTCCTCGGTCGGCAACTGCTGGGTATAACCGAGCGCGGCAATGCCGCGCGGGATGATCGATATCTTCGCAACCCGGTCGGCGTGGACCCGGAACTGCGCGGTCAAGGCATGCCCGGCCTCGTGGAAGGCCACGGTTTCCTTTTCCTGGCGGTTCATCACGCGCGTCTTTTTTTCCAGGCCGGCCACGATGCGGTCGATCGCCTCGTCGAGGTCGCTCATTTCCACACGCTCCTTGCCGAGCCGGGCCGCACGCAGCGCCGCCTCGTTGATGAGGTTGGCAAGGTCGGCGCCGGCGAAACCGGCGGTGCGCGCCGCGATGGCGGCCAGGCTCACTTCCGGCGCCAGCTTGACCAGCTTCGCATGCACCTGAAGGATCTGCTCGCGCCCCTTCAGGTCGGGACGGTCGAGCGCGACATGACGGTCGAAGCGGCCCGGCCGCAGCAGCGCCGGGTCGAGCACTTCCGGGCGGTTGGTGGCGGCCAGGATGATGACGCCCTTGTTCGAATCGAAGCCGTCCATTTCCACCAGCAACTGGTTCAGCGTCTGCTCCTGCTCGCCGTGGGTGCCGGCGATATTGCCGACCCCGCGCGCCTTGCCCAGCGCATCGAGTTCGTCGATGAACACGATGCAGGGCGCCTTCTGTTGCGCCTGCGCGAACAGGTCGCGCACCCGGGCCGCGCCGACTCCGACGAACATCTCGACAAATTCCGAGCCGCTGATCGAGAAGAACGGCACCCCGGCCTCGCCGGCCAGCGCGCGCGCCAGCAAGGTTTTTCCGGTGCCCGGCGCGCCGACGATGAGCACGCCTTTCGGGATCTTGCCGCCAAGGCGCTGGTAGCGCTGCGGGTTTTTCAGGAAATCGACGATTTCGCGCAACTCCTCCTTGGCCTCGTCGATGCCGGCCACGTCGTCGAAGGTGACCCCGGTCTTGCTTTCGGCATACACGCGGGCGCGGCTCTTGCCGACATCGAGCGCCCAGCCCGAGCCCAGGCCGGTCTTCTTGGACAGGTAGGCCGACAGCCACAGGAACAGCCCGATCGGTATCATCCAGGACAGCAAGGTTCCCATGAACTGGCTCTTGATCTCGCCCGTGTAGCGCACCCCGGCCGCATCGAGCTCGTCGATGAGCGCCGGATCGGTCACCCGGATCGTGCTGAAGCGGCGCCGTGGCTGGCCGCCGCGCTGCAGGGCCTCGACGGTCGGGCGCGGCAGTATCTTGTCGACGCCCTCGATCCGCAAGGTTCCCTCGATGGTCTCGCCGGTGATCGCCAGCTCCTCCACCTTGCCGGCCGTGAGCAGGTGTTTGAAGTCGCTGTAGGCGATCGGTTCGATGCTGCCCTGGTCAAACACCATTTCCAGCAAGATCACCATCAGCGGCAGCACCAGCCAGTACCACAGCGGGATGGCCCGGATCGGTAATGTATTGTCGTCGGCTTTCACGGATCGCCCTTTCGCAAACGTCGCGCGCGGCTCCATTGTTGCGCCGTGCGCGTCATCACGTCGCCCAATTGGCGCGCGCCGCCGCAGCCAGCGCATCGTGGCGCAGGTCGGTCTGGCGCGCCAGCTCGTGCAGGGACGGCGACACGGTCACGGCATAGGGCGGGGCCGGCTCCAGCGCGCGCAGCGCGGCCGGCAGGCTGGCAAGCTGGGCCTGCACGCGCGCGCGCAACTGCGCCAGCGAAGCGGCCGGCTGCACCGGGGCGCCGCCGCGCAGCACCGGCTCGAGCAGCGCCGCGCCGGGCGCTGCCTCGTGTTCGAGCGCCACCGTGTCGCCCTCCATCATGCCGTGCGCGTCGAAACGCCGGAACACCTGCTTGCGGCCCGGCCAGGTCGATTTTCCGGCGGAACGCTTGCGGCGCGGCTGGCCCGCATACTCGACCAGCTTGTAGGCGCAGTCGAGGTAGGGTGCGTCGCTGCAGGTGTTCATGCGGGTGCCGACGCCGAAGCCGTCGATCGGCGCGCCGCCGGAGGTGAGCGCGTCGACCGCATGTTCGTCCAGGTTGCCGCTGGCGAAGATGTCGATCTCGCCGCAGCCGCCCGCATCGAGGATGGCGCGCACGCGCCGCGCCTGCTCGCCGAGCTCGCCGCTGTCGATGCGCACCGCCTTGATGTGAATGCCCTCCTGCGCGCGCAGGCGCTGCGCCAGCCGCACCACCTCGGCCGCCGCCGCTTCGGTGTCGTAGGTGTCGATCAGCAAGGTGGTGTTGTCGGGAAAGGCGTGGGCGAAGGTGGCGAAGGCCTCGGCCTCGCTGTCGTGGGCCTGGATGAAGGAATGGGCCATGGTGCCGAACACGGGCAGCTCGAACAGGCGGGCCGCGATGGTGGTGGCGCTGCCGTCGAAGCCGGCGATATGGCTGGCGCGCGCCGACAGCAAAGCCGCCTCGGCGCCATGGGCGCGCCGCATGCCGAAGTCGACCAGGCGCTTGCCGCGCGCGGCCGTCCACACCCGCGCCGCCTTGCTCGCAACCAGCGTCTGGTAATGCAGCAAATTGATGAGGCGGCTTTCAATCAGTTGCGCTTCGCGCAGTGGAGCGGTGATGCGCAACAGCGGTTCGCCGGCGAAGAAGATGGTCCCTTCCGGCATGGCGTCGAGCGCCCCCGTGAAGCGCAAGTCGTGCAGGGAATCGAGAAAGGCCGCATCGAAGCGGCCGGTCGAGCCGAGCCAGGCAAGCTCGTTTTCCTCGAAGCGCAGCGCGGCCAGGAAGGCCAGCACTTGCGCCAGGCCCGCCGCGACCAGGTAGTTGCGCTGCGCGGGAAGCTGGCGCACGAAAAATTCGAACACAGCCGTCTGGTTCATGGCGCGCGAAAAATATGCCTGCAACATCGCGATTTCATACAAATCGGTCAACAGGGCGCTATCGGCGTAGTGTCTCATCCTCCCAGCCTATGCGCGCCGCCTGCCTCGATTGCGACTTAAATCAATCGTCCGCCTGTGCGCCGGGCGCGGCGCCCGGAACGAAACGGCCAGCGGCGCTGTCACACCCCTGAATCCCCACTCACGAACCTGCCATGGAAACGTCCGCCCCGGCGCCCGGCGATGCGCTCCTGATCGTCGATGTCCAGAACGACTTCTTGCCCGGTGGAAGCCTCGCGGTTCCAGGGGGCGAGCAGGTCGTTCCCGTCCTGAACCGCGCGCTCGCCCTGTTCAAGGGCCGCGCCCTGCCCGTCCATGCCACGCGCGACTGGCACCCGGCGAATCACTGTTCCTTCCTGGCCCAGGGCGGCATCTGGCCGCCGCACTGCGTTGCCGGCAGCGAAGGGGCCGCGTTCGCGCCGGCGCTCGCGCTGCCGCCCGGCGCGGTGGTGGTGTCGAAGGCGACCGAGCCGGGTAAGGACGCCTATTCCGGCTTCGATGGCACCAGCTTGGCGCAGCAATTGCGCGCGGCCCGCGTGGAGCGCCTGTTCGTGGGCGGCCTGGCGACCGACTATTGCGTGCTCAACACGGTCAAGGACGCCCTCCGGCAAGGCTTCAAGGTGATGCTGCTGCTCGACGCGATCCGCGCGGTCGAGCGCCATGCCGGCGACGGCGCGGCGGCAATCCGGGAAATGACGGCGCTGGGCGCACAGTCGGTGCGGGTCTCGGACTGGGATGCCGAACAGCCAAGCGCGCACCGATCCGGTAGCGCGCGGGCCCGGTAAACAGGCAGGTGCCAGCATGTGTGGCTGTGCCTGGATCTTGTGTGCTAACATAAACAGATGCGTATCGTGCTCAAAGCCCTGCTTGTCTGGTTCATGTTGCTGGCCGTGCCTTTTCAAGGCTTTGCCTCGGCAACCATGCTGCTGTGCGCTCCGCTCCCGGTCAGCTCGGCGCCAGGCGTCCAGCATGAGCAGCACGCACCTGTCGCCGGCACCGCCCATCAGCACCACGAGGCCGGCGCCGTTGCCGACCAGTCGGATCAGCATGCCGGCGGCAAGTGCGGTTCCTGCGCCGAGTGTTGCATTGGAGCACTCATCACCCCATCCTGCCTTCCCAGTCTCCCGGTTGCGGCACCGCATTACGTCGCCATTCCATTCGACATGGGCGAAGTTCCGTCCGTCGATCTCGCCTTCCCCGAGCGTCCGCCCCGCTTCGCGCGCTGACACCCCGGCTGACGCCCGCAATTCGTTATTCCATTAACGCAAGTGGCGCGGCGCATCAGCGTCGTATCGATCGCATTTTTTCGCGAATAAAAAATCTCGCCTCCCGAGGATGACATGAATACCTTGCACCCGCTTATGCGCGCTGCCATCTGGTGCGCGCTATCCGGCGGCGCCTCCCTTGCGCACGCCACCGGCCAACCCGGCGCCGTCCCGGACGCGGCCGACCCCGGGCAGGTCGTGCCCGCTACGCGCTACCAGAGCGCGATGCAGTACCGCGCTGCCCCGCCCGCCCCTGAGTCACCAGAGAAACAATGGAAAGCCTTGAATGAGCAAGTCGGCGCGCAGGATTCGATGGCGCTCACAGCCCAGGACACCGAAGCGCCTGCCGCAACAATGCACACCCAGCACGCCGGTCACGCGGCACCGGCCACACCGGCCGACCCGCACGCCGGGCACAAGATGACGGAGGACAAATGAGATCGGTCGCCGCTTCCAGGCTGCTTGCCCTTGCGGCACTGGCCGTGCTCGCCAGCGGCTGCGCATCGGTCACGAGCGACCGCGGCTTCGACCCCGTGGCCCAGATGACCAAGGCGCGCAGCGGCAAGGATGCCGTGCTGGTGCGCAACGAGGCCGACGCGCACGCCATGGCCGAGTCCGTCAATGCAATCTTGCGCCAACCGCTCTCGGCCGACGATGCGGTGCAGGTCGCCCTATTGAACCACCGAGGCCTGCAGGCGACATATTGGGAGGTCGGCATCGCGCAGGCCGACCTGGTGCAGGCCGGGCGGCTGCACAACCCCTCGTTCGGGTTCAAGCGCACACGCCAGGGCGGCGAGCTCGAGATCGAACGTTCCCTCACCGCCAACATCGTCAACTTGCTCACGGCCCCGCTGGCGCGCCGCATCGAAGCGCGCCGCTTCGAACAGGCCAAGCTGCAAGTTGCCAATGCGATCGAACAGCATGCGGCCGAGACCCGGCGTGCCTATTACGAAGCGGTGGCCGCGCTGCAAGGCCTCGCGTATGCGCGCCAAGTCGAGCAAGCCGCCGAAGCAGGCGCCGAGCTGGCCGGGCGCATGGCGCAGGCCGGCAACTGGAGCCAGCTCGACCTGGCCCGCGAGCAAGCCTTTCATGCCGAAGCCTCCGCCGCTGTCGGGCGCGCCGCCAGGCAGGTGTCCGCGGCGCGCGAGAAACTGACCCGTCTGATGGGCTTGTGGGGCGCAAACAGCAGCTACCGCCTGCCCGAGCGGCTGCCCGAACTGCAGGGCGCCGCGCTCGAGCTTGAAGACATCGAACGCACCGCGGTGCGTGAGCGGCTCGATATCCAGGCTGCAAAACTGGACACGGCCCACACCGCGGCCTCGCTCGGGCTGACCAGGACCACCCGCTTCATCAATGTCCTCGACCTTGGCTACACCGAAACCGGCGCTTCCGGCGCAGCCAAGGCGCGCGGCTACGAGCTCACGCTCGAGATCCCGCTGTTCGACTGGGGCTCGGCGCGCGTGGCAAGGTCCGAAGCGATCTACATGCAGTCGGTCAACAAGCTGGCGCAGGCAGCTGCCAATGCGCGCAGCGAAGCGCGCGAAAGCTACCTCGACTACCGCGGCTCGTACGACCTGGCCAGGCATTACCGCGACCAGGTGATCCCGCTGCGCAAGAAAATCTCGGACGAGACGCTGCTGCGCTACAACGGCATGCTGGTCAGCGTGTTCGAGCTGCTGGCCGACTCGCGCGAGCAGGCCGCAGCCGTCAACGACTATATCGGCGCCCTGAAAGACTACTGGATAGCGCACACCAACCTGACGGCGGCCCTCGGCGCTCGCCTGCCGGGCGAACCACGGAAGGAAACCAAACAATGACATCCCGCAGATCATTCCTGGGCGGCGCCGGCGCTGCCATGGTGGGCGCATCGCTGCTCAGCAAGGCCGGCGCGGCCACGCTGCCGGAGGCGCCGCTCCAGTCCTCGCCGAACACGATGCCGCCGCTCTCGCCGCCCAACGGAAGGCCCTACAATCCGGTCGTGACCCTCAACGGCTGGTCGCTGCCCTGGCGCATGAAAGACGGCGTCAAGGAATTCCACCTGGTCGCCGAACCGGTCGTGCGCGAGCTCGCGCCCGGCATGAAAGCGAACCTGTGGGGCTACAACGGCCAAAGCCCGGGCCCCACCATCGAAGTGGTGGAAGGCGACCGGGTGCGCATCTTCGTGACCAACAAGCTGCCCGAACAGACCAGCGTGCACTGGCACGGCCAGATGCTGCCGAACGGCATGGATGGCGTGACCGGCCTGAACCAGCCAGGCATCGCCCCCGGCAAGACCTTCGTGTACGACTTCGTGGCGCGCCATGCGGGCACCTTCATGTACCACCCGCATGCCGACGAGATGGCGCAGATGGCGATGGGCATGATGGGTTTCTGGGTCACCCATCCGAAGAACCCGGCGCAGCATGCGGTCGAGCGCGATTTCGTGTTCCTCCTGAACGCCTATGACATCGAACCGGGCAGCTACACGCCGAAGATCAACACCATGCTCGACTTCAACCTGTGGAACTTCAACAGCCGCGTCTTCCCGGGCATCGATCCGATGGTGGTGCGCCAGGGCGACCGGGTCCGGATACGGGCCGGCAACCTGACCATGACCAACCACCCGATCCACCTGCACGGGCACCGCTTCGAAGTGACCGGCACCGATGGCGGCTGGATTCCCCGCAGCGCACGCTGGCCGGAGGTGACCACCGATATCGCCGTGGGCCAGATGCGCGCCATCGAATTCATTGCCGATGCGCCCGGCGACTGGGCCTTCCACTGCCACAAGTCGCATCACACCATGAACGCGATGGGGCACGCGGTGCCGACCATGATCGGGGTCGATCATCGTGGCGTGGCCAGCAAGATCAACCGCCTGGTGCCGGACTACATGGTGATGGGCGACAAAGGCGGCTCGATGGGGGGCATGGAAATGCCGCTGCCGGAAAACACGCTGCCGATGATGACGGGCGAAGGCCCGTTCGGCGGCATCGAGATGGGCGGCATGTTCACCACCCTGAAAGTGCGCCAGGGACAGGCACGCAACGACTACAAGGACCCGGGCTGGTACCGGCATCCGGCCGGCAGCGTGGCCAGCGAGTGGACCGGGGCCCTGCCGGCGTCGCCTCGGGCTGCCTCGGATGCGCCGAAACAGGGCGCCACCGTCGACGTAAAACGACACGGCCGGCACGACCACAAGTAGTGCCGGTCCGCATACTTGAACCACAAGGAGAACACCATGCAGTTAAAGAAACTCGCTTCCTGCGCCATCCTCGCGCTCGCCACCGGCGCCGCCTCGCACGCGTTCGCGCATGCGCAACTGCAGGCGTCCGAACCGAAAGCAGGCGCGGTGCTGGCCCAGGCGCCGAAACAGCTCAGGGTGCAGTTCGACATCGATGTGGAGCCGTTGTTTACGAAAATTAAACTGGTCGACGCCAAGCTTGGCGAGGTCGCACTGCCCCGTGCCACGCCGGAAAAAGACAGCGCCAAGGCCTTTCATGTCGCGCTGCCGCCACTGAAATCGGGTGATTACCGGGTCCGCTGGACCACGGTCACGCGCGACGGTCACAAGATGAGCGGGGAATTCCCGTTCAAGGTGAAATAAGTGGAGCCCGGCTTCCTGTCCGCGCAACAGGGCGCGACCGCGCTGCTTAACCTTGCGATGGCCGTGCTCACCGGCGCCACCCTCTCGCAAGCGTGGCTGGCAGGCGCGCCGTCGGGCTGGGCGGCACGCAAGCGCGCGCTCTTGCCCAGGCTGGCCTGGACCATGCTGGCGCTTGCCGCGCTGGCCAGCGTTGCCGTGCTCTGGTTCGAGGCCGCGCTGCTGGCCGAAGTGCCGCCGGCCCATGCCGGACCGGAGGTGCTGGCGGTGCTGACCTCGACCCACTACGGGCGTGCCTGGATTGGCGGCGCCGTGGCGCTGCTTGCAATAGCGGCAACCAGCACACTGCGCCACAGGCTCGCGCTCGGCGCGCGCCTGCTGGCGATCGGCGTTTTTTTCTACACCCGCAGCATGGTCAGCCATGCAGTCGGAGACGGACTTGTCAGCCTGGCCGTCGTGCTCGACTGGCTGCACCTGGTGTTCATCAGCGTATGGGTGGGCGAGGTCGTGGTGGCCGGCCTGGTCACGCTCGCACGCGTTGGCCAGGCCAGCGTGCAAGAGCACGCGGACATGGCGCGCTATGTACGGGCCTTGTCCACCACGGCCACATTTGCGTTGGGCGCCATCGTGGTCAGCGGGCTGTTCAATGGGTGGCGTGGCCTGGGCGGTATCGGCAACCTGGCTGGCACCGCCTACGGCACGGCCCTGGTGGTCAAGCTCGCATTCGTGGCCGGCGCCGCGGCCCTGGGCGGGTTCAGCCGCTTCTTCGTCATGCCCGCCGTGCTCGCCACGCTGCGCGGCGGCACGCATGGCGGCCGGCGCCGGCCGGAACGGCATTTTGTTTTCATCTTGCGGATCGAAACGCTGGCGCTGCTCGGCGCCATCGTCGCCGCCGCAATCCTCAGTTCGACACCACCCCCGATGGCCGCATGAGTTTGGCGGCCTTCAAGCACATTCATTAACGTAAAGGAAAAATACCATGATCTCGAAACTATTCCTCAAACTGGCCATCGGCGCCGCTGCCGCAACCGTTTTCCTGGCGCATGCCGCCACGCCCATGTCGCAAGGCGAAGTGAAGAAAATCGATAAGGACAACGCCAAGCTGACCATCAAGCACGGACCGCTCGACAATGTCAACATGCCGGCCATGACGATGGCGTTCAAGGTGGCGGACCCGGCCATGCTCGACAAGCTCAAGCCCGGCGAAAAAATCGCGTTCGTGGTCGAGAAGGTCAACGGCACGCTGACCGTGACCCAGCTCGCGCCGGCAAAATAGTGCGCTGTCGGCGTGCGCTGCGTGTGGCGCTTGAATCTGGCTGGCCGTGAGGCGATACTGGGGCCATGGTGACCGCCACATTCCGGTTTTACGAAGAGCTCAACGACTTTTTGGCGCCCGAGCGGCGCCGCCGCGCATTCGCCTCGCCCTGTGCGCGTGCGGCCACCACCAAGCACATGATCGAAGCGCTCGGCGTGCCCCATACCGAGGTCGAACTGGTGCTCGTGAACGGGGAGTCGGTCGGCTTCGAGCGCCTGTTGCAGGAAGGCGACCGGGTGGCGGTGTATCCCAAGTTCGAAGCGTTGGACGTCAGTTCCCTGCTGCGCGTGCGCGAGCGTCCCTTGCGCACCATGCGCTTCGTGGCCGACGCCCACCTGGGCGGGCTGGCGCGCCTGTTGCGCATGGCCGGCTTCGACACGCTCTACGACAACAACTTCCACGACAGCGAGATCGAGACCATCGCCGCGCACGACGAGCGTGTGGTGCTCACGCGCGACCGCGAGCTGCTCAAGCGCCGCACCATCACCCACGGCTGCTACGTGCACCGGCTCAAGTCGCCGGAACAACTGCGCGAGATCTTCGACCGGCTCGATCTGGCCTCAAGCGCGCGCCCTTTTACACTGTGCCTGCATTGCAACGCGCCACTGCACGACATCGACAAGGCGCTGGTGCTCGAGCAGCTTCCGCCAACGGTACGGGTGCAGCAGGATGAGTTTCGCACCTGCGATGTGTGCCACCGCGTATTCTGGAAAGGCTCGCACTGGCAGCGCATGTGCAGCGTGCTCGCGTCTGCCGTCGCGCTTGCATGAATTGCAGGGCTGTCGCTGGCCTTGCCACCACGCACCCAACTATCGTGCGTGTTAGAATATTTTTGACCCAGCGTTAACCAAGCATCGGAATGACAAGGAAAACCATGATTCGTCGCACTCTTTTAAAAGCATTCCTGGCGAGCGCGCTCGCCATCCCCGCGCTCGCCAGCGCGGCCGGGCCGGTCATCGACGTCTATAAAAGCGCAAGCTGCGGCTGCTGCGAAGGATGGGTGAAGCACCTGCGCGCCAACGGCTTTACCGTCAAGGCGCATGACGTGGCCAATCCGTCCGACTACCGCGAAAAGGCCGGCATCCCGAACCAGCTCGGCTCCTGCCATACCGCCCTGGTGCAGGGCTACGCGATCGAAGGGCACGTGCCAGCCAACGACATCAAGCGCCTGCTGGCCGAAAAGCCGAAGGCCAAGGGCCTCGCCGTGCCCGCCATGCCGATGGGTTCGCCCGGCATGGAAGGCGATCGCAAGGATCCCTACGACGTCCTGCTGGTCAAGAACGACGGTCGTACCTCGGTCTACAAGCAATACAAGTAACAGCAAACGCAGGTCCCGGTGAAAGGCAGCAGGCAAGCCTTTCACGTTTGATCCATATCAAACACGATGGGAACACCGCGCCTACATTGGAGATAAGCGGCGACCGGGTGAAGACGTAGCGCGACACCAAGTGTCAAGCACTCATTGAAGTGAGTTGAGTGCATTGCTGTTCTTCAGCGACGGGTCGCCGCCCTTTGGCTCCGGCATCCATCATATTTTTTTATGATCGGGCGCTGGAATTATCAGCATTCGTCCCTATATTGGTTCTATCGAATCGGCCAGTTCAGCAAGCCACGCCAGTCTTTGCCGCCCTGCGGCCATTGTCCACACATCCTTGATTCCCAGGCGCGGCGCCTGCCGTGTTGCATCCGCATTTCCGTCATGCAGGGACACCCCGATTCACCCTTTTTAATAGAAAAATATTTCTTAGGATTCGGAAAAGTAGTGATTACTACAAACAAAGCAAACGCCAAGGTACAGCCAGGCGGTACCAGTATCGTGCACAACGACAACGCGCTGGAAGCGGCGCGCGAGCACAACTACGCGCAATGGAAGGAACTCGTTGCGCTGGGCAAGAGCCGCGGCTACCTGACCCACGCCGACATCATCGACAATGCCGCCGACAGCATGCTGGACGAAGACGCCCTCGAAGGCGCCATCGCCGCCCTGAGGCAGATCGGCATTGCCGTGTTCGACCAGACGCCGGACGCGGAAACACTGTTGTTGGCTGGCGAGAATGCGGCCACCGTGGCCGATGACGAAGCCGACGCCGCGGCCGAGTTCGCAATGTCGGCGCTCGACTCGCAATTCGGGCAGTCGTCCGATCCCCTGCGCATGTACATGAACCGCATGGGCACGCACCCGCTGCTCACGCGCGAGCGCGAAATCGTCATTGCCAAGCAGGTCGAAGACGGCCTGCGCGGCGTGATCGAAGCGCTCTCGGCATGCCCGGCGGTGATCAACGATGTTCTCTTCGCTGCGAAAAAAGTGTCGAGCGGTCAGATGAAGATCGCCGAGCTGATCGACGGCCTGGCCGGTGCGGCAGGCGAGGACGACACCCCTGCCGCCATCGAAGCCGAGGCCGCGGAGCAGGACGACGAGAGCGCCGAGGACGATGCGGCGGCCGGATCGGACAAGCAGTCGCAACAATTGAAGGCCGACGCGCTGGCCAGATTGGCGGCCGTGTCCGACGCCTTCGCGGAGATGGGCCAGGCTTACGAGCGCGAGGGCTACCGCTCGCCGGCCTACCTCGCGGCGCAGGCCACCCTGACGCGCGACATGGCAAGCCTGCGCTTCACCGCCAAGACCATGGACAGGCTGTGCGCCATGGTGCGCGCCGATGCGCAGCAGCTGAAGGCGGCCGAACAACGCGTGTACGACATCGTTGTCGGAAAGTGCGGCATGCCGCGCGCGCACTTCAGGAAGGCGTTCCGGGGCAAGGAGACCGATCTGGCGTGGATCGATGAGCAAGTTGCGGCAGGCCATGCCTACAGCGCGTCCCTGGCGCGCCACGCGGCGGCGCTGCGGCAGGCACAGCAGACACTGATCGCCCTGCAGCAACGCAGCGCGCTTGCCCTGGCCGATATTCGCGCCATACACCAGCAGATGGTGACGGCCGAGCGGCGCATGCTCAGCGCCAAGAACGAGATGATCGAGGCGAACCTGCGGCTGGTGGTGTCGATCGCGAAAAAATACGTGAACCGCGGCCTGGCCTTCCTCGACCTGATCCAGGAAGGCAATATCGGCCTGATGAAAGCGGTCGACAAGTTCGACTACCGGCGCGGCTTCAAGTTTTCGACCTATGCGACCTGGTGGATACGTCAGGCCATCCTGCGCGCGGTGGCCGACAAGGGCCGTACCATCCGGGTGCCGGTCCATTTGCTCGAAGTGGTCAACAAGATGAACCGCATCGCGCGCGAGTTGCAGGCCGAGAGCGGCGTGATGCCCGATCCGGCGGCACTGGCGGACAAGATGAAGCTGCCGGAAACGAAGGTGCGCGATATCCTGAAGATCGTGAAAGAGCCGGTATCGATGGACACCCCGGTCGGCGAGGACGACGCCGCCGACCTTGGCGACATGATCGAAGACGCCCGGACCATGGGGCCGGAAGACGCCGCCGTGCAGGCCTCGATGCGCGCCATCGTCAGGGACATGCTCGATTGCCTGACCCCGCGCGAGGCGGCGGTGCTGCGCCTGCGCTACGGCATCGACCTGCCGGGCGACCATACCCTCGACGAAATCGGCAAGCAGTTCGACGCTTCGCGCGAGAGCATCCGCAAGATCGAGGCAACGGCGATGGGCAAGCTGCGCCGCTCCTCGCAATCGGACAAGCTGAGGAGCTTGCTTGGCGCCGGTTAAGGCGCGCCGGCGCCTCTCTTATCTGGCCACCTGCGGCAACCACAGCGCAATTTGCGGATAGGCGATCAGCAGGATGGTCAGCAGGATGGTCAGGATGATGAACGGATAACAGCCGCGGAAAATGCTTTGGGTCGACACGTCCGGCGATACGTTGCGCATCACCGCGACCGTGATGCCGACCGGCGGACTGACCGCGGCCAGTTCCACCATGATCGCGACGAACACCCCGAACCACACCTTGTCGATGCCGGCATGAACGACCACGGGCATCACGAACGGCAAGCTCAGGATCATCATGGCCCAGGTGTCCAGCGCGGTGCCCAGGATGGCGTACAGGAGCATCAAACACAGCAGGAGCGCCCATTGGCTGAGTCCGAGCGCGCCGATCCAGCGCACGATTTCCACCGTCAGTTCGGTGTGCACCATGAAGCGCCCGAACAAGACCCCGCTCACCAGCAAGCAAAAGACCATGCCGGACGTTTTCAGGCTCGCGTATTGGGCATCCCTGAACGCGGCCCAGGTCAGGCGCCGCATGAACAGTGCGATGAGCAGTGTTCCGGCCACGCCGACGCCGGCCGATTCGGATGGCGTCATGATGCCGCCGTAAATGCCGCCCAGGACGACACCGATCAGGATGGCTGCCGGAAGCAGCTTGTACAGGGAACGAAAACGCGCGCGCCACGAAAACGCCGGCCCCTTGGGTCCAAGTTCCGGATACAGCTTGCACATCAAGGCCAGCACCAGGCAATAGCTGGCCGCCAGGATCAGGCACGGCACGATGCCGGCCAGGAACAGGTCGCCGATCGAGGTTTCGGTCCACACCCCATAAATGATCATGCCGGTGCTCGGCGGCACCAGGATCGCCAGGGTGCCGGCCGAGGCCAGCGTGCCGGTGGCCAGCGACAGGTTGTACTTATACTTGCGAAATTGCGGCATCACGATCGGTCCCAGCGTCGCGACCGAGGCGATGCTGTTGCCGGTGACGGCGCCATAGATGGTATTGGCAAGCACCGATGCGACCGCCAGGCCGCCGGGCAGATGCCCGAACCATTTTTGAATGCAGTCATACAAATCGTCGGTAATGCCGGTGCGAAATGCTATCTGTCCCATTACCAGGAACAGGGGCAGCGCGACAAAGACGAACGAGGTGCCGCTATCCCAGATGATCAGGTTGATCTGGGCGGCGCTCTGGCCGATACCGGTGAAATAAAATTCGCCAAGCACGCCGATGATCGCCATCGACCATGCAATCGGCACGCCCAGCGCGAGCAGCAACAGCAGCGCAATGAGCGCCATATACCCGATTGTCACGACACTCATTGTTCCCCTCCAGCGCCGATGGCGCGCCCGAATGCACGCGCCGCCTGCGCCAGCAGCAGCAAGGTCACATAGCTGGCGCACAGCGCCACGAACAGCGCGATCGGCCAGTGCGGAATGTCGACCATCTGTGCGCTGTCGCCGCGCTCCATCATCTCCGGCAGCTCGACCCATTGCGCATACGCCAGCAGGCCAAGGAACAGCGCGCCGCACAGGTTGCCCAATACGTCGGAAAGGTGGCGTCCACGATCGGGAAATTTCTCGTACAGCGTCTCCATGCGGATATGCCCGTCGCTGGTGGTGACCATCGGGATCGCCGCCATATAGAAAATCAGCAGCAGCAGACCGGTGATTTCGTCGCCGCCCTGGAGCGGCGCGTGAAATGCGTATCGCGCGATCACGCCATAGGCAACTGTCGCCGCCACCAGCGGCAGCGCGATCAGGGCGCCGAACTGGTACAGGAGCTTAGTCGGAACGTCTATCAACCATTTCATGGCTTACCCTTTTTTGTAGATCGACCTCGTTCCCGCGGCGGCGCCCTTCGTGCCCGAAGGGGCGCTGCGCGGGCAGCCGGAACATCCTTTTACCTGGCCGGATACACCGGGTTCTTGATCGTCAGTGTCATCAATTCATCCGCGCTCATGGCACTGTACTTTTCATTGAGGCGCTTGATCTCGGCCAGCAGTTGTCTGGCCGGCCGGCCCTCGCCTTCCTGGTCGGCGGCCCACTTGTCGATGGCCGGTTGCACCCGATCGTGAATGCGCTTGACTTCGGCCGGCGACAACACGATGGTCTCGATTCCGCTGCGGGCATAGACATCGCCGGCGCTCTTGCTGAAATCGATCTGGGTCGTCTTGGCCATCGCCATCCATGCCGGCCCGACGCTCGCGTGAAAGGCTTTTTGCATATCAGGCGATAGCTTTGCGTACCAGCCGCGGTTGTAGCAATAGCTGATGCTGCTGCCATGCAGGCCAATCTTGGTGTGGTACTTGGCGATCTCATAGATCTTGTAGGGAATGAAGCCGCCGTCGGACCAGACCACGGCATCGACCAGGCCTTGCTGCAGCGCGGTATAGACGTCAGGATAAGGAATATTGACCAGGGTCGCGCCCAGCGCCTTGGCCGCCTCCGGCGCAAAACCTTGCGCGACAATCTTCATGCCCTGGAAGTCCTCCAGCTTGCGAATCGGCTTCTTGCTGAAAATGTCGCTGGGCTGGTTGACCGAGGCGCCGGCCCAGCCCACCCCCGCCTTCGAAAACTCCGGCACGAAATACTTGGGAGCCAATTCCTGTGCGATGCGCGTTGCCACCATCGGATTGCTGGGGGTGACGAAGGGCTGTTCCCATACCTTCGACAAGGCGAAATTGCGGCCCTCGTTCGACAAATAGCAGGTCGCCATTTCGGCAATCCCGGCCCGGACCGCCCGAAATCCGTCCTTCGGCCCGATCAGTGTGCCGCCCCCGTATTCCTTGAACATGATCTTGCCGTCGGTGTTCATGGCGATCCGTTCCAGTGCGTTGTTCCACATCGGGATGGCGATCGATACCGGTGGCGCGGGATGGCCGAATTTGACGTTCTGGACCGGGGCACTGCTGGCATGCGGCGCCAGCTCCGGGCGCAGCTTGCCGCCGAGCCAGTCACTGACGACATCGGCCTGCGCCAAGCCAGCCATCGCCGACAACGACAGCGCAACAAGCAGCCGGCCGACCGGGCGAGAAGTGAAAGCGTTGGTTTTCATGCAGCCTCCGAAAAATAAGACGACGATAAATGGATCAAATAAATTCAAACCGGGTCACCCGACCCGCTCCAGACTGGCTTTGAAGAAGCGCGCCCGTTGCACGTAGTGGCCGGCGCCAAGCTGCATGTGGGCGATCTCGGCGCTGCTCAACAGGCGCACCAGCTTGGCGGGCGCGCCGACGATCAGCGCATTGTCCGGGAACGCTTTGCCTTCCGTTACAAGTGCGCCGGCGCCGACCAGGCAATTCTTTCCGATTCTTGCCCCGTTCAGGATCACGGCCTGGATGCCGACCAGCGCCCCGTCGCCGATGCTGCAGCCATGCAGCATCGCCTGATGTCCCACCGTGACGCTGCGCCCGATCGCGAGCGGGTAGCCCGGATCGGTATGCAGCACGCAGCCTTCCTGCACGTTGCTGCCGGCGCCAACGGTGATAAGTTCGTTGTCGCCGCGGATCGTC
>Ga0066461_1000045_pt1 | contig 62981 bp, 47 predicted proteins | sample LakWasMe91_HOW11_2_FD_59572 | JGI IMG/M metagenome (GOLD analysis project Ga0066461, IMG submission 59572) | Freshwater sediment methanotrophic microbial communities from Lake Washington under simulated oxygen tension - Sediment Metagenome 91_HOW11 | ecosystem: Environmental > Aquatic >...
AACGCCGTCGGCGGCGATGTACTCGAAGAAGCTGCGGTTGCGCCGGTCGGTCTTGCGCGCCGTGACCGCGAACGGCAGGTACACCAGCGGATATTCGAGGCCCTTGGATTTGTGCACCGTGACGACCTTGACCAGTTCGGCGTCGCTCTCGAGGCGCAGCACACGCTCGTCGCCGCCCTCGCCTGCGCCGTCCAGCTGTTCGGCCAGCCAGCGGATCAGGGCCTGTTCGCCGTCGAGCTGCCCGCTGGCCGTCTGCAGCAGCTCGGCAAGGTGCAGCAGGTTGGTCAGCCTGCGTTCGCCGCCGGCCTCCTGCAACAACGCCGCCGGCAGGCCAAGTTCGTGAATGAAGCGGCGCAGCATGGCCAGCACGCCCTGGCGCTGCCAGATCGCGTGCAGTGCCTTGAGCTGCTCGACGCGCACCTCCCATTCCAGTTCATCGGACGACAAGCGCGCCAGCGCGGCCAGCGGCAAACCTGCGGTGCGGGTGGCGAAGGCGGCGCGCGCAAGGGCGCCGTCGAGCGGATTGGCCACCGCGTGCAGCCAGCGCAGCACGTCGGCCGCCTCCTCGCTTTCGAGCACCGAATCCTTGTCCGACAAATACACGCTCGCTACCTTGCGCCGCTGCAGCGCGTGCCTGATCGCCGCCGCTTCGCGCCGGTCACGCACCAGGATCGCGATATCGGCCGGAGCGAGCCGCGTGAACTTCGCGCCTTCCACGAATCCGGCCTTCGGATCGTTAAGCAGGCCGACGATATGTTCGGCGCAGTGATGCGCGAAAAACTCGCGGTAGCCGTCGGCCTTCAGGTCGTCGCGCTCCGAGCAGCAGATCGCCATCGCCTGGTACGGTCCCGCGACCCCGACCAGGTGCTGGGCGCGCCCGTTCGCCTTCACCGGCTCGAACGGCAGCGGATTGACCTCGCCCTTGCGGAACCTGAACGCGCCGGCCGCGAAACCGGGATGCTCGCCATGCCCTTCGGCGTGCCGGAACAACTGGTTGACCGCCTCCACCAGCGCTTCGGTGGAGCGATAGTTGGTGCCAAGCTGGTAGTGGCGCCCCGCGGTGGCACGGCGCGCCGCCAGGTAGCTGTGAATGTCGGCGCCGCGAAAACCGTAGATCGACTGCTTCGGGTCGCCGATCAGGAACAGGCCATGGGCGCGCTCGTTGTCCGCCACCCGGTACAGCAGGTCGAAGATCCGGTACTGGTCCTTCGAGGTGTCCTGGAATTCGTCGACCATCGCGACCGGGAACTGGGCCGTGATGCGGTTGCGCAGCGCAGTGCCGTTCGGCCCTTCGAGCGCGCCCTTGAGCCGATCGAGCATGTCCGCAAAGCCGAACTGGCGGCTGCGCTGCTTGAGTTCGGCCATGCGCTGCGCGATGCTGGCGGCGGCGTGCCGCAGCAGCGCATGCGACAGCGGATCGAGCCCTTTAAGGGCCTCCCACAGGTCGGTGGTGGCATCGAAGCAATCCGGGATGTCGGCGCTGTAACCCTTGCTGAACGCGTCCGTGATGCCGTCCTGCGTCAACCGGTGCCAGCCCGTGTCGGTCATGCCCGGCATCAGCTGGGCCGGGTTGCAGGCCCAGTTGCGCAGCGCCTCGAACCATTTGACGAGCGAATCGGCACGCAGCTTGTTCCCGTTGAAGCACTTCGGCGCATTGTCGCGCTGCGCGGCGATCCAGCGCTCCATCGCGTTGGCGCGTTCGGTCCAGCCGGTTTTCAGGCGCGCCAGCTCGGCCAGTTGGGCGCGCTCGACGCGCGCGATCAGCGCCGCCAGCGATTCTTCGGGCACGTCGCCCAGCAGCGCGACGCGGCGCACCAGTTCGCGCACCGACTGCTTGAGCGCTTCGACATCGGGCCAGCATGCGAGCAAGGCGCCCAGCGCCGCGCTGCCCAAGGGGTAGACGTGCTGGCGCCAGTAGTCGTGCGCCGCGTCCTCGAACAGCGCATGTTCGTCGCTGACCAGTTCCTCGTCGAACAGGCTGCCGCTGTCGAAGGCGTGTTCGCGCAGCATGCGTTGGCACCACGCGTCGATGGTGAAGATGGCCGCTTCGTCCATTGTCTCGGCGGCCAGCATCAGGCGATGCGCCGCCCCCTGGCGCTCGCCGTCGGTCGGAAAGGATGCCGCGAGCTCGTGCAAATAGCTCTCGTTCAGCGCGCGCTCGCCACGGAAAAAGGCGGCCGCCTCCACCAGGCGCTCGCGCACCCGGTTCGACAATTCGCGCGTTGCCGCGCGTGTGAACGTCATCACGAGGATCTCGGAGGGCAGCAGCGGCCGGGCAAACGCGTGCTCACCGCCATGCCCGAGCACCAGCCGCACGTACAGCGCGGCGATGGTCCAGGTCTTGCCGGTACCGGCGCTCGCCTCGATCAGGCGCGAACCGTGCAGCGGAAAACTCAGGGCGTCAAGTAGCTCGCTCATGCCGGCTCCTCGCCGTGTTCGGTGATCACGATACCGTCCAGCCAGCGCGCCAGCGGTCCGTACAGTTGTTCGGCGCTCGCGGGCCATTCCCCGCTTGCCGCCAGGCTTGCATAGTCGGGCCACAGGCGCGCCAGGCACAGGTCTGCGACCTCGCCGGAGACCTGATGGACGCCCTCGTAGACGGTGCGCGCATCGCCGCCGCCAAGCAGCGCCAGTGCGCTCTTGCAGGCCACCGTCAGTGGCGCATCCATGTTGCGGCGCCATAGCGCCACCAGGGTGGCCAATGCCGCATTCGCCGCAGCCGGATCGAGCGGCGCCATCCTGATGGTCGCGTCGCGCGCCACCAGGTAGCCGCTCACGGTTTCGCCCGCGGCCGCCGCCGCCAGTTGGCGCAGCCATGGCGCTATCAGCTTGTCGCCGCGCGCATTGCCTTTCTTGTCGAGGACCTTGGACGAGATCTGCATCAGCCACGCGGTTTCGGTGTCGCTGCTGCGCAGCTTGTCGATCCAGTCGTCCAGCTGCACGCCATCGAACCCGAGGCTGATCGCCAGCTTGGGCGCGCTCGCGTCGAACTGCTGGCCCAGCTTCAGCCATGCGGTGCGCACCGGCACCAGTTCCTCGACCAGCTGTCGCTGCCACTGCTGCCCTATCAGGCCGATCGGTAGTACGCCTTCGCGCGCAAGCCGCTCGGCGCGCAGCGCAAGGTTGGCGCGCACCTCGCTCACCGCCTCCGGCGCGCCGTCGTCCTCGAGCAGGGTGTCTTCCAAAAAATAACGTTCCAGCGCGTCCAGCGAAAACGGCTCTTCGTCTTCGCCCACCTGGGCTGCGTCGGCGAACGACACGCCAAGCCGGCGCCGGAAAAAATAACGCGCCGGCTGCTTCAGGAAACTGGCCAGCTCGCCCAGCTTGAGGCGGTAGTCCGGCTCGAGTTCGAAGGCCGGCAGCGCCGTATCGTCCTGCGCGGCTGCGCCTGCGTGTGCGACGCGCCATTCGCCGGCGTAGGTAAGCAAACCGCCCTCTTCGAAATAGCGCCGGCTAAACGGCTGCAGCGCGTGCCCGGTTGTCATTGCACCGAGGTCCAGGTCCCAGCCGGCCGCAAGATAATCGCGCAGTTGCGACACCAGCACCGAGGCTGGCTGTTCGCTGTTGTCGCGCACGTTGTGTCCGACCCAGCTGATATACAGCTTGTCGCGCGCGGCCAGCACCGCCTCGAGCATCAGGTAGCGGTCGTCGTCGCGGCGCGAGCGGTCGCCCGGGCGCGCCATGCCGGGCAGCGCGAGCAGGTCGAAGTCGGCCTGGCGCGCACGGCGCGGGAAGTCGCCATCGTTCATGCCGAGCAGGCACACCACCCGGAACGGCACTGCGCGCATCGGCATCAGGGTGCAAAAGGTCACGCCGCCAGAGACGAACTGGTGATTGAGGGTCGGCTCGGCGAGCGCACCGAGCCATGCTTCGCGCAGCACGGCGAGCGGCACGGCCTCCTCGAATTGCGCGTTCTCGCAGATCTCGAGCCAGCCTTGCAGCGCATCTTGCAGCTGCACCAGCGTGAGACGGTCGCCTTCTTCGCCGGCATCGAAGAAGGCGGCGAGCAAGGCGCGCGCCTGCACGCCCCATTGCGCCGGGGTGTGTGCGCGCGCCAGCGTGGCGCGCCACGCGAGCAGCGTTTCGATCAGTTGGGCGAGCGAACCGGCCAGCGCCGCATCGAGTCCGCCCACTTCGGCATAAGGTTCGATGCCGCCGAAGTTGGCGCCAGCACCGCTGGCGTAACCGAGCAGCATGCGCCGCACGCCGAAAATCCACGCGTTCTGCTCGCCCGCCGAGCCGAGCCCGAGGCCGTTGCGGTGTTGCTGGTCCAGGCCCCAGCGCACGCTGGCGCCTTCGATCCACTGGCCCAGCGTCGGCAGCTCGTCGGCCTCCAACCCGAAACGCGCAGCCAGCGCCGGCACGTCGAGCAGGTCGCGCACCTCGCTCTGGCGGCAGCGCTGCTGCGGCAGGCGCAGCAGCCATTCGAGCGCCACCAGCAGCGGATTGACGCTGCGGTCCTTGACGTCGCCGATTTCGAAAGGAATGAAGCGCGGGTCGCTGCGCTTGTGCTGGTCGAACACGGCGTGGATCGCGGCCGAGAAAGTGTCGATGTCGGGCACCATGACGACCACGTCGCGCGGACGCAGCTTCGGCTCGCCCGCTTCGGCGAACCACGACAGCAGCTGGTCGTGCAGGACCTCGACTTCGCGCTGCACGCTGTGGGTGACATGGAACTCGATCGAACGGTCCTGCGCTTGCGGCGTCGCCTTCGGGTGTTCGCCCAGGGGCAGCATGTCGCGCACGGCGGCCTGCACCTGCGCGAGCAAGGTGTCGCCCTCGCCCTCGCTGAACAGGTCGATGCGCAGGTTCTCGAAGCGCCCCGCCGAATCGGTGTCGAATTCGTCGAGCATGCGCACGAAGTCGCGTCCCTGGCGGCCCCAGCTCGCCAGCAGCGGGTGGCTGTAGGTATGCAATTGTTCGAGCGGGATCAGGGACAGGTCGACGCCGTCGCGCGCCTGCTGGCGTTTGTGCCGGGCCTTGAGCAGCTCGCGCCCTTCGATGATGTCGCCCCAATAGAAGCGGCACGGATTGGGCACGGCCAGCAGCACCTGGGTGTAGCGCGACAGCGCCGCGACGGCCTGCAAGGTCTGGTAGGGGAGCGCCGAAATACCGAACAGGACAACGCGCCGCGGCAAGCGTCCGGCCGGCTCCGCGCCCTGCTCGCTGGCCCGCACGAACTGATCATGGATGGTGGCGCGGCCCGACTCGCGGCCATGCTCGGGCAGGCTGGCGCCTACCGCACGCCAGAGCTGCGCCTGCCAACGCTGGTCGGGCGCGAGCATGGCGGCTTCCCCGCGCGCGTCGCGCAGCACGTCGCGCCCCGCGGCCCAGTCGGCGAGCCAGTCGGCGCGGTACACCTGGTACTGATCGAACAGGTCGGCCAGGCGCTCTGCCAGTTGCAGGCGGCGCTCCGGGTCGCCGTCGCCGAGAAAATGGCGCAGCGGCAGGAAAACAGGATCGGACAGCAGCGCCGGCAGCAGGCGCATCAGGCGCCAGGTGAGCGGGCCCTTGTCGAACGGGGAGCGGCTCGGGACGCAATCGCGGCCCAGCATGCCGCGGTAGGCTTCCCACAGGAAACGGGCCGGCAAGGCCACCCGGGTCGCCGCGCAGACGCCCATTTCCTCGGCCAGCGCGATCTTGAGCCATTCGGCCACGCCGTTCGACTGCACCAGGATGGTTTCCGCTTCCAGCGGCGCGAGCGGATTGTTACGCAGCCAGCCGAAAAGTGCGGCACGCAACTGCTCCATCTGGTTGCCGTGCAAGATGAGAAGGCCGGGCGTAACGGGAGAAGGCATGTAGCTCCGATTGGTTGAGTCGATAGCATACTATTTTTAGGCCGCGCGCGGTAGTGCGCAGCGCTCGCGGCAAATCGGGGTCTGTCCCCGATTTCCCGTTTTTTGGAAATCGGGGACAGACCCCGATTTCTTGACAGCCCTGCCGCTAGCGGTTCTGCGTGAACACATCGGCCAGGGCGGGACTGCCCGCTCTTGACCGCTTCGAGGGCGCGCCGCAGCGCTGCCTCGAGCTCGTCGCTGCGGGTGACCGGACCTTCGGCGGAACGAATCGGGGTCTGTCCCCGATTTCCCGGTTGTGGGAAATCGGGGACAGACCCCGATTTCTGATAGCCCTGCCGCTAGCGGTTCTGCGTGATCACGTCGACCAGGGCGGGCTGCCCGTTCTTGACCGCTTCGAGGGCGCGCCGCAGCGCTGCCTCGAGCTCGTCGCTGCGGGTGATCGGACCTTCTGCGTAGATTCCCATCGAGCGCGCCATAGTGGCAAACTCGAATGCCGGGTCTTCGATGCGCGTGCCCTGGGCTGCGTTTTCGACCGGCCGGCCGCGATGCGCGGCGATCTTTGCATTATGCTCTTCCGAGTTGTAATAACTGCGGTTGTTTACCAGGATCGTCAGCATCGGGATCTTGTGGTGCGCCGCCGTCCACAGCGCAGTCGGCGTAAACAGGAAATCGCCATCGCCCTGCAGGTTCACGCACAACCGGTCCGGATAGGCCAGCGCGGCGCCGATCGTGGCGCCCACGCCATAACCGAGGCCGCCGCCGCTGTATTTGCCCAAATACTGGTCCTGGCGCCGGATATCCCACAGCCGCTTGGCCCAGCCGTTCGCGGTGCCGTTCGTCAGCAGCCACGGTTCGTCCTTGATGACGTCCCACGTAATGGCGGCCAGCGTCGACAGCGCGATCGGGGTCTTGCCGCGCTCCGCTTCGGCCTGGGCCTGCCACTTGGCGCGCAAGGCGGCCGCGCGTCCTTGCCACTTTTCGCCGCGCAGGCGGATCTTGTGCGCGGCCTCGGGCCGGGTTTCGAGCAGCTCGCTGCAGCATTGCAGCAGCGCAGGCACGAAGCGGCCGGTGTCGGCGGCGATCGCGTCGTCGGTCGGCTGCAGGCGCCGGAAATCGTGGCTCCAGCTGCGCACCATGTAGCCGTCCAGCGTGACGTGCGCAATGCGGGTGCCGTCACGGTACATCGGCTGGGTCTCGCGCGTCAGGCGGTTGACCGTATGCAGCGCGGCATACAGGTCGGTCGCGTCGAGCGCAAGAACGAAATCGGCCACGGCCAGCACTTCGCCGTCGATGTCGGCCAGCGCCATCGGGTGCTGGGTCGGGAAGTTGTGCCGGTTGCCCTGGTCGAGTACCGGGATGTTCAACAGGTCCGCGAGCTCGACCAGTGCATCGTAGGCCACCGCGGAGCGGCCCATGCGGTCGGCGACGATCGCCGGAAAATCGGCCTCGAGCAGGGCTTGGGCAATCCGTCGCAGGGTTTGTGGCGACGCGGACGGCGGCTCGGGCGGCAGGAATTTGGCGGGCTCCGGCAGCGCCGGGAATGCGCTGGCCTCCTTCTCCTGGATCTCGGCGTCGTAGCAGATGTAGACCGGCCCGTGCGGCTCGGTCATGGCGCTCTGGTAGGCGCGCGCGAACGATTCCGGCGTGCTGTCGAGGTCGGCGGGCTGGTCGTCCCATTTCACGAAATCGCGAATCAGGTTGCCTTGTACCAGTGCCGTATGCACCCAGTCGCTGCCGGGACGGCGTTTGGTATACGACATCGGTCCGGTGCCGCCGAGCAGGATGATCGGCACCCGGTCGCACCATGCGTTGTAGATCGCCATCGTCGCATGCTGCAGGCCGACCACGTTGTGCAGGATCGCCGCCATCGGCTTGCCGCTCGCGCGCGCGTAGCCATGCGCGATCGCGACCGAAATTTCCTCATGCATGCATTCGAGAAATTCCGGCTTCTTGTTGCCCAAATAATTCACCAGCGAGTCGTGTATCCCGCGAAACGAGGCGCCCGGATTGAACGCGGCGTAGGGGATATCGTATTGCTGGAGTATGTCGACGATAAAATCCGAGCCGTAGCGGCGCGCGCTCAAACGCTTGTCTGCATCGCTTGTCATGCCTGTCCTTTTCTTTCGGTCCCTGGATAAATCTATTTCCCGCTTCCTGTGCCAAATACGCTTTCAAACGACCTGGTCCACTTGTCGGTATTGTCGAGGACACCGACCGGGTCGACCATCTTGATGGCAAGGCCGGGCAGCGGCGAAGGCAGTGTGGCGTTGGTCGGCATATACCCCATGGCCGTGAAGTGTTTTTGCGCGCCGCTCGCCGACAGCATGTAGTCGTAAAAAAGCACAGCCGCATTCGGATGCGGTGCGTGGCGCGCGATGCCGATGCCGTTGGCGCGGGCAATCGTCGGCTGCAGCGCGAACCAGTCGATCGGGGCGCCCTTTTCCTTGGCCGTTTGCGGCATGTGATGGTAGACCGTCAGGGCCAGCGGCACCTCGCCTGCCACCACCATGTTATTGAGCAGCGAATACCCGTAGCGCACCGACATGCCGTTGCGCGCGACAATATCCTTGAACAGTTTCGCGCCCTTCTCTTCGCCCAGCGCCAGCAGCAGGGTCGAGTACCACGATTCGCTCTTGGTTTCGATGCCAAGCTTGCCCTTCCACTTAGGGTCGAGCAGGTCCTGGTAAGTTTTTGGCAGATCTTCTTTTTTTATCTGGTTGGTGTTGTAGGCCTGTACATACACCTGCAAGATGGTTCCGGCATACATCTGGTGCGCCGGCACCGCGCCGGGCAGCAGCTCGCCGAACACGGGCGACTTGACCGGCTGCAGGACCTTTTCCCGGTTCAGCGCTTCCAGCTCGGGCGCGCCGAAATGGATCGCATCGACTTCATAACGGCCGGCCTGTGTTTCGGTCAGGGTGCGCTGCAAGACCTTGCTGGTGCCGCCACGCCAGACATTGACCTTGATGCCGTATTTCTTTTCGAACGGCTCGATCAGGGACTTCAGGTTTTTTTCCGCGAGGCTGGTGTAGAGGGTGAGCGAACCTTCCGCCTTGGCGGCAGCCAGGACTTTCTGTGCCCGATCCGGTCCGTCGTAAAGCAGCAGCGATGCGTCCTGCGCCAGCGCGGGCAAGGCGGTCGCAGCCATGGCCAGCGTGACCAGCATGCAGCGCCGGGCGTGGTTGATCTTGTCTACCAGGTTCATTTGTTCCCCTCCACAATGTGTCAACGGAAAAACCCCAGAATACGCAGCCGGCGATGCACCCCTCGAATTGAAATTGTCGTGGATTTTTTATTACTTATTTATCACTTGTTTTTGCAATCTACAGCCGAGTATGACGCGTGTCAATAAATAATGGACTCGCGTTCCGCATACAAAAACATACATCGGGCGGCCGCGCGGGCAATGTGCGCCTGGGCGCCGCGCACCATATCGGTAGAGGACTCGCGCCGACAGGCTGTACTGACAGCGTGAAAAGATGCAATTGATAAATGTTCGTGTCACACCACACTCATTGGCGGATCAAAATATTGCTACACTGGAGGCTCGGCCTGGGGGAGCACATGCGATCATACGAAACACTGGCAAGCGGCGTGCTGCTCGGACTGGCTGCAATGGGTGGCGCCCACGCACAAACGAGCGCCGAGCCGCCCGACATATACCGCTGGCTGGAGGATGTCACGGCCGAACCGGCGCTCGCCTGGGTCAGGGAGCGCAACGCAGTCGCGCAGAAGGAACTCGAGGGCCGGCCCCAGTTTGCGGCCCTGCACGCACGCCTCAAGACCATCCTCAACGCCAGGGAACGCATCCCGTACGTGAGCAAGCACGGCGACTTTTACTACAACTTCTGGCGCGATCCATCGCATGTGCGCGGCGTCTGGCGGCGCACCACGCTGGCCCAGTTCCAGCTGTCCGAACCGGAGTGGGAAACCGTCATCGACCTCGACCTGCTGGCGCGCGAGGAGAATGAAAACTGGGTCTGGAGCGCGGTATCGTGCCTGCAGCCGAAAGGCGAGCGCTGCCTCGTTTCGCTCTCGCGCGGGGGCGGCGATGCGCACGTTGTGCGTGAATTCGACGTCGCTACGCGCAGCTTCGTCGCCGATGGCTTCGTGCTGCCCGAAGCGAAAGGCGGCGCCAGCTGGATCGACCATGACAGCGTGTTCGTGGCGTCCGATTTCGGGCCAGGATCGATGACCAGTTCGGGCTACCCGCGCATCGTCAAGGAATGGAAGCGCGGCACGCCGCTGGTGCAGGCGCGCGTGCTGTACGAGGCCGGTTCGGGCGACCTGAGCGCGTCCGGCTACAAGGATTTCACACCCGGCTTCGAGCGCCAGTTCGTCGAGCGCCAGATCACTTTCTACAGCAGCGAACTGTTCGTGCGCGAAGGCGCCGCGCTGGTCAAGGTCGCCAAGCCGGACGACGCCAACGCCTTCACCGTGCGCGACCAGCTTGTGATCGAGCTGCGCTCGCCCTGGAGCGTGGGCGGCAAGACCTATCCGCAAGGGGCTTTGCTCGCCGCCGGCTTCAAGGCATTCATGCAAGGCGAGCGCGAGTTCGAGGTGCTGTTCGAGCCGACCCCGGCCAGGTCGCTCGACGCGGTGGCCGTGACGCGCGGCGCGCTGCTGCTCAATGAACTCGAAAACGTCAAGAACCGCATCGTCGAATTGCGCCAGGTGGACGGCAAGTGGCAGCGGCGCATGGTCGCGGCGCCCGCTTTCGGCGCGCTCGGGGTGGCGGCGCTCGACGCGGCTTCCTCCGACCAGTACTTCCTGACCGTGACCGGCTTTCTGACCCCGACCACCATGTACCTGGCCCGCGCCGGCAGCGACGTGCGCCAGGCGGTCAAGTCGCTGCCGTCCTTTTTCGACGCCAAGGGCTATACCGTCACCCAGTTCGAATCGACATCGAAAGACGGCACCCGGATCCCCTACTTCGTGGTCAAGGGCCGGAACACCAAACTCAACGGCAAGAACCCGACCGTGCTGTATGGCTATGGCGGCTTCGAAGTGTCGATGAAGCCTTTCTACAGCGGCGTGACGGGCGCGGCCTGGCTCAGGCAAGGCGGCGTGTACGTGCTTGCCAATATCCGCGGCGGGGGCGAATTCGGCCCGCGCTGGCACCAGGCGGCGCTGAAGGAAAAACGCCAGCGCGCCTACGACGACTTCATTTCCGTTGCCCAGGACCTGATCCGGCGCAGGCTGACCAGCCCGCGCCACCTCGGCATCATGGGCGGCAGCAATGGCGGCCTTCTGGTGGGCGCGGTGATGACCCAGCGCCCCGACCTGTTCAACGCCGTGGTCTGCCAGGTGCCCTTGCTCGACATGCGGCGCTACAACCGCCTGCTGGCGGGCGCCTCCTGGATGGGCGAATACGGCGACCCGGACCAGGCGTCGGAATGGGAGGTCATCGCGCGCTATTCGCCTTACCACAATGTGTTCAAGGACAAGCACTATCCGCGCGTGCTGTTTACCACCTCGACCCGCGACGACCGGGTACACCCGGGCCATGCGCGCAAGATGGCGGCGCTGATGCAGGAACAAGGCCACGACGTACTATACTGGGAGAACATGGAAGGCGGTCACGCGGGCGCCGCCAACAACGACCAGCAGGCCCGGATGTGGGCGCTGACCTACACCTTCCTGCTCAATCAACTGAAATAGCCGGGGCGACCAGCCATGACGGTACCGCTTGTATGCACCATCGGCCATTCGAACCGGCCGATCGGAGAATTCATCGAACTGCTTCGCCTCAATCAGGTCGAACTGGTGCTCGATGTGCGCACCGTGCCGCGCTCGCGCCATAATCCGCAGTTCAACCGCGATGCGCTTCCGGCCGCGCTGGAGGCGGCTCACATAGCGTACTCGCACATGCCGGGCCTGGGTGGCTTGCGCCATGCGCGCCCCGACTCTCCCAACGCAGCCTGGCGCAATGCCTCGTTCCGCGGCTATGCCGATTACATGCAGTCGCCCGAGTTTGCCCACAATGTGGAACAGGTGGCGCTACTGGCGCGCGAAAAGCGCTGCGCCCTGATGTGCGCCGAGGCGGTCCCCTGGCGCTGCCACCGCTCGATGATCGCGGACGCCCTGCTGGTGCGCGGCATCGAAGTCGAGGACATCATCGGTCCGAAGGCGCGCAAGCCGCACCTGCTGACCTCGTTCGCGCGGGTCGACGGCACCCGCATCACTTATCCGCCGCCCGAAGCGTGAGGCGCCAGCCACGATTGCGACAGGCTGGCGCGCAGGTATGCGCGGCGCATGAAAAATCATGCAAGCTGGATAAGCGCAGCAACTAGCAGAAGTGCTAGGTGGCCCGGATAGCGACAGATGGAATACTGAGTCCTTTGGTTCACAGGGATGACGACGCATGGTTCATGAATACAATCATCAGGTGCGGGAAACGGCAGAAACCGCACCTGGCATCGAGCTCGCCGCGGCACCGGTCAGCGAACTGAAACAGCTGCGCATGAGCCGGCGCGAAAGCCAGGAAAAATTCTGGGCCCGCTTCGGGGTGACCCAGTCCAGCGGCAGCCGCTTCGAGACCGGCCTGGGCGTGCCGCCAGCGGTGGCGATCCTGATCAAGCTCTACGTCAGGGGCAAGCTCAGCGACGGTGACCTTCTGGGGTGATCATGCCCATGCTGATCGCCTTGACCAGCGCCTGCTGACGCGTATTGACATTGAATTTCTGTCGAATGTTGGCGATATGAAAGTTTACTGTTGCTTCAGAGCAACGCGTGATCTTCGAGATTTCCCAGGATGACTTGCCCACCATGACCCAGTTGAGTACTTCAAGCTCGCGCTTGGTCAGGCGCGGCGGCGTCTCGGCAGGGCTGTGCGCATTGATGAATTTCAAGGACGACTCGAAGGCATAGTCGCGGATCAGCGACAGGGCCGCCATGGCCTCGCCCGGCGCCAGGTCGAATTTGTCACTGGGCAGTTTGTCGGACGCGAAGCTGATCACCCCGAACTCCCCGTTCGGGCCGTGGATCGGGAAGGTGATGCCGGAACGGATGCCGTGGCCGCTCGCCTCCTCGTACAGGGCGCGCTGGTTGGGCGTGCGGAACGTCTCGGGCTTCCAGATGATGGGTAGCGAGCTGTTGAGGCAATGCCCGACGGTCGGATCGACATAGGCCAATTTTTCCGTGTCGTAGGTAGCGCGCCACTTCGGCGAATAATTACTGCGCAAGAAGGCCGCTTCCAGTTTCATGTGCTTGGACGCGACCACGCCGTACAAGACCTGGTCGAAGCCCTGTTGCCGCGCCAGCGAGAACAAGGCGGTACTCCAGCTGGCGTCGTCCTCGCATTCGAGCAGCGCCGTCAGGTGCGCAAGTTCAATCATGTGGATTTCCCATTTATTGCTTTAATTCACAGGATAACGCGTATGAACCCGGAATCGTAGAGCAGCTGTTACTAAAATTCAATAATGCTTGCCAAATTGTTGAACATTTATACACGGAAATATGAGTGGCGCCGGTCGCAACCCCTTCGGATTGATGCAGCGCAAGCCGAGGGCAATTAATCGTGCGCCGTGGAAATTTTTTTTTGGCTATTCTGGACGATGTTTCTGTGTCGTTTTTCCAGGAAATTGTTAAACTAAGCCGAAAGCGCCGAGCTCGCTTCGGCAAGCGCCTGGCTGGCCCGGTCAGGGACAGGAGCATCTTTTTATTCTTTTCGTTCGCAATAGATTGATCGGCAAACCACTCTCAGACAGGCCATTCTCCGCCGTGCAGATTCCGAAAGTCTTACTTGTCAACGATGACGCGGCGAGCCTGTTCGCACTCGAAAGCCTGCTCGTGGGCGCGATGCGCGAGCACGAATACGAGGTGATCACCGCCACCTCGGGCAGCGAGGCCCTGCGCCAGGTGCTCACCCACGAATTCGCCGTGATCCTGCTCGACGTGAACATGCCCGGCATGGACGGCTTCGAAACGGCCGAGGCGATCCATTCGCACCCGCGTACCAGTTCGGTCCCGATCATCTTCATCACGGCCCACCACGCCGACGAAATAAACCGCCTCAAGGCCTACCAGACCGGCGCGGCCGATTACCTGTTTACGCCCGTCATTCCGCAGGTGCTGCACACCAAGGTGTCGGTGTTCGTCGAGCTGACCAAGAAAAACCTGGAGCTGCTCGCCAAGACCGAGGAGCTGTCGACCCTGTACCGCGATTTGCGGGTGCAGCGCCTGCAGGACCTCGAACGCATCAACGGCGAGCTGGAACAGGAAGTGGCCGAACGCAAGCTGGCCGAACAGCGCGCCCATGAGCTCTCGATCCGCGACCCGCTGACCGGCCTGGTGAACCGGCGCTCGCTGATCGGGCAGCTCGAGCACGCGGTGGCCCGCGCCGATCGCCATCGCAGCCAGTTCGCGCTGCTGTTCCTCGACCTCGACCGGTTCAAGAGCGTCAACGACACGCTCGGCCACGAGGGCGGCGACGAGCTGCTGCGCCAGGTTGCCGCGCGCCTGAAGGCGGCGGTGCGGGTGTCGGACGTGGTGGCGCGGCTGGGCGGCGATGAATTCGTGGTCCTGCTTGAGGGCAAGGACGCGCCGGCCAATGCGGCCAGCGTGGCGCGCAAGATCAAGGAGGCGCACGAGAACGCCTTCGAGATCGGCGGCAAGTGCGTCGTGACCAGCACCAGTATCGGCATCGGACTGTACCCGCAGGACGGCGCCAGCGCAGCCCAACTGATGAAAAATGCGGACACCGCGATGTACCACGCCAAGCTGCACCGGCGCGGCAGCATCGAGTTTTTCCGCGCCGAGCTGAACGCGCACGAATCGGAATGCGCGCAATGGCGCAGCGAGCTGCAGCAGGCGCTCGCGGACAATCAACTGGAGCTGTACTACCAGCCAAGGGCGAATGTCAATACGCGCGAGCTGTGCGGAGTGCAGGCGCGCCTTTACTGGCACCATCCGCGCCGCGGCTTGCTGGCGGCGCCGGATTTCCTGCCGTCCGTATCGGACCGCGCACTGCTCGACCAGGTCGATGACTGGATGCTTGCCAGCGCCTGCAAACAGCTTGCGCTGTGGCGCACGCGCGCCGCGGCGCTGCCCGAGCTGACCATTGCGCTCAGCCTGTGCGCCTTGCAGCTGCGGCCCGGTCTGGGCGCGCGCGTGCTGGCCCACCTCGACATCTGCGAGCTGGCGCCGGGCTGGCTCGAACTGGGCATCGCCGAGCACCTGCTGCTGGGCGGTCCCGAGGCCGGCCCCGTGCTGGCCGAGCTGCACGACGCCGGGGTGCGCCTGGCGGTCGACGATTTCGGGCACGCCGCCTCGCTTTCCACGCTCAAGCAGATGGCGCTCGACGCCCTGAAGATCGGCCCTGCCTTCGTGGCCGGGATCGGCAGCGGCGGCGGCACCGACATGGTGGCCGCCATCATCCACATTGCGCGCGCACTCGGGCTGCGCGTGCTGGCCGAGGGCGTCGCCAGCGAGCCGGGCCTGGCCGTGCTCGACGAGCTCGGGTGCGACCAGTACCAGGGCGAGCTGCTCAGCCCTCCCCTGCAGGCCCCGGCGCTGCTCGAACTGCTCGGCACGGCCGCGCGCGCATCAATCCCAGAACCACTTTCAATTCGAAAACAACGAGGACGATAGTCGATGAACAAGATGACAGAAATGGCCGAAGAGCTCGACGTGAAGCTTTTGCTGGCAACGCTGATGGCGCTCAAGAAGGGCGATTTCACCGCGCGCATGCCATCGGACTGGACCGGCGTGTCGGGCAAGATCGCCGACACCCTCAACGACATCATCGAGACCAAGGAAAAGATGGTGCATGCGGTCACCGACGTGAGCCGCGTGGTCGGACGCGAGGGCCGCCTGACCCAGCGCGCCTCGGTGCCGAACGTGGTGGGCGGCTGGGCCACCATCATCAGCTCGGTCAACACCCTGATCGACGACCTGGTGCGCCCGACCACGGAGATGGCGCGCGTGATCGGCGCGGTCGCGAAAGGCGACCTGTCGCAGACCATGGCGCTCGAAGTGGACGGCCATCCGCTCAAGGGCCAGTACCTGCGCGCGGCGACCACCGCCAACACCATGGTCGAACAGCTCTCTTCCTTTTCCTCGGAAGTGACGCGCGTGGCGCGCGAGGTCGGCACCGAAGGCAAGCTCGGTGGCCAGGCGCAGGTGAAAGGCGTGGCCGGAACCTGGAAGGACCTGACCGACTCGGTCAACTCGATGGCCGGCAACCTGACATCGCAGGTGCGTAACATCGCCGAGGTGACCACCGCTGTGGCCAACGGCGACTTGTCCAAGAAGATCACGGTGGACGTGCGCGGCGAGATCTTGCAGCTGAAAGACACCATCAACGTGATGGTCGACCAGCTGCGCTCGTTCGCGTCCGAAGTGACGCGGGTGGCGCGCGAGGTCGGCACCGAAGGCAAGCTGGGCGGCCAGGCCTACGTGCCGGGCGTGGGCGGCACCTGGAAGGACTTGACCGACAACGTGAACTTCATGGCCTCGAACCTGACCGGCCAGGTGCGTAACATCGCGGCGGTGACGACCGCGGTGGCCAACGGCGACCTGTCGAAAAAGATCACGGTGGACGTCAAGGGCGAGATTCTCGAGCTGAAAAACACGATCAACGTGATGGTGGATCAGTTGTCCTCGTTCGCGTCCGAGGTGACGCGGGTTGCGCGCGAGGTCGGCACCGAAGGAAAGCTGGGCGGCCAGGCGCAGGTGAAGGGCGTGGCGGGCACCTGGAAGGACTTGACCGACTCGGTCAACTCGATGGCCGGCAACCTTACCGGCCAGGTGCGCAACATCGCCGACGTGACGACCGCGGTGGCCAACGGCGACTTGTCCAAGAAGATCACGGTGGACGTCAAGGGCGAGATCCTGGAACTGAAAAACACCATCAACGTGATGGTGGACCAATTGAACTCGTTCGCATCCGAGGTCACGCGCGTGGCGCGCGAAGTCGGCACCGAGGGCAAGCTGGGCGGCCAGGCGAACGTGCCGGGCGTCGCGGGCACCTGGAAAGACCTGACCGACGGCGTGAACTCGATGGCCGGCAACCTCACCGGCCAGGTGCGCAACATCGCCGACGTGACGACCGCGGTGGCCAACGGCGACCTGTCGAAAAAGATCACGGTCGACGTCAAGGGCGAGATTCTCGAGCTGAAAAACACGATTAACGTGATGGTGGACCAGTTGTCCTCGTTCGCCTCGGAAGTGACGCGCGTGGCGCGCGAGGTCGGCACCGAGGGCAAGCTGGGCGGCCAGGCCTACGTGCCGGGCGTGGGCGGCACCTGGAAGGACCTGACCGACAACGTGAATTTCATGGCCTCGAACCTGACCGGCCAGGTGCGTAACATCGCTGCGGTGACCACCGCCGTGGCGCGCGGCGACCTGTCCAAGAAGATCACGGTGGACGTGAAGGGCGAGATCCTGGAACTGAAAGACACCATCAACGTGATGGTGGACCAGTTGTCCTCGTTCGCCTCCGAAGTGACGCGGGTGGCGCGCGAGGTCGGTACCGAAGGCAAGCTGGGCGGCCAGGCGAACGTGTCGGGCGTGGCAGGCACCTGGAAAGACCTTACCGAGAACGTGAACCAGCTGGCGGCCAACCTGACCAACCAGGTGCGCGCGATCGCGGAGGTGGCAACGGCGGTCACGCGCGGCGACTTGTCGCGCTCGATCCAGGTGGAAGCGCGCGGCGAGGTGTCCTACCTCAAGGACAACATCAACGAGATGATCCGCAACCTGAAGGAAACGACCCAGAAGAACGCGCAGCAGGACTGGCTCAAGACCAACCTGGCGCGCTTTACGCGCCTGCTGCAGGGCCAGCGCGACCTGCAGGCGGTGACCAAGCTGATCCTGTCCGAGCTGGCGCCGCTGGTGTCGGCCCACCACGGCATGTTCTACATGATGGACTCGAAGGAGATGGATGCGCGCCTGCGCATGATCGCCAGCTACGGCTACCGTTCCAGCCGCAAGCTGGCCACCTCGTTCCTGCCCGGAGAAGGCCTGGTCGGACAGTGCGCGCTCGAGAAGAACCGCATCTGGCTGACCGACGTGCCGCGCGATTACATCCAGGTCTCGTCCGGACTGGGCGCGGCGCCGCCGACCAACATCGTGGTGCTGCCGATCCTGTTCGAGCAGCAGGTCAAGGCGGTCATCGAGATCGCCTCGCTCGACCGCTTTACCGAGACCCACCTATCGTTCCTCGACCAGCTGATGGAATCGATCGGCGTGGTGCTCAACACGATCGAGGCGAACAGCCGTACCGAATCGCTGCTGACCCAGTCGCAGTCGCTGGCGCAGGAGCTGCAGCAGACCAACCAGGAGCTGGCGGAAAAAGCGCGCCTGCTCTCGGAGCAGAACATCGAGGTCGAACGCAAGAACCGCGAGGTCGAGCAGGCCAAGCTGGCGCTGGAAGAAAAGGCCACCCAGCTGGCGCTGTCGTCGAAATACAAATCCGAGTTCCTGGCCAATATGTCGCACGAGCTGCGCACGCCGCTTAACTCGCTGCTGATCCTGGCGCAGCAGTTGGGCGACAACCCGGAGGGCAACCTGTCGGGCAGGCAGGTCGAATTCGCCAAGACCATCCACGGCTCAGGCTCGGACCTGCTGACGCTGATCAACGACATTCTCGACCTGTCCAAGATCGAGTCGGGCACGGTCACGCTGGACGTGTCGGAGTACCGCTTCTCGAACCTGCGCAACTATGTGGACCGCACCTTCCGCCACATGGCCGAAGCCAAGCACCTCGCGTTCACGGTGGAACTGGCCGACGCGCTGCCGACCGCGCTCATGACCGACACCACGCGCCTGCAGCAGGTGCTCAAGAACCTGCTCTCGAACGCGTTCAAGTTCACCAGCCACGGCCAGGTGGCGCTCGAAATCAGCCTGGTGACAAGCGGCTGGACCAGCGACCACCCGAACCTGGTGCATGCCGACGCGGTGCTCGCATTCTCGGTCAGAGATACCGGCGTCGGTATCGCGGCCGACAAGCTGCAGCTGATCTTCGAGGCGTTCCAGCAGGCCGACGGCTCGACCGCGCGCAAATACGGCGGCACCGGCCTGGGCCTGTCGATTTCGCGCGAACTGGCGCGCCTTCTGGGCGGCGAGATCCGGGTCGAGTCGGTGGTCGGCGGCGGCAGTACCTTTACCCTGTTCCTGCCGTATAACCGCGCCGGCTTCATCAACTACGACCAGACGCGCCAGCAGCAGGCACGCCTGCCGGCTCCACCGTCCCAGGTGGTGTATGCCGGCTCGCAGCAGTACGCCAGCGAGGCCGCGCCGGGCGATGCCGGCGCGGCCCCGCAATTGATCGAATACGGCTCCATGCTCGACGACCGCGGCCTGATCGCACCGGGCGACCCGTCGGTGCTGATCATCGAGGACGACGAGCGCTTCGCCAAGATCGTGCTCGAATTCGCGCGCGAGAAGAACTTCAAGGCGATCGTCACGCACCATGGCGATTCGGCGCTGTCGCTGGCACGCGACTACCTGCCCTCGGCCATCCTGCTCGACCTGGACCTGCCCGACATCGACGGCTTCACGGTGCTCGACCGCCTCAAGCGCGATCCGAGCACGCGCCACATTCCGGTGCACGTGATGTCGAGCCTGCGCGAGCGCGAGCGCGCGCTGCGCCAGGGCGCGATCTCGTACATCAACAAGCCGGTCGGGCGCGAAGCGTTGCAGGAGGAATTCACGCGAATCCAGAAGTTCCTGCTCGGCGGCAAGCGCAGCCTGCTGGTGGTCGACGACGAGAAGATGCAACGCGAGTCGATCGTGGCCCTGATCGGCGACGCCGACCTGCGCATCGTGGCAGTCGAGACTGGAGCTGCCGCGCTCGACGCGCTGCGCAGTTCGCACTTCGACTGCATGGTGCTGGACCTGACCTTGCCCGACGTGAGCGGCTTCGACCTGCTCGACGTGATCGGAAAGGAAAGCAGCCTGCGCGACCTGCCGATCGTGATCTACACCGCCAAGGATCTCACCCGCAAGGAAGTGACGAAACTGAAGCGCTACGCCAAGACGATCGTGATCAAGGACGCGCGTTCGCCCGAACGCCTGCTCGACGAGACCGCGCTGTTCCTGCACCGTTCGCACGCCAGCCTGCCCGAGCTGCAGCGCCGCATGCTGGAGGAAATCCACGCCGCCGACGGCGGCCTGGCGGGGCGCAAGGTGCTCATCGTCGACGACGACCTGCGCAATATTTTCGCGCTCAGCTCCCTGCTCGAACGCCAGCAAATGCAGGTCTCGTTCGCCGAAAACGGGCGTGACGGCATCGAGGTGCTGGAAAAAGACCCAAGCATCGAGATCGTCCTGATGGACATCATGATGCCGGAGATGGACGGCTACGACACCATGCGCGCGATCCGGCGCATCCCCAAGTTCAAGTCGCTGCCGATCATCACCCTGACCGCGAAAGCGATGAAGGGCGACCGCGACAAGTGCATCGCCGCCGGCGCTTCCGACTACATCACCAAACCGGTCGATGTGGCGCAGCTGCTGTCGCTGATGCGGGTGTGGCTGCATTGACCGGCCTGCCGATGGTCGATACCGCGCTGGCCACAGAGGAACTGGAGACCGACCTCCTGCTCGAGGCCCTGCTGCAGCGCTACGGGTACGATTTCCGCAGCTACGACCGGCCCGCCCTCAAGCGCAAGCTGCAGGCGGCGATGCAGGGCCATGCGCTGGCCACCATCTCGGCGCTGCAGGACCGGGTGCTGCACGATCCGGCCATCGGGGCCGCGCTGCTGCGTGCGCTCAGCGTGCAGCCCTCGTCCCTGTTCGACGATCCGCCGGCAGCGCGCCAGCTGCGCATCGTGCTGGCGGCCTGCCTGCGCGCCTCGGCCGTGCCGAAGGTATGGCTGGCCGAATGCGCGGGCGCCGAGGAAGCCTGGTCGCTTGCGATCCTGCTGGCCGAAGAACAGCTGCACATGCGCACCGAAATCTTCGCCACCGTCGCCAACGAGGAACTGCTGGCCGAAGCGGGCGAGGCCGGCTTTCCGGTCGAGCGCATGGCCGCCTACCAGGAGAACTACCTCAGGAGCGGCGGGATTGGCCAGCTGGCGGACTACTTCGAGATCGAGGCCGGGCGCGCGGTCCTGCTGCCGCACCTGCGCCGGCGCATCACCTGGGCCCAGTACAACCTGGTCACGGATGCCTCGTTCAACGAATTCCAGATGATTATCTGCCGGCGCGCCCTGCCCGACTTCGGCCCGCCCCTGCGCCAGCGCGTGCTCAAGCTGTTCCACGAGAGCCTGTCGCTGTTCGGCGTGCTCGGGCTCGACCGCGAGATCGAGGACAGCGACGTGTACAAGTCCAGCTACCAGCCGGTGTTTGCGCACCAGCCCTGGTACAAGCGCGTCTCGTAGCCGCTCAGCGCGACTGGCCGGTCTCCAGCATCGAGCGCACGCGCGCGGCGTATTGGTCGGCATCGGCGTCGGGGTCCGCGGCCAGGTCCCTGGAAGAAGGCGGCATCAGCAGGCCTTTTTGGGCCGCGGGCCGCGCGCCGATAAGGTCGATCCAGCGCTGCAGGTGCGGCAGGTCGTCGATGTTTACGCCCGACCACTTGTGGCTGCGCACCCACGCCCAGTTGGCGATATCGGCGATCGAATAGTCGCCGGCCAGATATTGATGGTCCTTGAGGCGGCCGTCCAGCACGCGCAACAGGCGCTGGCTCTCGCCCTGATAACGGTCGATGGCGGGCTGGATTTTTTCGGGAAAATAGCGGTAGAACACGTTTGCCTGTCCCATCATCGGACCGACGCCGCCCATCTGGAACATCAGCCACTGCAACACCTGCGAACGGCCCTTCAGGTCCGGCGGCATCAGCTGGCCGGTTTTCTCGGCCAGGTAGATCAGGATCGCGCCCGACTCGAATACGGCGAAATTGTCTTGCTCGCGATCAACGATGGCCGGGATGCGCCCGTTCGGATTAATCGCGAGGAACCACGGCTCCTTCTGCTGGTTCCGGCTCAGGTCGAGCGTATGGAGTGTGTAGGGCAGCGCCAGTTCTTCGAGCGCAATCGATATCTTGTGTCCGTTTGGCGTCGCCGCCGAATAAAGGTCGATCATTCGCGTCCTCTCTTGTCGAATTGGCCAATCATAACGTCATTCGCGGCGCGCTGCAGGCCTGGCAGGGCTGCGTTCGCGTTTGACACGACCATGCTTTCGCTTTAGATTGCGGACACAGTATATGCTTACCAAGGATCCCCGATGCATCGCAGCCTGATTTGCGCAGCAATACTCGCCCTGGCCGGCCTGTGCGCCTCCCCTGTCGCGCTCGCCGCCGTCGCGCTCGCGAAGGCCACGACCCAGTTGCCGCGCAGCGTCAGTCCGATGCATTACGATATCTCGATCACGCCGGACGCCCAGGCCTCCGGCTTCACGGCCAAGGCCGCCATCACACTCACGGTGCACGAAGCGACCTCCTCGATCACGCTCAACGCGACCGATCTCAAGTTCAGCAGCGCGGTCCTGACCCCGGCCGCAGGCGCCGCCGAGCCTTTGCCGGCCGCGGTCAGCGTCGATGGACCGGCGCAAAGCGCCACCTTCAGCTTCGCCCAGCCGCTCGCGCGCGGGCGCTACCGCCTCGCGCTCGAGTACAGCGGCGTGATCGGCACCCAGGCAGTCGGACTGTTCTCGCTCGACTACGACACCCCGGACGGAAAGCGGCGTGCGCTCTACACCCAGTTCGAGAATTCCGACGCGCGCCGCATGATCCCCGCGTGGGACGAGCCAGCCTACAAGGCCACGTTCTCGCTGCAGGCAGTGGTGCCGGCCGGCCAGAGCGCCGTCAGCAACATGCCGATTGCAAAAAGGACCGAACTGCCCGATGGCCGCGCGCTGGTCACGTTCGCGCGCACGCCCCGCATGTCGACCTACCTGCTGTTCTTCGCGCTGGGCGAATTCGAGCGCGCGGCCGCCACCGTCGACGGCACCGAGCTGGGCGTGGTGGCGCGCAAGGGCAGCACCGGGCAGGCCGCCTTCGCGCTCGACGCATCGAAGGCGATCCTGCGCGAGTACAACGATTATTTCGGGGTGCGCTACCCCTTGCCCAAGCTCGACAACGTTGCCGCACCCGGGCGCAGCCAGTTCTTCGGCGCGATGGAAAACTGGGGCGCGATCTTCACCTTCGAATATGCGCTGCTGCTCGATCCGGCCATGTCGACCCAGTCCGACAAGCAGCGCGTGTTCGCCATCACCGCCCACGAAATGGCGCACCAGTGGTTCGGCGACCTGGTCACCATGCAGTGGTGGGACGACCTCTGGCTCAACGAGGGTTTCGCCTCGTGGATGGAAAGCCGCACCACCGCGCGCCTGCATCCCGAATGGAACACCGCGCTCGACGCTGTCAACGTGCGCGAACAGGCGATGATGCGCGATGCGCTCGCGAGCACCCACCCGGTGGTGCAGCACGTCGAGACGGTGGAACAGGCCAGCCAGGCGTTCGACAGCATCACCTATCAGAAAGGCGAATCGGTCATACGCATGCTTGAACGCTATGTCGGGCCGAGCGCATGGCGCCAGGGCGTACGCGCCTACATGCAGGCCCATGCCTATGGAAACACGGTATCGGACGACCTGTGGCGCAAGATCGACAAGGCGGCCGTCAAGCAACCGGTGAGCGCGATCGCGCACGACTTCACCTTGCAGCCCGGGGTGCCGATGATCCGCGTCGAGGACGCGCTGTGCAAAAACGGCAGCACCGTCGTCACGCTGAGCCAGGGAGAATTCAGCCGCGACCGGCCCGACAAGAAAGCGCTGGCATGGCGCGTCCCCGTGATTGCCCAGATCGCGGGCGCCACGCGCCAGGCGCGTACCCTGGTTGCCGGCGGCAAGGCCAGCGTCACCGTGCCGGGCTGCGGCGCAGTGGTCGTCAACGCCGGCCAGAGCGGCTACTACCGCACCCTGTATGCACCCAAGAATTTCGCGCCGCTGGCGGCCGGCTTCGGCAAGCTCGCGCCGATCGACCAGATGGGCATCCTGGCCGACACCTGGTCGCTCGGCCTGGCCGGGCTGCAGCCTGGCTCCGACTTCCTTGACCTGGCCGCGGCGACGCCGCTGTCGGCCGATCCGCAGGTATGGGGCAAGCTGGCCGAGGTTTTCGACAGCATCAACGGCCTGTACGCGACCGATCGGAAGCGCCAGAAGGTCTTTGCCGGTTTTGCCATCGGGCGGCTGGCGCCGGTGATGGCGCAAGTGGGCTGGAATCCACGCGCCGGCGAGCCCGACACGGTGGCCAACCTGCGCGAGCAACTGATCGGCGCACTGAGCAGCCTTGGCGACAGCGCCATCATCGCCGAGGCGCGCCGGCGCTACGCCGCGCAGGCGAGCGACCCGGACGCCGTTCCCGGCCCGCTGCGCAAGGCCATCCTGGGCGTGGTCGCGCGCCATGCCGACGGCGCCACCTGGGACGCATTGCACGCCGCCGCACTGGCCGAGAAGTCGCCGATGGTCAAGGACCAGCTGTACCACGTTCTGGCCTCGCCGCTGGAACCTGCGCTGGCCCAGCACGCGCTCGCGCTCGCGCTCACCGACGAGCCAGGCGCGACCAACAGCGCCGCCATGCTGGCACGCGTTGCCGACGCGCATCCCGACCTCGCCTACGACTTCGCCGTTGCCAACATCGGCAAGGTGAACGAGCGGGTCGACGCCACCTCGCGCAGCCGCTACTTCCCGCGCCTGGCGAGCCACTCGGGCGATCCGGCGATGGTCGGCAAGCTCAATGCGTATGCCGACGCCAACCTCGCACAGGGATCGCGGCGCGAAGTCGAGACCGCCATTTCCGACATCAAGCTCCGGATCAAGGCGCGCGCCGAAAGGCTGGCCGCGATCGACGCATGGCTGGCGCGCACCCAGCGCTGACACATGAAACGCCTGCTGCCGCTGCTGGTACTACTGGCCGGATGCGCGGGGGCTCCGCTGCAGCTGCGGCCGGGCGCGGCGGGGCCCGAGGCATACGAGCCCTGGTACCGCCAGGCCGCTGCGGCCGGCAACAAGGTCTACGCGATCGACGCCGCGCAATCGCTCATTGCGATCACGGTAAGGCGCGCCGGCCCGCTGTCGCGGCTGGGGCACGACCATGTCGTTGCCAGCCGCACGCTGGCCGGCTTTGCCGCACCCGAGCAGGGACGCGCCGATTTTTACTTCCGGCTCGACCAGCTGACGGTCGACGAACCGCAACTGCGGCGCGAGGCCGGGCTCGACAGCACGCCGTCGGCGGCGGCCATCGAGGGCACGCGCAACAACATGCTTGGCACCGTGCTGGAGGCGCCGCGCTTTCCGCTGGTGGTGATGCACGCGCGCCGGGTGGAAGGCATGGACAAGCCGCTGCGCCTGACGATCACGCTGCACGGCGTGACGCGCACGCTCGATGTGCCGGCAAGGCTGGAAACGAACAATCAATACATCGCCGCCAGCGGCACGCTGCAGCTGCGCCAGACTGATTTCGGCATCACGCCGCTGTCGGTGATGGCCGGCGCGCTGTCGGTGCAAGACCAGCTGGACCTGCGTTTTCGCATCGTGGCGCGCCCGGTTCCGTAACTGCCAGCGCGCCGCTCAGGCGCTTGCGGCGCGTCCCGCGTCGCGGCTGGCGGCAAGCCACGCATCGAGTATTTCCGCGCTGCCGGCCGGCAGGTGCAGGCCGAGCTTGGAGCGGCGCCACAGGATGTCGTCCGCGCTCACCGCCCACTCGTGCTGCATCAGGTATTGAACCTCCACCTGATACAGGTCCGGCACGATCTCGCCTCCCATGTCGGCCATGCCCTTGCACTGCGCCAGCATGGTGTCGATGCGCGTGCCGTAGGCGCGCGCATAACGCGCAACCAGCGCCGCCGGAAGCCAGGCGTAGCGCACCTGCAGCGCCGCCGCCCACTGCTCGAATTCGAGCACGCCCCGATTCGAGGGCCGCGCGCCGAACAGGTCGCCCCCGGGCAGGCAGGCGTCGACGGTCCAGCCGGCAGCCGGCTTGCCCAACAAAGGCGCGATCCAGTCGACGGCTTGCTCGGCCAGCTTGCGAAACGTGGTGATCTTGCCGCCCAGGACAGTGAGCAGCGGCGCGCCTTCGGTGTCGTGCTCGAGCCGGAAGTCGCGCGTGGCCGCCGCCGCATTGCCCGCCGCATCTTCCACCAGCGGGCGCACCCCCGAGTAGTTCCACACCACGTCGCGTGGCCCGATCTGCCTGGCGAAATAGCGGTTCGAAAGGCGGCACAGGTAATCGATCTCCTCGGCGTCGATCGCGACCCGGTCGAGATCTCCCTGGAAATCAAGGTCGGTGGTGCCGATCAGCGTGAAATCGCGTTCGTAGGGAATCGCAAACACGATGCGCCCGTCCGGGTGCTGGAAAATGTACGCATACGGGTGCTCGAACAGGCGCCTGACAACGATATGGCTGCCCTTGACCAGCCGCAGTGGCGCGCTCGCCGCCGCACCCAGGAAGCGCTCGGCCCACGGCCCCGACGCATTGACCAGGCAGCGCGCGGTTACCTCGCTCCGGCGGCCGCCGGGCCCAGTCAGCGTGGCGCTCCAGTGCTGCGCGTGGCGCTGCGGCGCACCGCACAGGGTGCGCGTCAGCACGGTCGCGCCGCGCTCGCGCGCATCGATGGCGTTGAGCACCACCAGGCGCGCATCGTCGACCCAGCCGTCGGAATAGGCGAAGCCGCGCGTATAAGCGCCTTTGAGCGGCGCGCCGGCCCGATGCCGGCGCAGGTCAAGTCCTTGCGAGCCGGGCAAGAATTCGCGCCGCGCCAGCCTGTCGTACAGGAACAGGCCGCAGCGGATCATCCACGCCGGGCGCTGTTTGGCGTCATGCGGCATCACGAAGCGCAGCGGGCGCATGATGTGGGGCGCGCTGCGCAGCAGGATCTCGCGCTCGGCCAGCGCCTTGCGCACCAGGCCGAAGGCGTAATACTCGAGGTAGCGCAGCCCGCCGTGGATCAACTTGCTCGAGGCCGACGAGGTATGCGAGGCCAGGTCGTCTTTCTCGCACAGGAGCACGGACAAGCCGCGCCCGGCGGCGTCGCGCGCGATGCCCGCGCCATTGATGCCGCCGCCAACGACCAGCACGTCGCACTCGATCCGGTCTTGCATTTCGCCCATCTGGCGCTCTCCCTTGTGCGCGGCACCGACGCCGCGCTGTCCCATTGTGTACCAAAAGCCGATCGTGCTCCAATTTTCGCACCGTTTCGGACCCTGCCTACCCTGTAAATCGACAAGACTCGTCGAATTTTTGCGGCAGGAGCTCAAAAGTCGGTTTCGCCCTCGATCGTTTCCGGGTAACCGCTCAGCGCGCGCGAGGCCTGCATGCCCGCCATGACCGCCGCTTCGACGCAGCCGGCATTGAGGCCGGTCCGGATCCAGTCGCCAGTCAGGTACAGGTTCGCGAAGCCCGACTGGTCGCTTGCGATCCGGTACCTGGTGCTGCCGACGACCGACAGCACGTAGCGCTCGGACGGGTCGATATTGGCGCGCCAGTACTGGCGATCGAAGCGCGCGGGCCCCGCACCGTTGGCCGGATCGACCAGCCAGTGCCAGGGAAACGCGCCGCCCGGGCCGGCCGCCGGCCACAAGGCGCCGATTTCGGTAACGAGCTGGTGCAAGGCCCCCGCCTTGGCCCGCGCCGCGCTGCGCGCCGGGAAACCGGTGTCGGACCGGGGCGGATATTCGGCCGCCGGCAACGCCCCGCAGAAGTACGAGACGTTGCGCGGCGTATCGGGCGCCGCCCAGTCTTCGCGCCCCAGCAACTGGTCCATCGGCGCCCAGGTGTCGTACGGTTCGGCGAACGCGCTCAGCACCGGCTGCTGCCCTCCCGGCTGGCGCGGCCAGCCCATCTGCGCGAGGTCCCCGTTCAGCCAGACCTGGTACGCCTGGGTGGCGACGGTCTTGACCTTGGCCGCGGTGGCGCGCAGGGCCGCGCCGGTTTCCAGCAATTGCGGACAAACGACTGGCAGCGCGCCGACCGATATGCCGAAAACGACCTTGTCGAAATCGCGCCCGCGCTGCAGCACCAGCGTGGCCGGCGGCTTGCCGAAGCGCTGCTCGTGCAGCGCCGGCCAGTCGCTCCAGTACGATTCGAGGTTGACGTTTTTTTCCTGCAGCAGTGCCGCCTGTGCCGGCTCGATCTGTTCGTAGCGGGGCGCATTCGGCCAGCAGGCCAGCCCCTTCACGTTCACCAGCGGCTCGTAGGACTGGCCCGCCAGCGTCACCTGCTGCGTCATGCGGATGCTCTCGACCATGCCGCCTTGCGGCACCAGTTCCTCGACCTGATGGAAGAACCGGAACTTGACGCCGCGCGCGGCCAGCGCCTGGTACATCGGCGCAAACACGACGTCCCCCATGCCGGCCTGCATCTTGAACATGATGCCGCCCTTGTATGCAAGGCTGATGCGCAGCGCGGCGCGCAGCAAGGTGCCCGCTTCCACGTCGGGACGGGCGAAGTCGCCGTCAGGGTATCCGAACACGAGGTCGTAAAAGGCGCGCACCGGCGCCGAGTTGACGCACAGGTCGGGATCGCCCCCGTGTTTTTCGAGCCAGGCGCGCAAGTCGATGTCGTTGATGCTGTCGAAGCCGTTCCTGAAGACGCCGTCGGCGAACATCCCCTGCAAGATGGTGGTGCCGAGATCGAGCACGGTGAGAAAGCGGCGCGCGTCGTCGTTGTCGATCACCACGCCCTCATAGCGCAGGTGCAGCCAGCCGCGGATCCCGGCCAGCGAGCCGGCGATCAGGGCGTGCTGCTGCTCCGGGTGGATGCGCGCATCGGGCGCGAGCCGGCCGGCCAGCGCCAGCAAGGCGTCCCACGCCAGCGTCACGTCGCGCGCCAGTTCGCCGGCATCGGCGCCGGTCGCGCCGGCCAGGTTGTGCAGCCACGGCGGCAGCAGCGCGCCCTCGCCGCCAAGCGCCAGCGGTTCGGGCGCGGCGATCGTGCGCAACTGCGCGAGCCAGCGTCCGATCCAGGCGCTCAGCGCCAGCCCCAGTTGCCACGGCGTAAGCGACTCGCCGCCAGTGCCCGGCTCGCCCGGCAAGATCGGGAACAGCACGTCCCAGATGCGCCACTGCGCGCCGACGCGTTCGGTCACGGCCACGTAGTCATGCTGCTTGAAGGCGTCCTGCCAGCTTGCCAAGGGAGTTCCGGGCGGCCGTTCCAGGCTGGCGTAGACCTGCCGCATCAAGGAAAATGCGTTGGCATAGAAGCCGAACCAGATATGCAAGCCGTGTTCCTCGATGCGCTGGCCGAGTTTTGCGTTGCGTCCGCTCGCGCCCTTGCCGCCCAGGCGCCAGCCCTGCTGGTACACAGTGATCTCGTACTTGTCCTGCCAGCCCGGCTGTGCGCTCAGGCACCAGGCGGCGCAAATCGAACCGACGCCGCCGCCGAGGATGGCGATTTTCTCGGGTGTCCTGGCCATATCGTCCCTATCGCAGTGTTTGCCGTGTCCGGCGGTGCGCAACAGGTTCAGTCTATTTGAGCGGTAATATTTCGTATCGGCCAAGATCAATCTTGCGGTATGCCTGGCGCGCAATGTGTAAGATAGGGGAACAACGACCAATCCCCACTGCCATGCTCACCACGTCCTACGTTTCCACTTTTTCCGGCAACCGTTTCTATCCGCTCGAGCCGCGCATCGACCGCGTCGCGATCGAGGACATCGCGCACGGCCTGGCCTACCAGTGCCGCTTCAATGGCCAGACCTGCGAGTTCTATTCGGTTGCCCAGCACAGCCTGGTGGTGTCGGCGCTGGTGCCGCCTCCCCTGCGCCTGGCCGCGCTGCTGCACGACGCGGCCGAGGCCTACCTCGGGGACATGGTCAAGCCGCTCAAGGTGCTGCTGCCCGAATTCGGGGTCATCGAAGAGAAAGTGAGCGCGATCATCGCTGACACCTTCGGGCTCGACTTTTCCGTCTATGGCCCGATCAAGCGCGCCGACCTGATCGCGCTGGCCACCGAGAAGCGCGACCTGATGCCACACTCGGTGGAGCGCTGGGCCTATCTCGATGGCATCGCGGTGCTGCCCGATACCATCGTTCCGATGAGTCCGGGGGCCGCCAAACACGCCTTCCTGGACGAGTTCGAGCGACTCAGCACGGCGGCCTCACGCCTGTCCGCGGCAGGCTAAGTCGAGGATTTTTCAGGCTTTTTCCCGATATCCACAAAGTATGTGGATAAGCCTGTGGATAAGCTGCGCCTGACACGGCGCAAGGCCCGTATTGGTGCGGGTTTCAACAAAATGCACAATCCGGAGGCAAAAATTAAGTTCAATAAAATCAATCAGTTGGATAGACATCCCGGCAAGTTTCCCGATAATGCAATAGGCATAATCCTACAACCTGGCAAGGCGGGGGATAAGTCGGGAAAAGCTGCACGGCGCGCTGAAAAACTCCTTTGACAAACGGCGCCGGCTGACATAGTGTGGACCCATGCCAGCCACCGTTTCCGCCGGCGCCCCCGAAGCCGACCTGATCATTGAAGAGGACGATCCCTCCGGCCTGTCCAATGGCGCCGCGCGCGACGACATGCCGCCCTGGAGCATCCTGATTGTCGACGACGACGTCGACGTCCACGTGGTCACCAAGTTCGCACTGAGCAACGCCGGCTTCCAGGGCCGGCGCCTGAGTTTCCTGCACGCCTACAGCAGCCAGGAAGCGCTCGAGATCCTGCGCAAGACGCCCGATATCGCGTTGGTGCTGCTTGACGTGATCATGGAAACGCACGACGCGGGCCTGCGCCTGACGCGCCAGATCCGCGAAGAACTGCACAATGAGCTGGTGCGCATCGTGTTGCGCACCGGGCAGCCGGGCCAGGCGCTCGAGCACAGCATCATCGTCGACTACGACATCAACGATTTCTGGTGCAAGGCCGACCTGACCACGCGCAAATTGTTTACCACGGTGATAGCGTCGCTGCGCGCCTATGCGGTGCTGGCCAAGGCGGCCAGCGCGCGCGAGGCGCTCGATGCCGAACTGGCCAAGGCAAGACAGGTGCAGGCCGCGGTAAACAAGCATGCGCTGGTGCTCACGCTGGACGCGCACGGGCGCATCGTGGAGGCCAACGAGCGGTTTTGCGAATTGTTCAAGGTTGGCCGCGAGGCGCTGATCGGGCACGACCTGCGGGACCTGCATGCGCGCTTCGAGCAGGTGCTGGCCGACCAGATCGGCGCCGCACTGGCGCGCGATGGCGGCTGGGCCGGCGATATCCACACCAGCGCGCACGACGGCACGCCGCTCGCCTTGCGCTGTACGGTGCTCGCTTTCAAGCATGCGGACGGGGTGGCGTACCAGTACGTCGCGCTTGCCACGCCAATTGACGCGGGCCGATAACAGGCAGCACGGCGCCGTCATCCTCACTTCCACGCATTGCGCGCGCGCTCGCGCACCATCATCCTCACGCTGTCGGGCACCGGCTTCTTGCTCCTGGCCGTATCGGCATCGATCCACACGCACTGTTCAAAGTGCTTGAGCATCGCCGGCCCGATGAAGCGGGTGCGCGCCGCATACACATGGCGGTCGCCCATCTGCGCCTGCTGCTTGATGAAGAAGCGGTTCGGCACCACCAGGTGCAGGTGCTCCTTGGCGCGCGTCATCGCCACGTATAACAGGCGCCGCTCCTCCTCGATATCGGCCGCATTCCCGGTGCTCATGTCGGACGGGATGCAGCCGTCCACCACGTTAAGCACATGCACCGATTTCCACTCCTGCCCCTTGGAAGAATGGATGGTCGACAGGATCAGGTAGTCCTCGTCGAGCAGCGGCGGGCCGGCCCGGTCGCTGCTCGCTTCGGGCGGGTCGAGCGTGATCTCGGCCAGGAAGCTCTCGCGCGTGGCGTAGCCGCCGGCCAGTTGTGCCAGCTGCGCCACGTCGGCGGCGCGCACCTGGGCGTCGTCGTGCATGCGTTCCAGGTGCGGCAGGTACCAGTTCTTTACCAGTTCGATGTCGGCCGGCCAGCGCAGGCCGGGCGTGCGCAGCGCGCGGTACAGCGTGACGAACTGCTGCCAGTCGCCGTCGCTCTTGGCGGGCGCGGCGAACTGTTCCACCGCCAGCACCGCTTCGGCCGCTTCGCCGACCGCGTCCAGCAGCCGGGTCGCGCTGGCCGGGCCGATGCCCGGAATGAGCTGCGCCACCCGGAACCCCGCCATGCGCCCGCTCGGGTTCTGCGCGAAACGCAGCACCGCCAGCACGTCCTTGATGTGCGACGCCTCCAGGAATTTCAGGCCGCCGAACTTGACGAAGGGGACGTTGCGGCGCATCAGTTCGAGTTCGAGCGCGGCGCTGTGGCTGGCGGCGCGAAACAGCACCGCCTGCGACCTCAGGGCGATGCCGGCCTCGCGCTGTTCGAGAATGCGGTTGCAGACCCAGCGTGCCTGCTCGGCTTCGTCGGGAATGAGCACCAGTTGCGGCTTGGCGCTCGATGCCTTGTCGGTCCACAAGGTCTTGGCATGGCGCTCGAGCGAGCCGGCGATCACGGCGTTCGACGCGTCCAGGATCGGCTGGGTCGAACGGTAGTTGCGATCGAGCGTGAGCAGCTGCGCCGGCTGCCCGGCGCTGCCAAACTGCTTGGGAAAGTCGAGGATGTTGCGCACCGTCGCGCCGCGAAACGAGTAGATCGACTGGGCGTCGTCGCCCACCACCATCAGGCCCTGCCCGTCCGGTTTCATGCCCAGCAAGATCGCCGCCTGCAGCCGGTTGGTGTCCTGGTATTCGTCGACCAGCACATAATCGAACAGGCCGCCCACTTCCGGCCCCAGTTCCTGGTCGGCCACCATCTCGGCCCAGAACAGCAGCAGGTCGTCGTAATCGAGCACGTTCTGCTGCTGCTTGGCCTCGACGTAGGCGCCGAACAGGGTCTTTAGCTCGGCCTCCCATTCGCTGCACCAGGGAAAGGTGCTTTGCAGCACCAGCGCGAGCGGCTCCTGGCTGTTGACCACCCGCGAATAGATCGACAGGCAGGTGCCCTTGAGCGGAAAGCGCTTCTGGGTCCGGGTCAGGCCGATCTCGTGGCGCACCAGGCCCATCAGGTCTTCGGAATCGCCCCGGTCGTGGATCGTGAACGATTCGTCAAGCCCGATGCGGCCGGCATACTCGCGCAGCAGGCGCGCCCCGATGCTGTGGAAGGTTCCGGCCCATGGCAGCCTGGCCGGCGCTTCGGTGCTGCGCAGTCCCAGCACGCGCTGCAGCACGCTGCCGGCGCGCTGCGTCATTTCACTGGCGGCGCGGCGCGAGAACGTAAGCAGCAAGATGCGTTGCGGATCGGCCCCGCTCATGATCAGGCGCGCGACCCGGTGCGCCAGCGTGTTGGTCTTGCCGGAGCCGGCGCCGGCGATGACCAGCAGCGGACGGTTGAGGCCGCCTGGAGCGCCGATATCGTGTTCGACGGCAGCGCGCTGGGCCGGATTGAGGCTGGCGAAGGGGTCGTCGGAAGCGGTCGTTTCGGGTACGGCGGACATGGCGGGCAATCAAACAGGGAATTCTTACTACTGTACATTTATCCAGTTATCGAAGGCAAGACAATTTCCTGGCGCGGCGGCAAAATTGTGTGACGCCGGGGTTGCCGGACATGCCGAAAGAGGCGCTGCCGGACGCCGGAAAATAGCTAAGTGGCCGTTTACTAAGGACTTTTTCAGATATCCACAATCGCTGTGCATAACTTTGTGGATAAGCCCCCCTTGACACCCGGGGAGCCAGTACGCATGCGGCCTTCAACAAAATGCCCATTCCAGAGGCAGAAATAAAACCCAATGAAAACAAGCACTTGCAAAGTCAATAGCCAGCGATCGAAAAAATATTAGGAAGTTTCCTATTGGATTTTTTTGTGAATAACCCGGCGCGCGCAGACTCCCCGCGTTGCCCGAAATCGATGACTAAATAATAATTTTTCGCAGGCGCGAGGGCGCCATGCGCCTTGCGTTGGCATCTTGACCAGGTGTGAAAAAGCTAGTTGGGGTTTGACGAGCGGCGTCGTTGCGGTTCCAGCAGCACGCGCGCGATGACGTGGGGGTCGATGTCATGGGCCTTGAGGTATTCGAGCGCCGACATGGTGTTGTGGCTTTCCTGCACGGAAATACCATGGTCGATGATGTCGCGCCGCACCAGGTCGCGCCGTTCGTGATGCGGTTCGGCGAGCGCCAGCTCGCCCGTACTTGCCAGCTTGTATGGATTCATCGCGGCTCCTTACTCGATTGGAAAGTGGAAGATCTTCCTGCCTAGGGAGTATCCGACAATAAATTTCAAAGTCAATGTCAGCTTCCTATCGAAGCTGCAAATATTTTCGGCAGTCTCTGCCGCACCTCTGGTAGCGCGCCAGTGCCGCCAAGTGCGCGCCCCGGCGCCCTGCGTGCGCCTACAATGGGGCGCTTCACTGTGCCAGCCATCGACGGAGGTCATCATGAGCAGCCCGAGCGAACCACCCCTTAATCCCGGCGACGAAGCGGCCCCCGGCACGCCCGGCGCTGCCGAAGGCATTTGCGACAAATGTAGCGGAACCGGCAAGCTTGCCGACGGCAGCGAATGCCCGCAATGCGGCGGCACCGGGCGCGTCATGCGCGGCATCGGCGGCGGCTAGAGCCCTCGTGGACAGGATCGGCCGTGGGCGCGATAATACTGTATGACATCTTTCCCCCCTCCTGAACGGCTGCGGCCGCAGTCCCCGACTGACCTGTTTGTCTCTTTTACATTACTCGCGCTGCAAGGTTTCGGCGGCGTAGTTGCTGTTGTGCAACGCGAGCTGGTCGAGCGCAAGCGCTGGCTCACGGCCGAAGAATTCGTCGAGGAATGGTCGGTCGCCCAGATCATGCCTGGACCGAACGTGATTAACATGGCGCTCATGATCGGCGGGCGCTATTTTGGCCTGCGCGGGGCGCTCGCCGCCTTGGCCGGCATGGTCGCCGCCCCCCTGGCGCTGGTGCTGGTGCTGGCCATGCTGCACGCCCGGTTCGCCGACAATCCGGCCGTGGCCGGCGCCTTGCGCGGCATGGCGGCCGTCTCGGCCGGCATGATCGGCGCCGTTGGCGTCAAGCTGGCCGGCACCTTGCGCAATCACCCGTTGCCGCTGGCCTGGTCGGTGGCGATCAGCGCAAGCGGTTTCGTGCTGGTGGCGCTACTGCAGTGGCCACTCATGGTCGTCCTGTTCGGCCTGGGCGGACTCGGTTCCGTGCTCAGCTTCTACCGGATTCGCGGATGAGCGCCCCCCTTCATATCGTGCTCAGCTGGAGCGACTGGCTCAACCTGTTCGCGCATTACCTGATGCTCTCGCTGATGTCGGTCGGCGGCGCCATCTCCACCACGTCCGACATGTACCGCTTCCTGGTCGAGCAGCACCATTGGCTGACCCCGACACAGTTCAACGAATCGATCGCCCTGGCGCAGGCCGCGCCCGGCCCCAACGTGCTGTTCGTGGCGCTGATGGGCTGGCATGTCGGGATGAACGCGGGCAGCATGGCCGCCGCCCTGCTCGGCGTGGGCGTGACCATGCTCGGCATCATGCTGCCGTCCACCGTGCTGACCTACACTGCCGCGCAATGGGGACACCGCAACCGCGAGCTGCGCGCCGTGCGTGCCTTCAAGCAAGGCATGTCGCCGGTCGTGATCGCCCTGCTGCTGGCGACCGCCTTCATCCTCGGACGCGCCGGGGGGCACGACAACGCCGGCTGGCCGATGTGGTCGCTCGCCATCTTCAGCGGCATCGTGATCTGGCGTACGAAAATCCATCTGCTGTGGCTGCTCGCGCTGGGCGCGCTGGCCGGCGCACTGCAACTGGTGTAAGGGCAGCGAGCTACCGGCCCGGGCATCTGACAATGTATTGCGCCGGGCCGGCCCGCGCCTGCCGATAGCGTGCTGTACTTATACCTGGGAGGGCGCACTTATGAGCAATGGCACATTTTCCGGGAATCCTAGAACCGAGTGGCTTTCAGACAAAGCCGACGACAGGGACATGCGGCTGCTCGAAACCTTCTGGTACCTCGACCCGGCCGGACGGCGCTGGGAGGTTGCCAAAGACAGCGTGGTGAACGGCGCCAGCATTCCGCGCACGCTCTGGTCCTCGGTCGGCAGCCCCTACACGGGCGACTACCGGCGCGCCGCCGTGATCCACGACGTTGCCATCAAGACGCCCGGCATCGTGCGTGCCGAGGCTGACACCATGTTCTACTTCGCCTGCCTGGCCGGCGGCTGTTCGCTGTTGCAGGCCAAGCTGCTGTATGCAGGGGTGCGGCTGGGCTCGTGGGTGCGCGAAAAACAGGTCCTGACCCCGACCATGCTGGCCGCGCCACCTGCCAGGCACCCGCTTCCGGGCCAGGAGTCGCCCCAGGAACTGGAAGTGCGCGCGCTGTACACCCAGGTCGCCACCGACCTGCACGGCACGCCCGACGACATCGCCCAGATTCGCGCCGCCGTCGACCGCCACCTCGGCCACACCGCGCCGTAAGGCATCGCCCCTTGCGCCGGGCGCGCCAGCGATCGCAATCGATTGCTCCAGGTCGAGAACCAATGCGGGGTCAGCGGGTCCAACCTTCTCACATCAGTGACGGGGAAATACCCATGAAATCGCGCGATCCGACGGTATGGATGTGGAGTGAGGCACTTGCACTGCTGGAGCGGGCCGAGCGCATGCAGCGCCAGTTTTTCCAGCTGGGCGCGCACCGCGACGCCTGCCCCACCTGGGAGCCGCCGGCCGACATTTTCGAGAGCGATCAGCAGTTCGTGATTGTCGTCGCCCTGCCTGGCGTGAGCACCGAGCAGCTCGTGATCGTGCACGACGACAACGGCATCACCGTGCGCGGCCGGCGCGCCCTGCCCGACCTGGGCCACAGCGCCCTGATCCACCGCGTCGAAATTCCGTACGGCCGCTTCGAGCGGCGCTTTGAACTGCCCATGCGCCAACTGTCGATCGGACAGCGCGCGCTGCTCGACGGCTGCCTCGTCCTCACCCTCGACAAGCAGGGAGCACCCGCATGACTTCCGCCCAAGAATATCCGCGGCACGCCGCAAGCGACGAGGCCGTCATCAGTTCCACCCAGCCATCCTCGCGCAGCCGCTTCCAGCTGCCGCCCGATGCCCTCATCATTGTGCCGGTTCGCAACCTCGTGCTGTTTCCCGGCATGGTCACCCCGATCAACATCGGGCGCGAGCGTTCGATCGCCGCAGCCCAGGAAGCGACCCGCAGCGAACGCCAGATCGGGGTGCTGCTGCAGCGCGACACCGAAGCGGACCTGCCCCACGCCGAGCAGCTGTACCAGATCGGCACCGCCGCCAGCATCGTGCGCTACGTGACCGGGCAGGACAGCAGCCACCACATCGTGTGCCAGGGCCAGCAGCGCTTTCGCGTGATCGAGTTCCTCGACGGTTATCCGTTCTATGCCGCACGCGTGCAATTGCTGCCCGAAGCGGACGAGAACCGCGCCGAAATCCAGGCCCTCCTGATCCAGCTCAAACAACGCTCGACCGAAATCCTGGGCCTGCTGCCGCAGGTCCCGGCCGAACTGGCGCGCTCGGTGCAGGCCATCACCTCGGCCGGCGCCTACGCCGACTTCGTGGCCGGGCTGATGGACATCAGCGTGCAGGAGAAGCAGGACCTGCTCGAAACGCTGGACCTGCAGACACGGCTCGACAAGGTGCTCGGCTTCCTGGTGCACCGCATCGAGGTGCTGCGCCTGTCGCAACAGATCAACCAGCAAACCAAGGAGCGCATGGACGAGCGCCAGCGCGAGTTCATGCTGCGCGAGCAGCTCAAGACCATCCAGAGCCAGCTCGGCGACAAGGAAGGCGGCGAGGCCGAGCTGGCCGACCTGAAGGAAGCGGTCGCCAACGCGAACATGCCCGAGGAAACCGCCAAACACGCGCTCAAGGAACTGCGCCGGCTCGAACACATGTCGGACGCCTCGGTCGAATATTCGATGCTGCGCACCTACCTCGAATGGCTCACCGAGCTTCCCTGGTCGGCCGAAACCGAAGACAAGATCGACCTGGCGCAGGCGCGCGAGGTGCTCGACCATGACCACTTCGGCCTCGACAAGATCAAGCGGCGCATCCTGGAATACCTGGCCGTGCGCAAGCTCAACCCGCAAGGCAAGAGCCCGATCCTGTGCTTCGTCGGCCCGCCCGGGGTCGGCAAGACCTCGCTGGGCCAGAGCATTGCGCGCGCGACCGGGCGCAAGTTCGTGCGCGTGAGCCTGGGCGGCACCCACGACGAGGCCGAAATCCGCGGACACCGCCGTACCTACGTCGGCGCCCTGCCCGGCAATATCATCCAGGCGATGCGCAAGGCCGGCACCCGCAACTGCGTGATGATGCTCGATGAAGTCGACAAGCTCGGCGCCGGTTTCCATGGCGATCCGGCGGCCGCGCTGCTCGAAGTGCTCGACCCGGAACAGAACTCGACCTTCCGCGACAATTACCTGGCGGTGCCGTTCGACCTGTCGCGCGTGCTGTTCATCTGCACCGCCAACATGCTCGACACCATGCCCGGACCGCTGCGCGACCGTCTCGAGATCATTTCCTTGCCCGGCTACACAGGCGAGGAAAAAGCCCAGATCGCACGGCGCTACCTGGTGCGGCGCCAGCTCGAATCGAACGGCTTGCGGCCCGAACAATGCAGCATCAGCGACGAGGCCCTGCGCGCGCTGATCCACGACTACACGCGCGAGGCCGGCGTGCGCAACCTCGAGCGCGAGATCGGCAGCGTATGCCGGCATGCCGCCATGCGCATCGCCGAAGGCAAGGACACGCAAGTGGCGATCGAGGCGTCCGACCTGCACGCCATCCTGGGACCGAAAAAATTCGAAAGCGAACTGGCGATGCGCACCAGCCTGCCCGGGGTGGCGACCGGCCTTGCCTGGACTCCGGTGGGCGGCGACATCCTGTTCGTGGAAGCGAGCCGGGTCGCCGGCAACGGCAGGCTGATCCTCACCGGGCAGTTGGGCGAGGTGATGAAGGAAAGCGCGCAGGCCGCGCTCACGCTGGTCAAGGCGCACAGCGAGGCGCTCAAGGTCAGCCCCGACATATTCCGGCGCAGCGACATCCACATCCATGTGCCGGCCGGCGCCATCCCGAAGGACGGGCCAAGCGCGGGCGTGGCGATGTTCGTCGCGCTCGCCTCGCTGGCAACCCAGACGCCGGTCCACAGCGACCGCGCCATGACCGGCGAAATCAGCCTGCGCGGCCTGGTGCTGCCGGTCGGCGGCATCAAGGAAAAGGTGCTGGCCGCGCTGCGCGCCGGCATTACCACCGTCTTGCTGCCGGAGCGTAACCAGAAAGAGCTCGAGGAAATTCCCGAAGACGCACGCCGCCAGCTGCGCTTTGTCTGGCTCGCCACGGTGGACGACGCCTTGCGCGAGGCACTGTCGGCCAAGCCGGAGCCAGCCGCGCAGCTGTAGACAGCGCAGCGCGCGATGGCTAAACCGCCCCGGCGGCCGGGCTGCTGCGCCCCGCGTTGAGCCGGGACCAGGTGCGCACCTGGTAGGCCGCGCCCAGCAGCAGGATACCGCTGACCACGGCGTACATGCTGATCAGCCATACCAGCGCCAGCGCACCGGCTCCGGCGGGAAACAGGAACACGACGAGGCCAAACAGGATCGAGGCGACACCGCTGAGCACGAACAGCACGTCGCTGCGCAGGTACCTGCGCATGCGGATCGCAACGACGACGTCGAGCACGCCGGTGATCAGGGCGTTGGCGCCGATGAGCAAAATAAGCACCAGCGAAGTGAGCGCCGGATTGCCGGCAGCGATGATGCCGGCCCCGATACTGACCATGCCCAGCAACAGCAGCAGCCACCAGTATTGGTCGTTCGCACGGTTTCGCACCGCGCCAAACACCCAGACGGCGCCGCCCAGCAAGGCATAGACGGCAAACAGGACGGCCAGCCACAACAGCGTGAGCCCCGGCAAGATGGCGGCCAGCACGCCGAACAGGATCGCAATCACGCCGCGCACGGCGAGCATCCACCATGATTTCAACAAGGTTTCGTTCATTGAATGTCCCTCCTTCCCCTATTCAGACCGCCCCCGATGCGCCGTTATCGATGCCACCATTGCACGCATGTGATGGATCAATCGTGCGCGAAACGGTCTTGAAAAACACCTTCGTGTGCTCCTTGAAATCGCGCCGGCCTTGCCCTATAAAGGGAGGAGACGGAGCGCGATGCTCCGATTCGTCGCTTCACACGAAAGGAGATAATCATGGACCTCATCAGACGAGCTAATGCACCGCTCACGGGCTATCGGCCAAGCATGATCGAAGACCAGTTTGGGCGGATGGTGGAAAACATGTTTGAAGATTTCTTTGCGCCGCTGTCGGCCGCCTCGCCGCTGTCCCGGATATCGGGCGAAGGCATCGCCAGCCCGAGGCTGGACGTGAGCGAAACCGAGAAATCGTTCGAAGTGCACGCCGACATGCCCGGCGTGAAAAAAGAAGACATCAAGGTATCGATCGACAAGCAGCGCGTGACGATCGAAGGCGAATGCAAGCAGGAAACCGAGCAGCGCGAGGGCGAGCGGGTGGTCTGCTCGGAACGCTCGGCGCGCAAGTTCATGCGCAGCTTCATGCTCCCCACCGACGTCGACGACACCACCGCGCAAGCGCACCTCGAAAATGGCGTACTGACGCTGTCGCTGCCGAAAAAGCAAGGCACCGAGGCGAAGAAGCTCACGATCCAGTGAGCGCTACGCCGGCGTAAGCCAAAGAGCCGTGCGCGGGCGCGGCTCTTTTTTGCCTTTTTGTTTCACTCGGGCCGTTCCTGCGCGACCGTGACCAGCGCGGGCCGCAACAGGCGCTCGCCGATCATGTAGCCTTTCTGGAGCACGCTGACGATCGTGTTCGCGCTCTGCGGCGCCGGCACCATGGAAATCGCCTTGTGCAGCGTGCTGTCGAGTTTCTCGCCGGGTTGCGGATTGATCTCCTTCAGCGCGTTTTTGGCGAACGCGGCATCGAGCTGCTTGAGCGTGATGGCCACGCCCTCCTTGAGTGCATCGACCGAAGGGGTCTGCACCTGCAGCGCGGTTTCCAGGCTGTCTTTCACGGGCAACACCGCTTGCGCGAAGCCTTCGATCGCGTACTTGTGGGCGCGGCTGATTTCTTCCTGGGTCCTGCGGCGCGTATTGCCGACTTCGGCCGCGGCACGCTGCATCGCCTCGGACAGCTGCGCGGCGCTCTCGCGCGCGATCTTGAGCTGTTCGGCCACGCCCGGCTCGGCCGGCACCGGAACCTGCGGGCCGGCACTGCCATGCGCAGACTGACCCAGCGGTTCGGACGCAGGCATGAGCGGTTCGGATGGCGGCGTGCCAGGTTCGGATGGCGGCGTGATGGGCTCGGAAGCTGGCGTGAGCGGCTCGGGCGACGGCGCCAGCGGCTCCGAAGGCGGGGTCGCCGGTTCGCCGGGTGGAGTACCGGGTGTTTGCCCCTGCCCGATGTCCTGGTTGTGCATGATGGTCTCCTGCTGCATCAGTTCAATTTGACCCGGACACGCCTGTTTCGTTCCCCGTCCCTGCGGCGGGCGCCGGCGCGGCGGCGCGGGACGAAAATTATCGTGCAACCGACAGCGGCCTGTCCGGGTCAAAGTCTTATTGAATAGGTGAACAGACAACACAGCAGGGGGCCCAACACATGCATGACACACTTCAATTCAAAAACCGCGAGCACGCCGGCAAGGTCCTTGCGGATCGGCTCGACGAGTACGCCGGACGGCCCGATGTCATCGTGCTTGCGCTGCCGCGCGGCGGGGTTCCCGTCGGCTTTGCGGTGGCGCAGGCGCTCGGCGTCGAGCTTGACGTGTTATTGGTACGCAAGCTCGGCATGCCCGGCCAGGAAGAATACGCCATGGGCGCCATCGGCAGCGGTGGCGTGCGTGTGCTGCAGCCCGAGATCGCCCACATGGTGCCGGCCCACGTGATCGATGCCGTGACCAGGCGCGAAGAGCGCGAGATCGAACGGCGCGAACGGCTCTACCGGGGCAGCCGGCCGCAGCCCGATCTGCACGGGCGCGTGGTGCTGCTGGTCGACGATGGCCTTGCCACCGGCTCGACCATGCGCGCCGCGGTCGCGGTCACCCGGCAACAACAGCCGGCGCGCGTGGTGGTGGCGGTGCCGGTGGGCGCGCGCGACAGCTGCGATGCGCTCGCTCCCGAGGTTGACGAGCTCGTTGCCGTGGGCATGCCGGTGATGTTCCGCGCGGTCAGCCAATGGTACAAGGAATTCGACCAGACCAGCGACGAAGAAGTACAGGACCTGCTCGCCACGGCCTGGAGCGAGCACACCCGGGCACGCCGCCCAGCTTCCAGACATCACCTTCACAAGGAGAAACCATGAAACATATGACGGAACGAGACCCCCAACTGGGCAAGTGGCTCGGTACTGCAGCCCTCGGCGCGCTGGTCATGTACATGCTCGATCCTGACCGCGGCCGCTCGCGGCGCGCGCGCTCGGGCCAGCAACTGGCCGGCCTGACGAAAAAAACCGGCACCATGCTCGAACGCACGGTGCGTGACATCGGCAACCGGCTCGGCGGTATCCAGGCGCGCATGGCGCAGCTGACCACCAGGTCCGGCGCAACCGACGACCAGGTCCTCGTCGAACGGGTCCGTTCCGCGCTGGGGCGCGCCGTATCCAATCCGCACGCGATCACCATCTCGGCGCACGCGGGGCACACCACCATCGGCGGCCCGGTGCTCGCCAGCGAGAAGCCCGCCCTGCTCGATGCCGTGCAGGCCGTGCACGGCGTCGCCGGCGTCACCGATCATACCGAAACCCATGAGCGGCCCGACGGCGCCTCTTCGCTGCAGGGCACGATCCAGGCCCGCCCGCGCCCGGCAATGCAGGACCAATGGGCGCCTGCCATGCGCAGCGCGGCGGTGCTCGGCGGCGGCGCGCTTGGCCTGTATGCGCTGATGCGGCGCCGTTCGCCGCTGGCCATGGCGCTCGGCGTGGCAGGCATCGCCATGCTCGCGCGCGGCGCCACCAACCAGCCGTTTGCCCGCATGATCGGCGCCAGGGGCCAGCCATATGCGATCGACGTCCAGAAATCGATCCGCATCGAGGCCTCGCCCGAACAGGTCTACGACCTCTGGACCAACTATGAAAATTTCCCGCGATTCATGTCGCACGTGGTCGAGGTGCGCGACCTGGGCAACCAGCGCACGCACTGGCTCGTCAAGGGCCCGGCCGGCACCCAGTTCGAATGGGATGCGGTGCACACCGAGCAGTTGCGCCCGCACCGGCTGGCCTGGCGCAGCGAGCCGGGTTCACAAATCGAGCAGGCCGGTTCTGTGCAGTTCGAACCATCGCACGGGGGCACCAGGGTAACGGTACACCTGGCCTACACGCCGCCCGCGGGCGTGCTCGGGCATGCGATCGCCACCCTGCTCGGCAGCGATCCGAAACGCCAGATGGACGACGACCTGGCGCGCATGAAGACGTTCATTGAACGCGGCGCGGTGCCGCACGACGCAGCCCAGAAATCGGCCGCTTCCAGTAAATTCTTACATTAAAGCCCACTACTACCATGTCCACTGATACCTACTCACCATTAAGCAGCGCAATCAGGTCCGCCGCGCAGCAACTGAGCGGCAGGACCGACGATTACGATTGCCTGCTCGACCTGATCGGCGACGCGCGCTTCGTCCTGCTGGGCGAAGCGACGCACGGCACGCACGAGTTCTACGAGGAGCGCGCGCGCATCACACAGCGCCTGATCGGCGAAAAGGGATTTACCGCCGTCGCGGCCGAGGCAGACTGGCCCGACGCGTACCGGGTCAACCGCTTCGTGCGCGGCCAGGGCGACGATGCCGATGCCGCCCACGCGCTCGAGGGCTTCCAGCGTTTTCCGGGCTGGATGTGGCGCAACACCGACGTCGTCGACTTCGTCGGCTGGCTGCGCGCCCACAACGATGCACAGCCCGAGGGCGCCAAGGTCGGCTTCTACGGACTCGACCTGTACAGCATGTTTACCTCCATCGGGGAAGTGCTGCGCTACCTCGGCCAGGTCGATCCGGCCGCGGCGCGCGAGGCGCGCGAGCGTTATGCGTGCTTCGACCAGTACTACGACGACAGCCAGCGCTATGCTTATGCGGCCGGGATCGGCATGTCCGAGACCTGCGAGCGCGATGTTGTCCAACAACTGCGCGAGCTGCAGGAACGCGCCCTCGACTACATGCGGCGCAACGGCAGCGACGCGGCCGACTCCTTCTTCTATGCCGAGCAAAATGCGCGGCTGGTCGTCAATGCCGAGGAGTACTACCGCACCATGTTCCGGCGCCGCGTCTCCTCGTGGAACCTGCGCGACCGGCACATGGCCGAAACGCTCGACGCGCTCGCCGGGCACCTGAGCCGCAAGGACGGCACGCCCGCCAAGATCGTGGTATGGGAACACAATTCCCATATCGGAGATGCGCGCGCAACCGAAGTCAGCCAGATGGGCGAGTGGAACGTCGGCCAGCTCGCACGCGAGCTGTACGGCGACAGCGCGCGCCTGATCGGTTTTTCCACCCATAACGGATGGGTAACCGCCGCCTCGGAATGGGACGGGCCGGCCGAGCGCAAGCAGGTGCAGCCGGCCCTCTCCGGCAGCTACGAAGACGTGTTCCACCAGGCCGGCATCGGGCGCTTCATGCTGCCCCTGCGCGGCGACAGTGCGGCCCGGCAAGCGCTGATGGAGCAGCGGCTCGAACGCGCGATCGGGGTACTGTACCTGCCCCGCACCGAGCGCCAGAGCCATTATTTTCATGCGCAACTGCCGCAACAGTTCGATGCGGTGCTCCATTTCGACCGGACCGATGCGGTCCAGCCGCTGGAAACGACAAGCCACTGGAAGAGCGGCGAAGCACCGGAGACCTACCCCGCGGGTGTCTGACAAGCAAAGGGCGCGACGCTCCGTTCCGCCGTGCTGAGCACGCAACGCATCAAGGTGCGGCGGACGCGCAATCCCCGGGTATTCGCGTCCAGCCAACATCGCCATCCGGATACCGCACTTTTTTCTTTCTCATGATGTGCATCAGACGATCCTCAAAGCGCTGGTGCAATGTAGACCTGCGCTCGTCCGCCTGTGCCCCTTTACGCTACGGCTGCCATCATGGAAAAAATCTGGCTCAAGAGTTACCCATCCTACGCCCCCGCCAACGTCGACGTGGGCGCCTACCCTTCGCTGGTCGCCCTGGTCGATGCCGTCTGCGCGCGTTTTCCCGAGCGCACCGCATTTGCCAACCAGGGCGCGAGCATCACCTATCGAGCCCTCGATGAGCTGTCGCGCCATTTTTGCGCCTACCTTCAACAGCAGGCCGGCGTGGCCAAGGGCGACCGGATCGCCCTGATGATGCCCAACCTGCTGCAATACCCGGTGGCCCTGCTGGGCGCACTGCGCGCAGGATGCACGGTCGTCAACGTCAACCCGCTCTATACCGCGCGCGAACTGCAGGACCAGCTGGCCGATTCGGGCGCCACCGGCATCGTGGTGCTTGAAAATTTCGCACACACCCTGCAGGAAGCGTTGCCCGCGGTACCGATGCGAACCGTCATCACCACCCGGGTCGGCGACATGCTGCACTTTCCGCGCGCGCTGCTCACCAATTTCGTTGTCGCGCATGTCAGGCACATGGTGCCGCCGTGGCATATCGAAGGCGCGGTCGCGTTCGACGATGCAATTCGGGCAGGCGCCGGCATGCGTCCCGGCCAGGCACAGTTGAAGGGTTCCGATGTCGCCTTTCTCCAGTACACGGGAGGAACCACCGGCATTCCCAAGGCGGCCGTCCTGACCCACGCGAACATGGTCGCCAACGTATTGCAGACCGAGGCCTGGGTCAGCGGCGTGCTCAAGCAATCGCAGGAAACTGCCGTCATTCCGCTGCCGCTGTACCACATCTTCGCGCTCACCTGCATGCTCACGTTCATGAAAATTGCGGCCACCAACGTGCTCGTTGCCGATCCGCGCGACTGGCCGGCGTTCGTCAAGGTGTTGAAGCAGTCCCGGCCGAGCATCATCATCGGCGTCAATACCCTGTTCAACGCGCTGCTCAATGCGCCCGGTATCGAGCAGGCGGCCACTGGCACGCTGAAGGTGGCGGTCGCCGGCGGGATGGCGGTGCAGCGCAGCATGGCCGAGAAATGGCAGGCGCGCTTCGGGGTGCCCATGATCGAAGGCTATGGCCTGACCGAGGCCTCGCCCATCGTCTGCGCCAACCCGCTCGACAGCCCCGCCTTCACGGGCATGACCGGCCTGCCGATTCCGTCGACCGACGTGGCCATTCTCGACGACGCAGGCGACGAACTGGCGCTTGGCCAGCTCGGCGAAATCTGCGTGCGTGGCCCGCAGGTGATGCAAGCGTACTGGAACAAGCCGGAAGAGACCGCGAAAGCGTTCACCGCGGACGGCTGGCTGCGCACCGGCGACATGGGCGTCATGGACGAGCGCGGCTATGTGAAACTGCTCGACCGAAAGAAAGACATGATCGTCGTTTCCGGCTTCAAGGTGTTTCCGAACGAAGTTGAACAAGTCGTGGCAATGCTCCCTGGCGTAAGGGAAGTGGTGGCCATTCCCGCGCCCGACGAACATTCCGGTGAAGTGGTCAAGCTGGTCGTTGTCAAGAAAGACCCGGCCCTGAGCGCCGAGAAACTGATCGAACACTGCAAGCGCTACCTGACCGCGTACAAGGTGCCCAAGTATGTGGTCTTTCGCGATCAATCCTTGCCGAAGTCGAACATCGGCAAGATCTTGCGGCGCGTCGTCATCGATGAAGAACGCCGCGCCGGGCAACACGGAAAAATCGACCCGGAACACGCCTGAAACCTGCTTGCCGTGTCCGGCAACAAGCGGAAAAAATCTCTAGTGATGCCAGGGAGATACGGGTAGCATAGGCGCTTCACCTTGAGGCGGCGCTACGCGATGAGTAAATACACCCTGAATGTCAATGGCAAGAAGCACAGCGTCGAGCTTGCTCCGGACACTCCCTTATTATGGGCCTTGCGCGACACGCTCGGGCTGGTCGGCACGAAGTACGGTTGCGGCGCCGGCCAGTGCGGCGCCTGCACCGTGCTCATCGACGGTGTGCCGCAGCGCTCCTGCATGACCCCGGCCGCCGCCCTCGGCAACAAGAAAGTGACGACGATCGAAGGGCTCGATCCGACAGCGGCGCATCCCTTGCAGCAAGCCTGGCTGGAGCTCGACGTGCCGCAATGCGGTTACTGCCAGGCCGGCCAGATCATGAGCGCGAGCGCCTTGCTCAAGGCCCATCCGGCCCCGACCGATGCGCAGATCGACAAGGCCATGGCAGGCAACCTGTGCCGCTGCGCGACCTACGTGCGCATCCGCGCCGGCATCCACCGCGCAGCCGGGTTGCTCACCCATGCGAAGGGCGCCAAATGAGCCATTTCGCCCCCCTCTCCCCGGCCCGCCGCGGCTTCCTGCGCCAGTCCATGCTCGCCGGTGGCGGCCTCATGCTGGGCATCTACGGCGACAACGCGAACAGCGCCCTGAACAAGGTCGCCAAGCCGCAGGGGCCCGAGTTCACGCCGAACGTGTTCATCCGGATCGCGCCCGATGGCCGCGTCACGCTCATCTCCAAGCAGCCTGAAATCGGCCAGGGCATCAAGACCTCGTTGCCGATGGTGATTGCCGAAGAACTCGAGGTGGACTGGAAAGACGTGCGCATCGTCCAGGGCGACCTGGACCCGGCGTATGGCAGCCAGGGCGCGGGCGGTTCGACCTCGACGCCGACCAACTACACCAACTTCCATCGCCTCGGCGCGACCGCCCGCACCATGCTGGTCCAGGCCGCGGCGCAAGCCTGGGGCGTGCCGTATGCCGAATGCAGTGCCGCCAGCAGCGCCGTCCTGCACGGCCCGAGCCAGCGCCGGCTCGCGTATGGCGAACTGGTTGCACGCGCCGCCGCCTTGCCGGTTCCCGATCCGGCGCTGGTGCAGCTCAAGGACCCGGCCAGCTTCAGGCTGCTCGGCACGCGTATCGGCGGCGTGGACAACGCAGCCATCGTCAGCGGCAAGCCCTTGTTCGGCATCGACGTCCAGTTGCCTGGCATGTTGTACGCAGTCTACGAAAAATGCCCCGTGTTCGGCGGCAAGGTCGTCAGCGCCAACCTGGATGCCGTCAAGTCCTTGCCCGGGGTGCGCGATGCCTTCGTCGTCGAAGGCAGCGCCGACCTGAAGGGGCTGATGCCCGGCGTGGCGATCGTCGCGACATCGACCTGGGCCGCTTTCAGTGCCCGCAAGCAGCTCAAGGTGGTGTGGGACGAAGGCGCCAGCGCACAGCACAGCTGGGACGGCTTTGCGGCCCAGGCGCAGGCGCTGTCGAAACAAGCGGGCGCCACCGTCCTGCGCAAGGATGGCGATGCGGCCGCGGCACTGGACACAGCCGCCAGGCGCGTGGAAGCGGCCTACAGCTACCCCTTCATTTCGCACGCCAGCATGGAGCCGCAGAACTGCACGGCCTGGTTCAAGAGCGCCGATGGCACCATGGAACTGTGGGCCCCCACCCAGAACCCGGCAGCCGGGCAAAGCCTGGTGGCCAGCACGCTTGGCATTGCCAAGGAAAAGATCAGCCTGCACATCACCCGCAGCGGCGGCGGTTTCGGACGCCGCCTCGGTTCCGACTTCGTGGTCGAAGCGGCCGCGATCGCGCACAGGGTCAAGGCCCCGGTCAAGCTGACCTGGTCGCGCGAGGACGACATGCGGCACGATCACTACCGCGCCGGCGGCTTCCATTTCCTGCGCGGCGCAGTCGACAGTGCAGGAAAACTGCTCGCATGGCACAACCACTTCGTCACCTTCGCCAACCGGATCGAGCGCGACGGCAAGAGCGTGCTGCAGCCGGGCAGCGGCGCCAGCCTGTCCGGCGACGAGTTTCCCGGGCGCTGGCTCGGCAACTGCCTGCTCGAACAAACGGCGCTCGAATGCAGCATTCCGATGGGCCCGTGGCGCGCGCCCGGAAGCAATGTCTTTGCCTGGGTATGTCACAGCTTCATCGATGAACTGGCGCACGCGGCCGGGCGCGATCCGCTCGCCTTCCGCCTTGAGCTACTGGGCGACAAGGACATCGTCGCCGGCACCGGGGAGCGCGGGCAGCCCTACCATGTGGGACGCATGCGCAAGGTCTTGCAGGAACTTGCCGAAAAATCGGGCTGGGGCAAGCGCAGCTTTCCGCGCGGCCAGGGCCAGGGCATCGCCTTCCATTTCAGCCATCGCGGCTACATCGCCGAGGTGGCGGAAGTGACGGTGTCCAAGCAAGGCGTGCTCAAGGTCGACCGGGTGGTGGTGGTCACCGATATCGGCGCGCAGATCGTCAACCTGAGCGGCGCCGAGAATCAGGTGCAAGGTTCGCTGATCGACGGCCTCAGTACGCTGATGTTCCCGGAACTGAACATCGAGCGCGGACGCGTGGTGCAGGGCAATTTCCACCAGTACCCGATGCTGCGCATGCCCGATACGCCCACCAGCATCGAAGTGCATTTCCTCAAGACCGACTTCCCCGTGACCGGCCTTGGCGAGCCTGCCCTGCCGCCGCTGGCGCCGGCTGTGTGCAATGCGATTTTTGCGGCGACCGGCAAGCGCGTGCGGCAGTTACCGTTAAGCCGTAACGATCTGAGCTGGAGCTAGAGCGCGACGACGACGACGGACCTGCCGGTGGCGGCACGTCGCACGCACGTTAGACAGGCACGTTCGCACAGGATACGCGAACGTTCGTTGTAAAATCCTTGCTGCTCATTGATTCAGCCGCATTTGTTCCCTATGTCACAACCAGTTCCCTTCCCGATTCGTACGCAGTGCCCACCCGGCGCCTGTATATGCAATCGGGATCAGCTGTTGGACGATCCGCAGGCCGATCTCCGGATCCTGCGGCTGACACGGGAAGAAGAAAAAAAACTGATCGCGCGCATTGAAAACATCGCCAGCTACGCGGAATTGAAAAATATCGAAGAACGCATGCAGGCGATGCTGGGCATGATCCTTCGGATCACTCCAAGCGTGCACGGCGTGCGTACCGTGCGCGGTTTCAGTATCCAGCTGGTGCAGCGTCCAGGGTTATGCAAGAAGACCCGGCAAGCCATTCCGGCGGCAATTCGCAGATGCCTTGAGAACAACCCGGACATTGTCTACGCGATCCTGAACGCACACGATCTGCTCGGCGACAGCGCCGCCGGAACCTCGTCAGGCCCTTAATCCAAACCGCCCTCGATACTCTCGTGGCGTGACCTGCGCCCAGCGCTTGAACACAGTGCTGAACGTTGACACGTTCGCGTAGCCGCATCGGGCGGTGATGTCTTCCAATGACAGGGTGGTCGATTCGAGCAATGCCTTGGCGCGCTCGACCCGCAGTTGTTGGGTGTACTGGACGGGACTGAGCCCGACCGCCTTCTGGAAGCGCCGCAGCAAGGTGCGCGAACTGGTGTTGCAGTGCGCCGCCAGTTCGACCATGTTCCATTCCTGATCCATGCGCTGGTTGAGCCAACGCCGCGCGCGCTCGACCACCGCATGCCCGTCCCCCTGGACGATGGCACTGGCAATGTACGGAGTCTGGCTGGCCCGGTGGCTGTCGGCGACAAGAATCTTGGCCGTCATTTGGCGCAACGCTTCGCCGCCAAAATGGCCGACCAACCATAGACCGAGGTCGATGTAGGAGGTGGCGCCCCCGGACGACAGGAAAGCGCCATCGCGCACGATCAATTCATCCGCGTCGAGTGCCACTTTGGGGTAGCGCTTGCCGAAGTATTTACTGAGCCACCAGCTGGTGGTGGCGCGCCGCCCGTCCAGCAGTCCGGCCTCCGCCAACAGAAAGGTCCCGGAACAATTCGAGGCAATCAACCCTCCGCTGCCTGCGAAGTCGCGCAAGGCGTCCCGTTCCGCGCCGAGCCGTTCAAGCACGCCGGCCACGTCATGGGAATTCTCGTGCTCGACGCCAGGAACGATGAGGACATCGTATTCGCCGGCGCTGACCGGCTGCGTGGGAAAGCTCAACCCGTCCTTGATGGTGACGTGTTCTCCCCGTTGGCTGGCCCACCGCACCACGAAGCGAACGTGCTCCGCCGCCGGCCGGTATTGCACGACGACGTTGGCAATATTGAACACATCGAAAGGCACCACCGCCGAGCTGGCGACGCAATCGGGGAACACCAGGATTCCAATTCGAATGATTTTCAGCGGCGTTGTCATTGGCCGATTAAACCATAATTTTGTCGTTTTAGCCAATGGCATCCAACATGAAGTCTTCGCATAATGGGAACGACAACGACTTTCCACGAAAGCGCGAACCTGAGAAACGAGGAAAACATGGTCACAATACTGATGCTGATCGCCGCCTGCGGCGCCTGCTGCCTTGGGCGCATCGTTCTGAAGGCGATATCCGGAGTGCCCAAATGCAATGAAGACATGATTTTTTTCTGAGAGATATCATGAATTCAGACACTCAAAGACCTCACTGGCCTCCCCTGTGGCGTCCTGCGCGGCGTCGGCGGGTGGCCGATAGCGGCCGGCTCGCTTGTTAATTTATTGCCAATAATGCGATCTAGCTCTACACTACACGCATACGCGCTACTGCATTCACCGTTGCCCCAACCTATGCAAAAAAAACGCCGAGTCCTTGTCGCAGCAATAGCGGCCGCCCCGTTGACAGGGTGCCAGCCAATTCATTTCCGGTCAAATATTAGGGAGCTAAAAACCATGTACGGTCTGATCGGGAAATTCAAGGTGCAACCAGGCCAGCGCGACTCGCTCGCTTCCATTTTGCTGGAAGGAACACGCGCCATGCCCGGTTGCCTGAGCTATATCGTTGCCACTGATCCGAAGGATCCGGACGCACTGTGGGTGACCGAGGTCTGGGACAATCCGGCAAGTCACAAGGCGTCCCTGGCTCTTCCAGCAGTCAAGCAAGCACTTTCCAAGGGCAGGCCGCTGATAGCGGGTTTTGGCGAGCGGTTCGAGACCAACCCGCTCGGCGGATACGGGCTGAAAGGGGCATGACCCTTTACTGCACGGTGCCACGCTTGCCCGAGAGCGTACGGGCGGCCTGTTTCAACCATCCATACCCGCTCACCAACAAGATGCCCGCCAGTACGAGCGCCGCTCCCGCCAGGAAGCGCTGCTCGACTTTCTCGTTAAGCAGCCAGGCTCCCAGCACGATTCCGAAGAGCGGTGCCATGAAAGAAAAGACGCCCAGTCGCGACGCGAGGTAGCGGCGCAACAAGCTGAACCAGACCAGAAAACTCGCAAACGAAACGATCACCGATTGAAACACCAGGCCGCCCCAGGCCATCGGCGTCGGGTTGAACGACAACTGGCCCAGCACCGCGGCAGCGGCAAGCAGGAGCACAAAGGCGCAGACCAATTGATATAGCAAAGTTTGGGTTGCGGACGCATTGGATAGGCGGGAGCCACGCACCACGACAGTCGTCGCGCCCCACGCCGCGCCGGCAGCAACGCACAGCATGTCGCCCAGCAGTTCGGGCGCAGCACCGGTGGAACTGGCCCCCACGCCGCGCCACAGGAATGTCACGGCGATCCCACAGAAGGCCAGGGCAATGCCGGCCCATTGCAGCGGCTCAAGCTTCTCAGCCGGTAATTTCCAGTGCAGGCCGAGCGCGGCAAAGATCGGTCCGGTGTAGAGGAAGACCACCGCGTGCCCGGCACTGGTGCGGCGCAGTCCTTCGCCCAGCAGCAGGAACTCCAGCGCAAAGAGAAAGCCGACCACCAGACCTGGTCGCCACGTGCCATCGGCCAGCGATACCTTTTCCCTTCGAGCCAGCATCAGGGTGCCGACCAGTGTTGCCGCAATACCGGAGCGCAGCGCAATTTGCAACAGGGGCGAAATGTCAGGCGCCGCCGCCTTTAGCGCAATCTGCTGCATGCCCCATACCAGGCACAGCATCAGCATGAGTCCGATTGCCTGTCCATCCGGGGATTTACGTTGGTCCAAGACTGCTTCCTTCATTTCATAAAACGTTTTAGTTGATGAACCTGCTTACCGCGTAGGCTGCGGCCGATACGCCGGCAATCCACACCAGATTCCAAGCGCGCGGCGACCTTGCGGAAGTGGGGTTTGCCTGTTTTGCCTGGCTGTTCAACCAGGCCGAGTGACAAGACCGGCAATATATTCTTTTGCTACCCCGTCTCCAGGCGCCGATCGTTCGGGGGCTGTATGCTTCGACAGCCGGGCACCGGGCACAGCGAAAGCTCTTGGTGGGAGGAACAGTCTTGGTCGGAAGCGATCTCTTGATGAGGATGAGCAGAACCGCGATGGCAGCAACAATGATGAGTATTTTTAAGACCATGCGCCGCAACTTTCCGAAATATTTGTCCACGCCGCCAGCCCGATGCGAGCAGTGCCGCACTCAGCCGCCAGAGCAAACCGCCGGAAAGATGGGATGATTATGTTTCATTCTGCATTGCGGCGCCAGTATTGTGACGCCAGCGCCCGCTAGTTGTATGCGGCTCGCATAGAAACGCTAACATCAGCGCCCTGCAAAGACCAGCGCGGGCTGCAGTTTCAATACAGGCACCGCGCTAAGAGCCGCAGAGACGACGCTTACCACTAAAACCATCGTGCCGCCGACCAAAGGCGTAAACCACATAATGCGAAACGGATAACCTGCCCCCTCCGCAAGCTGCCCCGCAACGCCACATAATCCCAACCCCAAACCGGTACCCACCAGTGCGCATAGCCCGGCCTGCGAAAAAATCATCGACAGCAGCATCCTGCGCGTCGCGCCCATAGCGCTAAGTACGGCGTACTGATGCAGATTTTCATTGGTAAACATATAAAGCATCACGCCGGTGACACCGAATCCCACCGACATTGCCAGGATTATCATAGATGCAATATCGCCAACATCTTCGGAGTTGGCGAGAAACCAATACACCGTATCGCTCTTGAACTCCGCTGCTGTGCGTGCGCGCAGGCCTGTTTTCGCTTCGATACGTGCGGCCAGGTCGGATGGCGAAACACCGGCAGCCGCTGTGGCAAGGACAAAGGTCTGCTTACGGCTGGTCGGCATCACCATTTCGAGGGCGTGCGAAAAAGTTGTGTACAAAAGCGGGCGCGGGGGAAATCGCGGTAACGCATCTGCCTGAGCGGCGATGCGTACCAAACGATCGTTGACCAGCAGTTCATCACCTCGGCTCAGGTCGCGAATTGGCACGTCCCGATGCAAATTGCCGTGAGTCCATTGATCTGCGGCGAAGATAGGGGTGGCAAGCTTGCCGCTGGTTCCGCCGGCTGCGACGACCACCGTATTTGGCGCTCGCAGAACGTCGATACCGGCGGCAGACTGTAGCGCAGGCGCACCGGCCAACGTCGCATCGTCGAGACCGATCACCTGAAACGACTGGAATCGTCCATCCGGGAGACGTGCCTCTGCGTTACCAAGTATCAGTGGCACGGCGGACCGGACACCGTCAGTGCTGCGCACCCGATCCAGCGCCCAGCGGGGCATATTGGTGGTTTGTTCTACCGAACTGACCGCCGGATCCATTACCCACACGTCCGCAAACTGATTCTCGGTGACCAAAGAAAATCCCCTCGTCATGAAACCAGAGAAATAGGAACCGGCAAACGTGACGAGAAATGACGTGAATGCGATACCAAAAATTAAGCCGGCGTATTTGGCGCGATCACCTAAGAGCATTTTTACGGCGATGTAAAGCATGGTTGCTTTCCTTCAGCGACATCGGTGCGGCAACTAACCGGTTGGACGAATGAATCCGGTTGCATATCCAGTATCGCCGCATTCCATCCTCCGCCAAGGGCCTTGTAAAGCGCGACCACTGAAAGGGCGAGTGCGGCATCGCTTCGCGCCAAATCGCTCCTGGCCTGAGCCAGAATCGTTTCCTCATCCACCACCTGACGAAAGTCGATCAAGCCACCACTGTAGCGCGCGCGCGCGAGCTTGACCGACTGCTCAACGTCAAAAACTGCGGCAGCCAGCGTATCATGTCGATTTTTTTGCTGAGTGTACGCACCCGTCGCATTGTCGACTTCTTCCGATGCGGACAGAATCGTGCTGCGATAAGTAATCAACGCTTCTTGTTGCTGAATATTGCGAATCTCGATGGTGGCAATAATTTGACCCCGTTGTAAAACTGGCCAAGTCAATGTCGGGCCGATCTTCCAGAGCAGACTGGCGCTATTGAAGAAGTCGCGCGCCGAAACGCTGGCCAATCCGGCGGCGCCCGTCAAACTGAAGCGGGGATACAGGTCTGCCGTTGCAACACCCAAGCGCGCAGACGCCAAGGCAACTTTGCGTTCTTCGCGCCGAATGTCCGGCCGCTGGCGTAATAAATCCGATGGCAATCCCGTGGAAAAATCCGGTACGGCGACAGGGATCCCAGCGCTCTGTTCAAGCTCTGCCGTTAGGGCGCCCGGCCATTGTCCCAACAAAATACTCAGGCGATTCAGGCAGATCCTGGAGCTCGACTCCAGTGGCGGAATCTCCGCCGCTGATCGTTGGAAAAGCAGCTCTGCGTGGGTGACGTCCGCATAAGTTGCCATGCCTCCTGCGTAACGTGCCCGAACCAGTTTCACTAAATCCTTCTGTGTCGCCAACCCAGATGTGGCGAGGATGATCAGACGTTGTGTTGCCCGCAGATCAATATAAGTACGTGCCACTTCGGCCAAAAGTGTGAGCATCACAGCATCATGCTCGAAGGCGGCAACCTCGGCGGTTGCACGCGCCGCCTCGATAGACCGACGCTGTCCGCCGAATATATCTAGCTCCCAAGTCGCGTCAAAACCAGCTTGAAACAGATTTTCCGCTTGTCCGGAAGGCGATTCGATGGAGCCGTTTCGGTCCCTCATTACAGGCGCCGGAGCGTTGCTACTTTCCTTCTCACGCGTATACGATGCCGTAGCGTTCAGCGATGGAGAAAAACTGGCCGATGTACTGCGCAGCTGCGTGCGGACTTCGCGCAGCCGCGCTTGGGCGAGCTGTACATCGAGGTTGGATTGGACGGCCCGTTTAATCAGCGAGGTGAGTTCGCTGTCGTGAAAAATTGTCCACCATGCGACTGCGGACTGCGCGATCGACGCGTTGTTGAATGGTGCGTCGTTCCACCGCATTGGCACATCTGGCGGTGTCGGATGATAATCGGCGGTGACTGCACAGGCACTCACCGCGACGCATAGCAACCAGGGCGCAAGATTTGTTGCGATTTTTTTTAAGACAATCAAGGCGCACGTCCCCGCTGCTGCCGCGACTTATTCAACGATGGGTCCGCTGGCGCCTGAATATAGACATCGATTTGCTGCCCTATATAGACTGGCAGTGCACGCGTTTCAACGCTGTAGATCACTTGCAGGACACGCGAATCGACGCGTTCTGTAGGGCTGCCCGTCAACGCTGTCTTCGGCACGACGTACGGTTCGATACGCTCGAATTTCAAAAGCACTGGTTGGCGTGGCGCACTTCGAACGAATGCGGCGGCGCTAGCCCCGGGCGCAACACGCGAAGCGTCGAATTCATCGATATCGACACGTATGTAAAGTTGTTGATCATTTCCGAGCACTAGCAAGGGTTTTGCTTGCAAGCCAGTTTGCGCAAATTCACCCGGACGAATATTGATTTGTAAAATCTTGCCAGCCGCTATTGCGCGGACGGTGAGCCGTTCAATCGCGAGACTGATTTGCTCGGCACGCGCCTTTGCGGAGCTCCATGCCGCCTTTGAGACCGCCACAGCAGCGATGCGATTGCTGATTTCTTCTCGGCTGACAGCGCGTTGATCCGGCACGCTTTCCGCAAGCCTGAGCTGGTCCTCGGCTTGCACCATTCTTGCACTGGCTTCTTTCACACTGGCTATTGCAGGCAAACGTTGCGCCTTCAACTCGCGGTCGTCGATTTTGAATAATCGGTCGCCGACCTTGACGTGGTCGCCCCATTTGACATACACCGCCGTCACGATGCCTTGGACGGAGGTTCCGATTGCAATGTTTCCGCCGCTCGCCTCAACGATTCCGGCGCCGGACACATAGGATGAGAATGGGACTTGCGGCCATTGAATGGGCGACCCGGCAGGTGGTTTCGGCCGATTGTCGATAATGATCGCAATGATGATGATGACAACGCCCATCAATGCCAGGAATGGCAATAGATACTTACGGATCATGCAGACACCTCGATAGCCACTTGCTCGGTGATATCGATAATTCTGCCGTCATCCATGTGAGCAATGCGGTCGGCGAATTCGAAGATGCGTGGGTCGTGGGTAACAACCAGGACGGCACGTTCTGCGGTTTGTGCGACGCGGCGCAGTATTTCCATCACTTGCTTCCCGGCGGCGTGGTCGAGGTTACTGGTTGGTTCGTCGCAGATGATCAGTTTCGGTTCGTGGATCAGCGCGCGGGCGATCGCGACGCGTTGCTTCTGACCGCCGCTTAACTGGGCGGCCGGCGCCTCCTTGCGATCGGCCAATCCGACCCATTCAAGAACAGCCTCTGCCTTAGCAACAGCCGCGTTGCGATCCATCCCATTGATCAGCAGCGGCACAGCGACATTCTCGGCCACCGATAGCGACAGCAAGAGATTGAAGGCCTGGAATACGAAGCCGATCGACGTACCGCGAAAGCGTGCGCGCTCGTCAGCGCGCATTCTTAGCATATCGGATCCCAGCAGCACACATTCTCCGGCATCCTGATCCAGAATGCCGGCGATGATTGAAATCAATGTGGTTTTGCCACAGCCAGAAGGACCGACCAGCATGAGCAACTCGCCAAAGCTGACATCGAGATCGATACCTTGAAGTGCTTTAACCTGGGCATTGCCTTCACCAAAGCTCTTAATCACGCCTCTGCATCGGACCGCATTTTTCTGTTCCAAAACTATATCCCTAAGAATATTGCCTTGCTCAGGCATGGTGAGGCTGTCGCAAGCGAGCAGCGCCTTGCGTTCTTCGGATCCTGGAGGCGCGAAGTCGTCGTTTCATTTTGTAGACAAGTCGGACGACTGGAATTGGCCGATAGCCGGCAATCGTGCCCCATGAATTGTATCGTATCGGTACACCCAAATGGGCCACTTGAGCGAGACGAATATTCTGTCTCAATAGGGTTGTTTTTTGGTTTTCGACATGCGAATTTTGAAGGATCTAAAGCCTAACGAGACGAACCCGACCTATGGCGCTCTACGGATATGCCCGCGTTTCCAGCAGCGACCAAGATTTCGCTCTCCAGGAGCAGGCGCTGCGCGCCGCCCGCTGCGATGTCGTGCGGGCCGAGAAGGCGAGCGGAACAAGCCGCACCGGCCGCACCGAGCTGGAGACGCTGCTCGATTTCCTGCGGCGGGGCGACACGCTGGTCGTGACGCGGATCGACACCGACATCTTCAATTTGGACGGCATCGCCGGCAGCCAGCGCGACTACATCCATTGGCTGCTTGGCGTCAGCACTGGCAACAAGGTCGAGCCAGGGGATATTCTGACGCCCGAGGCGATCGACATGCTGGCCACCAAGCTGCGCACGCCGCTGCAGGTACAGCTGCACCTGACATTGGCGCTCGAGGCTGGCTACTAGACGGGCGCGAAACCGGTCACGGCGGAATTGGTGGAGACGGTGCTGTCGCACCACGGCTACCGGCTCAAGGACATGACCGAGCAGTTCGACGCCAAGGCGGCCGAGATTCGCGCAATGTTCAGCAACCAGCTCGAACCGAAACGGACGGCGGAGATCCGCTCACAAGGCGGCAATCGCAACGCGGATCTGTGCCACAAGATCGGGAATCAGTTCCAGCCGCCCGGCCTCCTCCTCGATCACCCGTTCAAACGCCGCCTTCTTCAAGGCGGGAAAATCGATGGCATCGCGTGCCGCCGCCGGCACCGCACTGGCGAGAATGTCGAACAGCCGTTCGACGCCATGCAGCCGTCCCCACAAGTAGTCGTTCTCGCGCATCGCCCGGCTGAAAAAGCCGCCAAAGCCAGCAAAGGTTCCTCCTAACAATGTCCTCCTTGCATCCGGCATTTTCAGGCTGGCCACGTCGTCCGGGCTGATACGGTCGACCAGTATCTCCTCGATCGGCCCAGCGTCAAGCGACAGGGCGCTCACGGCCGGCCGCAGGATCACGTCCCAGTAGAAGTAGCCCAGATAGCTGGCGAGAATGGCGCTGCGGCAGCGGGGCGTGAGGTTGAGCACCAATGACGATGACAAGACCGCATCGGCGTCGTCGTTCGCGCGGGCCAGATCGCATTCGATGCCAAGCCGCTTGACCAGGCTGGAAATCTCGGCATGATTGATGCCGACGAACTGGTCGATGCCGGTTCGGCCCAGGTCGGCCAGGAATAGCTTACGACACGTGGCAATCGCCTGCTCACTCAGGAAGCCGGTATCGTCATAGATCGACATCGCATCGATGAGCTTGTGGATCTGGATCTTGATGAGATCGAGATCCTCCGGCGCCTTCGAACACGGATCGATTGACGAGGCATCTCCATAGAGATCATTGATCTCATGAAGAACGAAATTGAGCCGCCGCTTTTTATAAACCAGCCCGAAGTCGATCACCATTCTCGCGAAGGCAGGAACATCCTTGTTGTCCTTGATGCTTTCAGGCATGCGGTAGGCGTCGGGCAGCAGGATGGACTGGCTGCCGGCCCAGTGTTCGAGGGCCGCCTGAACCCGGGACGCCTCGGTCGAATTCCTGGGAAAATGGCAGGCGCCGCAGATCAGGTCGACGACGAAATCGAGCCCCTCCAGGACTAAAGAGCGAAAGTAGGAATCATAGACAACCGGCGTCGCGGCCAGCAGGTTGGTGGAGGTCAGGCGCCAGTGCCGCAAATCGTCGATGGTGAAACTGCCGCTGATCCGCCCCCCGGTGGCCCGCTCGACCAGCTTCGCAACTTCGCCCCTGGCGTAATAAATCGTCTCTTTCAAGCGGCGCACCTGCTTGTTGTAGTGGCTGACCTCGGCCAGTTCCCTGTAGGTCGGGTCGGTGCGCGGCAGGTCGGACAGTGCCGCCCGCAAGGTCGCGAAAAAACCCGGCACGCTGCTGCCGGGCGCCGATTTATCGGTCAGGGAATGGGGGTCGATATAAACCAGATGACGCTCTACCTCGCGAAAAGCGCCATGCGCCCGGATCGCCTCGATGGACGCCATGATCGGCTTGTTGTCGAGAATGCTGCCGTCGACCAGCACCGCCTCCTCCGGGTTCTTGCGCTGGTCACGATATCCACCGAAATTACGCGCAAGAAAGCGTGAGCGTGCGGGCCAAGGCCAGTGGCGCGATGCCAGAAGATCGTCCATTTCGTGTATCTGCGCAGGTGGAAAAGCACCCGGATAGGATGCGGATGCGCGTGCGGCGAACGCCAGCGATGGCAGGCTGTCGACGTCAAAATCGCTTCGAAGATGGCCGGCCTTGTCACGATCGAGACTGAAGCGGAGAAGCTGGCGATGCTCGCGCTCATTGACCACGGGCGGATCGTGAATGAAAATGGACCGTTCCAGACCGCGGAAGTCGGTCACCGTGACCAGCAGGTCCAGCCTCGTGCCTGGAGGCATCAGCGATTCTGTCGGGGCATCCTGTTTCCCCATCGCCGCCAGGCCATCAAGGGCGAGGCTGGCGAGACGGGCCCCATCAAGCGGCGGCTTGAACCAGCGCGAGCGCAGGAACACCGAGACCCGTTCCCGCATTGCAGCGTCGATCGTGCCGATGAGCAGGCCTTCCCGCTTGAGCCGGGCAAGCAGGGGCCGCACGAGAGGCCGGAAAATCCATTTGCTCCAGGTGTGCGCCTTGGCCTGCGGCGAGAGCAGCTTGAGCATGTCGGCGTCGGACAGCCACATGTCGGTAAGCGGTGCAAGGCTGAGATCATGGGCCAGGGCCCGCGCGAGCGCGACGCCATTCATGCCGCCTGCGGACGCGCCTGAAATCACGTCCACGATGACCCGAAGCGCGAGATGCTGTCCGACTTGCTCGAGACACTGTAAATAGATGCCGCCCGTCGAGCGCTCGGGTTCGTCGGGATAGCGGCTGCGAAATGACGCAGCGTCGCTCCCGGCGCCCTTCCTGTTGCGGTGATACGTTTTCGACGCCCGGACCAGGTTCAGGATTTCCCGGTTGATGCCATGCTGGTAGATGGCGAGCGAGACCCCGCCGAAAAATACGATCGCCAGCCGCAATTCTTTCTCTTTCATGAGCCAACTTGTCTCCGCTCCAATAACGAGCAGAAAAACATTCTATCCCTTACGCGCGCGAACCGCCAATGTGTTCCGGCGCCAGCATGATGCCGACGGCCGGTCAGGCAAGCTCGGCGATGCGCGCGCTGACTGAACTGCCATCGATTAACAATTCTGCCACCGCAATTGGCAATTTGAAACGACGCGCTCCGGCACTGCCGGGATTGACGTAAAGAACGCCGTCTCGCTCGACAATGGACGGCCGGTGCGAGTGGCCTGAAACGATCACCCGCACGCCCGCGGCAAGCGCTTCAATATCGATGTGCGCGAGGTCGTGGATCGCGTAGATCGACACCTCCCCGACCTGCAGCAGCGCGGTCTCGGGCAAGGGATCGGCCCACGCCCCCTTGTCGTTATTGCCGCGCACTACGGTCAGGGGCGCAATGGCAGCCAATTGTTCCAGGATGTCCGCGTTGCCGATGTCGCCGCCGTGGATGATGTGATCGCACCCGCGCAAAAAATCAAGCGCTTGCGGGCGCAGCAGGCCGTGTGTATCGGATATGACGCCTACGCGTGCCATGCAGTCCTCCTGTATCGATGTCCGATTTTAACGCGCCGATGCCGGCTGAGGCAGCTTGGGCCGAGAGGACGACGGGCAGGCTAACCCAGCCAGCGGGAAGTAGCATTTATGCAATGTTTTTGTTACACTGAGCAGCCATGTTCATTGCCCTTTCACCAACACCCCAAGCACGCGCAGTTGCTGGCGTGGCGTTGACCATCGCGCTGCACCTGGCGTTGCTCCTTGGCTGGAATCTTGCCATGATTGCGCCCCCGACCAGCGAACGCAGCGAGGCGATCCAATGGCTGACAGTGCAGCCCTTGCGTCCCGCCAAAAAGCTGCCCCGTCCGGCTACCCGTGCGGCAGTTCCCCGGCCTGCCTCGACGGACAGTGCGCAGGGCGTGCCAACCGAACTTGCGCCCTCGCCCGTCACGGTCGAGACGCCCGCGCCTGTCGCCGCCCCGGCCATGCGCAGCGCCGGCGATATCTTGCAGCAGGCTAAACGCGACCTCGGGAAGATCGACAGGGATTTGCGAAGGGCTTACCCTGGCGCCCGGATTGAAGCGCCGGCCAGCACCCGTCAAACCCGCCTTGAACAAGGTTTCGCCGATGCTGCCGACGCCGCACCGAACAGGTGGTTCGAAGCGCCGAAAATAACCGCAATCCAGGACCCCGGCGGGTACGGCCGCCGGCGTTACCGCGTCGTCACGGCTGGCGGCACTTATTGCGTGACCTACGAATCGAACCATGCGCCCGACGGGCGCGACAGCATGAAAGACGGCATCAAGCCAAAAATCACGAACTGCCCGGAGCATGGACAGGCTGCGACCAGCCAGGCGTGGACCGAGCCTCGGGAGCGCGCTCGCTCGAGCATTGTCCAGGCCGGTCATCCCTGACGCTTGTGCTCGACAATCGACGTTTCGGAGTGGGTCAGCATCAAGTCCACAACGCGGCAATCCGCGCACATGCGAAGCCGGTCCAGGTTCTCCCTGAAAACAGGATGCTCCGATAGCTTGGCGAGCATGTTGTCGATCATTTGCTGCGTGCCGAACGGTTTATCACAGCCGATACAGTGAAACGGCTGCGTCTCGTTCAGAAGCACCGCTTTATTCCGGGTATCGGCAAAGGAAATACGCGGAACAAGCCGGATCGCATTCTCCGGGCACGTTTGCGTGCACAGGCCGCATTGCACGCAGTTTTTTTCAATGAAGCGCAGTTGCGGCGTCGTCGGGCTGTCGAGCAACGCCGATGCGGGACAGGCGCCGACGCAGGCCATGCACATGCTGCAGGTGGGCACGTTCACTTCGACGGCGCCGAAGGGTGCGCCGGTCGGCAAGGCAATCTGTTCCTGTTGGGCCGGTGCATGCTTGTACAAATGATCCAGCACGAAATCGAGGGTATTGCGCTTGTCGGCCGACAGGTGGAAGCTCGCAGCCTGTTGCGGCACGGCGCCGCGCGGGCAATGCCACATCGCCTTGTCGAGTTGCTCGGGCGTGCTGGCTGTCACGAGCTGCACATGCTCGCCGGGATATCCCAGGCCGGACAGTACCGCCTGCGCAATCGTCATTTGCCGCGCCACCGCTTCGGTGTATTGCGGTGCTTCCTCGCCCGT
>Ga0066461_1000048_pt1 | contig 60781 bp, 53 predicted proteins | sample LakWasMe91_HOW11_2_FD_59572 | JGI IMG/M metagenome (GOLD analysis project Ga0066461, IMG submission 59572) | Freshwater sediment methanotrophic microbial communities from Lake Washington under simulated oxygen tension - Sediment Metagenome 91_HOW11 | ecosystem: Environmental > Aquatic >...
TGCGCTGTGCGCCTTGCCCTGCACGCCACACGCGCGTCCTTCGCTCCCAATTCAACTGTTACAGTCCACTAGAATGTTGTTGAGTATAATCGTTGGACCAGCTGGTCCATCCATTAACAGAGAACAACATATATGGCTTCATCCCCAGACAACATCAGCATGGCGGTGTTCTGCGACTTTGAAAACGTGGCGCTCGGCGTGCGCGACGCGAACTACGAAAAATTCGACATCAAGCCGGTGCTCGAGCGGCTCCTGCTCAAGGGCAGCATCGTGGTCAAGAAGGCGTACTGCGACTGGGACCGCTACAAGGGCTTCAAGGCGACCATGCATGAGGCCAATTTCGAGCTGATCGAAATTCCGCACGTGCGCCAGTCGGGCAAGAACTCGGCCGACATCCGGCTGGTCGTCGATGCGCTCGACCTGTGCTACACCAAGTCCCACGTCAATACCTTCGTCATCATCAGCGGCGACTCGGACTTCTCACCGCTGGTGTCGAAGCTGCGCGAGAACGCCAAGCAGGTGATCGGGGTCGGCGTCAAGCAGTCCACCTCCGACCTGCTGGTGGCGAACTGCGACGAATTCATTTTCTACGACGACCTGGTGCGCGAGGTGCGGCGCGCCGCCGCCAAGCGCGACGAGCGCAAGGTGCAGCCTGCCGCCAGGCGCTCGCCCGACGAGGGCAACCGGCGCAAGGAAGAACTCGAAGCGCGCAAGGCGCAGGCCATCGAGATGGTGGTCGAGATGTTCGATGCGCTCGTTTCCGAGCGCGGCGACAGCGGCAAGATCTGGGCCTCGCTGCTCAAGGATACGCTCAAGCGGCGCCGTCCCGATTTCAGCGAGACCTACTATGGCTTTCGCACCTTCGGCAACCTGCTCGAGGAAGCCCAGGCGCGCGGCATGCTTGAATTCGGGCGCGACGAGAAGTCCGGCGCCTATGTCTACCGCAGCAACAGCCAGGCGCCGGCCGCGCCAGTGAAGGAGCCGGCGCAGCCGCCGCATGAACCGGAGATGGCGCCCGAACCGGCCGCGCTGGCCGAGGCGCAGCCCGAGCCGCGCCGGCGCGGGCGCGGCGGGCGCAAGCCGGCCGAAGCGGCACCGCATGTTGCGCCCGAGGCCGCGCCCGAGGCAGCTCCGGCGGCGCTTCAGGCGCCAGTTGAGGCGCCCGTTGAGCCGCCTGAAGCAACGCCGGAGCTGCCCGCGCCTGGCAAGCGCCGTGGCGGCGCCCGCAAGCCGGCTGCGAAGAAGGCTGTCAGCACGGCCGAAGCGCCGCTGGCAGCCGCGCCTGCTGAAGCGGCGGCGCCAGCGCTGGCGGCCGAGTCCGAACCGGCGTCGGCCAAGGCCAAGCCGGCTCGCAAGCCGGCTACGCGCAGCCGTCGTCCAGCCAAGCCGAAGGCTGCGCCCGACAAGGCATGACGGGGCGCCGCTAGCGGTTGCGCGCCTTGCGCAAAAAGGGCGCAAACTGCGTACTTGAATGGTGGTCTAACTGTTTTCCCGAACATTCAAGAGAAGCGTGAAGGAGTTTCGCCATGCGAACGTTTTCTGCTGCCATGCTGGCCGCCGCAAGTATCTTCGGTGCCCAGCATGCGCTGGCCGCGGAGCCGGCGTCCAACCACCCCATCCTCGGCATCTGGCGCCTCGCGCTGCCCGAGGCCGAATGCTACGAGCTCTATCGCTTCCGCGCCGACGGCACCACGCTCGTCACCAGTGCCGAAGAGGTGTCCGAGAGCGAGTTCGAGATTCCGGCCAAACCGAGCGCAAAGGGCTACTACAAGATCGTCGACACCGTCGTCAAGGACAATGGCAAGCAGGACTGCTCGGGCGAGGTGATGAAGGTCGGGCGCAAGGCCACCCACTTCGTCCTGTTCCATCCCTCGGGCGTGTTGTTCCTGATGTGCGCAAGCGAATCGATGGACAGCTGCATCGGCCCGTTCCTGCGCGTGTTCGGCCAGCGCATCTGACCGGCGATCCGGTGCCGCGTAGTCGTCGCTCCAGCTTCGGTGTATATTGCTGTCGAGTCGAGCTAACTTGCACTGGATCTTCATGTCACCAGCCTACCTTTTTTCTATCCTGATCGCCTACTTTGCGCTGTTGCTCGGTGTCGCATGGCTCACCTCGCGCAACGCCACCAATGACAGCTTCTACATCGGTAACAAGAGCAGCAACTGGATGCTGGTCGCCTTCGGCATGGTCGGCACCACGCTGTCGGGGGCGACCTTCATCAGCGTGCCGGGCGCGGTCGGCAGCGACGCCTTCGGCTATGGCCAGATCCTGATCGGCTACGTGATCGGCTATATCGCGGTCGCGTTCATCCTGCTGCCGCTGTATTACCGCCTCAAGCTGACCTCGATCTACCACTACCTCGACGTGCGCCTCGGGCGCCGCGCCTACCAGAGCGGCGCGTCATTTTTCATCATCTCGCGCCTGCTGGGCGCGACCGCGCGCCTCTACCTGGTCGTCAACATCCTGCAGCTCATCATCCTCGACGGCCTGGGCGTGCCGTTCTGGCTGACCACCCTCGTGATCCTCGCGATGATCCTGATGTACACCTACCAGGGCGGGGTCAAGACCATCGTCTGGACCGACACCTTGCAAACCAGTTGCATGCTGATCGGCCTGGTCGCATGCGTGGTGTTCCTGCTCAATGCGCTCGACCTGACGGTCGCGCAGAGCCTGGCGCAGATGGACGCGCGCGGCCTGTCCACCATCTTTACCACCGCCGTCGACAGCCCCAACTTCTACCTCAAGCAGTTCATCGCCGGCGCCTTCATCGTGCTCACCATGACCGGCATGGACCAGGAAATGATGCAGAAGACGATTTCGGTGAAAACACTGCGCGACTCGCAAAAGAACCTGCTCAGCCTGACCGTGATCCTGGTGATCGTGCTGTCGCTGTTCCTGTTCCTGGGCGGCCTGTTGTACCTGTACGCGCCGCTGGCCGGCATCGACGCGAGCGGCGACAAGATCTTCCCGGCCGTGGTGATGGGCCGCCTGCCGGCGGCGGTGCAGATCATTTTCCTGATCGCGCTGATCTCGGCCCTGTTCCCGAGCGCGGACGGCGCCATCACCGCGCTGACCTCGACCTTCTGCATCGACCTGCTCGGCCTGCAGCGGCGCGGCGACCTGTCGGAAGCGGACAAGGTGCGCTGGCGCCATCGCGTGCACCTCGGCTTCGCGTTCCTGTTCCTGGCGCTGGTGCTGGCGTTCAAATGGGCCGACAGTCCCAGCATGATCGGCGTGATCCTGAAGCTGGCCGCCTATACCTATGGCCCGCTGCTTGGCCTGTTCGCGTTCGGTATCCTTACCCGCCGCAGCCTGAACGAGCGCTGGGTGCCGGCCATTGCGGTCGGCGCGCCGCTTGTTTGCGGTTTCCTTGAGTTTAATCAGGCCCAGCTGCTGGGAAGCTACCGTCTCGGGCTTGAACTGTTGATGGTTAACGGCATATTGGTGTTTGCGGGCCTGTTTGCCATCTCCGCGCCCGCAAAAATGGATGCCGCCGCGGTGACTGCATGACCCAAGACGGCTGTTTTGGCTTACATTGGCGCTTAACCCGCGCTTAACCCGCGCTTAACCCCTTACCTGCCGGAGAACCGATGTCCTTCAAACCCCTGTCGTCCCTTCGCCGCGGTTTCGGCATACTCTGGCGCACCCTCGACGCGACGCGCCGGGTGGTGCTGAACCTGCTGTTCCTGACCCTGCTTGTCATTGTGCTGTACGCGCTCTTCGGCGGCGGCGTCAAGCCGCTCGCACCCAAGACCGCGCTGGTGCTCGACCTGAAGGGCGACATGGTCGAGCAGCACAGCGGCACCGTGCGCGAAACCGTGATGGCCAGCGTGCGCGGCGACCAGCGCAAAACGATCCAGGTGCGCGACCTGCTCACCGTGCTCGAAGCAGCCGCGCGCGACCCGAATATCAGCAGCGTGGTCCTGCTGCCCGAGGAGCTCGACGGCGCCGGCCAGGCCATGCTGCACGAAGTGGGCCTCGCGCTCGAGCGCGTGAAGGCGGCCGGCAAGCCGGTCATCGCATGGGGCGGCGCCCTCAACCAGCGCCAGTACCTGCTCGCTTCGCATGCCAATGAAATCTACCTGCATCCGATGGGCATGGTGTACCTCGAAGGCTTCGGACGCTACCGCAATTACTACCGCGATGCGCTCGACAAGCTGGGCGTGACGGTCAACCTGATGCGGGTCGGCACCTACAAGAGCTTTGCCGAGCCGTTCATCGGCAACGGCCCGTCCGAGGCGGCGCGCGAGGCCGATGCCACCCTGTACAACGCGCTGTGGTCCAATTACACAGGCCAGGTCGAGAAAAACCGCAAGCTGCCGGCCGGCGCCATCATGCACGCCATCGACGCGCTGCCCAAGCTGCTGACCGACCTGAAAGGCGACACCGCCAGGCTCGCGCTCGACACCAGGCTGGTGGACGGCCTCAAGACGCGCGACGAGGTGCGCACCATGATGATCAAGCGCGGCGCCCCCGACCTCGAAGGTCACACCTTCCGCCAGGTGTCGTTCGACGAGTACCTCGCGCGCCACCATGAAAAGCTGTTCGGCGACGCTGTCGGCGTGATCGTTGCGGCCGGCCCGATCAGCGACGGCATTGCCGCCCCCGGCACCATCGGCGGCATGTCGACCGCGAACCTGATCCGCAAGGCGCGCGAGGACGACCAGATCAAGGCGGTAGTGCTGCGCGTCGATTCGCCCGGCGGCAGCGCCTACGGCTCGGAGCTGATCCGGCGCGAACTGGAACTGACGCGCGCGGCCGGCAAGCCGGTGGTGGTGTCGATGGGCAGCGTGGCCGCCTCGGGCGGCTACTGGATCTCGATGTCGGCCGACGAAATCATCGCCGACCCGGCCACGATCACCGGCTCGATCGGCGTGTTCGCGATCATCCCCACGGCCGAAAAAATCGGCGAGAAACTCGGCATCCACACGGCCGGCGTGACCACCACCTGGCTGGCCGACGCCTACAATCCGCTGCGCCCGCTCGATCCGCGCTTCACTCAGCTGGTCCAGAACGGGGTCAACCATATTTACAGCGAGTTCACCACCAAGGTTGCGCAGGCGCGCAAGAGCACGCCGCAAAAGATCGACGAAGTGGGGCAGGGCCGGGTCTGGACCGGCCAGCAGGCCCAGGAACGCGGCCTGGTCGACACGCTCGGCAGCTACCGCGACGCGCTCAATTCGGCCGCCAAACGGGCCAGCCTGAAAAGCGATTACCGGGTCGCCTACATCGAGCACGACACCACACGCCTCGAGCGTTTCTTCGAGCTGTTTGGCGTCTCGGCGGCGCAGGCCATCCATTTCGAGGTGAAACTGGGCCTGCTGCCGTCGGTCCTGCCGGCCGGCGCGGTGGCCGACGTGAGCCGCGACCTGGCTTGGCTGACCGACCTGGCCGCGGCCCGCAAGCCGTTCGCGGCCGTCACCCACTGCATGTGCGGCTCGCCTTGAGCCTTGCGCGGCGGCGCATGGCCTGGCGCGCCGCCGCGCAGAAAACCGTTTCCAGCGTTTTGCAACAGAGATATACTCGCGCTTGCTTTTATCATCAGGGGTATATCTTGTTCAAATCCATTGCCTTACCCATCGCCTTGCTGGGCGCCTTCGCTACCGCGAGCGCCGACGAAGGCCAGTGGCAGCCACACCAACTGCCGCAACTCAAGTCGGAACTCAAACGCATCGGCATTACCATCCCAGCCGAGAAACTGGCCGACCTGTCGAAGCATCCGATGAGCGCGATCGTCTCGCTCGGTGGCTGCTCGGCCTCGTTCGTATCGGACCAGGGCCTGATCGTGACCAACCATCACTGCGGGTACGCGGCGATCCAGCGCAACTCGACACCGGAGCACAATTACATCGTCAACGGCTTCCTGGCCGCGACGCGCGCGCAGGAACTGCCGGCTGGACCGAACTCACGGGTGTACGTGACCGACAAGGTCGAGAACGTGACCGAACGCGTGCTCAATGCTCTGTCGACCGGCATGTCCGGGCGCGAGCGCCACGAAGAGGTAGAGAGCCGCATCAAGGCCCTGATCGCCGAATGCGAAACCGACAAGATGTACCGCTGCTCGGTGCCGGCCTTCCACCGCGGGCTGGAGTACTACCGTATTCGCCAGATGATGATCCGCGACGTGCGCCTGGTGTACGCGCCGTCCGACATGATCGGCAACTTCGGCGGCGACGTCGACAATTTCGAATGGCCGCGCCAGACCGGCGATTTCTCGTTCCTGCGCGCCTACGTCGGCAAGGACGGGCGTCCGGCCGATCCGTCGCCCGACAATGTGCCGTACAAGTCGAAGGACTTCCTGGTGGTCTCGGCCGAGGGCCTGAGAAACGGCGATCCGATCCTGCTGGCCGGTTATCCGGGCCGCACCAGCCGCTACAAGCTGCCGGCTGAAATTCGCTTCGCGCGCGACGCCAACTTCCCGCTGCGCGTGGCCGACATGCAGGCCGACTTGGCGGTCATCGCCGCGGCCACCAAGGGCAATGCCGCCGCCGACGTGCGCTATGCGAGCGTGGTCAAGAGCATCAACAACGTGCTCAAGAAAACCCAGGGCCTGCTCGACGGTTTTGCGCGCAAGGACATTGCCGCCATCAAGGACGTGCAGGACGCAGGGTTCCGTGCCTGGTTCGAGCAGCCGGCCAACCACGCCAGCGCCTCGAAAACGCTGTTGGCCGACCTGGACGCGGTGATTGCCGCCGACATGGCGCTCTCGCAAGAGGAATTCGGATGGTCGGTCGCAACCCACGGCGACCTGCTCAAGAGCGCGGTCACGCTGTATCGCCTCGCGATCGAGCGCAGCAAACCAGACGCCAAGCGCGAAAGCGGCTACCAGGAGCGTGACATCTCGTTCATCAAGGCGCGCATGAGCCGCCTTGAGCAGTCCTTCGTCGCCAGCGTCGACCAGGCGCGTCTTGCCGCGTCGCTGCAGCGCTACCGAGCGCTGGCCGCCGGCATGCATCCGCAAGGGCTCGATGCATTGCTGCCTGCGGCGGACGGCATCGGCGCGCTATACGCGAACTCCGAACTGGGCGACACCGCCAAGCGCCTGGCGTGGATGACAAAAGATGCCGCCGCCTTCGCCAGCTCCGACGACGCCTTCATCAAGCTCGCCGTCAAGCTGCACGATGCCGCAATGGCGCTCGAGAACCGGCGCAAGGAAATCGACGGCAACCTCGAACGCGTGATCCCGCAGTTCATGTCGGCCGTGATCGCGTGGAAGAAATCGCAGGGCAAGCCGGTCTACCCGGATGCGAACTCCACGCTGCGCGTGACCTTCGGCACCGTCTCGCCTTACTCGCCGCGCGACGGCCTGGTGAAAGGACCATTCACGACGGTCGAGGGCATCGTTGAAAAGCATACCGGTGTCGATCCGTTCATCGCGCCCAAGGGACTGCTCGAGGCGATCCGGGCCAAGCGCTATGGCGTCTTCAAGGACCCGGTGCTGGGCACGGTGCCGGTCAACTTCCTGTCGAGTGCGGATACGACGGGCGGCAACTCCGGTTCCGCGATCATGAACAAGCGCGGCGAGCTGGTGGGCCTGAACTTCGACTCGACCTACGAGTCGGTCACCAAGGACTGGTATTTCGACAGCGCGATCACGCGTGCGATCCACGTCGACATCCGCTACATGCTGTGGGTGATGAAGGAAATCGACCATGCCGACAACCTGCTCAAGGAAATGCGCATCAAGTATCCGCGCAAGTGAACGATAGCCCGGTAGCGTGAGAAAGGCCGCAACGGACGATGTTGCGGCCTTTTTTTTCGTTCTCACTTCCCGATGTGGGTGGCCAGGAAGGCCTCGAGCTTTTCGTAGAACGCGGTGACGTTGCGGGTGTCGTAGAAACCGTGGCCCTCGGTCGGCGCGACCATCCATTCGGGAGGGCGGCCCGCTTTGATGAGGGCCGCGCGCATCAGTTGCGCGTGTTCGAATGGCGCCACCTTGTCTTTTTCGCCGTGCACCAGCAGGACCGGAACCTTGATTTTCCCGGCCAGCGTGACCGGCGAGAAACGGTTCAATTCGTCATTGTCCTCACCGATAATTTTTTTGTAAGAGTTGAGTATCCGCTTGTACGTGCGGGTCGCATCTTCCTTGTACAGCAGCTTCAGGTCATACACGCCGGCATACCCGACCGCGCACCTGAACATGTCCGGTTCGCGCGCGGCAAGCATCAGCGCCGAGTAACCGCCAAAGCTTGCGCCATAGGCGCAGACCCGAGTGGCGTCGACTTCTCCCTGCGCCACGGCCCATTTCACGCCATCGATCAGGTCATCCTGGATTTCCCCTCCCCACTGGCGATAACCGGCTTGCTTGAAATTGATGCCGCGTCCAGATGAGCCACGGAAGTTGACCTGCAACACCGCGTAGCCGCGGCTGGCGAGGAACTGTGCATCGGTGTCGAAGAACCAGTCGTCGGACACACCGTGCGGGCCGCCGTGGGGCATCAGCACGAGTCCCAGCTTGGCCTTGTCGGCATGCCTGGGCATGGTCAGGTAGCCGAACAGTTGCATACCGTCGCGCGCGGTGAAACTAATTGCGCGCCGTTCTGCCATCTGGTCAGGGTCGATTGCCTCCTTGGTCGAGAACAGCAAATCGGCCTTGTTGCTGACTTTGTCGTACAGATAATACGAGCCGGGGTCGCGGTCGCTCCTTACGCTGAAAAGAAGTTGCTTGCCATCGTCAGTAAAGTTGATGAAGTTGACATAATAGCCAGGAAACTGTCCGCTGAGCGCGCGATGAAGCTTGGCCTCGTCACTGTTTTCATCGAGGTATTGGGCCCGCTGTATGCCGACCGAGGTGCCGGCTGCGAATGGCAGCCCGCGTTTGGACCCGTAAATGAAGTTATCAATGCTGCCGTTCGGATCTTGCAGCAAGATCGTGCGCGCCCCGGAACCGAGATTTTCGCGCACCAACACATCGGGCCCCCCTTTTTCCGAGTAACTGGCGATGAACTCGCTGTTATCGGCCGAGAATGCCCGTGGCCAGAAGCTGCGGCCCAGCTTGTCGCCGGAGAGCTTGTCCCAGGACCCGGATGCGTCGTTGCGGCGAAACAAGACCGCGTTCGCGTCTTCGCCCCAGCCATAGCCAAAACGCGGTTTTCCATCATGCTGAAGCAGGAAATTGAGATAGGGCAGGGGAAGGTCGGCGAGCAGTTTGCGTATTGCGGACTGGGAATCGATGTCGTACAGCAGGCTGTGATTTCCCTCCCAGAGGTGCGAGGCCAGGTAAAAATGCCCGTTCAGCTCATGCGCGACATCGGTGATGCTGCCGTAGCCATAGTCGTCGCCATAGCGGTCGCCGCGGGTCGATCCCTTGAACATGTGGTGACCGTACAGGTACTCCTGCTTGCTGCCATCGAAATTTATGGCCAGCACTTCGCCGGTAGCGACCGGCTTCTCCCGGGAGCCCAATTCCTTGCCCTTGGCAATGGCGAGTCGGGTCCTGCTCACCCAAACATAGCCCAGCGGGAGCTCGAACGCGGGCAAGCGGATCGCGCCGACAATCTTGAGATCGGGCAGCGAATACACCGTCACCGTCGGTACGAACCGGTTGTCGCTGGGCACGCGCACGGTGACGGCGATATATTTTCCATCGGGTGACAGGCGCGGATTGTAAAACTGGTCTTCAAGGACAAAGGCCGATAGCGGCACGCGCGTGTCGGCGGCATGGGCGGGAGGTTGTAGAGTGACCAGGCAGGCACAGAGCAGGGCGCAACGAAAATCCATGGTGAGCTCCAAGGTTCTGTTGTTATGCGATATGGATTGCACAATAATAAATATTGCACCAGAGTATAGTAGTCTTCGCCGGACCAGGCACAATTATTTGGAAAACTTTTACCTCGAATCAAGATATTCAAAATATTGCGTATTCATACGCTTTGCCGCATAATCGGCCGCTTCCGTTTACGCCGAAACAGCGCAATGCAAATTGCTGCTGACCACTCAGGCGCGCGTGTCGGAGATCAAGCCCTGGCCGCGCGCGGGCCTGCAGCCCCGCATTTCCATCGCTGTGAGTTGACAAGGCGCCGCGCCTTCCTGCTTGCGCCCGACCCTGATAGCGCCACCCGATGAACGATTCGCTCGCCTTGCTTGGATTTGCCACCACCCCGCTGGAACTGATTTCGTTCATCCTGGCGGTGATCACCGTGCTGCTCAATATTCGCCAGACCCACTGGGCCTGGCTGTTCGCGATCATCTCCTCGGCCACCTACGGCATCGTGTTTTTCGACGCGCGCCTGTATGGCGACGCCGGCTTGCAGGCCGTGTTCATCGCGGTGTCGGTATGGGGCTGGTACCAGTGGCTGTATGGCGGCTCGCGCCATGAAGGTCTGCGCGTGGGACGCCTGTCGGGGGCCGGGTGGCGCGCCTCGATCGCTGGCTGGCTGCTTGGATTTGCCTTGCTGGCCGCATTCCTGTCGAACTGGACCAATACCGATGTCCCCTACGCGGACGGCTTCCTGACCGCCGGCAGCCTGCTCGGCCAGTTGCTCCTGTCGCGCAAGAAGCTCGAGAACTGGCAGGTATGGATTGCGGTCGACGTGCTCTATGTCGGCCTGTACGTGTACAAGGGACTGATCCTGACGGCGATCCTGTACGCGGTGTTCGTGGTGCTCGCCATTATCGGGCTGCGCACCTGGAGCCGCGCTGCGGCGGGTGCGCCATGAAACAGCTGCTGCGCGTCGCACTGCTGGGCGCGGAATCGTCCGGCAAGTCGACGCTCGCCGCCGCCCTCGCCAGCGAGTACGACACCTTGTGGGTGCCCGAGTATTTGCGCGAATTCGTCGAGACCGAGGCCCGCGTGCCATACGAGAGCGACCAGTGCCGGATCGCGCGCATCCAGCAGGAGCGCGAGAACGCGGCCGCCGCGCATGCCACGCGCTTCCTGTTTTGCGACACCACCCCGCTGATGACGGCGCTCTACAGCCGTTTTTACTGGGGGCGGGTGGATGAACAGTTAGCGAAGCTGGAGAAGACGCACGATTACGCATTGACGCTGGTGACCGCACCCGACAGTCCATGGATGGCGGACGGCCTGCAGCGCGAATCGGAGCAGGTGCGCCAGAGCATCCACGAACAGGTGCTGCAGACGCTGGCCGAGCGCGGCATCGCCTTTACGCTGGTAAGCGGCACGGTGCAGCAGCGCATGCGGCAGGTCGGGTGCCTGCTTGCCGGCCTGCGATAGGCAAAAAAAAGAGAGCCTTTCGCGGCTCTCCCTTTTTACTCCTTGTGCCTGCGTCAGAAGTCGAACTGCGCCGACAGGTTGAAGGTGCGCGATGCGCCCGGCAGCAGGTATCCGCCCAGCGCCGGCGTCACGTCACGCCAGTAGAACTTGTCGAACGCGTTTTGAACACCGGCCCGCAACGTGGTTGCCGTGCCGGCCACCCTGGTCGCGTATGCGGCGCCGAAGTCGAACACGTGGTAACCGGGCACCATCGTCTTGTTCTCGACATCGAACGCCTTCTTGCCCGCGTATTGCCACACGCCGTTCAGCTTCAGGCCAGTCACCGCCGGCACTGCGTATTCGATCCATGCGGTCGACTTGAACGAAGGTACGTTGGTGGCGCGCTTGCCATCGATCGCGGCCACGCCGGTGCCTTCCTGGCGAGTATTTAACGCCATCAGCGAGACGCTGTATTTCAGGTCTGCGCTGGCCCTGCCTTGCGCCGCCAGTTCGAGGCCGCGGTGGGTTTGATCGCCGCTGCGCACGAACACATTGTTCGCGTTGGTGTATTCAAGGCCTTTGCGAATCTGGAACAGCGCCGCCGACACGCTCAGGTCGTTGTTGACGATGCCCTTCACGCCGACTTCGACCTGCCTGGAACGGCTCGGCCCAAGCTCCAGGTTCTCGTTGACGGTTCCGAACGGGGCGATGCCGCCCAACTCCATGCCGTGCGCCAGCGAGCCATACAAGCTCCAGTCCTGCGCCGGGTTGTATACCAGTGCCACGCTTGGCAGCGTGAAGGTATTCTCGGACTGCCCGGATGCGCCGAGAGCCGGAATGAACTCGCGGCGCTTGACCTGCACATGACGCAGGCCGGTATGCAGCTTGAGCGTGTCCGACAAGCTGGCGATGTCCTGCGCGAACAGGGCGCGCTCCTTGTCCCGGCGGCGTTCGAACACCGGACCGGTGCTCGGATTGTCCGGCGCCGGCGGCACGATCCGGTTCTGGTAGATGTTGCTCGAGCCTGCGTAGTTGTACACGTAGTCGCCGAACTTGTCGCGCCGCTTGAGCAGCGATGCGCCAACGGTGAGCTCATGCCTGACGGCGCCGGTCGCGAACTTGCCCTGCAACAGCGCCTGCGCGCCGAACGGCGACTTCGACTCGCCCACGCTCTGGTAGTCGTAGACGTCGTAGTCGCCATTCGAGCAGTAGCCCGGATAGAAGCCGTCTCCCTCGTTACTGCAGCCGTAAGGGAAGGCGGTGTAGTCGTCGCGCTTGAACGAGTGCTTGTTCATCGTGACGCTGGCGCGCCAGTCGGTCCCGATCAGGTAGTCGAAACGCAGGCCGACGTTGCTGCTGCGGGTGTCGACCGGCTTGGTCCAGGGCTGCTCGTTAAGCAGCGTCTTGGGCGACACCCCGGTCGGCAGGTCGGTGTTGCGGATCAGCTGGTAGCCGGGCGCGGTGATCTGCGACTTGTGCTGGTAGTCGAGATCGATCTGCAGCAGCGCCTGCGGCGTGATCTGCCAGTCGAACGCGCCCGAGACGAACTGGCGCTCGCCGTCAGCGCCCTTGACGTAGGAGCGGATGCGCTCGCCGGCCGCGTTGATCCGGTAGCCGAAGCGCTTGTCGTCGAAACGCCCGCCCAGGTCGACCGAGCCGTACAGCGTGCCGCGTTCCGACGCTTCTACCGTTACCGAGCGCAGTGCGGTGGAAGTAGGGCGCTTGATGGCGTAGTTGACGATGCCGCCGGGAGCGGCCACGCCCGCCTGCAAACCTGCCAGTCCCTTGAGCACCTCGATGCGCTCCTTGTTCTCGAGCGGGATCTGGGTGTCGCCCGGGATGGCGATGCCGTCCTTGCGGTAGCTCGACGAATTATCGAGCGCGAAGCCGCGAATCGAGAACTGCTCGGCGTACCCGACCGCGTTGTAGGCGTCGCTCACGCTGGCGTCGAATTTCATTGCATCGGTGCTCTGGCGAATGCCGAGGTCCTGCATCTGCTGGCGTCCGATGGAGGTGATCGATGCCGGCGTTTGCAGCAGCGGCATGTCGGAAAAACCGCCCACGCTGGCGCGCTCGATGGCGATCCATCTTGGGGCGCTGACCACGACTTCGGGCATGCTTGGCTGGGCGCTTTGTGCGCTTGCGGAGACGGCGAACGCCTGCGCGACGGCGAAGGCGAGGACGGAATGCTTCAGGTTTGGTGTTGACATAGTTTGCTCGTGTTACGCGCCGGCGATGCCGGGACGGTGCTTAAGAAGCTGGAGCCAACGGGGGAGCAAACAAAGGAGGGAGACTTTGCGCTTTCCTTCGCTGGCATTATCCAGATCAGGTACGGAGGGTATCTCTCACCCGGAACGGCTCGTTCCAGGACCCCTAGCGAAATGCGATTTTATCACGAACGCAGCGGTGTTTCCCTTGGGTATGTTGCATTTGCGCCGCAGTGGGACACGTTTGCGGCCCTGCTGGCCGACCTGGACCGGTGGCGTGCTCCCTGCTGCGGGCAGATCGCCGATAATCAGCTCGACAGCTCAGAGCGAGGCGCGAATGATCTACCAACTCTATTACTGGCCCACCATCGAGGGGCGCGGCGAATTCGTGCGGCTGGCGCTGGAGGAGGCCGGAGCCGACTACGTGGACGTGGCGCGCCAAAAGAACGGCATGCATGCGCTGCTCGCCGCGCTTGACGAGGAAGCGCGCCCGTCATTTGCGCCGCCCTTTCTCAAGGCAGGTGAACTGACGATCGGGCAGACGGCCAACATCCTGCTGTTCCTGGGCGGGCGCCATGGACTGGCGCCGCGCGCCGAAGCGGGCCGCTTGTGGGTCCACCAGCTCCAGCTCACCATCGCCGATTTGGTGGCCGAGGTGCATGACACCCATCATCCGATTTCGGCATCGCTCTATTACGAGGACCAGAAAGCGCAAGCCAAACGGCGCGCCGCCGACTTTATCGCCAATCGCATACCGAAGTTCCTGGGCTACTTCGAAAGGGTACTGGGCACGCCGGCGCGCCGCGGCCGCTTTCTGGCCGGCGCGCACCTGTCGTACGCGGACCTGTCGATGTTCCAGGTGATCGAAGGCTTGCGCTACGCTTTCCCGACATCGATGGCGCGCCTGGAGCCGGATTTCCCTGGCCTTGCCGGCTTGCACGAGCGCGTTGCCGCGCGCCCCAACGTGGCACGCTACCTGGCGTCGAAGCGGCGCATCCCGTTCAACCAGGAGGGCATCTTCCGCCATTATCCAGAACTCGATGCATGAGTTCTGTTCCTGAGAGCGCGCGAGCGCCTGGGCATCCCCGGCGCCTTGCTCCCCGCGCGCCATGGGGCGCGGGGATGCGCTTCCTGGCGGCGCAGGTCAGGCCACGAAGCGCGCGAACGCGGCGAGATCGACGTTGCCGCCGCTGACCACGATGCCGACCCGCTTGCCGTCCAGCGGCAGCACGCGGTGCAGCGCGGCGGCGGCGCCAAGGCAGCCGGTCGGCTCGACCACCATCTTCATGCGTTCGGCGAAAAACTTCATGGTGGCGACCAGCTGCGCATCCGAGACGGTCACGATGTCGTCCACGTAGCGCTGGATCAGCGCGAAATTGTGCTCGCCCACATGGGTGACCTTGGCGCCATCGGCGATGGTGTCGGGCACGCCGATGTGCACCACCTGGCCGCGGCGCAGCGACTGCTGGCCGTCGTTGCCCAGTTCCGGTTCCACCCCGATCACCTTGCACGACGGGCTCAGGGCCGCGGCGGCGAGGGCGGACCCGCCCAGCAGGCCGCCGCCGCCGAGGCACACCAGCAGCACGTCGAGCGGGCCGGTTTCCTCGAACAGCTCCTTGGCCGCCGTCCCCTGGCCGCAGATTACGTCCGGGTGGTCGTACGGCGGAATCAGGGTCATGCCGCGTTCGCGCGCCAGCCTGCGCCCGATTTCCTCGCGGTCCTCGGTGTAGCGGTCATAGGTCAGCACTTGACCGCCGTAGCCTTTGGTGGCCAGCACTTTGAGTTCGGGTGCGTCGTGCGGCATGATGATGGTCGAGCCGATGCCCAGCAGGCTGGCCGACAGCGCAATGGCCTGCGCGTGGTTGCCCGACGAGTAGGTCAGCACGCCGGCGCGGCGCTGCTCTTCGTTTAATTTCGCGATCGCGTTGTAGGCGCCGCGGAACTTGAACGCGCCCATGCGCTGGTAGTTTTCGCACTTGAAGAACAGCTGTGCGGCGGCGCGTTCATTGGCGGTGCGCGAGGTCAGCACCGGGGTGCGATGGGCCACGCCCGCGATCCGCGCGGCCGCTTTTTCGACTTCGGCGTAGCACAATTGATCCATGTCGATCATGTCGGTCATCCTCGTTTTGGGTAAAGAAAGCAGCTTGGGGCCAGCTTCACGCTGCAGGCGGCAGCACGATCTGCACCGTCAGGCCGCCGCCTTCGCGGTTGCGCACGTGCAGTTCGCCGTTGTGGCGCGACACCACGCGCTCGACGATCGCCAGTCCGAGCCCGGCGCCATTGGCCTGCCCGCGCGCGCTGTCCATGCGCGTGAACGGCTTGAGCAACTGGGCGATCTGCTCGTCGGGTACGCCGGTGCCGCGATCCTGCAGCTCGATCACGACCCGCTTGCCATGCCCGTGCGGCTTGAGATGGCAACTGATGCTGATTTCGGTCAATTCGCTGCCCGGGGTCCTGCCGTAGCGGCGTGCGTTTTCGAGCAGGTTGTTCAGTACGCGCCGCAAGTCGGTCGCGTTGCCCAGCACGTGCAGGCCCGGCTCGATCTCGGTACTTGCCCGAACCGCCTGCATGCGCCCGGCCGCGTGGGCGCTGTCGGCGAGCAGGGCGCTGATGTCGACCGCCACGAAGCTGGCCGCTTCGGTGGGCTTGGCGTAGTCGAGGAACTGGCCGATGATCTCATCCATCTGGGCGATGTCGGACTGCATGCCTTCACGCGCGTCCTTTGGCAGGTGCGCCATTTCGACTTCGAGCTGCATGCGCGCGAGCGGCGTGCGCAGGTCGTGCGAGATGCCCGCCAGGATCACCGCGCGGTCCGATTCGACGCGCTGTAAATCGGCCACCATCTGGTTGAAGCTGCGATTGGCCTCGATGATCTCCTTCGAGCCTTTTTCGGGCAGCGGGTCGGGGCGTTTGCCGACCGCGATCGCACGTGCGGCGGCGGTCAGGCGCGCCAGCGGCAAGTTGACCAGGCTTGAGATGAGCGCTGCGCCCAGCAGCGACAGCAGCCCCACCAGGGCGGCCCAGCCCAGCCACTGCACCCCGCTCAGGCCGAGGCGTTCACGCTCGAACATCAGCCAGTATTTGTCGTCGTCGATCTTGAAGCTGACCCAGAAGCCGGGGACCCCGTTGACGCGCCCCGAAAAACGCGTGTCCGCGCCCAGCTTGGCCTTGACGATCGCTTCGATATCGTCCATCAGCGGATTGTCGGGTGGCGGATCGACGGTGTCGGACAGCTCCAGCGGGAAGATGCGGATGCCTTCGTTGCTGACCAGTTCAAACAGCAGTTCGCGGCGCAGTTCGGGCGCCGAGTGGGTGAGCGCGGCGTGGGTGATGGTGACGACCGAGATCACCTGGGCGGCGATCTGCTGCACCTGGGGGCCGCGCTGGACCACGCTGATCATGCCGATCCACGACGCCATCGAGAGCGTGGTCAGGATCCCCAGCAACAGGAAGGTGCGCCAGAACAGGCCGCTCTTGAGCCAGCCCAGGCGGTGGACGTTGGGAGACATTGCGAAACGCAGGGGCACTAGCGCGGCTGACCTTCGGGGATGAACACGTAGCCCAGTCCCCACACGGTTTGGATGTACAGGGGGCTGGACGGATCCGGTTCGATCAGCTTGCGCAGGCGCGAGATCTGGACGTCGAGACTGCGGTCGAACACTTCGTATTCGCGCCCGCGCGCCAGTTCCATCAGCTTCTCGCGCGACAGGGGCTGGCGCGCGTGGCGCGCAAACACCTTGAGAACGGAAAATTCGCCGGTCGTGAGCGGCACCGTCGCGCCGTTCTTCTTGAGCGTGCGGGTGCCCAGGTCGAGCACGAACTGGCCGAATTCGAACGACTGCGGGGTCTCGGACGGGGCGCCCGGGATTTCGTCCGGCCCCTTGCGGCGCAGCACCGCGCCGATGCGCGCCACCAGCTCGCGCGGGTTGAACGGTTTCGGCAGGTAGTCGTCGGCTCCCATTTCGAGCCCGACGATGCGGTCCACGTCTTCGCCTTTGGCGGTGAGCATGATGATCGGGGTGCGGTCGCCTGCGCCGCGCAGGCGGCGGCAGATCGACAGGCCGTCTTCGCCCGGCAGCATCAGGTCGAGCACCAGCAGGTCGTAGCGTTCGCGCAGCCACAGCTTGTTCATCGCCGGTGCGCTCTCGGCGGTCACGACCGAAAAGCCCTGTTCGGTCAGGTAACGGCGCAGCAGGTCGCGCAGGCGCACGTCGTCATCGACCACCATAATCTTGGCCGACTGGCCAAGCGGAGCGGACGGCGTTGTATTGTTGCCTGTATTTGGTGTCGATTGTGTGGTCATATAGCTGTCAGATTTGTCATATTGATGTCGCTATGGTAACGTCTTATCGCCGTTGGTTACACATCACGGCAAAGGCATTACAAAGTGTTACACACTTTACCCAATTCGGCTTATGCCCCCGTGCGAATGGTCATACACTTGGGTTCAAGCGGCACTAAGCTTATCTGTTTACAAGGCATCGCGGAAGAGGAACACCATGAATATCGCGCTCACTAAAATCTACGCAGTTGCAAGCGCAAATTCGTGCGGCCGGTTTTCGTTCGCGCGCAAGGCCGCGGCCGGCTGCCTGCTTGGCTGTGCCGTCGCCAGCGCCTTTGCCGGCCCCGGCGAGCGCGAGCGCGAAGCGGCCCGCAACCAGCCGCAGCCGCCGGTAGCGCGCGCTGAACGGGCGCAGGACTTGCCTGCGCCACGTCAGTTCGATCCGCGTTCGTTCGAGGCGCGCGCTGAAGAACAGCGCCGCATGCTCCAGTTGCAGCAGGAACAGAACGCCCAACATGCCGACGCGGTGCGCCGCAACGGGCGCCTCACGCCCGATGAACGGCGCGACCTGCGGCGCCAGATCAACGAGGCCGGCCAGGACCTCTATCCCCAAGCGCGGCGCCGCTAGAAGCGTCTCTTGCATCGCTTGGTCCTGCGCCTGCCTGCGCAGGCATGACCGCATATGTTGATCTACTGCCAGTTTGATACGCGGAATTGTTCATATTATGCCCACATCATGTTACGCTATGAAAATATTACAATTGGCTATCTAATGTTGGAATAATTGCAAATCCGATCAGCTTGAGCTGGAGTGCAAACGTGCCCATCGATTCTTCTCTTGACGCAGCCACCGAGTCGCCGGCCGCCGCTGACGCGTCGCAGGTGGAGCACTGCGTCGTCAAGCGCGCCGACGGCGTGTATGTCGATCCGAAGGTGCTGGGCACGACGGTGCTGGCCGCGATCGGCAGCATTTTCGCCAACAATTCCTATTTCAGCGGCCTCGACTACGCCGTATTCAACAAGGTACTTTACGGAAACGGCGTCGATGACTGGCCGCGTTCTGCCGCCGGCGAGCCGCAGATCCGGCTTGCCTCTGACATCGTGCCGTTCGATGAGAAGCGGCGCGCGCTGTACCGGGCGGTCAAGATCGACGACGGCAAGGCCGAGTACTATTTCGAGCCGGTCTACCTGACCGATCCGGACAATCCGGCTTCCATGGCCGTGCCGGCGCGGCTCGATGTCGACGAGTTCGTCGCCGACATGTGGCTCAAGGGGGTTCGTTTCGGCATCGACCTGGCGGCCGTGCGCAGCGCGATCGCGGCCGGCAAGTCCGAACGGGTGACGGTGGCGCGCCGGCTCGACGCGCTGCCGGGGGCCGACGCCAGCGTAGCTGAGGTATCGGTCGATATCCACCGCAGCGATGCGCCGCGCCAGCTGGCCAACGGCAAGCTTGACCTGATGGCGTTCCAGAACCGCTTCCCGCAGATCCACCAGGGCGCCAGGCTGCTCAAGAAGGTGCCGCGCGTGGCCGGCACCGCCGGCTACGAATTGTCGGGCAGCGTGCTTGAGCCGGCCGTTCCGCTCGACCTCGAGCTGGCGCGCCTGGCCGGGCCGGGCACGGCGGTCGAGATCAACGCCGAAGGCGAATTCGTGGTCGCGCAGCAGACCGGCTTTCTCGACACGGACGGCGCGACCGGCCAGATTTCGGTGGGCGACAAGATCGTCAGCCGGGACGGGGTCAGCTCGCGCACCACCGGCAACCTGCAGCTGACAGGCGACTACGAAGAATATGGCGAGGTGCAGGAGAAGCGCGTCATCGAAGGCGAGGGCATCACCATCCACGCCGACGTATTTGGCAGCATCGTCTCGCGCGGCGGCACCATCCTGCTCAACCGCAACCTGGTCGGCGGCACCGCCCACAACGCGCGCGGCGACATCAAGGTGGTGGGCGTGGCCTCGGGCGCGGTGATCCAGGCCAGCCAGGGCGACGTGGTGATCCAGCGCGCCGAAAGCTGCATCATTTCGGGCACGCGGGTGACGGTGGAGCAGGCGGCCAACTGCGAAATCATGGCCGAGGAAGTCGTCATCAAGCAGGCCGAGGGCTGCGCCATCGCCGCACGCAATGTGACGATCGGGACGGCCGGGCCGCGCAAGCAGAGCGAGATGCTCATTTTCGCGCTGCAGCCGGACCGTGCCAGGGTCGACGAAGTGATTGCCACGCTGACGCTGCGGGTGGAACAATTTGGTGCGCAGGCGGCCCGCAGCAAGGCCGAAATGGAGGCGCTCACCAGCGAGCCGGAGGTGCGCAAGTACGTGATGCTCGCTTCCAAGATCCGCAAGAAGGAGCTGGTGCTCAACCCGGAACAGGTGCCGCAGTTCCAGAAGATGGCGGCCGCGGTCGGGCCTGCTCTCAAGGCGATCGCCAAGGTCTCGCTCGAGGTGAAGGCGGCCGAAATCGAGCAGCAGGGCGCCATCGCGCTGGTGAACCAGCTGGTCGAGCAGCGCAACGCGAGCACCGGCAGCAGCCATGTGGGGGTGGGCATGCTGCAAGGCGAAACGCTGGTGCGCTCGATGAAGTTCAACCCGGACGGCAGCAGCACCTACGACCTGCCGGCCAAGGACATCAAGGCGCGCCTGCGCGGCAGCACGGTGGGCGGCGAAGTGATTTTTTCCGGCGCCCATGGCACGCTCGACTGGACCAGCGAACAATAGGACGCATCGCTTGCCGCGGTTTATTCGCTGACTTTTCCGCGCAGGGCCTTGGTCTGGCCGCGCGTGGTCTTGGCGTCCATGCGCTTGCGCTGGGAACTGCGGGTGGGGCGGGTCGGTCGGCGCGGCGCAGGCAGCTCGGCCACGCTGTCGACCAGTTCCTGCAGGCGCCGCAGGGCGTCCTCCTTGTTCTGCTCCAGGCTGCGCGAGCGCTGCGCCTTGAGCACCAGCACGCCGTCTTGCGTGATGCGCCGGTCCGACAGCGCCAGCAGCCTGTCCTTTAGCGCCTCCGGCAGCGACGAAGCCGCGATATCGAAGCGCAGGTGGACCGCGCACGAGACCTTGTTGACGTTCTGGCCGCCCGGGCCCTGGGCACGAATGGCGCTCAGTTCGACTTCGCCGGGATCGACCGTGGCGCTCACCGCGCCGGCAGCGCGCCGGCTGCGATCTCGCTTTGCCCGGCCCGATCGAGCGCCCGGTAGCAATGCAGCGCATGCGGCGGCAGCCCGTCGAACAGGGCCCGATCGGCCTCGTCCAGGCGCTCGTGTTCGGCCAGGATATGAATCTTGCTCAGGTAGTCGGACAGGGTCAGCAAGCTTCCCAGCGGCGACAGCGAGCGGCCCTTGCCCATTTCGGCCTGTTCGCGGATGGCGTTCATGACATTTTCCGGGAAACCCCAGTCGCATCCGATGCTGCAGCTCAGGCTGCGCGCGTCGCGCAAAAAGTGCGCGCGGAAGGTCTCGGAGCCCACCTCGGTTTCTCCCTTTGCGCTCTGGTCCATCAGGCGCAGGGCGACGATCAGCCCGACGTTTTGCACCAGCCCGGCCAGGAATGCCTCGAACGGGTCGACGTCCATGGTGCACGCCAGCAGGTGGTTGGCCTCGGCGCAGCGTTCGGACTGGTCCCAGATGCGCGGCGCAAGGGTGCGCGTGAAGTGGCCCGAATTCATGTCGATGATGGGCCGGAACGCGAGGCCGGTGATCAGGTGGCGCAAGCCCTCATGCCCGATCAGCATGATGGCGTGTTCCACGCTGGCGATCGATTTGCCGCTGCCCTTGCAGGCGTTGTTGGCCAGGCGGATCACTGCGGCGACCAGCACCACGTCGCCCGAGATCGTGCGCGCCAGCTGGGCGCCCGAAAAATCCACGCTGCGCAGGCTTTGCAGCAGTTTGGGGATCAGTCCGGGAAGGCGGCGCACCAGCGCGGCGCCCGACTGCTCGGAGTTGACGATGCCCGACAGTGCGTCGAGGGCCCGGGTCTCGAGCGCGTTCGGATCGAATTCGCTTTCGCCTTCGGCATCGAACAGCCAGTTGAAGTGCCGTGCATTGACGTTGTCGCGCTGGTCGAAAGTGGGAGCCCTGCAGGCATACCCGCTCGCGGCTGGCTTCTGGGAGAGCGCCACGACGGCCTGTTCGGCCATGAATTCGTTCAGGGGGCGCCCTTGCGGAGCCCCGGAAAATAGTCGCCCCAGCCATCCAAGCCTCATCGCATCCTCGTATTTTTTTTGTATCCGAATGGCAATATTCACTCGCTATTGTAAGGGCTTGTCGCTACTTTGCAAACTCTGTATCAAAGGGAAATGTTGATACCAGTCAACGAGTTGCCGCTGCTCTGCCCGTAGGATGGAATTTCGCTGGGCCAGCTGCACCATCCTGAGAGACGAAAGGACCACCATGGATACGACCGATAAGCGCGCTGCCAGTTCCGGCATGCTTGAATTGCTCGGCTTTCAGCTCGGTGGGCTCGAGTATGCCCTCGATCTTGGCAAGGTACATGAGCTGCGTGTCCTCGAGTCGCTGGAACGCTTCGCGGCCGATGGCGAAATCATCAGCGGCGTGGCGCTCTCGCGCGGCGTGATCATCCCGATCGTCGACATGCGCGTGGCCATGAGCGGGCGCAGCGCGGTGCCCGACCTGCTGACCGACGTGATCATCCTGCAGCTATCCGGCGGCATTATCGGGATGGTGGTGGACGGCGTCACCGACGTGCTGAGAATGCGCGCCGACCAGGTCAGGCCAATTCCCTGCAGCGGCGTCGAGGACGGGGCCGTCGTCGATTACCTGCTTGGACTGGGCGAGGTCGATGGACGGCGCCTGATCCTGATCGACATCGACAAGCTGATGTCGATCAGGCGCGCCACGGCCGGCGGCGCCAGGCAGGCCGCCTGAGGTCTCAGGCCGCCAGGCCTTCGAGCTGCTCCTGCAGCTCCAGCCATTCGGCTTCCAGCTGCGCCAGGTCCTTGGTAAAGAAGGACTGGTCGGCCAGCAGCGTTTTCAGCTTGGCCTTGTTGGCCGCTTCGTAGATGCCCGGCTCGCCGAGCCTGGCGTCGACTTCCGTCTTCTGGGCGTTGCGCTTGGCGATCTGCTCTTCGAGGCGGCGGATCTTGTTTTCGATCGGCTTCTTGAGCGCGGCCGCGCGCTGGCGCAGCTCCGCTTCCTGGCGCTTCTGGTCCTTCTTGTCGGCCTGCGGCGCGGAAGGCGGCGCCACGCTGCTGGCAACCGGGAACGCGGTCTTGTTGTCCTTGCCGGCCGCCGGCAGCAGCGTGGTGCCCTTGCCCAGCTTGGTCTGGAACAGCCAGTCCTTGTAGTCGTCCAGATCGCCGTCGAAGGGCTGCAGCCTGCCGTCGGCCACGATGATGAACTGGTCGGTGGTGGCGCGCAGCAGGTGGCGGTCGTGCGATACCACCACCAGCGTGCCTTCGAACTGGGCCAGCGCCATGGTCAGCGCTTCGCGCGTCTCGAGGTCGAGGTGGTTGGTCGGCTCGTCGAGCAGCAGCAGGTTGGGGCGCTGCCACACGATCAGGGCCAGCGCCAGGCGCGCCTTCTCGCCGCCCGAGAACGGACGGATCGGGCTGGTGACCATGGTGCCGGGGAAGTTGAAGCCGCCCAGGAAGTTACGCAGCTCCTGCTCGCGCACGGTGGGCGCGATTTTCGCCAGGTGCCACAGCGGCGATTCGTCGTGGCGCAGCATCTCGACCTGGTGCTGCGCGAAGTAGCCGATCGACAGGCCCTTGCCGACGGTCGCCTCGCCGGTGAGCGGCGCCAGCTCGCCCGCGATGGTCTTGATCAGGGTCGACTTGCCGGCCCCGTTCACGCCCAGCAGGCCGATGCGCTGGCCGATCTGGAGCGAGAACTTGATGCCGCTCACGATGGTCTTGTCGCCCACCTTGTCGCCGTGCGCGTCGAGGATGTGGTAGCCCGCATTCACGTCTTCCATCACCAGCAGCGGATTGGGCGCGGCCAGCGGTTCGCGGAAGTCGAACGAGAACTCGGCCGCCGCACGCAGCGGAGCCAACTCCTCCATCTTGGCGAGCGCCTTCATGCGGCTTTGCGCCTGGCGCGCCTTGGAGGCCTGCGCCTTGAAGCGGTTGACGAACGATTCGAGGTGGGCGCGCTGGCGCATCTGCTTCTCGAGCGCGCCGGCGGCCAGGATCATCTGGGCCGCGCGCTGGCGCTCGAAGCCCGAGTAGTTGCCCGAATAGCGTTTCAGCTTGCGCTCGTCGATGTGCACCACCACGTTGACGATCTCGTCGAGGAAATCGCGGTCGTGCGAAATGATGATCAGGGTGCCGGCGTAGCGTTTCAGCCAGTCCTCGAGCCAGATGATCGCATCGAGGTCGAGGTGGTTGGTCGGCTCGTCGAGCAGCAGCAGTTCGGAAGGGCACATCAGCGCCTGCGCCAGGTTCAGGCGCATGCGCCAGCCGCCGGAAAAGCTGGCCACCGGCTGCTGCATCTGGTCCAGCGAAAAGCCCAGGCCGAGCAGCAGCTGCTCGCCGCGCGACTGCACGGTGTAGGCGTCGGCGTCGGCCAGCGCGCTGTAGATGTGGCCGATGGCGATGCCGTTCTCGGTCGATTCCGGCTCGGACTCCAGGCGCGCCAGTTCGGCCTCCAGCTTGCGCAGGTTGATGTCGCCGTCGATCGCGTAGTCGAGCGCGGCGCGCTCGAGCGGCGGCGTTTCCTGGGCCACGTAGGCCATGCGCCACTTGGCCGGGAAGTCGATCTCGCCCTGGTCGGGGTGCAGCTCGCCGCGCAGCATCGCGAACAGGCTCGTCTTGCCGGCGCCATTGGCGCCGATCAGGCCGATCTTGTCGCCGGGGTTGAGGGTCAGGTCGACGCTGTCGAGCAGCGGCTTGGTGCCGCGCATCAGGCTAACGGAGAGGAAACGTATCATTGATTTCTTTTCATTTGTGGATCACCTGCGCCTGCGGGAGCTACCCGCGCGGCGCAGGGCGAAGCGTCATGCGGCGCACGCGGCGTTGTCGCTGGGTCGCGATTATTGCAGCTGCTCGGCAGTCAGGAGGAACACCATGTCGTCGCCCGCGCTGGTGGTCAGCCAGGTCAGGCCGAGGTGGCCGAAGGCAGCTTCCGCGAATTCGCGCTCGTTGCCGATCTCGATCATCAGGATGCCTTCGGGGGTCAGGCGCTCGGCCGCGCCGGCGACGATCTGGCGCACCAGGTCCATGCCGTCGCCGCCGCCGCCCAGGGCGATCTGCGGCTCGTGCAGGTATTCCGGCGGCAGCTTGCCCATCGACTCGGCATTCACATACGGCGGATTGCTCACGATCAGGTCGTATTTCTTGAACGGGACATTCTGGTACAGGTCGGAGGCGATCGGATTGACCCGGCCCTCCAGCTTGTAGTCGCGCACATTGCGCTCGGCCACGGCCAGCGCATCGGGCGAGATGTCGACCGCGTCGACCACGCTGTTGGGGAAGGCGTCGGCCAGCATGATCGCCAGGCAGCCCGACCCGGTGCACAGGTCGAGGATGTTCTCGACGCCGTCAGGCTCGCTCACCCACGGGCTGAACTGGTTCGGGATCAGTTCGGCGATGAAGGAGCGCGGCACGATCACGCGCTCGTCGACATAGAAATTGTAGCTGCCCAGCCAGGCCTCGTTGGTGATGTAGGCCGCCGGCACGCGCTCGGCGGCGCGCCGCTCGATCACGGCCAGCACCTGCAGCACCTCGTCGGGCAGCAGGCGCGCGTCGAGGAAGGGATCGAGCTTGTCGAGCGGGAGCTTGAGGGTGTGCAGGATCAGGTAGGCCGCCTCGTCGAACGCCTCGGCGCTGCCATGCCCGAAAAACAGCTTGGCGCCGTTGAAGCGGGTAACGGCAAAGCGCAGCAGATCGCGCGGGGTGGTGAAAGTCGTCGTAGTCATGGCCAGGTTCTCGGTTAGGCGCTGCATTGCGCCAGCAGGTTTTCCAAGGTGCGGCGGTAGATATTCTTGAGCGGATCGATGAAGCGCACTTCGATGTGCTCGTCGATCTTGTGGATGCTGGCATTCGGAGGGCCGAATTCTATCACTTGCGGGCAGATGCGCGCGATGAAGCGGCCATCGGAGGTGCCGCCCGTGGTGGACAATTCGGTATGTACGCCGGTCTCGTCGGCGATGGCTGCGACGACGGCGTCGGACAAGGTCCCGCGCGGGGTCAGGAACGGCATTCCGCTCAGGGCCCACTTGAGCTCGTAGTCCAGGTTGTGCTTGTCGAGGATCGCATGCACGCGCGCTTCGAGCCCGTCCGGGGTGCTGGCGGTCGAAAAGCGGAAATTGAAGTCGATCGTCACCTCGCCCGGGATCACGTTGTTCGCGCCGGTGCCGGCGTGGATGTTGGAGACCTGCCAGGACGTGGGCAGGTAGTACTCGTTACCCTCGTCCCACCGTTCGGCGACCAGTTCGGCCAGCGCGGGCGCGACCTGATGGATCGGGTTGCGCGCCAGTTGCGGGTAGGCGATGTGGCCCTGGATGCCCTTGACCACCAATTTGCCCGACAGCGAGCCGCGCCGCCCGTTCTTGATCATGTCGCCCAGCACGTGCGCCGAGGTGGGCTCGCCCACCAGGCAGAAGTCGATCTGCTCGCCGCGCGCCTTGAGCAGCTCGCATACCACCACGGTGCCGTCGGTGGCCGGGCCTTCCTCGTCGCTGGTGATGAGGAAGGCGATCGAGCCCTTGTGGTCGGGGTGGCTGGCCGTGAATTCCTCGACCGCCACCACCATCGCCGCCAGCGAGGTCTTCATGTCGGCCGCGCCGCGCCCGTACAGCTTGCCGTCGCGGTGGGTCGGCACGAACGGCTTCGATTCCCATTGATCGAGCGGGCCGGTCGGCACCACGTCGGTGTGGCCGGCGAACACGAACAGCGGCGCCTTTGACCCCCGGCGCGCCCACAGGTTGGTCACGCCGTTCGAGGTGATGGTCTCGCACCCGAAGCCGAGCGGCGTGAGCAGTTCGATCAGGCGCTGCTGGCAACCCTTGTCTTCAGGGGTGATCGAGGAGAGCGCGATCAGTTCTTCGGTCAGCGCCAGGGTTCGTGATGTGTGCATGTTGTTGTTGGAGTTAAATTTAAAGCTTGAAAACCTGGCGGTACTGCTCGTCGGAAAAGCCGACCTCGAGCCGGTCCGGGCCCTGCAGCACGGGACGCTTGATCACGGACGGGAACTCGAGCATCAGTTCGAGCGCGCTGGCCTGGTCGACGATGGCCGCGCGCCGTTCGTCGGGCAGCTTGCGCCAGGTCGTGCCCTTGCGGTTGACCAGCACTTCCCACCCGAGCTCGGCGAGCCAGGCGGCGCCGGTGGCGCGCTCCAGGCCCTGCTTCTTGACATCGTGGAAATCGACTTCCTGTCCGTGTGCGGCCAGCCAGGCACGGGCTTTCTTGACGGTGTCGCAGTTGGGAATTCCGTAGAGAACTTTTTTCATGGCCATATCGGTGAGCGTCATGCGCGGCCGAACGGCGGAGCGCACTTCCGGGCTGGACACGACGGGTGGTTCATTACGCAGGGGAACCCCAAAGCATAGCATAGCGAGGGCGGAAGCGGCGGATTCGCATGTGGATTTCACATCTCATCGATGCAAAAAAGATATTGAACTATTTATAACGAGGCCTGTCGAACTCATCAGTAGAGTCGCGCGCCCCCAGTCTCGGGCGTCCCATATCCGGTCTCATTTCATGGAGTAATATCATGCGCATCATGTCTGCTGTTTTCCTGATCGGCGCCGTGGCGCTGGCCGCCCCGGTGGCACTGGCACAAACCCCGGCGCCAGCTGGCGCCGAACGCCACTACTACATCACGCCCTATGAAATGCTCGATGTCTACGGCGCCTACCCGCTTTCCAACGGCGAGACGCTGCGCATCACGCGCGAGGGGCGGCGCTATTTTGCCGACATGCGCAGTTTCGGCAAGGTCGAAATCGTGGCGGTCGACTCGATCGTGTTCGAATCGAAGGACAAGAGCGTCAAGCTCAAGTTCACGCCGCGCGCCTTCGCGACCGACGTCGTGCTCGACTATAAGGGGCAACAGGGGCTGGCCGGTTCGCGCTCGTGAGCGCGCTCAAGGATTGGCGGCGTCGCGAAAAGGGGTGTCAGATATCTGATTAACCACAATGACTCCGTCAGTCCCGCGCGCAGGCGATGCGCGGGCGGGAATCCTGACGCAGCCGTCAGCCCGCCCAACGCCCAAGGACCCAAGATGCACAAGAAGACGAAGGCCACCTGGTGAGCCAGGCCGCACGCGCTGCCGTACCCACACCGCTGGCGCGCATCGAAAGCCGCATCCTGCTGGTGTCGTGGGTGCGATTTTGGAAGCCCGCCGGGTTGCTGTGCGGCGCTCGCTTAGGAAGGAGAATCTCGAACTGCAGGCACGGCCGAGGTCGTGCCCGACTGTCAGCAGCGGCAATACCTGAGCCGCGCTGTGCGGCTCAGGTATTGAGGGTGAACTCGGTAAACGAGGCCGAATCGTCGGCCGGCTTGGCTGGCGCTTCTGCCTGCTGGTTCTTGCTGTCGGGGCCGTTGTTGAGCAGCCATAGCAGGTTGGTGGCCGAGTCGGCGTTGGCGAGCGCCTCTTCCTGCGTCACCAGATTGCTTTGCACCAGTTGCAGCAGGGCCGCCTCGAACGACTGCGATCCGGGCGACAGGCTCTTTTCCATCGCTTCCTTGATCTGGCCGATCTCGCCTTTTTCGATCAGGTCGGCCACGTAGCGCGTGTTGACCATGATTTCCACCGCCGCCTGGCGGGTGCCGCCGGCGGCCGAGCGCACCAGCCGCTGCGAGACGATCGCCTTGACCGCCGACGACAGGTCCTGCAGCAGGGCCGGGCGGTTTTCGATCGGGTAGAAGCTGATGATGCGGTTGAGCGCGTTGTAGCTGTTGTTGGCGTGCAGCGTGGCCAGCACCAGGTGGCCCGATTGCGCGTAGGCCAGTGCGGCCGCCATGGTTTCCTTGTCGCGGATCTCGCCGATCAGGATGCAGTCCGGCGCCTGGCGCATCGAGTTGCGCAGCGCGATATAGAAGCTGGCCGCGTCGCTGCCGATTTCGCGCTGGTTGACGATCGATTTCTTGTTCTTGAACAGGTACTCGATCGGGTCTTCCAGCGTGAGGATGTGGCCGGCGCGCAGTTCGTTGCGGTGGTCCAGCATCGAGGCGATGGTGGTCGACTTGCCCGAGCCGGTCGCACCCACCAGCAGCAGCAGGCCGCGCTTTTCCATGATCAGGTCGGCCAGCACCGGCGGCAGGCCGAGGTCGGCCAGGGCCGGGATGTTGGCCGGCACGAAGCGGAACACGGCCGAGATGCTGCCGCGCTGGCGGAAGGCCGACAGGCGGAAACGTCCCAGGTTGGGCACCGAGATACCCATGTTGAGCTCGTTCTCGCGTTCGAGCTCCTCCATTTGCGCGGGCGAGGCGATTTCGGCCAGCAGGGAAGTGATGTTGTCGGGCTCCAGCTTTTGCTGGTTGATCGGAATCAGGTTTCCGTTGATCTTGATGTGCACCGGCGAATTGACCGCGAAGAACATGTCGGACGCGTTTTTTTCTTTCATCAGCTGGAACAAGCGCTCCATTGCCATCGTGCTCTCCTCGGTCAGGCCGGTTTTTAGATGCCGCGCAGCAGTTCGTTGATGCCGGTCTTGGCGCGCGTCTTGGCGTCCACGCGCTTGACGATCACCGCGCAGTACAGGCTGTACTTGCCGTCGTCCGATGGCAGGTTGCCCGACACCACGACCGAGCCGGCAGGCACGCGCCCGTAGCTCACTTCGCCGGTGGCGCGGTCGTAGATCTTGGTCGACTGGCCGATGTACACGCCCATCGAGATCACCGAGTTTTCTTCGACGATCACGCCTTCGACGATCTCCGAGCGCGCGCCGATGAAGCAGTTGTCCTCGATGATGGTCGGATTGGCCTGCATCGGCTCGAGCACGCCGCCGATGCCGACGCCGCCGGACAGGTGGACGTTCTTGCCGATCTGGGCGCACGAGCCGACCGTGGCCCAGGTGTCGACCATCACGCCTTCATCGACGTAGGCGCCGATGTTCACGTAGGACGGCATCAGGACCACGTTCTTGGCAATGAAGCTGCCGCGCCGCGCCACTGCCGGCGGCACCACGCGAAAACCCCCCTTGGCGAAATCGTCGGCCGTGTAGCTGGCGAATTTGGTGGGCACCTTGTCGTAGAACTGCATGGTGCCGTCGCCGCTCATGACGGCGTTGTTCTCGAGGCGGAACGAGAGCAGAACCGCCTTCTTGAGCCACTGGTTCACGACCCAGTCGGCGCCGCTCTTTTGCGCCACGCGCAGGCTGCCGTTATCAAGGCCGGCGAGCACGTGGGCGACCGCGTCGCGCAGTTCGGCCGAGCCGTTGGACGGGCTGATGTCGGCACGCTGCTCCCATGCGGTGTCGATGATGTTCTGAAGTTGTTGGGTCATGATTTCTTATGGTAGGTTGCTGAAATATAATTATGGTGTTTTCAGGGTATTGCAGAACTGAACGATGCGCTGCGCCGCCTCCAGGCCTTCGTCGATGCCGGCCACCAGCGCCATGCGGATGCGGTTCTGGCCCGGGTTGACCCCCTGCGCGGTGCGCGCAAGGTAGCTGCCCGGCAATACCGTGACATTATATTCGGCATACAGGCGGCGTGCGAATTCGGTGTCCGACAGGCCGCTGCGGCGCACGTCGGCCCAAAGGTAGAAGCCGGCGTCGGGCAGTTCGACATCCATCACCTGCTTGAGCAGCGGGGTCACCAGACTGAATTTTTCGCGGTACTTGGCGCGGTTTTCCTGGACGTGGGTCTCGTCGCTCCAGGCCGCGATCGACGCGGCCTGCACCGGGGGCGACATGGCGCCGCCGCAGTAGGTGCGGTACAACAGGAATTTCTTGATGATGGCCGGGTCGCCCGCCACGAAGCCCGAGCGCATGCCCGGCACGTTGGAGCGCTTCGACAGGCTGGAAAAAACGATCAGGTTGGCGTACGGGGCCGGGCCTGCGCTGCGGCCCAGTGCGTGCGCGGCCTCGAGCGCGCCGAGCGGCGCGGCGGCGCCGTGGTAGATCTCGGAATAGCATTCGTCGGCCGCGATCACGAAGCCGTGGCGGTCGGACAGTGCGAACAGGGCGCTCCAGTCATCGAGCGAGACGGTGGCGCCGGTCGGGTTGCCCGGCGAGCACAGGTAGAGCAGCTGCACGCGCTCCCACACCGCCGAAGGCACGCTGGCGTAATCGCAGGCGAAATTGCGGGCCGGATCGGAATTGACGAAATAGGGCTCGGCCCCCGCCAGGTAGGCGGCGCCTTCGTAGATCTGGTAGAACGGGTTGGGGCACATCACCAGCGCCGGGCGCGACGCATCGAGCACGCAGTGCGCGATCCCGAACAGGGCTTCGCGCGAACCGTTTACCGGCAGCACCTGGGTGGCCGGATCGAGCGCGGGCACCCCATAGCGGTGTTCGAGCCAGCTGGCGATGGCCGCGCGCAGCGCTTCGCTGCCGATCGTGCTCGGATAATTGGCCAGGCCCTGCAGGTTGTGGGTGAGCGCCTTCTGGATGAACGCGGGAGTCGGATGTTTCGGTTCGCCGATGCCCAGGCTGATGGGAGCATAGGCCGGATTCGGGGTCACGCCCGAAAACAGTTGGCGCAGCTTTTCGAACGGATACGGATGCAGTTTGTCGAGATGAGGATTCACGGCGGTGCCAGGTTAGCGTAGAGCGAAATGCGACCTTTATTATAGCGCCGATAAGACGCTGCCGTGTTGCACCAAAGTATGCTCACGCGAGGCGGCAGGCCTGCCCCGGACACACCGCGTGGACCCGGTTGCGCCCCCCTTCCTTGGCGCGGTACATGGCGCGGTCGGCCGCCGCAAACAGCGTTTCGATGGCGTCGCGCTGGGTCGGAATCATGGTCGCCACGCCGATGCTGGCGGTCAGCCATGCCGAGGTCGGCGAGCGCGGGTGTTCCAGCCTGAGCGCTTCGACGCGCTTGCGGATCGACTCGGCCAGGAGCTGCGCCTTGTCGGCCGGCGTCTCCGCGAACAGCAGCACGAACTCTTCGCCGCCGTAGCGCGCCGCCAGGTCAGTCGCGCGCAGCGCATGCGACTGCACCGCCTGCGCCACGCTCTGCAGGCACAGGTCGCCGGCCGGATGGCCCAGCGCATCGTTGTATAGCTTGAAGTGGTCGACGTCGAGCACCACCAGCGACAGCGGCGTCCCGCTGCGCAGCGCGCGCTGCCATTCCTTGTCCAGGAAGCTGTCGAAGTGGCGCCGGTTTGCGATCCGCGTCAAGGGGTCGACCAGCGCGGCGCGCTGCAGTTCCGTTTCGCACAGCTTGTGGTGCGTAATGTCGTGCAGCAGGCCGATGAACAAGGGTTCGCGCACATACATGGGCGTGAGTGTCAGGTCCATCGGACACAGCGCGCCGTCGTGGCGCCGCAGCACGACCTCGCGCGCGCCGTGCTGGTGCACGGTGCCGGGGCAGGCGGCGTAGCCGGCGAAGTAGTCGAGGTATTCCTGGGTCACCTGCGCACTGAGCAGCTCGCCGATCGAGTGGCCCGCCAGTTCGCCGGGCGGGTACCCGAGATAGCCGGCGCAGGCCGGATTGGCGTACTGGATGCGCCCGCTCGCCTCGATGATCATCAGCCCCTCGGCCATGCTGTCGACAATGGTGCGCAGGCGCTCGGCCTGTTCCTGCCGGGTGTCGTTGTTGCTGCGCATTTGCAGCTGGGAGCGCACGCGCGCGCTCACTTCGGCCATGCGCAGCGGCTTGCTGAGGTAGTCGACCGCGCCGATATCGAAGCCGGCCACGATCGCGTCGGTGTCGCTCCTGGCGCTCATCAGGATGACCGGGATGGCCTGGGTGCCGGCGTGCGCCTTGAGCTGGCGGCAGGTTTCGAAGCCGTCCATGCCGGGCATGACGACATCGAGCAGGATCAGGTCGGGGCGCACGCGCCGCGCGATCGTGATGGCGCTCTCGCCGCAGTTGGCCACGAAGGTCTGGTAGCCCTGGTCCGCCATTGTCTGGCGCAGCGCACCGGCATTCATCGGCGCATCGTCGACGATCAGGATGGCCGCGTTACGCGGGCGGCCTGCGAGGAGAGGAGCTGCGCTAAGGGGAGACAAAGCTTGCCTGATTGAAAGTTGGATGAACAGATGATACTGCCGCCCCCGCTGCGCCGGAACGATTGATTGCTGCGCTGCAGCGGCGAGCCCGCCTGCGCTGTGCCTGCCGGAGAGCCAACCCGCTCGCTATTTGACATTTCTCAAACCGTCATTGCGGTACTTGCCGCGCACATCTGAAAAACGGCTGCGCCAGGCGGGCACCGGACGCGCGGCGGGACGGTTCGAGGTTCGGATGAGGGCGCAGCCGGCGGCGCACCGGCCCGCACCCCATCAGATCTGATAGGTTCGTTGTGTAATTGCAACTTTCGTTGCCAGCGGCAAGCTGACGCTGCGTTGCAGCTTACAACTTGTGCAGCAGCTGAACGCTGATGCCGCGCCCGGCCAGCGGCAGGTCGAAGGGAATGTTGCCGGGGGCGGCACTGGGCTCGCGCGCGTCGGCGTTGAACAGGTTGGTCACGCTGGTGCGCAGTTGCCAGGCGCCGCCGAACTTATCGCGCTGCAAGGTCAGGTCGACCGTGGTGTAGTTGGCAATCGGCGCGCGCAGGTCGAGCGCTTCACGCTTGCGGTCGGCCACATGATTGACGGTCGAACCGAATTGCCAGGACGGGCCAAGGCGCCAGTCGGCGCGCGCGAAGATGCGCCGTTGCGGTGCCAGGCCGACCGCCTTGCCGGTCGCTTCGTCGGTCGAATGCTGCAGCGCGTAACTGGCCGAGAGGCGCAAGCTGCGGTTCACGTCCCATGCCGCTTCCAGTTCGAAGCCGTTGCCGGTCTGGTCGCCCGCGTTGCGGAACGTCTTGCCGGTGCTCGGGTCCGGATTCGGCGTGAGCACGATGACGTCCGACATGCGGTAGCGGTACAGGTTCAAGCTCGATTGCAGGCCCGAGGCGAACTGCCAGGCCAGCGCCAGTTCGCTCATGCGCATCTTCTCCGGCTGGATGTCCGGGTTGCCGGTATTGACCGGGTTGTTGAGCGTGCGCTGTTCGACGAACGACGGCGCGCGGAAGGCGCGCCCGTGCATGGCCTTGACCACCACGTTATAGGCGGCGTCCCACACCAGCGCCAGGCGCGGGTTGGTGGTCGCGCCGAAGTCGTTGTAGCTGTCCTGGCGCAGGCCTGCGGTCAGGGTCCAGTCCTGCGCCAGCGACCACTCGTCCTGCACGAAGGCGTAGGCGAGGGTGCGCTTGTGCGGCTGCGCATAGGTGAGCGCGGGGTTGCCGCTCGACTCGACCAGCGCTGGCAGCGGCACGAACGCCGGTCCCACGCCGGGCACCACCACCAGGCTGAAGTTCTTGTACTCGGGCGTGGCGTACAGGTCTTCCACCCGGTAGCCGGCGCCGACCCGGACCCGGTGCTTGTCGAAGCCGGTATAGAAGGCCGACAGGGCCAGGTTGGAATGGCGCTCGAAGTGGCCGGGATTGCCGATCACCCCATTCGGAAAGGCGCCGCCGAAGGCGCCCGCCGGGAACAGGGTATAGGCCGGGTCGCCCGGCCTTTCCTTCATCTGGTAGAAACCGAGCACGGCGGAAACGTCCCAGTGCGGCGCCCAGTTCACTTTCTGGTACGTCAGGTCGCTGTAGAGGCGCGTTTCGGGGCTGCGCCCGCGTGCGTCGAGGCTTTCGGCCAGGCCGGCGCCGATGCCGATATCGCGCTGCTGCAAAGCCAGGCGCAGGCGCCAGTCGCCATAGGCGAAGTCGGCGCGCGCATCGACGCTGTCGCGCACCAGGTTGACCGGCCCGGGCGCGAGCGAGGCGTGGGTGCCGAACAGCTCGTCCAGGCCCGATTGCGCGTCCTTAAGGATGATGCGCTTGTGGCCGTCGGTGTGGCCGGCGCGCAGGTACAGCGCGGCCTGCACCGGTCCGAGCTTGCCGCCGTACTGGACGAAGGCGTCGCGCGTCTTGAAGCTGCCAAGGCGCACGCCGTATTCGGTGCCATTGATGTCGGACGCGGTCTTGGTGATGATGTTGATGACGCCCGAATAGGCGTCCGCGCCGTACAGGGCCGAGCCCGGGCCGCGGATCACCTCGATGCGCGCCACGTTTTCGAGCGGCATGCCGCCCCACGCGAAGCTGCGGTGGCCGCCGAAGATGGCGGTGATGGGCAGGCCGTTGACCAGCATCAGTACCTGCGGGTTGTAGCCGGTGTGGATGCCGCGGAAACTGTAGATCGGATTGTAGGCGATCGGGGACACCGACACGTGCAGGCCGGGCACGCTGGCGAGCGCCTGGTCAAGGTCGGTCGCGCCCATCGCCTCGATATCGCCGGCCGTGATCACGGTCGCGGTCGAGGGCGCGCGGCTGATCGCCTGCTGGCTGCCGGTTGCGATGCTGACGAACGATTTGTCGCCATAAGCGAGTGCCAGTTCGTCTTCCTCGGACGGCTGCTGCGCCGCGACCTGGCCGGCGCCGATCAGGAGGGCCGCTGGCAGGAGGATGGAGCGCCATTGCTTCGTCATTGTTGTCTCGTTCTGTGTGTTGGTGCCGCCAGGCCCAGAATTTAGCTGATATTGTTGCCGTTGGGAAGCTTGGAACCGATTGTTTCAGCTTTCCGGCCATTCGCGCGGCGCGGCGCCGCTGTACGCAATGCGTTCGCAGCGCATTGCGAAGGTGGCGCCGGGCGGGCGTTCGGCCGCCTCCAGGTGGCAGGGCGGCATGCCGGCCATCAGGCAGGGCGTCACGAACAGGTGCAGCTGGCGCAGCGACAGGCCGAGGTCGAGCGGGATCGCGGCCAGTACCGGCGCATAGTTCATGCGCAGCGCGCGTCCGGTCGCGAGCAGTTCGGCCTCGACCGCGAAGGCCAGTTCCAGGCAGGGGCCGGCGGGCAGGCCCAGGCGCGCCATCAGGTCCTGCAAAAAAGGAATGCGTTCGTCCACCTGCAGCGTTGCCACCGGGCGCCCGTAGCCGCCGATGTGCTTGTGCCGGGCCAGTTCGCGCGCCACCACCTCGGGCAAGGCGGCGCCGGCCTCGCGTTCGGCGCGCGCGCGCAGCAGGAAGTCGGCCACGTTCATCACCGGCTGCCAGCCGAAGATGGTCGCCTCCGAGGCCGCGATCCCGGCCGCGATGGCCAGCGTCGCCGTGCTGCGCGCACTGCCGGCGAGCGCGGCGACCCGGTTGTTCCACAGGCGCGCGTCCGGATAGCTGGTGCAGGTCCACAGCGCGTGCAGCAGCTCGACCTGGGCGGGCGTGAAGCGCATCCCGGTGATGCCGAACACATACAGTTCCATCCAGTCGAGCCCCTTGAGCCCGGCGTGCAGGTCGTGCCCGCGAAACACCGTGCGCTCGCCCGGAAAGCACTGTCCCATACTGGTCTTGAGGGCGCCTTCATAGGCGCTCAATACGTGTGGCGTCGTCATGGCTGCGCTCGCTTTGGATCGTCCTGCAGGTCCAGATGAAAGAAGGGGAATTGGCGAAAGCCCTGCTGCTTCTGCTCAAGCGCGTGGGCGGCGGCGCCGGGCAGGCGCAATAGCAGGCTCAGCATTTCACCCTCGTCGGGGCAAAAACCCAGGTCGAGCAGGGCGGCCGCGCTCACGGCCGTCATCGCCAGGCCGTGCCCGGCTGCCGCTTCCAGCGCGGCGCGCTGTTGCTCCAGCCAGGCGCAGCGCCCGTCCGGCAAGGTCGCGGCCAGCAGCGCGAGCGTCTGGCGGGTTGGCCTGGCGCTGGCGCTGCTGTACGTCTCGAAGCCGGCGGGCTGCTGCGGCTCGGGCCACACCTGGGTGCGGGTGGGCACGGGCGGATCGGCCAGCGCCTCGGTCCAGGCGGCCAGGTCGGTGCCGCGTTGTTCGAACGCCTGCATGGCCAGCAGCACCTCGCGCCCGCCGCCGTAACTGCCGGCGCCGCAGCCGAGCGCGGCGATCAGGCTGGCGGCGGCCGGCGTGCCGGATGCGCCGGTGGCCATCGCGGCATGCACCGACGGGTCGCGCGGGCCGGGGTTGGCCAGTGCGATGGCCAGGATCTGGAAGGCGCGCGCCAGCTGCGGGGCCGGGCGCTCGCGCTTGAACAGCAGGTACAGGTACTCGACATAGCTGGCCTTGCCGAGCAGGTCGCCGTACACGTCGTAGCCGCTGGCGCGGCACACCTCGGCCGCAAACGGATTGCCGGGCGTTGCCTGTTCCTGCCACAGGCGGCTGTTGATGGTATCGCTGAATGGATCTTTCAATGGCTGTCCTTTAGGGTTCACAGGCCGGCCGCCAGCACGCGCATGCGCGCATTCATCGGCGGCACCTCGTCCGGGTCGATATGGACGTCGAGCAGGGTCGGTCCGGCGCGCCCGCAGATCGCCGCGATATCGAGCGCGTCCATGTCGGCCGGCGACCTGATGGTATGCGCCTCGGCCCCCAGCGCCCGTCCCAGCATGGCGAAATCGGTGGCCGGCAGTTCGCAGCCGATCGCCTCGGCATGCGCCAGGCGCTGCCCGTGCTTGACCATGCCCAGCGAACGGTCGTTGAGCACCACGAACACCACGCATAGCCGTTCGGCCACCGCGACCGAAATCTCCTGGCCGTTCATCAGCATGCTGCCGTCGCCGGTGATGCAGACCACGGGCGAACCGCGGTTGGCCGCGGCGGTGCCGACCGCCCCGCCGATGGCCCAGCCCATGGGGGCGAAATTCATGGTCACGCGCAGCCAGCCGCCGGTGGTCAGGCGCTGGCCGGGAACGCGCTTGCGCTCGCCGCCGCCGAGGCGCCGTTCGCCCATGCGCCGGTCCTGCGGCTGCAGGTAATGCGTGGCCCAGGCCACGCTGTTGCCGGTGTCGGCCAGGTAGCGCGTGGTGGGCGGAAACAGGCGCGACAAGTCGCCCATCAGGCGCTGCGGCTTGATCGGGCTGGCCTCGCTGCCGAATGCCTCGGGCGCGGCCAGGATGCTGCCTGCATCGAACTTGAGGCTGGCCAGTTCGCGCGAGGCGCGCCGCTGCTCGAGCGTCACGCTCGCGCCGATCCGCACTTCATGGATGCGCTCGACCAAGCGGTCGAAAATGGCGCGGATGTTGCCGCGCATGTGAAAGCGCGCCATCGGCGTGCGCGCCAGGTGGTCTTCCGATTCGTCGATATGGACCAGCCGTTCGTTGAGCAGGCTGTCGGACCAGCCGCCGGTGTTCCACTCGCCCATGCTGGCGCCGATCGCCAGGATCAGGTCGACCGACGGCTCGCGCAGCGCCGCCTCGGCCGAGACGTGCCCGCCGAAACCGAACACCCCGCGGTACAGCGGGTGCTGCGGGCTGACCAGCCCTTTGCCGTCCGGGGTGGTGACGAAGGTGGCGCCCTTGAGCGTGGCGAACTGCAGGATCGAGTGGATCGCCTCGCCGCACTGCCCGCCCATCAGCAGCACCACGCTGCGCGAGCTGGCCAGCAGCTCGCGCAGCGTCTCGACGGCGTCGTCGTCGACCAGCGAGGACGGGCGCAGCAGCGTGGCCAGGTCGTAGGATGGTTCGAGCGTCGCGCTCGGCTGGCGGAACACGTCGACCGGCACCGTCAGGTGCACCGGGCCGCGCGGGGTACGGGTGGCGCGCTGCAGGGCGGCGATCAGCTTCGCTTCCATTTGCTTGGAATGCGACACCAGCGAGTTGTAGCGGGTGCAGTGGTGGAACATGCCGAGCACGTTGATGCCGGTGCAAGCCGATTCCTGCAGCGGATGCTTGCCGAACGAGGGCAGGGCCGGCTGGCCGGTGATGACCAGCATCGGGATATTGTTGTCGTAGGCGGTGGCCACCGCGGTGATCAGGTTGGTCGCCCCTGGCCCGGAGGTGGCGATGCACACGCCCAGCTTGCCCGTTTCGCGCGCGTAGCCATCGGCCATGAACGCGGCCCCGGCTTCGTGGCGCGCCAGGATGTGGCGGATGGCGCCGCGCCGCTCGCTGCGCGCCAGCGCGTTGTACAGCGGTTCGATCGCGCCGCCGGGAATGCCGAACACATGGTCGATGCCAAGCTGTTCCAGGTAGGCCACCATCAGGTCGGCCATGTCCATGGCGGGAGCGGGCGCCGCCTTCGTGCTGTTGAGATGGCGGACCAATTCCGGCGCTGGCGTTTCGAGCATGTCACAACCTTTGCATTGTCGGCTGTGCGCGACAACCGTTTCAAAAACCTTGCCCCCAGGGTCGGAGACCTTAATATTTCTGCACGGAATTCTATCTTACTTAGATGGGGGAATGTTACTTTTGGAGATATTTGAAGAAGGAAAGTCGCACGAAAAATTGTTCGATTGCGCAGAAACAACAAGCGGGGCGCTGCGGATGTTTCCTGGGGCGCGGCGACGCGGCGCGGACGGCGAGGCGCCCGCGCAGCAGAAGTGCGGTGCTGCTTGTTTACAGCATGGCGGCGATCAGCTTGCCCAGGATCGCCACGCCCTCGCGAATGCGTGCCGGCGGCACGGTCACGAACGACAGGCGCAAGGTGTTCGTGGCCGGCTCGTTGGCGTAGAACGGCGCGCCCGGGACGAACGCGACCTTGGCCGCGATGGCCTGGTCGAGCAGCTTCATCGCATCGATCTGCCCGGGCAGCGTGACCCAGATGAACATGCCGCCTTCCGGGCGGGTCCAGCTGACCGTGTCCGGGAAGCACTCGGCCATGGCATCGAGCATGACCTGGCACTGGTTGCTGTAGAGCGCGCGGATGGTCGGGATGTGCTGCTCGAGGAAGCCGTCCTTGATCACCTCGTGGACCACCATCTGGGTCAGTTGCGCGGTGTGCAGGTCGGCCGCCTGCTTGGCCAGTTCGAGACGGCGCACCAGCGGCAGCGGCGCCACCACGTAGCCGAGGCGGATGCCCGGGGTGAGCACTTTCGAGAACGAGCCCATGTAGATCACGCCGTCCGGATTCATGGTCAGCAGTTTCGGGAACGGCTCGCCCTTGTAGCTGAGCGCGCCGTACGGATCGTCCTCGATCAGCGGCAGGCCGAGGCGAGCGCAGGTGTCGACCAGCTCGAGACGGCGCTCCACCGACAGGCTGCGCCCGGTCGGGTTCTGGAAATTGGGCAGCGCATAGAGCATGCGCGCGCCTTCGGCCACCGGCGCAATCGAGGACGGCACCAGGCCGTGCTCGTCGGTGGCGACCGACTTGAATTCGGGGCGGTACACGGAGAACGCCTGCAGCGCGCCCAGGTAGCTCGGGGTCTCGACCAGCACGCGGCTGCCTTCGTCGATCAGCACCTTGCCCAGCAGGTCGAGCGCCTGCTGCGAGCCGGAGGTCATCAGGACCTGTTCGGGAGCGATCTTGCAGCCGTCCGTGGACAGGGAATCGGCAATCCATTCGCGCAGCGGCGGGTAACCATCGGTCGGGCCGTACTGCAGCGCCACCTGGCCGTTTTCGGACAGCACCTTGTCGAACGCCGCCTTCATCTGCTCGACCGGGAAGGTGGCCGGCGAAGGCAGGCCGCCGGCGAACGAGATGATCTCGGGGCGCTGGGTGATCTTCAGGATTTCGCGGATGGCCGAGCTTTGCAGCTGTTCGGCGCGCTGCGAAAACTGCCACTGGATCGGGGTTGGATTCTCAATTTTCATTACTGGTCTCACAGGAGGAAAGGGGCCGCTTTGTACTTGGCCATTATAAAGCACGCCGGGTAGGCGGCTCGGGGAGGGCGGCGCCGGATAGGCGCCGTCCGGATCTCGGATGGGCTTTAAGCGACTTCAACGATCATTTCGATTTCGACGCAGGAGCCGCGCGGAATCTGCGCCACGCCGAAGGCCGAGCGAGCGTGCTTGCCGGCATCGCCGAACACCTCGCCGAGCAGCTCGGAGGCGCCGTTGGTGACCAGGTGCTGGTCGGTGAAGTCGGGCGTGGAATTGACCAGGCTCATGACTTTGACGATGCGCCTGACGCGTTTCAGGTCGCCGCCACAGGCTTCCTGCAGGGTGCCGATCAGGTCGATGGCGATCGCGCGCGCGGCAAGCTGGCCCTGCTCGGTCGTGACGTTCTTGCCCAGTTGCCCGGTGATGATGGAGCCGTCGGCATGCTTGGCCAGATGGCCGGAAATGAAGACCAGGTTGCCCGTCTGGACATACATGACGTAGGCGGCGGCAGGGGTGGCCGGCGCGGCCAGGGTGATATTGAGCGCTTTGAGTTTGTCGTAGACGGACATGAAATTCCCAGGAATCGGTAAATGAACAAAACGGTATTGTACGTCGGGTCAGTCCGCCTGCCCACCGTTAGCGCGAAAATGGGCGCCGCGCGGTGTCGGGAAATGTCTTGAAATCGCTCATATAATCCCCATCTTGCAACAATCACAATCCGTTCAACCTGTCTCACGAGGAATAAAATGGCTGTCGCCGAAAAAGAAACCCTTGGCTTTCAAGCTGAAGTTAAGCAGTTGCTGCAACTGATGATTCACTCCCTGTACTCGAACAAGGAGATTTTCCTGCGCGAGCTGATCTCGAACGCGTCGGACGCGGCCGACAAGCTGCGCTTCGAAGCGATCAACAACGACGCCCTGTACGGCAATGACCATGAACTGAAGATCAAGGTTTCCTTCGACAAGGCCGCGCGCACCATCACCATTTCCGACAACGGCATCGGCATGAGCCGCGACGAAGTGATCTCGCACCTGGGCACCATCGCCAAGTCCGGCACCAAGGAATTCTTCGGCAAGCTGTCCGGCGACCAGCAGGCCGACGCGGCCCTGATCGGCCAGTTCGGGGTGGGCTTTTATTCCGGCTTCATCGTGGCCGACAGAATCACCGTCGAGACGCGCCGCGCAGGCCTGTTCGCGTCCGACGCGGTGTGCTGGGAATCGGCCGGCGAGGGCGACTACAGCGTCGAGGCGATCGAGAAACCGTCGCGCGGCACCGACGTCACCTTGCACCTGCGCGCAGGCGAGGACGAACTGCTGTCGGGCTGGAAGCTCAAGTCGATCATCCGTAAATACTCGGACCACATCTCGCTGCCGATCGTGATGCACAAGGAAGAGTGGGACGAGGAGAAGAAGGAAACCGTCCTCAAGGACGAATACGAAACCGTGAACCAGGCCAGCGCCCTGTGGGCCCGCAACAAGGCCGACATCACGCCCGAGCAGTACGAGGAATTCTACAAGCACGTCTCGCACGACTTCCAGGCGCCGCTGATCCATACCCACAACCGGGTCGAGGGCCGCAGCGAGTACACCCAGCTGCTGTACGTGCCAAGCCACGCGCCGTTCGACCTGTGGGACCGCAACAAGCGCAGCGGCATCAAGCTGTACGTCAAGCGCGTGTTCATCATGGACGACGCCGAGCAGCTGATGCCGGCCTACCTGCGCTTCATCAAGGGCGTGATCGACTCGAACGACCTGCCGCTCAACGTCTCGCGCGAAATCTTGCAGGAGTCGCGCGACGTCAAGGTGATCCGCGAAGGCTCGACCAAGCGCGTGCTGGGCATGCTGGAAGAACTGGCCAACGCCGAGGAGCAGGAAAAGAAGGACAAGTACAAGACCTTCTGGACCGAATTCGGGCAGGTGCTCAAGGAAGGCATCGGCGAGGACGCGACCAACAAGGAGCGCATCGCCAAGCTGCTGCGCTTCGCCTCGAGCGCCAACGACAATGCCGAGCAGAGCGTCTCGCTGGCCGACTATGTCGCCCGCATGAAGGAAGGCCAGGACAAGATTTACTACGTCACGGCCGACAACTATAACGCCGCCAGGAACAGCCCGCACCTCGAAATCTTCCGCAAGAAGGGCGTCGAAGTGCTGCTCATGACCGACCGTGTGGACGAGTGGATGCTGTCGTTCCTGAGCGAATTCGAAGGCAAGGAGCTGGTGTCGGTGGCCAAGGGCGGGCTTGACCTGGGCCAGCTCGAAGACGAAGCCGAGAAGAAGGAGCACCAGGAGACCGAGACCTCGTACAAGGAGCTGGTCGAGAAGATGAAGGCGGCGCTGGGCGAGAAGGCCAAGGACGTGCGCGTCACGTTCCGCCTGACCGATTCGCCGGCCTGCCTCGTGGTCGACGAGAACGAGCTGTCGGGCAACCTGCTGCGCATGCTCAAGGCAGCCGGCCAGAACGCGCCCGAGTCCAAGCCCATCCTCGAGATCAACCCGAACCACCCGTTGGTGACGCGTCTGAAGTACGAAGACGCGGCAAGCGCGCAGTTCGCCGACTGGTCGCACATCCTGTTCGACCAGGCGCTGCTGGCCGAAGGCGGTTCCCTGGCCGATCCGGCCAGCTTCGTCAAGCGCCTCAACGAAATGCTGCTGGCCTCGACGGGCAAGTAACAGGGCCGCACGGAGCGAAACCGGAGCTGACCCCGGTTTCGCTAGCCGGCTGACACCTGCCCGCAAAAATCGAGCAGCATGCGTTCGCCCTCGGGCCATTCGCCATAACCGCTCTCGCCATTGATGTGGCCCGCATCCCCGATTTCCACCAGCTTGCTGCCCCAGGCCTGCGCAAAGGCGCGTGCCCGTTCCAGCGTCACGTATTGGTCGTTGGCGCTGGCCACCACGATGCTGGGAAAAGGCAGCTTTTCCATCGGCATCGGAGCGAAGCCGCGCGCTTCGACGGGATACGAGGGGGCGTCGACGTCGCTGGGCGCGACCAAAAAAGCGCCCGCGATCTTCAGCGCCGAGCCCGAGCGCGCCCAGTGCGCCACCAGCACGCACGCCAGGCTGTGCGCAACGAGCACCGGCGCACCTTCGCAGGCGGCGATCGCCGCGTCCAGTTCGGCCACCCATTCCTCACACGCGGGGTTGTTCCAGTCGCGATGGGGCACGCGGCTCCAGCGCGGATGCTTGTGCTCCCAATGGGTTTGCCAATGCTGCGGCCCGGAGTTCCACAGGCCCGCCAGGATAAGGACGTCGCAATCCATGAAACCTCCGCCAGGTTGTCGGTGATGCCAATATTGTACGTCGCGTCAGCCACCCGCACCGCATGATTGGCTGTTGTCGCCCGGCTATTTAATGCTCACAGCTCGGTGCGCAGCGCGAACAGTTCGGGAAACAGCACCACGTCGAGCATCTTGCGCAGGTAGCTCACGCCGGCGGTGCCGCCGGTGCCGGTCTTGAAGCCGATGATGCGCTCGACCGTGGTGACGTGGCGGAAGCGCCAGAAGCGAAACGCGGTTTCCAGGTCGACCAGTTTTTCGGCCAGTTCGTACAGCGCCCAGTGCGTCCCCGGGTCCTGGTATACGCCCAGCCAGGCAGCCTTGACCGACTCGTCGGCGCGGGTCGGCAGGGTCCAGTCGGCGTCCAGGCGCTCGGGCGCGATCGCGAAGCCGCTGCGCGCGAGCAGCTTGACCGCTTCGTCGTACACCGAGGGCTCGCGCAGTTCCCGCTCGAGGATCGCGTGCGCCTGCGGCGCGCTCTGGTGCACGGCGAGCAGTGCCGCGTTCTTGTTGCCGAGGATGAATTCGAGCTCGCGGTACTGGTGCGACTGGAAGCCGGACGAGGCACCCAGGTAGGGACGGATCGCGCTGTATTCGGGCGGCGTCATGGTCGCCAGCACGTCCCAGGCATGCACCAGCTGGTCCATGATGCGCGCCACCCGGGCCAGCATCTTGAAGGCGGGCGGCAACTGGCCGGCGCGCATGCTGGTGCGCACCGCCTGCAGTTCGTGCAGCATCAGCTTGAGCCACAATTCGCTGGTCTGGTGCTGGATGATGAAGAGCATCTCGTTGTGGTTGGGCGAGCGCGGGTGCTGCGCCGTGAGGATCTGGTCGAGCCCGAGGTAGTCGCCATAGCTCATCGCCTCGCTGAAATCCATTTTCGCGCCATGCCAGGCGGCCTCTTGTTTGTCGTAGCTCATGCTGGTTGTCTCTTTCAGGTTACCGCGCCGCGGCTGGCGCCGATATCGTAGGCCTTGTCGTCGAGGATCTGCCTGAGGATCTCGACCGCGTCCCAGGCATCGGTGAAGCTGGTGTACAGGGGCGTGAAGCCGAAGCGCATGATGGCCGGTTCGCGGTAGTCGCCGATCACGCCGCGTCCGATCAGGGCCTGCATCACCGCATACCCGTGCGGGTGGGTGAAGCTGACCTGGCTGCCGCGGCGCGCATGCTCGCGTGGCGTGACCAGTGCGAGCGGGTGGCTGGCGCAACGCGTCTCCACCAGTTCGATGAACAGGTCGGTCAGGGCCAGCGACTTGGCGCGCAGCGCTGCCATGCTGGTCTGCTCGAACACGTCCAGCCCGCATTCGACCAGGGCCAGCGAGACGATCGGCTGGGTGCCGCACAGGGCGCGGCCAATCCCGGCCACCGGTTCGAACCCGGGCGCCATCGCGAACGGGGCGGCATGGCCCCACCAGCCCGACAGCGGAGAGACGAAGGCGCCCTGGTGCCGGCGCGGCACCCAGATGAAGGCCGGCGCGCCCGGTCCGCCGTTCAGGTATTTATAGGTGCAGCCAACCGCCAGGTCGGCGCCGGCCGCATGCAGCTCGAGCGGCACCGCGCCGGCCGAATGCGCCAGGTCCCACACGCTCAAGGCGCCTTGCTCATGCGCGTGGCGGCTCAGCGCCGCCATGTCGTGCTGGTAGCCGGTGCGGTAGTTCACGTGCGTGAGCAGCACGACGGCGCAGCCGGCGTCGATCGCGCCCGGCAGCTCCTCGGCCGAATCGACCAGCCGCAGCGAGTAGCCGCGCGCCAGCCAGTCGGCCAGTCCTTGCGCCATATAGATATCGGTCGGGAAGTTGCCGCGTTCGGTGACCAGCACGCGGCGCTGCGCCGCGCCGCCTTCGGCCTGCATGCGCAGTGCGGCGGCGAGCGCCTTGAACAGGTTCAGCGAGGTGCTGTCGGTGACCACCACTTCGCCTTGCTGCGCGCCGATCAGCGGCGCCAGCCGGTCGCCCAGGCGGCGCGGCAGGTCGAACCAGCCGGCCGTGTTCCAGCTGCGGATCAGGCAATGGCCCCATTCCTGCGCAATGACCTCTTGCGCGCGCGCCAGTGCCGCGCTCGGCCTGGCGCCCAGCGAATTGCCGTCGAGGTAGATCAGGCCCGCGGGCAGATCGAATTGCGCGCGCAGCGGCGCGAGCCGATCTTGCGCATCACGCGCCAGGCAGTCGTCGCGGCTGGTCGAGTGCGGCAAATTGATGTCAGGCAAGGGGATGGATTGCATGCACGGCCCTTTATAAATGGCTTGGAGCCTCATTGTGTGAGGCGCAAGAGGCGCAGTTTAACAAGAAAAAGCGCGCGTCCGGCCGAAAAATAATGTCCGATTGATATCTCTCCGGGCGTTTTCCGGCCCGAACCCGGGTTTTTTTGGCCTTTTTTCACTCTTTTCAAAAATAATTTCAAAAAACCCTAAAGTTCTGGAAGGCGGGGCCGTAAATGACCCAGTAGAAGCAATTTCGATGTTTTTGAAATTTTTTTCAAAACAACCCTAAAGTTCTCGAAAAGTTTGACGTAAACGGTATAAGACGCAAAAAAACGGCGCCGAAAGCCGCAGAGTTGCACCGCTTTAACACATCACATTCCGCTCCGTTTCATAGGGGCGCGACAATGACCTGGCAGTGTTTGTAAGACAAACACCTACGGGTCGCGCCTGCCATTTCCCGACGTAAAATACAGCGCCCGACCTATTCCCGATTTTTTTTCGGCGCGTCAGAATGTATCCCACTGGCAATACAACATGTGCCAGATTTCAACGGGTTCAAGGAGATGGAAATGACTGCAAACGACATGATGGCCGAGATTCGCGATGCTAACCTGAGCTATCTGATGTTGGCCCAGCAGATGATCCGTGCGGACAAAGTGACTGCAATCTTCCGTCTGGGCATCGCCGCCGAGATCGCCGACCTGATCGAGGGCATGAGCAACGCCCAGATCCTCAAGCTTGCAGGCGGCAACATGATGCTGGCGCGCTTCCGTTTCGACGACAGCGCCATCCTGTCGATGCTGACCAACTACAACAAGGACAAGGTGCTGGCCCAGTCGCACGCCGCCATCCTGATGGCCGGCCAGCCGGTCGAAGAAATCGTGTAATCGCAGTGCCAGAACAGAACCAAGCCGGGAGCATATAAATGAGCAAGAAAAGCGTCGTCACGGAAGCCCAGGAAATCCAGCTTGCAATCGAATTGATCAAGCTTGGCGCGCGCCTCCAGTTGCTCGAAACCGAAGTGTCGCTGTCGCGCGAACGCCTGCTCAAGCTGTACAAGGAATTGAAGGGCGTATCGCCGCCCAAGGGCATGTTGCCGTTTTCTACGGACTGGTTCCTGACCTGGCAGCCGAACATCCATGCTTCGCTGTTCATTAACATCCATAAATTCCTGCTCGAACATACCGGCGCCACCGGGATCGAAGCGGTGATGAAGGCCTACAAGCTGTATCTCGAACAAATGCCGCCCGAGCCGGGCGAGGAGCCGCTGCTGTCGCTCACGCGCGCCTGGACGCTGGTGCGTTTTTTCCACAGCAATATGCTGACCGTGGCGCCGTGCTGCAAATGCCAGGGCAAGTTCGTGGTCGACGGACTGGACCTGAACCACGCCTATCAATGCGGCCTGTGCCACATGCCTTCGCGCGCCGGCAAGACCCGCAAGTCCAGGGACGCGGCCGCGCTGCTCGCTGCGTGACGCGCGGCGCTGACGAATGCATGCCGAAGGGCAGGGCGTGAGCCTTGCCCTTCGCCGCATCTGGCGTGCGCCCGCAGCGCGGGCGCTGCTGATCCAGGGCGCCGCCTTGCTGCCCACCGTCGCCACGCTCTACCTGCTGGCACGGCTGGGCGTTTCCGTGTCGATGGCCGGCGCCGCCCTGCTCCAGGGCAGCTTCGCCGCCGCCCTGACCTGGTGGCGCCGGCTCGCGCCCTGGTGGCGCGCGATCGGCTTCCTGTTTCCGGTCGCCGTGCCCGGCGCGCTCGCGCTGGACTTGCCGCCGGCATTGTTCCTGGCCGCTTTCGTGCTGCTGGTGGCCTTGTATTGGTCGAGCTTTCGTACCCAGGTCCCTTACTACCCGTCGGGCGCGCGCGTCTGGCGCGAGGTCGAGCGCCTGCTGCCGCAGGGGCGCGCACTGCGCGTGATCGATATCGGCAGCGGCTTGGGCGGCCTGGTCCTGCAGCTGGCGCGGCGCCGCCCCGAGTCGGGCATCGAGGGCATCGAGCTGGCGCCCTTGCCGTGGCTGCTCAGCAGCTTGCGCGCGCGCCTTGCGGGCAGCGGCGCGCGCTTCATGCGCGGGGACTACGAACGGCTCGACTTCGGCGCCTACGACGCCGTGTTTGCCTACCTGTCGCCGGCTGCGATGGACGCGCTGTGGCGCAAGGCCGCCGCCGAGATGCGCCCGGGCAGCATGCTGCTCAGTTATGAATTCCCGGTCGAGGACCACGCGCCCGATCTGGTGGTCGTTCCGCAGGGGCGCGGGCCGGTACTCTATGGTTGGCACTTTTAGCGACACGGGGGTGGTTTTACTTGCCCGGGAGCCATTCTCAGGCTATTGTAGTTCCACTTCTAAATTTACTGGAAAGCGTGTTTTTAAGTTATCTTTCGTCCTTGCTTCCGGCAGGTCGCCTTGTCTTCTTGAAAATCACCATCTTTCCCCGAGCTCTTTCTATATAAGGGAGTGAGCGCATTTGTTAGTCATTATCGGATTTGTTGTCATTTTTGCGGCGGTATTCGGCGGTTTCGCGCTCGCCGGCGGCCATCTTGCCGCCCTGTTCCAGCCGGTCGAGCTGCTGATGATCTTCGGCGCCGGCACAGGCGCTTTCCTGGCTGGCAATAACGGCAAGGCGATCCGGGCCACCGTGAAGTCATTGCCATCCCTGTTCCAGGGTTCGCGCTACACCAGGGAACTCTACCTGGAGTTGATGTCCTTGCTGTTCGACGTGCTCTCGAAGGTGCGCAAGGAAGGCCTGATGTCGATCGAAGGCGACATCGACGCGCCGCAAGAGAGCGCGCTGTTTTCCAAGTACCCCGGCGTGCTGCATAACCATCATGTGATTGAGTTCATGACCGATTATCTGCGCCTCATGGTGTCGGGCAATATGGACGCGTTCCAGATCGAAAACCTGATGGACAACGAGATCGATACCCACCACCACGAGGGTTCGGTGCCGGTGCACTGCCTGGCCAAGCTGGGCGACGCCTTGCCGGCGTTCGGTATCGTGGCCGCCGTGATGGGCGTGGTCCACACCATGGAATCGGTCGGTATCCCGCCGGCCGAACTGGGCATCCTGATCGCCAAGGCGCTGGTCGGCACCTTCCTCGGTATCCTGCTGGCCTATGGCTTCGTCAGTCCGCTCTCGAGCCTGCTCGAGCAAAAGCTGGAAGAGTCGAGCAAGATGTTCCAGTGCGTCAAGGTCACCCTGCTTGCCAGCCTGAACGGCTATGCGCCGGCGCTGGCGGTCGAATTCGGGCGCAAGGTGCTGTACTCGACGGAGCGCCCGACCTTTGCCGAACTGGAAGACCATATCAAGAAATCGAAGGCCAAGTAGAGCTTGATGAGACCCTCTTTCACTATCATCGACATGATGCTGCCGATCCGGAGCCGATATGGCCGATGAGGGCTTGCGGCCGATAATCGTCAAACGCATCAAGAAGAGCGGGGGCGGCCACCACGGCGGCGCCTGGAAGATCGCGTACGCCGACTTCGTGACGGCGATGATGGCCTTCTTCCTGCTCATGTGGCTGCTCGGCTCGACGACCAAGGGCGACCTGGCAGGGATCGCCGAATACTTCAAGACGCCGCTCAAGGTGGCGATGCAGGGCGGTTCGGGAAGCGGCGACAGTTCGTCCGTGCTGCAGGGCGGCGGCACCGACCTGACGCGCCGCAGCGGCCAGGTCAGGAAGGGCGAGACCCCGCTCGAAAGGAAGACCTACGACCTGAAAGCGGCCAAGGTGGCGCTCGAGCAGGAAGAGGGCATGCGCCTCAAGGCGCTCAAGACCCGCATCGAGGCGGTCATCGAAGCGAACCCCCTGCTCAAGAAATACAAGCACCAGCTCTTGCTCGACATTACCAGCGAGGGCCTGCGGATCCAGATCGTGGACGAACAAAACCGTCCGATGTTCGCCTCGGCCAAGGCCGAACTGCAGCCCTATACGCGCGATATCCTGCACGTCATCGGGATCGTGCTCAACGAGGTGCCGAACCGGATCGGCCTGTCGGGCCACACCGATTCGACCCCCTACATGAGCGACGCCGGCTACAGCAACTGGGAACTGTCGGCCGACCGTGCCAACGCCTCGCGCCGCGAACTGGTCATCGGCGGCATGAGCGACGCCAAGATCTTGCGCGTGGTGGGGCTGGCCGCGGCCGCCCACCTGGACCGCCAGGACCCGTTCAACCCGATCAACCGGCGCATCAGCATCATCGTGATGAACAAGAAGACTGAAGAAGCGGTCATGCGCGACAGCGCGCAGCTGGAGGTGCCCGATGCAGCAGCGGCGCCGGTGGCGCCCGCACCGGCCACACCGGCCGCGCCGAAATGAGCGCCGCCGCCTGGAATTTGGAGAATCCCTATGCCTAGAAAAAAAATCTTGGGTTCGCATGTGAAGCGCCTGCTCTCGGGGGTGTCGGACCACGGGAAAAAACACCTGACCGAAGTGGAAACGGACCTGATCCAGACCGAGCTGCTGCTGGAAGAGGCGATCGAGAAGCTCACCAGCAGCTTCATGGCGATCCACAGCGCGGTCGGCGCACGCCAGGAAACGATCGACCTGCTGCTGGCCGGCGGCGCGCCGAGCGCCGAGAACAGCGCCTACCTGGCCGGCATGACGGACGAAATCGGCACCTACGTCAATTCGGCCATCACCAGCCTGCAGTTCCAGGACATGACGAGCCAGCTGATCGACCGCACCTTGAAGCGCGTCACGGGCCTGCGCGAATTCCTCGGCACACTGGGCTCGCACGGGGCCGATATCATGCCCGACAGCGGCAGCGAGGAAATCGTCGACCTGCTCGGGAAAGTGAGCATGGCGCTGGCCATCCAGTCGCTCGAGCTGCGCAGCGTGTTAAGGAAAGCGGTCAATCAGCAGCATATGGAAAGCGGCGATATCGAACTGTTCTGAGGTTCCAGTGCAGGTTTAGAACGACAACATGGGCTGCGTGCCCGGATTTGAAAAAAGCAGGAGTGAAGATGGCTAAAACAATACTCGCGGTCGACGATTCAAGTTCATTGCGCCAGATGGTCGCTTTCAGCCTGAAGGCTGCCGGTTACCTTGTGGTGGAGGCGGTCGACGGGCAGGATGGCCTGGAAAAGGCCAAGCTGCAAACCGTGGACCTGGTGCTGACCGACCAGAACATGCCGCGCATGGACGGCCTTGCGCTGATCAAGCTGCTGCGCGGGCTGCCGGCCTACGAAAAGGTGCCCATCCTGATGCTCACCACCGAATCGTCCGACGAGATGAAGTCGAAGGGGCGCGCCGCCGGCGCCAACGGCTGGCTGGTCAAGCCGTTCGATCCGCAGCGGCTCATCGAAGTCGTCAAGAAGGTCATCGGCTGATGGCTGGGAGCTGCTCGGACATCCGAGGGGAGCATGGGCAATGAAGTATCGCGACATTGACGGAGTCTCATCATGACCATCGATATTAGCCAGTTTTTCCAGGTCTTTTTCGATGAGGCCGAGGAACTGCTGGCTGAAAAAGAGCGGCTGCTGCTGGCCGTCGACATCACTGCACCCGATCCGGAACACCTGAATGCGATTTTCCGGACCGCCCATTCGATCAAGGGCGGCGCCTCGACCTTCGGGCTCAACGACATGAGCGAGGTAACGCACATCCTCGAATCGCTGCTCGACCGCATCCGCAAGGGGGAAATGGCGCTCACTTCGGTGCACGTGGACGCCTTCCTGGCGGCCAAGGACATCCTCAAGATGCAGCTCGACGGACACCGCAACGGCACCCCGGTCGACCAGGATGCGGTGGCCAATGTGCGCATGATGCTGCAGGAATTGATGAGCGACGCGGCGCCGCTGGCGGCCCCGCTTGCGCCGCCCCTGGTCGCGCCTGCGCCCAAGGCGGCCATGCGCGAGGGCGGGCGCGGCTACCGCATCGAACTTCCCCCCATGGCGCAGCGCGACGTCGAGGCGCTCACCGCCGAACTCGGACTGCTCGGCAGCATCGTGCGCGAAGCGCTGGACGGCGAGCGCCATGCGCTCACCCTGGTCACGCACGAAAGCGTGGACGACATCGTGGCGATCTGCTCGTTCGTGCTGGAACCGGGCGACATGAACATCACGGAACAGGCGCTCCCTGGGCAGGAGGCGGCCGAGCGCGCGCGCATCGATCAGGAGCGCGGTTACGGCTTCTTCGAGCCGCTCGAAGCGGAGAAGTCGGACCAGGAGCGCGGCTATGGATTCTTCCAGCCGCTCGAACAGATCCGCGCCAACGCGGCCAGCGTCTCGACCTCGACGGCGAGCGTGAGCGCCAAGGCCGCGCCGGCTCCCGCGCGCCCCGACCCGCTCGAGATCACCGAGACCGGCGACAAGAAGGGCGGCGCGAAGAAGGACGACAAGGGGGCCGCGGCGCCGGGCGCCGAATCGTCTTCGATCCGGGTCTCGATCGAGAAGGTCGACCAGCTCATCAACCTGATCGGCGAGCTGGTGATCACGCAGGCCATGATCGAGCAGCGCAGCGACGTGCTCGACCCGATGCTGCACGAACGATTGCTCGGCAGCGTGAGCCAGCTCACCCGCAACACGCGCGACCTGCAGGAAGCGGTCATGTCGATCCGCATGATGCCGATGGATTTCGTGTTCTCGCGTTTTCCGCGCATGGTGCGCGACCTGGCCGCCAAGCTGGGCAAGAAGGTCGACTTCATCACCAATGGCGCGGCCACCGAACTTGACAAGGGCCTGATCGAGCGCATCGTCGATCCGCTGACCCACCTGGTGCGCAACAGCATCGACCATGGCATCGAAATGCCCGATGCGCGCCTGGCCGCCGGCAAGACCGAGGCAGGGCGATTGTTCCTGTCGGCCGGCCATCAGGGCGGCAATATCGTGATCGAGGTGTCCGACGACGGCGCTGGCCTGAACCGCGAGCGCATCCTGGCCAAGGCCGTCGAGAACGGTCTGGCCGTGTCCGAGGCCATGAGCGACAGCGAGGTCTGGCAGCTCATTTTCGCGCCCGGCTTTTCGACCGCCGAAACCGTCACCGACGTCTCCGGGCGCGGGGTCGGCATGGATGTCGTCAAGCGCAACATCAGCGCCATGGGCGGCAGCGTCGAAATCCGCTCGGCCAAGGGGTTCGGCACCACCATCTCGATTTCGCTGCCGCTGACGCTGGCGATCCTGGACGGCATGTCGATCCGGGTCGGCGAGGAGGTCTATATCCTGCCGCTCGGCTTCGTGGTCGAGTCGCTGCAGCCGGCTCCCGCGGACATCAAGGAAATCAGCGGCAAGGGACGCGTGATCAAGGTGCGCGGCGAATACCTGCCGCTGGTGCCGCTGTACCAGATGTTCGAGATCGTGCCGCGCTTTACCAACCCATCCGAGGGCATTGTCGTCATCCTCGAATCGGAAGGGCGCAAGGCCGGCCTGTTCGTCGACGACCTGGTCGGCCAGCAGCAGGTGGTGGTGAAGAATCTCGAATCGAACTACCGCAAGGTGACCGGCATTTCCGGCGCTACCATCCTGGGCGACGGCGGCGTGGCGCTGATCCTGGACGTATCGGCGCTGATCCGCTCGTCGGGCCAGCTGGCCGGCGACACCATTTTTTCTTGATTTTATCGAAATAATAAACAGGACCCCAACATGTCTATCATCGAACACAGCTCCAGGACAGGCGACGCCGGCGACGGCGCGGGCAGCGAGTTCCTCGCGTTTACGCTCGGCTCCGAAGAATACGGAATCGACATCCTCAAGGTGCAGGAGATCCGCGGCTACGAGGCGGTCACCCGCATCGCCAATGCGCCCGAATTCATCAAGGGCGTGATCAACCTGCGCGGCATCATCATTCCGGTCGTCGACATGCGCATCAAGTTCAATCTGGGCGCCCCTGTGTACGATCAGTTCACCGTGGTCATCATCCTCAACATCGGCGGGCGCATCATGGGGATGGTGGTCGACAGCGTGTCCGACGTGACGACCCTGACCCCGGAACAGGTCAAGCCGGCGCCGGAAATGGGCAGCGCGTTCAACTCCGATTACATGATCGGGCTCGGCACCATCGACGAGCGCATGCTGATCCTGGTCGATATCGACAAACTGATGTCGTCGGCCGAAATGGGCCTGGTCGAGAAGCTCGCCGCGTGACGCGACAGGCACGGCTCGAAGAAGCCGCTGCCACACTAAATTGTATTCCAGGAGACTAAAAACATGACACTGCGCGACCTCAAGATCGGCACCCGGCTGGGAATGGGTTTCGGAAGCATCCTGCTGATCCTCGTGGCAATGGTGGCGCTGGCCAACGTCCTCAATTACAGCAACAAGGCCAGCCTGATGAGCGGGCTCGAACTGTCGAGTGCCAAGAGCCTGCAGGCGGCGACCATGAAAAGCGCGATGCTCGAAACCGGCATTGCGATGCGCAATATCGGATTGCAGACCGACGTCGCCCTGATGCAGAAGGAGGAAGGCAAGGTCAAGGCCCAGCGCAAGCGCTACGACGATGCGCGCGCCAGCTTGCAGGCGGCGGGGCTGGACGATAACGAAAAAAAGGTGCTGGAACAGATCGCGGTGCTCGACAAGGAAGTCGATGCCGCCTTCAAGGAGGCGATGGCGCAGGTGCTTGCATTTAACAGCGAGGGGGCGGCCAAGGTGATCGCCGGCCGCATCGACCCGCTCAACGACCAGGCGCTGGCCGCGCTCAATCGCCTGGTCGACATGCAGCAGGCCGCGGTGCGTGAATTGCTGGGCAGCTCGGTGCAGGGCGACAAGCAGCTGATGACGATCCTGTTCGCGCTCGGCGCGGGCGCGGCCCTGATCGGGGTCGGCGGCGCGCTCCTGATCACGCGTTCCATCACCGAGCCGCTGCAGGGCGCACTCGAGCTGGCCCGCAAGGTGGCGTCGGGCGACCTGGGCACGCAGATCGAGGTGCAAGGCAAGGACCAGGTCAGCGACCTGCTGCAAGCGCTGCGCGACATGAACCATAGCCTTGCCAGCACCGTCGGCGAGGTGCGCTCGGGCACGGACACCATCACGATCGCCTCGCAGGAAATCGCGAGCGGCAACGCGGACCTGTCCTCGCGCACCGAGGCGCAAGCCAGTTCGCTCGAAGAGACGGCCAGCTCGATGGAGGAACTGACCAGCACCGTCAAGCAGAACGCGGACAATGCGCGCCAGGCCAACCAGCTGGCCGTATCTGCATCGTCGGTGGCGGTGCAGGGCGGCTCGGTGGTGGCGCAGGTGGTCGATACCATGGGCTCGATCAAGGATAGCTCGCGCAAGATCGTCGATATTATCGGTGTCATCGACGGCATCGCGTTCCAGACCAACATCCTGGCCCTGAACGCGGCGGTCGAGGCGGCGCGCGCCGGCGAACAGGGACGCGGTTTCGCGGTCGTGGCCGCCGAAGTGCGCAACCTGGCGCAACGTTCGGCCGGCGCGGCCAAGGAAATCAAGTCCCTGATCGGCGACTCGGTCGACAAGGTCGACGCCGGCAGCAAACTGGTCGACGAGGCCGGCCAGACCATGGACCTGATCGTCACCTCGATCAAGCAGGTGGCCGACATCATGGGCGAGATCACGGCCGCCACCCAGGAGCAAAGCAGCGGCATCGAAGAAGTCAACCGCGCCATCACCGAGATGGACGAAATGACGCAGCAGAATGCGGCCTTGGTCGAAGAGGCGGCGGCGGCGGCCCAGAGCATGCAGGAGCAGGCCCAGAAACTGGCGGGCGCGGTCAGCATCTTCAAGCTGGGCGGCGAGCACTGGAAAGCGGCCCCGGCCCCGCTGCGCGCCGCTGCCGCACACCCCGCGCCGGCGCTGGCGCGGGCGCGGCCGGCGCTGGCGGTACGCGCGCCGGCGGCGCCCCCGAAGAAGGTGGCGGCGCCCGTCGGAAACGACGATTGGGAAGAATTTTGAGCCGCACCACCGGCGTAACGGGGTCGACAGTGCGGTTCGCGAATGATTATGAGGGTGAAGCAAAGTGCCGCAAAACAAACATCAATCCGTCAAGGAATTTGACTTCACGAGCAGTGACTTTGAGAGGGTGCGCGCATTAATCTACCAGCGGGCCGGCATTTCGCTGGCCGACAGCAAGCAGGAAATGGTATACAGCCGCCTGGCGCGGCGCCTGCGGGCAACCGGCATCGTGTCGTTTTCGACCTACCTCAACGACCTCGAGGCCGGCCTCCTGGGCGAGGAATGGGAGTCCTTCACCAATGCCCTGACCACCAACCTGACCTCGTTTTTCCGCGAGGCGCATCACTTTCCGCTGCTGGCCGAACACGCCCGCCATGTGCACGAGCATCCGATCACGCTCTGGTGCGCGGCCAGTTCGACCGGCGAGGAGCCGTACTCGATTGCGATGACGCTGTGCGAGGCTTTCGGCAGCTTGAGCCCGCCGGTCCAGATCATCGCCACCGACATCGACACCAACGTGCTGGCCACGGCGGAACGCGGCGTATACCCGATCGAGCGCATCGACAAGATGGCGCCGGAGCGCTCGAAACGCTTTTTCCTGCGCGGCAAGGGCGAGCAGGAGGGGATGGTGCGCGTGCGTTCCGAGCTGCGCAAGCTGGTCACCTTCAGGCAGCTTAACCTGCTGGCCGAGAGCTGGCCGCTGGCCGGCCAGTTCGACGTGATCTTCTGCCGCAACGTGATGATCTATTTCGACAAGGCGACCCAGCGCAAGATCCTGGCGCGCTTCGTGCCCCTGATGAAGCCGGGCGCCTTGCTCTTTGCCGGGCATTCGGAGAACTTCCTGTACGTGTCCGACGCGCTCAAGCTGCGTGGCAAGACGGTGTATGAGCTCGATGAGCGCCGCTCCGGCCCGCGCCTGCCGCATCGCAGCGGGATGTGATCGATGAGCGCACACATCGACGAACATTTCGCCACCAACGTCTACTACGACAGGACGTTCGACTGCGACGCGGCCAAGATCCTGCCGGGCGAGTACTACTACACGCCCAAGGACATGCTGATCGTGACGGTGCTCGGATCGTGCGTGTCGGCCTGCATCCGCGACCGTGTCACGGGGCTGGGCGGGATGAACCACTTCATGCTGCCCGACAGCGGCGAGGCCAGCAGCCCGGTGTCGGCCTCGATGCGCTATGGCACCTACGCGATGGAGGTGCTGATCAACGAGCTGCTCAAGGCCGGCGCGCGGCGCGAGAACCTGGAAGCGAAGGTGTTCGGCGGCGGCGCCGTGCTGCGCGGTTTCAGCGCCATGAACGTGGGCGAACGCAACGCCGAATTCGTGATGAATTACCTGAAGACGGAAAAGATGCGGGTGCTGGCCGAAGACCTGAACGACATCTATCCGCGCAAGGTCTATTTCTTTCCGCGCACCGGCAAGGTGCTCGTCAAGAAGCTGATGCAAACTCATAACGACACGCTGGCCAGGCGCGAGCTCGATTACGCCAAGCGGCTCAAGATCGAGCCGGTGGGCGGCGCGATCGACCTTTTTTAAATTTGAAGGCGGAGCATATGAAGATCAAGGTACTCATCGTGGACGACTCGGCGCTGATCCGCAGCGTCATGAGCGAGATCATCGCGAGCCAACCCGACATGGAAGTGGTCGGGGTCGCGCCCGACCCGCTGGTGGCGCGCGACCTGATCAAGCAGACCAATCCCGACGTGCTCACGCTCGACGTCGAGATGCCCAGGATGGACGGCCTCGATTTCCTCGAAAAGCTGATGCGGCTGCGCCCGATGCCGGTCGTGATGGTGTCGTCGCTGACCGAACGCGGCTCGGAGATCACCATGCGCGCGCTCGAACTCGGTGCGGTCGATTTCGTGACCAAGCCGAAGATCTCGATCCAGAGCGGGATGCGCGAGTACACCGAGCTCATTTCCGACAAGATCCGGGCCGCGGCCAAGGCCCGCATCCGGCCGCGCAGCCTGCCCGGCACCGAGAAGCCGCCCAGCGCGCTGCCTGCGCTGCGCAATCCCCTGACCTCGTCGGAAAAGCTGATCATCATCGGCGCCTCCACCGGCGGCACCGAAGCGATCCGCGAATTCCTGATGCAGATGCCGTCCGACTGTCCCGGCATCCTGATCACCCAGCACATGCCGGAAGGCTTTACCACCTCGTTCGCGCGCCGCCTCGACTCGCTGTGCAAGATCAGGGTGAGCGAAGCGGTCGGCGAGGAGCGCGTGCTGCCGGGCCACGCCTATATCGCGCCCGGACACTCGCACCTGATGCTGGCCCGTTCCGGCGCCAACTACATCACCCGGATCGAACAGAGCGCGCCGGTGAACCGGCACCGCCCCTCGGTCGACGTGCTGTTTCGCTCGGCGGCACAGGCGGCCGGCAAGAACGCGGTCGGCGTGATCCTGACCGGGATGGGCAAGGACGGGGCCGCCGGGATGCTCGAGATGAAAAGCGCCGGCGCCTACAATGTCGCCCAGGACGAAGCCTCGTGCGTGGTATTTGGCATGCCGCGCGAGGCGATCGCGCTCGGCGCGACCCATGAGGTGGGCGCGCTCACCGCGCTGCCCGGCATGGTGCTTGGCTATCTGGCAACGCACGGCGGGCGCGCGTTGCGTGTTTGATCCGTTTTCCCGCCCTTTTGCTGCAAGTTTCATCGCCGCAAAGCAACAAAAATGCTATCCTTCAGTTTGCTGTCGTGCCCGCGCCTACCCATAACCAAAGCAAAAGAATCAACGGAGTAATTCATGGCTGATCCAAAGATGAAATTTTTAGTCGTCGACGATTTTTCGACGATGCGCCGCATCGTGAGAAACCTGTTGAAGGAACTGGGTTATGCCAACGTGGACGAGGCCGAGGACGGCGTGATGGCGCTGGCCAAGCTGCGCAGCGAGAACTTCGACTTCGTGGTCTCGGACTGGAACATGCCGAACATGGACGGCCTGACGATGCTGCAGAACATACGCGCCGACCCGCAGCTGGCCAAGCTGCCGGTGCTCATGGTGACGGCCGAAGCGAAGAAGGAAAACATCATTGCGGCGGCCCAGGCCGGCGCCAACGGCTACGTGGTCAAGCCGTTCACGGCTGCCACGCTGGACGAAAAACTCAACAAGATTTTCGAGAAACTCGAAAAAATCGGGGCCTGAGATGGGCCAGCACAATACCGAAAGCGCGGTTCTGATGGACGGCGTATCGGCGGCGGAGCCAGGTTCCCATGACGAATTCCTGAGCCGCATCGGCCACATGACGCGCGCGCTGCACGAGAGCCTGCGCGGCCTGGGCCTGGACAAACTGATCGAAAAGGCCGCCAGCGACATCCCCGATGCGCGCGACCGGCTCGACTACGTGGCGCGCCTGTCCGAGCAGGCCGCGCAAAAGGTGCTCAACGCAACCGACGCGGCCGGGCCCCTGCAAGAGCGGATCGACGCGGACGCCAGGCAGCTGTCGGCGGCCTGGCAGCAGCTGCTGGACGGCCCCGCCAGCGAAGCGCAGTGGCGCGCGCTGGCCGAACGCACCGTGGCCGGCCTGGAGCGCTCGCGCGGCGCGGCCGCGACCACCAAGGCGCACCTGATGGACATCATGATGGCGCAGGATTTCCAGGACCTGACCGGACAGGTCATCACCAAGGTCACCGGCATCGCCCAGAACCTGGAGCAGCAGCTGGTGCAGATGCTGGTCGACTTCGCGCCCGCCGAAGTCAAGCGCGAGTACGACAACGGCCTGTTGAACGGCCCGCAGATCGACCCGGCCAGCAGCAGCGACGTGGTGTCGAACCAGGGCCAGGTGGACGACCTGCTCGACAGCCTGGGCTTTTAGGCCGACAGTCCCTTAACACGACAGTGCCGCGCGTTTTGCGCCGGACCACCAAGCGATCCACACCATGCATGAAACAAATTTCATCGTCCGCGAGCCGCTGCTCGATCCGAAGCAGCGCGTGATCGGCTATGAGCTGTCGTGGCAGCAGCACGACACCGGGCCGAGCACCGACGCAGCCCTCGAAGCCTTGATCAGCTTCGTGGCCGAGAATGTCAACGACGAAGAGCAGGGATGGTTGCTGCGCGACAAGATCCTGTTCCTCGATGCGGTGCCGCCCATGCTCTCGACCGATGCGCTGCACGCCATGCCGCCCGAGCGCACCGTGCTCACGCTCAAGGCGGCCGACCTGGCCGACCCGGACACGCTGGCGGCGGTGCAGGGCCTGCGCGCAGGCGGGGTCGGCATTTCGGTGCGCGACGGCGACCTGGCCCACCTGGGCAGGAATTTGGGCCTGAGCGCGTCCTACATCGAAGTGCGCTTCTCCGGCGCCGACGTGGCCGCGCAAGCGCGCACCTATGCCGCGGTCAAGCAGTCGAGCGTGCGCATGGTGGGGCGTCCCGTGACGACCTGGGCCGATTTCGACGCCTGCGCCGCGCTCGGCCTGGACGCCTTCGTCGGCAAGCTGCACCTGACGCCGCGTCCCGGCAACGCGGTCAAGGGCATGAATCCGGCCCAGACCATCATCTTGCAGCTCATGCAGATGGTCAACAACAACGAGGACATCCCGAAGATCGAAGGCGTGCTCAAGCGCGACCCGGCGCTCTCCTACAAGCTGCTGCGTTTCATCAATTCGGCCGGATTCGGCGCCGGGCGCGAGATCAACTCGCTGCGCCAGGCCATCACGATGCTCGGCTACGCGCCGCTCTACCGCTGGCTGACGCTGTTGCTGGCGACGGCGAGCACCAGCGGCTATTCGCCGGTGCTGATGGAAACGGCGGTGGTGCGCGGGCGCCTGGCCGAGCTGCTCGGGCACAAGGCGCTAGGGCGCGGCGAAGGCGAGAACCTGTTCGTGTGCGGCATGTTCTCGCTGCTCGACCGGCTGCTCGGGCTGCCGATGAAAGAAGTGCTCGATACGATACAGCTGTCGGACCAGGTGGTCGCCGCGCTGCTCACGCGCGGCGGAATCTACGGTCCCTACCTGGCGCTGGCCGAAGCGTGCGAGCTCAACTCGAACCTGGTGGCCTCGCTGGCCACCTCGCTCGGCATCAGCCCGGGCGAGGTCAACAAGGCGCACCTGTCGGCGCTGGCGTGGGCGCAGAACATCACCACCTGAACGGCGGGCAAGCAAATCGGATTTCCGCTTTCGCGGCAGCCTTCGACGAAGCCGGAAATGCCGTCGTTTCCGCCATTGCCGCGAAGGAGGCTGTCGCGAAAGGGGTGGCAGAGTCTGGTTAGCACTCTTAACCCCGTCGTTCCCGC
>Ga0066461_1000054_pt1 | contig 59311 bp, 47 predicted proteins | sample LakWasMe91_HOW11_2_FD_59572 | JGI IMG/M metagenome (GOLD analysis project Ga0066461, IMG submission 59572) | Freshwater sediment methanotrophic microbial communities from Lake Washington under simulated oxygen tension - Sediment Metagenome 91_HOW11 | ecosystem: Environmental > Aquatic >...
CGACGGAGGTAGTAGCGGGAACGACGGAGGTAGTAGCGGGAACGACGGAGGTAGCAGCGGAAACGACGAGGTGTTGGTAGAGCATTGACGGGAATTCATGCAGGGCATGAATTCCCTCCTTCAATTACTGGAATGCCTGGATGCCCGTTTGCGCGCGGCCGAGGATCAGCGCGTGGATATCGTGCGTGCCTTCGTAGGTGTTGACCACTTCCAGGTTCACCATGTGACGGATCACGCCGAATTCATCCGAAATGCCATTGCCGCCCAGCATGTCGCGCGCCATGCGCGCCACGTCCAGCGACTTGCCGCAGGAGTTGCGCTTCATCATGGAGGTGATTTCTACCGCCGCGGTGCCTTCGTCCTTCATGCGGCCCAGTCGCAGGCATCCTTGCAGCGCCATCGTGATTTCGGTTTGCATGTCGGCCAGCTTCTTCTGGATCAGCTGGTTGGCCGCCAGTGGCTTGCCGAACTGCTTGCGGTCCAGCACGTACTGGCGCGCGATGTGCCAGCAGTCTTCCGCCGCGCCGAGCGCTCCCCAGGCAATGCCGTAACGGGCCGAATTGAGGCAGGTGAACGGACCCTTCAGGCCGCGCACATCGGGGAAGGCGTTCTCTTCCGGACAGAACACTTCATCCATCACGATTTCGCCGGTGATCGATGCGCGCAGGCCGAACTTGCCGTGAATTGCCGGCGCCGACAGCCCTTTCATGCCCTTGTCCAGGATGAAGCCGCGGATCTCGCCGGCGTCGTCCTTGGCCCAGACCACGAACACGTCGGCGATCGGGGAGTTGGAAATCCACATCTTGCTACCGGAGATGCTATAGCCGCCTGGAACTTTCTTGGCGCGGGTAATCATCGAGCCGGGATCGGAGCCGTAGTTCGGCTCGGTCAGGCCGAAGCAGCCGATCAGTTCGCCAGTGACGAGCTTGGGCAGGTATTTTTCCTTTTGCGCTTCGGTGCCGAACTCATAGATCGGCACCATCACCAGCGACGATTGCACGCTCATCATCGAGCGGTAGCCGGAGTCGACGCGCTCGACTTCGCGCGCGATCAGGCCGTAGCAGACATAGTTCAGGCCCGGCCCGCCGTACTGCTCGGGAATGGTTGGCCCGAGCAGGCCGAGTTCACCCATCTCGCGAAAGATCGCGGGATCGGTTTTTTCGTTGCGGAACGCTTCGAGTACGCGCGGCTGCAGCTTGTCCTGGCAATACGCCTGGGCGGCATCGCGCACCATGCGTTCGTCGTCGGTCAGCTGGTCCGACAGCAACAAAGGGTCGTTCCAGCTGAAAGGGGTTTTGGTGTGAGGTGCGTTCATGTGTGTTTCCAAGAGTGATTAACGTATGGTCAGCCCGCCGTCGACGCCGAGTATTTGCCCGGTGACGTAGCTGGCCCAGTCGGAGGCGAGAAATACGAACGCCGGCGCGACTTCATCTGGTTCCGCCCAGCGTCCGAGCGGTATGCGTGAAATGTAGTTGTCCTTGAAGCGGTCGTCGGTGCGGATCACTTCGGTCATCGGCGTGGCCGCGCCCGGGGCGATGGCGTTGCAGGTGATGTTGTGCTTGCCCAGTTCCTTGGCCGCCGACTTGGTCATGCCGGCGATGGCGGCCTTGGCCGCGCTGTAGTTGATCTGCCCGATGGTGCCGAGCAGGCCTGCGGTCGAGGTGACATTGATGATGCGCCCGTACTGGCGCTCGATCATGCCGTTCACCACCGCTTGCAGGCAGTGGAAGCTGCCGTTCATGTGTACGTTGAGCACCGACTGCCATTGTTCTTCGCTCATCTTGTGCAGCATGGCCGGGCGCGTGATGCCGGCGTTGTTGACCAGGATGTCGATGCGGCCAAAGCGCTCGCTTACCTGTGCGGCCATCTCGTTTACCTGGGCGCGCTCGGCCACGTTGCAGGCAAAGCCTTGCGCGTTGCCGCCCGCCGCGCGGATGGCGGCGGCCGTGGTTTCGGCGGCGTCGATGTTCATGTCGATCACGGCGACCTGCGCGCCGTGCTGCGCATACGCGGCAGCAACGGAAGCGCCGATGCCTTGGCCGGCGCCGGTGACGATAGCGACTTTATCCTTTAGCAGCATGATTCTCTTTCGGTCAGTTCTTGCGGGAAAAGCGCCGGGTGCAGGTGGCGTCGCCGGCCGGCAGGGCCGCCTCGGTGACCACGCGCACGTTCGGCGAAATGGTTTGTATGGTGGTCTGGAACCAGCGGTCGCAGCCGGCTTGGCACTGGTTGGCCGCCCCCGTGTCGCGGAAGGAATCCATCCACGGGCAGGCGGTATGCACCAGCACGCTGGTATCGCCCTCGATGGCCATGTGCGCGCTTTCGCCCATCACGTGGCTGGCGCGCATCATCGTGAAGGCAAGCTGTTCAAGGTCTTCCGGCTTGCCGCCACGCTCCAGGTACATCGTGCCGGTGCCCGCGCCGACCAGATCCCAGAAGCGCATCATCAGGTCGTTGGCATCCTTCGTGCCGAGCTTGTCCTCGGCGGCGCGTCGCCAGCTGTGAAAGAAGTCATGGTTGATGCGAATCATGGATTCCCAGTCGCGCTCCTTGCGCGCAAGCTGCTTTTCCAGGACCGTGAGTGTGCGGGTTTCGGCGTTCATGGGACAACTCCTTCGTGATGGCTGTCGGTCGGCTGTTGCTGCGTTGTCGGTTCCTGCAGGCGCTCCAGGATTTCGCGCTCCAGGCAGGTGAGTTGCTCTTCAAGCTGTGCAACGATCTGCGCTTCGATGCTCACTTCCTCGGTCTTCATCGCGCATCTCCTGCCTTGGCCTGCCGCAGCTCTTCAAACTGTTCCAGCGCCTGCCTGATGTCGGCCAGGTTTTCGGCACTGACCGCGGCGCCGCACTGGTAGCAGGTATCGCTCATGCGGTCGAACCAGCGGCAGCCGCATTCGTCGCAGGCCAGTTCCGGTGCACCGGCGGGATTTTGGAAAATCATCGGCATGCTCCAAGAAAGGCCAGACCCAGGGAATCGAGGAAATCCTCGTAGCCGGCGTCTTGCAACTGGTATTTGGTCCTCATCACGTAGAACATGATGTTGCCCTTGCGGATCAGGCGCTTCATGATCGACAGGGTTTCTCCCTGCAACGCATCCTGTATGTCATCCAACGCGCTGTCATCAGCGGCGAACAGAAGGTCCACGTTCGCTTCCTGGAAGCCGCTGTAGCTGCGCCGGATCGCCAGCATGCCGCCCTCATGCCCGTCGCGGACCTGCCAGACCAGCATCTCGGCCCCGCCGCCTGCGTTGTTAAGGGCTGCCACACGTTTGCCCGGCTGGATGCCCGCACTGCTGCGCGACACGATGCCGATTGACGAACCGGGCGTCATTTCCGTGAACAGCTCGGCATGGCGGTTCAGCATGGCCTGCCAGTTGTCGAGATCGCCGAATTTCGATTCCACCATTGCGGATCCGTTAGTGTTTAGGGAATGTCAGTCCCATGTCTTCGACAAAATCGGCCAGCCCCGCCGACTCCAGTTCATCCATCGTTTTCAGCATGTACGGGTGCAGCCGGCCCGTGCGCACCATGGATCTGAGCGCGGCCAAACCCTGTGTCCGCAGCGCCTGCAGCGCATCGTCGTCGGCCACCAGCAGCAGGTCCACATCGCTGCCGGCGCTGCCGCCGTAAGCGCGGAAATCGGCCTCCATGCCACCTGCCTTGCCGCACCAGACCAGCAACGTTCCCTGGCGCGACGTGAAGTCGCTCCTGCGCAGCAGGCCGACGCAGCCGGACGTGTCAGGCGTCTGCTCCCGGTCCAGCATGTCTTGCCATGCCGCGCGATCAAGGAAGTTGTTTTTCATCAGGCCATGTGCAAAAAAATGCATAATGTCATGTCAAGTCAAACCGATTATAAAGCATTGTACGTCCGAAATGTGCAGAATAATGCATGTGAAGATCAAGCAACATGCAGTTTAAAGCACAAACGTTACAACTGTCTCATGCAGTGCTCCACCCAGAGGAATCTTGTCAATATGTCCATGCATCCAGAAATCGACGTGGCGGCGCTGCTGGGCGGTTCCCGTCCGGTATTGGCGCGCACCATCAGCTTGATCGAAAACGACGGGCCCGGCGCGGCCGAATTGTCGGCGTGCCTGCAGGCGCATTGCGGACGGGCGCATGTGGTCGGGATCACCGGCGTGCCTGGTGCCGGCAAGTCGACCCTGATTAATACCCTGCTCGGGGAACTGGTCGGCCGCGGCAAGCGGGTTGCCGTGCTCGCGGTCGATCCGTCCAGCCCTGTCAGCGGCGGCGCCGTGCTGGGCGACCGGGTCCGGATGGACCAGCATGGCGCGCACGACAAGGTGTTCATCCGTTCGGTGTCGGCGCGCGGACATCTGGGCGGATTGTCGCGTAGCGCCGGCAAGATCATCGATGCGTTCGACGCCTCCGGCTTCGACGTCGTCATCGTCGAGACAGTCGGCACCGGCCAGTCCGAGGTGGAAATCACGCATCTGGCCGATACCAGGATCGTGCTCTGCCCTCCCGGGCTGGGCGATGAGGTGCAGGCGAGCAAGGCCGGCATTCTTGAAATCGCCGATATCCTGGTGGTCAGCAAGGCCGGCCAGCCGCTCGCGGCGCGCACCGTGCGTGACCTGCAGGCGATGCTGCATATGCGCCAGCGCGGCGGCTGGCAGGTCGAGGTCATGCAGACGGAAGCCGACAGCGGCGCCGGCATTGCCGCGTTGGCCGACAAGATCGGACAGCATGCCGCGCAGGCCGGTGTCGGGCAGCGCCTCAAGGCGGCGCAGCCAGCTGTCGCCGCGGCGAGCGCCCTGCCGCGCCTCTTGCTGGTCGGCGCGGTGCCGGTCGCCAAGGCACTGGCGCCGATGGCCGTCATCGCGGGATTCGACGTGACCGTGATCGAGCCGCGCCCCGCGTTCGCGCACCCCGAGGGGCTGCATGGTATCGCGCTCAGCACGGCATGGCCAGACCAGGCCGGGGCCGATGCACGCAGCGCGGTGGTGGCGCTCTCGCACGACGCGGCGCTGGATGATGCGGCGCTGGCGGCAGCGCTGCGCGCCAATGCCTTTTATATAGGTGCACTGGGAAGCACGCGTACCCATGCCGCCCGTACCGCGCGCCTCACGGCATCGGGTCTGGGCGAATCGGTCGGCCGCATCCGCGCTCCGGTCGGCCTCGATCTGGGAGGGCGCGCTCCGGGCGAAATCGCAGTGTCCATCCTGGCCGAGATCATCCAGGTGCGCTACCGCGATCATGGTCAGCAATGACGCATGATCGGCATGCTCGGACGCCACAGCATGGACCCGAACAGGACAAGATAGGCAAGGAACGGCACCATCCATAGCATCGCCGACAGCGCCACAAAGATAGCGTCGAGATGGAACAGGGTGGTCGCGACGCGCAGCACGGCGGCGCCGAACATCAGCGTGAAGGCGCTCGTCGTCCCGGCCGGCGGGGTCAGCTCACGGCCGGTATGGCGCAGCACCACGCGCGCCATCAGGCCCATCATCATCATGCCGAGCGCGCCGACGGTGAAGGCGTGCAGCCAGGCCGCTTGCGGCACCGCGTCGGTAAATTGGGCCGCGGCCTTCAGGCCGAGCGCGACGACCAGCCAGGCGTAACCCAGGTGCATCGTGAATACGAGCGCGGTATCCATCACCAGCCAGCCGCGCCAGCGTGCCAGCCTGAGTGCATGCACGATGCAGGCGCCCGTGGCCGCAAGGCCGGTGGCAAGCGCCGGCAGGCCGGCCAGGTCGGCCGCACCCAGCAGCAGCACCGAAACGGCGGCGAGCACGTCGAGCGTGCGGCACGGCGCAATGGCGCCGCCGCGTTTTTTTTCACGCAATGTATTGCCGGTAAAGAGGGGCGTCAGCAAGCACGCTTGCGAATAAAGCAGCATGATGCCGTACAGCGCGAGGCGCAGCCCGAATCCGTGGTGTCCCAGGTGGAAAGCGAGGTTTGCCGCGCACAGGCCAGCGAGCACCGGCAGCAGGAGCAGGTAGCGCTTGTTCTTTGCGCGCAGCAGTTGCGGCGTGAGCATCGCCCCCACCGTCACGAAGAGCGCGCAGTCGAGCGCTGCAACCAGCAGCATCGGCAGCATTGGCGCAAGCCACACCGCAACGCGGCCGGCCAGCCAGAGCGCGACCAGCAAGGCCAGCCGGCGCCCTTTTATTTCCTCGGTGCCGGCCCAACTGGGCAGTGCGCTCAGCATGATGCCGGTGATGACCGCGCCGGCGAAGCCGAACACGATTTCGTGGCCGTGCCAGAACTTGAGTGGCATGCCCGAAGCCAGCGGTGGGCGCACATCGATGTAGGCGCCAAGCCAGGTCAGCATGAGCAGCGCGCCAAAGGCGGCGCCGAGCAGGAAGAACGGGCGGAAGGCACTGCGCCAGAGTGGCGCGGCGAACAGGCCGGATGCGGGGTGGACGGATAAGGCAGCCATTGTGATTTTTCCTTGTCAAGAATTCAGCTTGCCTGCCATGAAGCCAGCAATTGCGTCTCGCGCTGGTGCGCCGCAGCCATGCTGCGCAGCTTGATGGGACCATAACCGCGGATCGCTTCCGGCACCCGCGCAATCTCGCTGGCGCGTTCGAGCCTGTCGGCCGTCAGCGTCGCAAGCATGGTCTCGATGGAAGCTTCATAGCGGGCGGGCAGGGCACGTTCCATGCGCCGCTCCTCGCTGTAGCCGAACAGGTCGAGCGGCGTGCCGCGCAACACCTTGAGCGGCGCCAGCAAGCGCAGCGCGTGCATCATCCACGCGCCGTAGCGCCGTTTCACGGGTTCGCCGGTAACCGGGTCCGGCCGCGACAGGAACGGCAGGGCCAGGTGAAAGCGCAAGCGGAACCGGCCTTCGAATGCGGCATGCAGCGCGTCGCTGAACTGCGCGCTGGTATAAAGGCGCGCCACTTCGTACTCGTCCTTGCAGGCGAGCAGCGTGAAATAATTGCGCGCCACCGCATCGGACAAGGCGGTGCTGTCCGGCGCAAGCGCGCTTTCGGCCCGGCGCACGCGTCCGACAAGATCCGTGTAACGGCGTGCGTAAGCCGGATTCTGATAGCTGCTCAAATAGTCACGGCGGCGCACGATGGTTTCGTCGAGACCGTGCGACAGCAGGTGCGAAGCTGGAACCGGTTCGGCGGCGCGCGCGATGCGCTCGACGCCTTCCGGATCGAAGGCGGCGCGCCGGCCCCACAGCAATGCCTTGCGGTTTTCTTCGATTGCGACGCCGTTCAACTCGATCGCCTGTATCAGCGCGCCCGACGATACCGGCACCATCCCCTTCTGGAATGCGTAGCCGAGCATGAACATGTTAGCCATGATGGAATGCCCGGTCAGCAAGGTGGCCAGGCGCGAAATGTCCACGAAATCGGCTGCGCCGGTCCCGACCGCGGCGCGTACCTGGTCCTGCATGGCGGCAAACGGGAAGGCGTAGTCGGGATCGCGCACGAATTCGCCGGTGATAGCGCGCCCGGTGTTGACGATGGCGCGCGTGAGGCCGGCCCGCATCTTGTCGAGCGCATCGTCGCCGACGGCCACCACGATGTCGCACCCAAGCACGCTGTTGGCGTCGCCGGTTGCTATGCGCGCCGCGTGCAGCTGGTGCTGGTGGGCGGCAATGCGCACATGCGAGAGCACCGCGCCGCCTTTTTGCGCCAGGCCCGTCATGTCGAGCACCGACGCGCCGCGCCCTTCGATATGGGCCGCCATGCCGATCAGCGCACCAATGGTGACGACGCCGCTGCCGCCGATACCGGCGATCAGGATGCTGTAAGGCGCGGCCAGCTCCGGCAGCACCGGCTCGGGGATGGCTGCGAAGTCGATGTTGCCGGTCGCCGCGGCCTGGCCCTTGCGCGGCGCGCCGCCTTCCACGCTGACGATCGCGGGACACAGGCCCGCAACGCAGGTGTAATCCTTGTTGCAGCTCGACTGGTCGATCATGCGCTTGCGGCCGTACTCGGTTTCCACCGGCGTGATCGACAGGCAGTTCGATTTCGCGCCGCAATCGCCGCAGCCTTCGCAAACCGCTTCGTTGATGAAGATGCGCAGGGCAGGGTCCGGACAGGTGCCGCGCTTCCTGCGGCGGCGTTTTTCGGCCGCGCAGGTCTGGTCGTAAATCAGTACGCTCACCCCGGGCGTCTCGCGCAAGGCGCGCTGCACCGCTTCCAGGTCTTCGCGCGGGCCGATCTTCACCCCGGGCGCAAAGCGCTCGCCAGTCCCGTATTTTTTCGGATCGTCGGCCAGCACGGTGATGCTGCGCACGCCTTCAGCGTCGAGCTGGCGCGTGATCTGCGCGACATTGAGCGGGCCGTCCACCGGCTGGCCGCCGGTCATCGCCACGGCGTCGTTGTACAGGATCTTGTAGGTGATGTTGACATCGGCGGCGAGCGCGGCGCGAATCGCCAGCAGGCCGGAATGGTGATAGGTGCCGTCGCCCATGTTGGCGAACACATGGCGCGTGCCGGTGTGGCGGGCGACGCCAAGCCAGCTTGCGCCTTCGCCGCCCATATGGCTGATGGTGACCGTGCTGCGCCCCATCCACACCGCCATCAGGTGACAGCCCACGCCGCCCAGTGCGCACGAACCGGCCGGCACCCGGGTCGACTGGTTGTGCGGACAGCCGGAGCAAAAATACGGTGTGCGCTGGCTGCTTGTGCGCGGCCTGGCGAGCGCAGCTTCCCGGGCGTCCAGCATGGCCAGGCGTGCGCGGATCCGCTCCGAGCCGTGAAAGCGCGCGATGCGCGCCGCAATCACGCGCGCCACCATGGCTGGCGTCAGCTCGCCGGTGGGCGGCAGCAGCCAGCGGTTCGGCGGCGCCGGCCATTCGCCGGTCTCGTCGAACTTGCCGACCACGCGCGGGCGCACATCCTCGCGCCAGTTATACAACTGCTCCTTGAGCTGGTATTCGATGATCTGGCGTTTTTCCTCCACCACCAGGATTTCTTCCAGCCCTTCGGCAAAATGGCGCACGCCCTGCGCTTCCAGCGGCCATGGCATGCCTACCTTGTACAGGCGCAGGCCGATCTCGCCGGCCACCCGTTCGTCGATCCCGAGGTCATCGAGGGCCTGGCGCACATCGAGGTAGGCCTTGCCGCAGGCGATGATGCCGAAGCGCGGGCGCGGCGCATCGAACACGAGGTAATTGAGCCGGTTGGCGCGCACATACGCGAGCGCCGCATAGATCTTGAATTCCTGCATGCGCCTTTCCTGCGCCAATTGCGGGTCGGGCCAGCGCAGGTGCATGCCGTCGCCGGGCAGCGCAAAGTCGCCGGGCAGCTTGACCTGCACGCGCTGCGGATCAAGTTCCACCGTGCCGGAACTCTCGATCGAATCGGAGGTGGTCTTGAGCGCCACCCACAAGCCGCAATAGCGCGACATGGCCCAGCCGTGCAGGCCGAGGTCGAGGTATTCCTGCAGTCCGGCCGGCGCCAGCACCGGCATCGCGCAGGCGGAGAACACATGCTCGCTCTGGTGCGCAACGGCGGACGAACGCGCGCTATGGTCGTCGCCGGCAATCGCCAGCACGCCGCCGAAGCGCGAGGTGCCGGCGTAATTGGCGTGTTTGAAGACATCGCCGCAGCGGTCCACGCCCGGGCCTTTGCCGTACCACATCGAGAAAATGCCATCGACCTTCGGTTGCGGAAACAGGTGCAGCTGCTGCGTGCCCCAGATCGCGGTGGCGGCCAGGTCCTCGTTGATCCCGGGATGGAACTCGATATTGTGCTTGTCGAGGTAGGGTTTGGCGTCGTGCAGGGCCGAATCGAGGCCGGCCAGCGGCGAGCCGCGATAGCCGGAGATGTAACCGGCGGTATCGAGGCCGTCGGCCAAATCGCGCTGGCGCTGCAGCATCGGAAGGCGCGCCAGCGCCTGCACCCCGCTCAGGTACACGCGGCCATGCGTGCAGTCGTATTTGTCGGCCAGGGAAACGCTTGTACCCACCATTACATTGCTCCGCTTGAGTCGAGGTCGCACAATAGCTGTCCGGGCGCATCGGTAAATTCCCTGCTGGCTCCGACCATCCTGAGCGCGCGCTCCTGTACGCCCGGCTGGAACACATAGCATGCCCCCGTGACGTGCCCGGTGTCGGCGGCGGTGGCAAACCGGTCCCAGTGCTGCAGTCGGGCTTTCGAAATCAGGACCGCACGGCGCAACAGGACGACCGCCTCAACATCGTCGGGGTCGGGAAACGCGTCTTGCGCCCACAGCGACAGGCTTCGGATGTCGCGCCCGGCAAGGGCCGGGGGGGCGAGCAGCGTGGTGTCGTCGATGGTCCAGTGCAGGATGTCGTGGCCGTCGCGCCGCAGCGAGAGCGTGCGAACGCCTTCCTCTTGAAAGTAAGGCGCCGCGATATCGTAGCGGCGCACAGGCGTGCCGCGCGCGGCATGCGCAATCGCCAGGCCGGCAAGGTCGAACATGTGGGTGCACTGTTCGGAGCCGTCCGAATGGCGAGATACCGCCAGCGGATCGGGCGAGAGCGGCATGCCGACCAGCCGCTCGAGCAGCGTGGCCGCCTGCCCGCACAGCGACCATGGATAGCGAACCGGCGCCGCCTCAATGGCGCTCACGCGTTCTCCGTTATGCCTGAGCATGACGGAGAATCGATGCAGGTCGTCCTCCAGCTCGGCGCACGCGCCGTTGCCGGAGGTGGTGATGCGGATACTGCGCCGATAAATCCCTGGATTCATTTCACGAACTGGGTGAGGTACAGCGAAATCACCGGGAACGCGACCAGGATCCCGAGCCTTACCACATCGACCGCGAAGAACGGCATCACGCCCATGAAGATGGTGCGGGTGGGGATGTCGGTCAGCACGCTGCGCAGCACGAACACATTCAGGCCGACCGGCGGCGAGATCAGGCTGATCTCGATCGCCACCACGACGATGATGCCGAACCACACCAGGTCGAAGCCGAGGTGCGCGACCACGGGGTAGAACAGCGGCACCGTGAGCAGCATCATGGACATGCTCTCGAGTACGCAGCCAAGCAGTACGTAAATGAGGCAGATGGCGGCGATCACCAGCAGCGGATAGGCCGAAAAGCGGTCCGTAAATGCCACCAGTTCGGCCGGCATGGCGGTCATGTTGACGAAGTTCGCAAACAGCAGGGCGCCGATCAGGATGCTGAAGATCATCGCGGTGGTGGCTGCGCTCTCGACCAGGATTTCGCGGTACAGGCGCCACGACCAGCCCTTGCGCACCAGCGCGAAGATGAAGGCGCCGCCCGCGCCGATGCCGGCCGCTTCAGTCGGAGTGAACACGCCGCCGTAGATGCCGCCCAGGACCAGCGCGAACAAGGCCAGCACGCCCCATACCTCCTTCAGGGCGATCATGCGCTCGGGCCACGGCATGCGCGGCCCGCGCGGGCCGGATTTCGGATCGAAGTGCACTGTCGCCGATACCGCCACCAGGTAGCACAGGATGGCGAGCACGCCTGGCAGCAGCCCGGCGATAAACAGCTTGCCGATGTTCTGGCCGGTGAGAATACCGTAGATCACCATGATGATCGAGGGTGGAATCAGGATCCCGAGCGTGCCGCCGGCGGCTACCGAACCGGAGGCCAGCGCGTCAGAATAGCCGAAGCGGCGCATTGATGGAATCGCCACCTTGGCCATGGTGGCCGCGGTGGCGATGCTCGATCCGCAAATTGCCGAGAAACCGCCGCAGGCGACAATGGTGGACATCGCCATGCCGCCCTTGCGGTGGCCGAGGAAGGCGTAGGAAGCGGTGTAGAGCTGCTCCGACAGCCCGGCCCGGGTCACCAGGTTGCCCATCAAAATGAACAACGGAATGATGGAGAAACCGTAGGCCAGCCCGGTTTCATAGGTGACCGAACCGGTCATGGCGAAGGCTGCCGCCCAGCTTACCTTGAAGGCGAAGCCTGCGACCCCGACCAGGCCCATGGCGAACGCGATGGGCAGGCGCGCAAACCCCAGCGCGAGCATCACGGCAAAGCCGATTAACGCTTCGTTCATGAAAACACCTCCGCTTCGGCCGGTGCGGCGGCCTTGCCGCGTACATCTTCCCAGGCGAACAGGATCATCAGCGCGGTGGCGGCAAAGGTCATCACGGCCATGTAATACACCAGGGGGTAGACCGGGAGATGGAGCGTTCCGGTGGTTTCACCGGCTTGCGCCATGTCGATGGCCTTGAGCCAAAGGCGCCATCCGATGACGGCCATGCACAGCGCCGCGAGCGCATCGAGAACAAGATGCTGGCCGGCGCGCCAGCCTGCAGGCACCACCTCGAACAGGTCGATCCGTACGTGCTGGCGGCGCAGGGTGACCAGCGGCAGGCTGGTGAAAATGAGCGCGCCCATTCCCAGTTCGGTCAGTTCGACGCCGCCCGGAAGAGGGTGGTTGAAAAGATAGCGCCCAAGCACGTCGACGCAGGTCAGCAGCATGAGTGCGGCCAGCACCAGCGCCGCAATCACGCCGAGCAAGCCGCCGACGTGCCGTATCAGGGCGGCCAGCGTCGGGTCGTCGGAGTAAACCGAAGGGAAGGTGTCCATGGTTTATTTGCCCGCGGCGACGTTCTTGATCTCGGCACGAAATTCCTTCATCAGCGCCGCACCGTCGAGCCCCTTGCCCTTGATTTCCGCGTACCAGGCGTGTTCGATCGGGTCGACCTTCGACTTGATGTCGGCCACGAAGCTGGCGCTTGCATGCTGCATCTTCACCCCGGCCTTGTTGATCGCGTCATTACCCGCGGCGTCGGCGACATCCCAGGCTTTGCCGACCATGCGCGCAAAGTGTTCGCCCGAGAGCTTGTCGATCGCCGCCTGGTCGGCCGCCGACAGCGACTTGAACTTCGCCTCGTTCATCATCATCACGAAGCTGGTGTTGTACAGCCCACCCGGAATCTCGGTGCCATGCCGCAGCAAACCGGTCAGCTTGAAGGCCTCGATCGACTCGCTCGGGAAGAAGATTCCATCGGCCACGCCGCTTTGCAGCATCTGGAACGATTCGCTGGATGGCTTGAGCAGCGGGTTCGCGCCGAGCGCCTTGGTGTAGTCGTTCACGACGCCGCCACCGACCCGCACCTTCATCTGGTTCAGGTCCGCCAGCTTGACGACCGGTCCCTTGGCCGAATAGATCTGGCCTGGCCCATGCGAGAACACGCCGATGACTTTTACGCCCTTGTGTTCGTTCAGTTTGGCGAGGTGCCGTTCGAACATGCGCTGATAGGCGACCGAGATCGTTGCGGCCGAATCGCCGAGGAAGCCGAATTCGGTCATCTTGGTCAGCGTGAAGCGGCCCGGCGTGTAGCCGTGAACCGTGAAGGACAGGTCCACGATGCCGTCCTTGACCGCATCGAAGGTCTGCGGAGGGCCGACCGGCGCCTTTGGCAGCATGTTGAACTTGACGCGCCCTTCGGTCGCCTTTTCAACGTCGTGCATCCACGGCACCATCACGTTGGCGCTCAGAAGGTGCCCGGGCGGCACCCATGACGAGGCATTGAACGTGGTCTGGGCTTGCACCGGTGCGCTCAATAGCATGCCGGCGAACAGGCTTGCCGTGGCAATATGGATCAGTTTCATTGGTGTCTCCTCCTCAGGTTATACGGCTCGAAACGACGCGAAATAACTCGGTGTTGGCGCTGGCCGGAACCGGCGCCGGCGATCTCCTGGTGTGTCGCCTTATTACTGCTGTTCGAACATCCCTTGTTTTACAAACTTGTACTGAAATCGGGTTTGCGGCCTTCGAGGAAAGCGCCGATACCTTCGCGCGCCGCCGCAGTGCAGGCGCTGGCGCCAAAGGCGCGGTAGCCGATTTCCAGCGCTTCGTCCATGGACGGTGCGCCGGCCGCGGCGACGATGGTCTTTTCCAGGATGTCCATGATTTCGCGCGAGAGCGGCTGGCCGCTGGCGGCGTTCGCTTGCACCGGAGGCAGCGGCGCCAGCGCGACCTTGCCGGGTGCGCCGGCAGGCGCTCTCTGGCCGAGCGTCCTGACCCGTGCCACCGCCTTCGAAATCAGGTCGCTGACGTCGTTTGCGAGCGCATCGACCACGCCCAGCTCGTGCGCCTGGCGCGCGCCCAGCCGTTCGGCCTGGCGCAGCATGCCGTGGAAGGCCGCGCCTGCCTGCGGCCAGCGCCGATACGGCACCACCATCGCACCGATGCCCGGCACGATGCCGAGGGTGATCTCCGGCAGCTGCATCCAGGCGCCTTCCAGCGCGACCACGCCGTGGCAGCGCATGACCAGTTCCAGCCCGCCACCGAGCGCCATGCCGTTCAGCGCGGCCACCACCGGTTTTTTCATGGCGTCCAGGTGCACCAGCAGGCGCGAACAGTCGCGCGCATATTGGGTGGCCGCGTCAGCGTCGCCCAGCATGGAAGGGAAGCGGCCGATGTCGGCGCCGGCGCAGAAGGCGCGCGCGCCGTAGCCGGTGATGACGAAGCCCGATACCGCAGGATCGCTCTCGAAGCGGCGGATCACCGCCAGCACCTCGTCGGTCAGTCCGTCGTGCAGCGCGTTCATCGCGTCCGGGCGGCGCAGGGTGATGATCTTGACGCCATCGACCTCGTCGACCAGCACGTGGCGCCAGAAATCGAGGTAGGCCGCGAACGCTCGTCCGGGCACCGGCATCCCGGGACGGTCAAGCGCGAAGCGCGACAGTATGCGGCCGGTTTCGGCCTCGCCCAGCTCGCGCATCAGTTCCAGCGGGCCTTTCCTGAAGCCGAGCGCGCTCACGCAGCCGAGCTCGAGGTCGGCCGCCTCGCCGATGTGGCGGTCGAGGATGTCCACCGTTTGCGAAAAGAGGACGCCGAGCAGGCGGTCGCGCACGGTCGCGGCGATGTCTGGCGCGACCTGCACGCGCTTGCCGGGGGCGACCGTAAGCCAGCTGTCGACCGAGCGGAATACCGGCGCCGGCCGATAGTGCGCGCCTTCCTCCTGCGCCTGCAGGGTATTGGTCTCGGTGATGATGGGATTGCCGCGCGCCAGGTTAAGGACGAAGAAGGGACCGGCATGGACGAATTCTGCGGCGACGCTGTCGACTTCGGCCGCGCTCGCATGTTCGAGCAGCAGGGCCGACTCGTTGCACCAGTTGTCGAAGATCCGGTCGAGCATGAAGCAAACCGCGTCCGAGGTCAGCAGCGGCACCTTGCCGGTCACGCAGAACAGCCAGCGCAGGTAGTCGATGACGGCCGGATCGGCCTCGCTCCAGTCGATCACCTCGACCGCCGGGTTGCGCCAGGCCGGCGCGAAGAAATGGGTGACGGTGGCGCGCGCCTTGTTCTTGAGTTCCGAGAAAATGCGTTCCGCCGGCAGCGAACTGGTGTTGGAGGTGATGAGCGTTCCGCGCCCCACCACCGCCTCGACCTGCGCAAAGATGCGCCGCTTGAGCGCGAGGTTTTCGGTTGCCGCCTCGATCACCCAGTCGCAGTCGGCCAGCATGCCGTAATCGAGCGTGCCGCCGATGTTGGCGCACACGGCAGCGGCCTGCTGCGCGCTCATCTTGCCGCGCGCGACAGCCTTTTGCGCGTAGTCGCGGCAGCGCTGCAGTGCGCGCTCGAGCGCTTCCTCGGACACATCGACGAGGGTCAGGCGGATATCCGGCAAGGCGCTTTTCAGGTAATAGCCGATGTCCGGACCGATGGTGCCGGCGCCGATAATGGCGACGTGCCGGGGCAGGGGGCGTTCTGGGGTATGCAGCAATGGATTGGCGGTTCTCATGGAGTCGCTTGGCTTTCTTCGATAGGTTGTTCGGTTGCCGCGGCCACGCCCTGGCGCACCAGGTCGCTGCACTCGGCCATGCCAAAGCCGGCTTCGCGCAGCACTGCCAGCGTGTCCTGTCCGTACCGGGGCGCGAAGCTGAAACTTTCGGGCGCGCCCGCGACATCGACCGCCATCGGCTGCATGCGTACCAGCTTGCCGTCCGGTGTACGGGTGGCGGTGAGCTTGTCGCGGATGGCCGCCATCTCGCGCACTGCGGGAATGTCGTGGATTGGCGCATGCGGAATGGTCGCCAGGCGCAGTTTTTCGGCAAGTTCGGCGGTGCCGCAGCGCCTGGTGGCGAGCGCCATATCGTGCCCGAGCGAATCGGCTTGCTCGTGGCGGCCTTCGTTGGTCGCACGCACCGAATTGGCGACGTCGGCAAACTGCGCGATATCGCACAGGCGCTTCCACTGCACGTCGCTCCCGATGGCGATGTACATGAAGCCATCCGCGGTGGGATAGACGTTGGTGGGAATGAACTTGCGGTGCGCATTGCCGCTGCGCGTGATTTCGTCGGGCCGGCAGTCGAAGTCGAGCAGCGGCAAGGTGGTGATCAGCCACGACGCGGCGGCCTGCAGCATCGAGACATCGATGCGCGTGCCGCGCCCGCTCTCGGCGCGCTCGGCCAGCGCCATCATCACGTTGGCGTACACTTCGTCGCCCGCCTTCAGGTCCACCAGCGGCACCCCGGACAGCGTCGGCGAGCCGTCCGGGTCGCCCGTCAGTTCCATGTAGCCGGCCATGGCCTGGATCACCGGATCGTAGCCGGGCGCGTCGGGCCAGGCCGGCCCCATCGCGGAAATCCCCGCCCAGATCAGGTCCGGCTTGACGCCGCTGAGCGTCGCGTAGTCGATGCCCAGTTGTTCATAGCGGCGCGGAACCGTGTTGCAGCAAAAGATGTCGACATCGAGCTCGGTGATCAGGCGCCGCAGCACCGCCTGGCCGGCCGGCTCCTTCAGGTTCAGCGCAATGCTTTCCTTGCCCACGTTGGGAGCGACGAAATAGCTGCGCCGGTCGTCGTCCGCCACCCTGGAGCCGATATAGCGGTTCGGGTCCCCGGGCAGGCCGCCGGCGCCTGGCGTGGCCTCGATGCGGATCACGCGCCAGCCGAGCTGGGCGAAGCGCAAGGTCGCGTAGGGCAGCGACAGCGCCTGCTCCATGGACAGGACGGTGCGCCGTCTCATGTGCGCTCCCAGCTTGGCTGTTCGCCCTGGCCGTGCAGCGCGCGATACACCCGTTCCGGCGTGAACGGCAGGCCGTGGATGCGCACGCCGGTGGCGTTGTAGATGGCGTTGGCGGTGGCCGCGGCGATGCAGATCGCCGGCGCTTCGCCCACCCCTTTGGCCCCCTGCGGGCCTTCGCCGTCCATCGACTCGATGAAGTGGATGTCGATCTCGGGAATCTCGGGCGCCGTCACCAGCTTGTAGTCGCGGAAGTTCGGATTGCGCATGACGCCGTTTTCGACCATCAGGTTTTCGGTCAGTGCATAGCCCTGTCCCATCACCACGCCGCCTTCGATCTGGCCCTCGATGCCGAGCCGGTTCAGGACCCGGCCCACGTCGTGCGCGGCGGTGACCCGGCTCATCTTGACAATGCCGGTATCGGTATCGACTTCCACCTCGACCACCTGGGTGGCCCAGGTGTAGGCGGCCGACACGTCGCCCTTGAAGCCCTTGTCCTGGTGCACGCTGGGCGGTTCGTAGTAGAAGGTGGTCATCACCAGCTCGGCCTTGTCGGAGAAATGCAGCTGGCGCAGCAGGCGTGGCAGGTCGATCAGCGCTTCTCCGCTGGCGGCGCGGATCACGTAGCCGCCGCGCATATCGAGCTCGTCGGCGTCGCATTCGAGCTTGGCCGCCGCCGCTGCCAGGATCTTGGCCTTGGCCTTGCGCGCCGCGCCGATGGCCGAATTGCCGGCGATGAAGGTGGTGCGCGAGGCATGCACGCCCACGTCCCATGGCGTGATTGCGGTGTCGTTGTTGACCACCGTGACGCGCGAGATCGGCAGGCCCAATTCTTCGCACACCAGTTGCGCCAGCACGGTTTCCGAACCCTGGCCGATTTCGGAAGCGCCGGTAATGAGCGTGAGCTGCGCGAAATCGTCGAGCTTGAGGATGGTGCCGCAGCCGTCGGATGGATGGATCTTGGCGCCGCCGCCCACGTGCAGGGTGGACGCCATGCCGATGCCGCGCTTGATCGAACCGGGCGCCTTCTGGTTGTTGCGGTTTTGTTCCAGCTGGCGCTGGAAGTGGCTGTGTTCGGCGGCCGTGGACAGGCATTGCTTGAAGCCGCAGCTCTTGAAGTGCATGCCCTGGCCGGTCACTTCGCCCGCGTCCTGCGCGTTTTTCATGCGAAATTCGAACTGGTCCATGCCAATCGCCTCGGCCAGCATGTCCATCTGCTGTTCGATGGCGAAGGTGGCCTGCAGGTTGCCATAGCCGCGGAACGATCCCGCGTAGGGATTGTTGGTGTACACGGCGACCGTGTGATAGTCGCAATGCGGCACCCGGTACAGCGACGAGAAGGTTTGCATCATCACGAACGGGGTGGTCGCACCCCACGAGGTGTAGGCGCCGTTGTCGTGCAGCGTATGCACCTGGCGGAAGGTAAGCGTGCCGTCCTTCTTGCAGCCGGAGCGCAGCGTCAGCAGCACCGGCTGGCGGGTCGGCGAGGCCAGGAATTCCTCTTCGCGCGTAAACACCAGCTTTACCGGACGCCGGGTCAGGCGCGCCAGGTACACGCAGATCACCTCGAACGGGTAGATATCGAGCTTGGAACCGAAACCTCCGCCGATGGGCGGCTGGATGATGCGCACCCGGCTCGGGTCCATCCGCAGGTAGTCGGCGAACTCGCGCTTGTGCAGGAACGGCACCTGCGTGTTCGAGTACATCAGCAGGTTGCCGGATGCGTCGAACTCGGCGATCATGCCCGACACGCCCATGCAGCAGTGCGTGACGTAATGCAGCTCGAAGGTATCCTCGAGAACCACATCCGACTCGGCCTCGCCCTGCGCGACGTCGCCGTGGCTGTAGTCGAAGCGCATGGCGACGTTGTCGGGTTTGTCCGCATGGATCGCCGGTGCGCCGCTCTTTTGCGAGTCGCGCGCGTCGGCCAGCACCGGCAGGTCCTGGTACACCACCTTGATCAGCTTCAGCGCCTGCTCGGCGATCTCGACGCTTTCGGCGGCGACCGCCGCGATCTCGTCGCGCTCGCTGCGCACGCGCTCGCCCTTGAGGGGCATATGGTCCTTGGCCACCCCGATCGGGCGCATGTCCGGCACATCGAAGGCGGTAATCACGGCATGTACGCCGGGCAGGGCGCGCGCGGCCGACACGTCGATGCTCTTGATCAGCGCGTGCACCCGCCCCGAGCGCAGGATCTTGGCATGCAGCTGGCCCGACAGGTTGATGTCGTGGATATAGCGGGTCTTGCCCTCGATTTTTTCCGGCGCATCCATCTTGACGATGCGCTTGCCGATCAGGGTGTCCGGCGCGATGGTCTTTGGCGAAACGGTCATGGCGCTACTCCTGGGTCGAGGTCTGGCTCACGGAGGCGATCGCCTCCACGATTTTCTTGTAGCCGGTGCAGCGGCAAATGTTGCCTTCGATGGCGCGCTGGATGGCTTCTTCATCGGCGTCGGGCCGGGTAGCCAGCAGGTGAGTGGCCTGCACCACCATGCCCGGCGTGCAAAAGCCGCACTGCACCGCCCCGCATTCGACCAGCGCCGCGCGCAGGGCCGCGCCGGTTGGCTGCGCAGCGAGCCCCTCGACCGTGGTCAGGCTGCGGCCTTGGCAGTCGAGCGCGAACATCAGGCACGCGTTCTGCGATACGCCGTCGACCAGGATGGTGCAGGCGCCGCATTCGCCCTCGCCGCAGCCATATTTGGTTCCGGTCAGGCCAATTACGTCGCGCAGCATGGTCAGCGCGCTCATGCCGAGTCCGACCCGTGCGCTGTTCTTGATGCCATTCAGGGTGAAGTCGATTTCATGCTTTTGCGACATGGCTGAGCATCCTTTTTGTCATGTTATGAATGAGTTCCTTGCGATACCAGGCCGAGGCGCGCACGTCGTCGATTGGATTGACCTCGTTGCGAGCCGCAAGCGCGGCAGCGGCGATGGTGGTCTCGTCGAGACGCTTTCCTTCCAGTGCAGCTTCAGTGCGCGGCGCGCGCACCGGTGTTGCGGCCACGGCGCCGAAGGCGACCCGCACGCCGCTCATGACACCGTCCTGCAGCACGCCGCCGATGCCGATCGAGATGGTGGCGATGTCGAGCGCCGGGCGCGTGCCGAACTTGAAAAAGCGCGCGCTGAAATGCTCGGGCGGCAGCGCAATGCGCACGCCGAGCAGCAGCTCGTCCGGCGCGCGCCTGGTCTTGCCAGGCCCGACGAAAAATTCGTCAAGCGGCAGGCTGCGCACGCTCACCTTGCCGTCCACCAGGCGCGCCAGTTCGGCCGTTGCGCCCAGCACCAGCAGCGGAACCAGGGTGTCGCCCGCCGGCGAGGCGTTGCAGATATTGCCGCCGAGTGTGGCCGCATTCCTGACCTGGCTGCTGGCAAAGTGGTCGCCCGCTTCGACCAGCAGCGGCAGGTGATGGCGCACCAGTGGGTCGTCCATCAGTTCGGCGATGGTGGTGAGCCCGCCGATGCGGACGACTTCACCTTCCAGGCGCACGCCCTTTAATCCTGCAATGCGCCGAATATTCATCAGCGTGTGTTTTGGCTGCAGCCGGCCGGACTGCAACTGCGGCATCAGGTCGGTGCCCCCGGCCAAAATGGTGACCTCGCCCGCAGCCTGCTGCAGGTATGCGAGCGCCTGTTCCAGATCGACCGGCGCGAGGTATTGCTCTTGCGGTGCTGATTGGGTCATGGTTTTCCTTAGAATCGGATTGGTTCCTGATACCGCCCGTATACCTTCACAAGCTCTTTGGTAATTTCGCCCACGCTGGCGTAGGCCTTGACCGCGGCGACAATGGCCGGCATGACGTTGACGCCGGCGGCGGCGTCCTTGCCGACCTGGGCCAGGGTGCTGGCGACAGTTGCGTCATCGCGTTCGGCGCGCGTCTTGTTCAGGTTCGCGATCTGCATCCGGGTGTCGTCCTCATCGTATGGATGGAATTCGACCGGGTGATCTTCTTCCTGGTCGTTGCGGTGACGGTTCACGCCAACTTTGGGGAAGGCGCCCGATTCGATATTGCGCTGCATGCGGTAGGCCTGCGCCGATACCTTGGACTGGATGCTGCCTTCCGAGACCAGCTTGACGATGCCGCCCTCGGCGTCCACCTCCGCCATGATTTCGACCATCTTGTCGCGCATCTGGTTGGTCATGGTTTCGACATAGAACGAGCCGGCCAGGGGATCGACGGTTTCGCACAGGCCCATTTCGTCGGACAGGATCTGCATGGTGCGCAGCGAGATGCGCGCCGAATATTCGGTCGGGATCGTGTAGGCCTCGTCGTATGAACACAGCGCCATGGTCTGGGTGCCGGAGAGCGCCGAAATGAGCGCGTAGTAGGCGCCACGCACGATGTTCAGTTCCGGCTGCTCGAAGGTCAGGCCGCCGCCGCCGCCCGCGGCGATCATGCGCAGCCACATCGAGCCCGGGCTTTTCGCGTTGTACTCTTCCTTCATGATCTTGGCCCACAGGCCGCGTCCCGCGCGGAACTTGCAGACCTGCTCGAACAGGTTGCCGAAGATGTTGAAGTTGTACGACAGGCGCCCCGCAAATTCGTCGACGTCGAGTCCGCGCTTGATGACCTCGTCGGCATACGCCTTGGCGATGCAGAATGCGTACGCCATCTCCTGGGCCGGCGTGGCGCCCGACTCGCGGATGTGATAGCCGCACACCGAGACCGGGCTGTACTTGGGCGCGTGTTCGGCGCAGTACTCGATGGTGTCGCCCACCAGCCGGATCGAGGGCTCGACCGGGAAGATCCAGGTGCCGCGCCCGATGAATTCCTTGAGAATGTCGTTTTGCGCGGTGCCGCGCAACTGCTTGATGTCGTAGCCGCGCTTCTCGGCCATGGCCAGGTACATCGCGATCAGGATCGCGGCCGAACCGTTGATGGTGAGCGACACCGTGATCTTGTCGAGGTCGATCCCGTCGAAGGCGATCTCGAAGTCGCGCAGCGTATCGACCGACATGCCGACCCGGCCGATTTCACCCTCGGCCAGCGGATCGTCGGAATCGAGCCCGATCTGGGTCGGCAGGTCGAGCGCGACATTCAGGCCGGTCTGGCCGTTCGCGATCAGGTACTTGAAGCGCGCGTTGGTGTCGCCAGGATTGCCGAAGCCGGCATACTGGCGCATGGTCCACGGCTGCTTGCGGTACATCAGGTTGTGGATTCCGCGCGTGAACGGATACTCGCCGGGCAGCCCGACCATGCCGGCACCGCCGCTTTGCTCCATGTCCTGGGCGGTGTAGAGCGGCTTGACCTCGATGCCTGACTCGTTGACGACGCTTTTTATTTCAGGCTTTGCGCGCTGGTTCATTTAAGTTCACTCCGGATGTAGTCCACGATGGCGTCCAGCTTGGAGCCGGTCGGGAAAATGCCCTTGAAACCGAGCGCGCGCAGCGCGGCATGATCCTGCGCGGGCAGGTTGCCGCCGATCATCCAGAGCTTGTCGGACAGGCCGGCCTGTTCCAGCAGGGGCACCAGCTTGCGGCAGAACGGCAGGTGCGAGCCGGCCATGCTGGACATCGATATCACATCGACATCCTCTTCCAGCGCGATGCGTGCCACCGCTTCCGGGGTCTGGCGCAGGCCGGTGTAGATCACTTCGAAGCCGGCCTCCATCATGGCGCGCACCACGATCTTGGCCCCCTGGTCGTGGCCGTCGAGGCCGGGTTTGGCCAGCAGCACCTTGATGTGGCGCCGCGATTGCAATGCCTGGTTCATGCCGTCACCTCCTTGGCGATAATGAGTTTCAGGATCTCGCTGGTGCCGCCGCCGATCAGGAGGAAGCGCACGTCGCGCAGGTAGCGCTGTACCGGGTATTCCATCGCGTAACCGTACGAGGCCAGGATGCGCGCGGCCTGGTCGCAGATCTCGGCCGCCGCTTCGGTGGCGAACAGCTTGGCCATGGCGGCCTGCTTGTGATGCGGGCGGCCCGCGTCGCACAGCCAGGCTGCGCGATACACCAGCTGGGTGGCGGCCTCGAGCTCGGTGGCCATCTCGGCGAGCTTGAACTGGATCGCCTGGAAGCGGTCGATCGGTTTGCCGAACTGCTTGCGTTCGGACGCGTAGCGTACCGCTTCGTCCAGCGCCGCGCGCGCCACCCCCAGGCCCATCGCCCCGGTAATGATGCGGATCTCGGCCAGCGTTTTCTTCAGGTGTGCCTCGCCGTCGCCCTCCTCGGACAGGCGGTGGCTGTCCGGTACCATGCAGTTGTCGAAGGCGACTTCGGACGTGGGCAGGGCCAGCACCCCCATCTTGTGGATCTCGCGCCCGACGATCAAGCCCTTGAAGCCGCGTTCGACCAGGAAGATCGTGAGTTTCTTTTCCTCGCCGGCGCGCGCGAAGACGGTAAAGAAATCGGCCACGGGAGCTGCCGTGATCCAGGTCTTTTGACCGTTGATCAGGTAGCCGCCATCGACCTTCGTGGCGCTGGTGGCGATGCCGCCCAGGTCGGACCCGGCATTCGGTTCGGTCATGCAGATCGCGCCGGTCTTTTCTCCGCGCAGTGCAGGCCTGAACAGGCGCTCCGTGATATCCCGATTGCCAAGCATGTGCAGAAACTTGGTTCCCATTAGCGACTGCATCGCCGCCGCGCCGGCCAGCGACATGCTGCCGCGTGCCACTTCCTCGAGCGCCAGGCAGAATTCGGTGAGGCCCATACCGCTGCCGCCCGCATCTTCCGGATAGCGCATGCCGAACATGCCCAGGCCCGCCAGTTCGGCCATCAGTTCGCGCGGGTAGGCGCGCGCCTCGTCCAGCGCCGCCGCCCGCGGTGCGATGCGCTGGTCGCAAAAGCGCGCAAACGTGGCGCGCACCGCTTGTTGTTGTTCTGTCAGGTCGAAGTTCATGCCGGCTCGCCGTCGCTCATGCCGTAGCTGTGTCTGGCCGCCTCGGGCGAGATGATCCCGTTCGCCACCTCCTGCGCCAGCAGCGCGCGGTCGCGCTTTTTCGGGTCGCCGTAGCCGCCGCCGCCGCCGGCCTGCTGGTGGTAGCGGGTTCCCTTGGGCACGCCGGTAATCAGGTCCTTGTTCCTCGGCACCACGATCTGGCCGTCGGGATAGTGCAGGCGGATGAAATTGAGGGTGCCTTCGCCTCCGCCGAACAGACCGAAGGCCGGCTCGAAGTCGCCGTCGCCGAAGGTCACCAGCTGGGTGTCGTCCGAGCCGATCTCGAAGATCGTTTCCACACCGAGTCCGCCGCGCCATTGCCCCGCGCCGGCCGAGTCGATCAGCAATTCGTGCTTGACCAAGGTGTGCGGAGTCTGCTGCTCGAACATCTCGTAGTCCTGGTCGAGCACGCCGCCGGACGCGTCGATCATGCCGATATGGTCGTAACCGTCGGTGCCGAGCATCGCTCCCGAGCCGCCCTTCAGGCCCATGAAGCCGATGTCGACGTATTTCTCGTCGTTGCGCGGATCGATGCCGGTGGTGAGCGAGCACAGAAGGTTGTTCCAGCCGGCCGTGACGCGCTCGGGCATCACGGGCGCCAGCGCGCGCTGGATCGCATCGGCGTTTGGCGGACACAGGTGGTTGCCGAAGGTGGTGGCCTTGGGGTAGGCCGCGTTCAGGATCGTGCCTCGCGGGATCACGATCTCGATCGGCTGCACCATGCCCTCGTTATGAGGGATGTCCGGGTTCACCATTTGCAGCAGGGTCAAGATGGTGGCCGAGGCGCTCGAGGTGAAGGTGCCGTTGACGAAGCCGTTGGTCTGGGCGTCGGTGCGCGAGTAGTCGAACCTGATGCTGCGCTCGCGCACCTCGATATCGACCCGGATCGTGAATGTCGAGCCGGGATGGCGACCGTCGTAATACACACGGCCCTCGCCGGCGTAATGGCCATTCGGGATCTTGGCGATTTCCGCTTCCATCATCTTGCGCGTCGCCTCGAACAGCGCCTGCTTGTGCGACTCGTAGCTGTCCACCCCGTACTTGCGCAGCAGTTCGAGCAGGCGCCGTTCGCCCACGGTGCAGGCGCCGATTTCCGCCTTCATGTCGTGCTGGACGATGTCGAAGCGGATGTTCGCGAAAATCAGGTTCCACACATCCTTGCGCAGCTTGCCTTTTTCGATCACCTTGACCGGCGGGATGCGCAGCGCCTCCTGCCAGACTTCGACCGCATTCGGGTTGTAGCCGCCGGCCACGTTGCCGCCGATGTCGGCCTGGTGTCCCTTGACCGCGGTCCACGCAACGAGCTTGCCCTCCAGGAAAATCGGCTTGTAGACGGCCACGTCGTTGTTCTGGTTGCCCAGGCTGAATACGTCGTTATGGAAGATCACGTCGCCCGGATGGATGTCGTCGCCGAAGTACTCCTTGATGTACTTGCACACGGGCGCCAGCGAAAACGCCAGGATCGGCAGGTTCTCGGTCTGTTCCAGCATGTTGCCGTCGCCGTCATACAGGCCCGTCACGTAGTCCTTCGCCTCGCACAGGATCGGCGAGCGCGTGGTCTGCGCCATCGAGATGCTCATTTCGTCCGTAATGGCCTTGAAGCTGCGCGCATACACGGAAAGCAGGATCGGGTCTATTTTCATGTCGCTCATGCCAGGACCTCTTTCTTTTCTTTCGAATCGGATTGTCCGGCGGCGTGCAGACCCGATTTGACCAGGTCTTCGCGCCCTTTTCGGAACAGCGCGAACGAACCATAGCCATCGACCACGCAGTCGAAGGAAGCGCTCACGAAGATCGCGGTGGTTTCCTGTTCGATCATGGCCGGACCGTGAATCCGGTTGCCGTAGCCCATGCGATGGCCGTCATACAGCGCGACGCTGGCGAACGCACGGGTTTCCGGAACATAGATGCGGCGCTCGCCCTTGAGCGCGGCGCTGGCGTCCGCGCCAGCCCAGCGCTCCTTGCGGTACGACGGCTTGTCGGTCAGGCCGACCGCCTGCACCCGCACGTTGATGATTTCCACCGGCGTGTTCTCGTGCTCCAGCGAATAGCCGTACAGGCGGTTATGCTCGGCGTGGAAGGCGCGCGCGATGGCGGCGCTGTCGCGCGCGGAAAGCAAGGCGTCGGACACCGCGAACGACACCTCGTGGTACTGCTTGATATAGCGGCAGTCGAAGGTGACGACATTGCTGCGCCGCGCCTCCGGAATGCGCTCTTCGGCGAGCTGGCGCACGCCTTCGCGCGCCATGGCGCCGATGAGGAGGTCCAGTTTTTCCCAGTCGATCTGTTCCAGGCGGGCCACGAAGGTGCGCACGAAATCGTGTTTCAGTTCGCTCATCAGCATGCCGAAGGCGCACAGCACGGACGACTCGCGCGGGATGATCTGGAACGGTATCTCCAGCTCTTCGCAGATCAGGCAGGAATGAATCGGCCCGGCGCCGCCGGCCGGGATGAAGGGGAACTCGCGCGGATCGAAACCGCGCTTGATGGTCACTTCGCGCACGCCCTGCGCCATGTTGTTGCAGGCCACCCGGTACATGCCGGCCGCCGCTTCCTCGATGGACAGGCCCATCGGCTTTGCGATGTGTTCTTCAATGGCGCGCCGGGCCGCGCCCACGTCGAGCTTCATCTTGCCGCCGGCGAAAAACTCGGGGTCGAGGTAACCGAGCACCACGTTGGCGTCGGTGGTGGTGGGCAGCTGGCCACCCTGCATGTAGCAGGCCGGCCCCGGCGCTGCCCCCGCGCTCTGTGGCCCCATGCGCAGCATTCCGCCTTCGTCGAGCCAGCCGATCGACCCGCCGCCCGCGCCGATGGTGTGGATATCGAGCATCGGCAAGGCGATCTTGTGGCGCGCGATTTCACCATCGTTCTTGATCATCGGGCTGCCTACGGCGACCGAGGCCTCGAAGCTGGTTCCGCCCATGTCGGTCGTGATGCAGCGGTCCTGGCCGTGCGCGCCGACATAGAACAGGCCGGCGCCCGGTCCGCCCGCCGGGCCCGACAGCAGCGTGAGCGCCGCTTTTTCGCGCGCCAGCTGGGGCGAGATCACGCCGCCGTTCGACTGCATGATCAGCAGCAGGCCCTGGAACCGGGCCTGCTTGAGGCGCCCCACCAGCTGGTCGAGGTAGTGATTCAGTTTCGGTCCGACATACGAATTGAGCGCCGTGGTGCTGATGCGTTCGTAGAAACGGATCGAAGGCAGTACATCGGTCGAGACACTCAGGTAGGCCTCGGGCATCTGCTCGCGCACCAGGGCCGCCGCAGCCTGTTCATGCGCCGCATTCGCGAACGAATTCATGAAGCAGATCGATACCGCCTGCACCCCTTCGCGCTTGAAAAGGGCGATCGCCTGGCCGACCTGTTCCAGGTCGAGCGCGGCGGTTTGCGTCCCGTTTCGGTCGAGGCGGCCCCGGATGCCGGCGCGCAGCTTGCGCTCGACCAGTGGTTTTACATTCGTATAGCGGTTGTTGTACTGTTCCTCGCGGATCCCGCGCCGCATTTCCAGCGCGTCGCGCACGCCTTCGGTGGTCAGGAGGCCGCAACGGGCGCCGTTGCCGGTCAGGGTGGCGTTGGTGGTTACCGTGGTGCCGTGCACGATGGTGTCGATACGCGGCGCGAAGTCGGCCAGCGACAGATCCAGGCTGGCGGCGATGTCGGTCAGGCCGTTGACGACGGCGATCGAGGGGTCCGACGGTGTCGACAAGGTCTTGAAGATGGCCGGCTCGGCGCCATCGCGGGTGACGACGAAATCGGTAAAGGTGCCACCGACGTCAATTCCTATTTTTAGTGCCATTGCGTGGACTCCATCATGGTAGTTGGCATGGATTTATTTCGTGGTGAATGCGTCAGGCGTGCTCGATCATTCGGCGTACGTCGTCCTTGCGGATCTTGCCGACGGCGGTGCGTGGCAGGCGCTCCATGAAGAGCACTTGCTTCGGATGCTTGTAGCGCGCGATGCGTCCTTCAAACAGGGACAGGATGTCCTGCGCCGTGATCTTGCTGGCGGGGCCAAGCACCACCACCGCCACCACGATTTCTCCCCAGCGCGGGTCAGACCGGCCGACCACGGACGATTCGACGATATCGGGGCACTCGGCCAGCACGTTTTCGATCTCGGCCGGATAGATGTTTTCGCCGCCCGAAATGATCATGTCCTTGACGCGGCCGTCGACATACAGGAAGCCGTCGGCGTCCCAATGCCCGATGTCGCCGGTGTGGAGCCAGCCATCGACCAGTGCGGCGGCATTGGCCTCCGGCGCTTTCCAGTAGCCGAGCATCACATTCGGGCCGCGCACGATGATTTCGCCGCTGGCGCCGCATTCGACGTCATGGTCGGCCGGGTCCACCACCCGCACCCGGCAGTGTGCGGCCGGGCGTCCGGTCGAACCGGCCTTGGGAACGGCGTCGCCCGGCTTGAGGCAGGCGGCAATGGGACAGGTCTCGGTCGAGCCGTAGACCTGCACCAGCGGCACCCCGCGCGCGTGCACGGCGCGAATCAGCCGGTCGGGCACAGTGGTGGAACCGGTGGTGATCATGCGCAGGCTGGAAAGGTCGGCGCCGTGCCAGCGCGGGCTGGCCATCATCATCTCGAGCTGGGCCGGCACCAGCACCGTGAGCGTGATGCGTTCGCGTTCGATGGCGTCGAAGGTGGCATCGACTTCGAACTTCGGATGCAGCACCACGGTGCAGCCGGCGGCAAGGGCTGGCGTGGTCTGGTTATTGAGGCCGCCGACATGGAACAGCGGCAGCGTGGTGAGGATGATATCGTCGGCGCCCAGCGCGTGCATGTCCGCGCTGTTGGAGGCATTCCAGTCGAGCGCGCCCTGGCTGAGCAGCACGCCTTTCGGCTTGCCGGTCGAGCCGGAGGTATAGCAGATCAGCAGCGCCGTATCGGAGCCGGCATGCGCATCGGGCACGGCGTCGGCTTCGCGCCCGAGGAAATCCTGCCACGCGCTCCAGCCCTCGGCCGCAGCGCCGAAATGCACCAGCTCGGTGTTCGGGAACGCGCCCTTCGATGCGTCGGTCTGCTCGAAGAACTGGGTTTCGACAAACAGCACCGTGGGCGGGCAGTCGGCCAGCATCTGGCGATGTTCGGGGCCGGCCAGGCGCCAGTTGAGCGGCATGAACAGGGCGCCCAGGCGGGCGCAGGCAAACAGCAGTGCCAGCATTTCCGGGCTGTTCAGGCCGAGGTAGGCAACGCAGTCGGCGCGTCCTACGCCGGACGCGGCCAGCTTCGATGACAGCAGCCGGATCAGCGCTGCCAGCTCGCCATACGACAGATCGCGGCCGGGAAAGCGCAGCGCCAGCTTGCCGGGGGTCAGGCCGGCATGATGTTCTATCCACTCGGACAGAGCCATACGTGTTCTCCTCCAAAAGCCGAAGGGCGTTCAGGACGCCTCTGCGATGGGCGCGCGGCCCCCGTTCGGTCATGCAGTCACCGTCTCCACGGGCACCCCTCGTGCCCCCGTTCAAAAGCGTTTGAAGCTATGCGTCGCACACCTGCAGCACAACTGCCATCGCGGTGTCGCCTGCGGCGCAGCCGGCGAACAGGCCGTAGCCGCCGCCGCGTATCGCCAGTTCCTCGATCAGTTCGATGATCGAGCGCGTTCCCATCGGCGCCTGTGGATGACCCCATACCAGGGAGGAGCCGTAATTGTTCATTTTCATCAGGTCGACGCCGGTTTCCTGTGCGAAGAACAGGTCGTTGACGGCAAACGGGTTATGCGTCTTGATGGCGCTCATCCGGTCGATCGACAAGCCGGCCTGCTCGAGTGCGCGGCGCGCCGCCGGCACGGTCGCAGCCGGCATGTGCGCGAGCGCGGCGCGCGCCAGCCCAAAGCCGTGCAGGCGCACCGCGATCCTGGGATTGGTGGACAGTTCACGCGCCTTTTCGGGCGTGGTGACGATGAGGGCGGCGTTGCCGTCTGCGGGATGGGTCTGGCCGCCGAAGGTGACGCTGCCGCCCTGCTGCACCGGGGCCAGCTTGGCCAGTCCCTCGGCGCTCGAATAATTGATGCCTTCGTCGCCAGCGAGCGTGTTTGCGATCTTCTTGAAATTGGGCGTCGGCGCATCGAAGGGCAATGTCATGAAGCGTTTCAGGAAGGCCGAATCGTCCTGCAGCGCGCTGCGGTACTGCTCTTCGCGGCGCAGCACCACTTCATGCTGGCGCTCGGTGCCGATGCCGCAGGCGGCAGCCACGTTTTCGGCCGTCTGCAGCATCGAATGGCCGCCCAGCGGGTCGCAGCCGAAGTTATCCATCACCCAGTCCTCGGCAATGCCGGTGCCGCCCGGGCCGCGCGGATTGGGATAGTACAGGTGCGGTCCGTTCGAGGTCCGGTCGCAGTTGATGGCCAGCGCCACGCTCGCCATTCCGCACTCGATTTCCTGGGTTGCCGCAAGCAGCGTGCGCACGCCGGTGGCGCAGGCTTGCATCATGCTGGGGCCGCCGGCCTCGGTTGCGCCGATCATGCCGAGCAGCCACGGAGCGCCGTAGAAAGCGAATTTTTGCGGCACCGAGATGCCCATTACGCCGTAGTCGAACACGGCCGGGTCGATGGCGCGCCTGGCCAGCTCGCGGCGCGCAACCCAGGCCGCGAATTGAAGGCTGTGCAGGTTGGCGAAACTGCCCTGCCAGCGCGCAAACGGCGTGCTCCAGTAGGCGCCGTAGGGAATTTCAGCTTTGTAGGTCATGGCCGCTCCGATTCCTCAATGATGGGAACTACACTTGATTGTTTTTTTTCTTCGTGTTCTTCGGCGCGCTTGCGGCGGCGTTGCTTTCCCGTAGTCCCACTGCGGCGATGAATGCGTTGCGTGCTTCGGTGAGGTGCTCGCGCATGGCCGCCGCTGCAGCGTCCTCGTCACCGGCGCCGATGGCGGCGGCGATGCGTTTCAGGCCGCGCAACACGACCGCGCGTACGGATGCCTTGTCCAGGGTGAGGACGCGCAAGTGCTGCACGTGATCGGCGTACATTTCCGCTGCGTGAACCAGGCGCGAATTTGGCACCAGCGACAGCCACGTGGTGCGAAAGCGCCTGTTCGCTTCCGTGAAGGCGTCGTTGTCGCCGGCCTTGTGCGCAGCCATGCTCGCCTCGAGCGCCAGCATGATGGGAGCGCAGGTGGCCGGGCCGGCCAGGCGCGCGACATGGCGCAGCGCTTCAGGCTCGATCAGGATGCGCACTTCATAGATATCGTCGATGTCGGCCAGGCTGAGCGAGGGCACCACGAAGCTGCGCCCGTCGGAACGCACCAGGCCCTCGCTGGCCAGGCGCGTGAGCGCTTCGCGCACAGGGGTGCGCGATACGCCCAGCTGGGCTGCCAGTTGCACTTCCTGGAGCGGCTGTCCGGACGCGATTTTTCCGTTGCGGATATTGGCGCGCAGCGCCTGGTAGACACGGCCGCCAAGTGCGACAGGACGTTCGACGGGTTCTAGCAACGACACCATGGATACTCTCCGATTCGATGGGAACGCGATACTTTCGTTCCGTGGACAGTGGATACTGTATACATTCGAACCGGCCGAGAAAACGGCGCAGGTCAAGGTTTTGGGAATTCGTCAGTGCCGAACCGCGGGCGCCAGCTATTTGTCCGCATCGATGCGCAAGCCATAGGCGCGCGCAACGGCATCGATTTCGGCATCCGACGGGCGCGCGTAATACCCCTTGCGCGACACCTTCACGCCCGACGTGCGCCGCAAGACCACCATCGCTTCCGTCATCTTCAGCAGCGCGCCCGATGCGTCGAGCACCACCGCTCCGTCGATCTCGGCAAGTCCATTGCGCACACCGATCAGGTTCATCATGCCGCAACCGAGCAGGATTACCTCGGCTCCCTGCGCCACCGCCGCTCGTCCGGCTTGCCGGATGCGTTCGAGGCAGGCGCCGGCGTCGCCGTTCAGGCCAGCCATCAGTTCTTCGAATGGCAGGTCGAACGAGACCAGCGGGCCTGCATGTTTTTCAAGCCCGTATTTGGAAATCAGGTCGGCATGGAACTTGGTGTTGAACGCTGCCGTGTGCGACAGCACCGCGAAGCGCCGGCCCAGCGTGCAGGCCAGGTGCATGGCGGTTTCGCCCAGGCTCACTACCGGTATATCGAGCGCTTCCTTCAGTTCGTCGAGGACCGGGTCGAGAAAGCAGCCGAGCGCGATGGCGTCGTAGCCTTCGCGCTCGGCGCGCAGCGCGCTTTCGAGCAGCGCGCGGTTGTTGAGGAAGTCGAAAGCCCGGTAATGCAGCTTGCTGGCCTCCGGCGCGAGAGCCGGCACACCGCGCACCGTCAGCGTGGTGCCGGCCGCGCAGCGCTCAGCCGCATGGCTGCGGATCGCATCGGCATAGTGCGGGAAGCGCTCCAGGGCAGTGCTGCTTTGCCACAGGATGCGCATGCCGTCAGCGGGCTTCATCGTGCCGCGGCGGGCGTCAGATGCGCACGCCCATGCGATAGCCCTCGTGGATCGCCGCTTCCAGCCCGCGCGGGATGACCGCGTCGCCGGCGCCGTGCAGTTCGTCGACCATCCACTGGAACTCGTTGAACAAGTCATGGTTCGGCTTGCGCGGTCCGGCAATCACCACCATGTCGGTTTCCACGAAAATCTCTTCGCCCTTGGCGGTCTTGATGGTCGCGCCCTCGGCCGTGACCTTGACCAGCTGGCTCGAGGTGAGGGTCCTGATTTCCAGTTCCTCCACCCAGGCGCTGTGGCGCCATTTGAAGGAGGGGATCACGTCGCCGGCGATGCGCTTGTCTTCTTCGACCAGCACCAGCTGGTGGCCGGCCTTGGTCAGCGTTTCGGCCAGCGTCAGCCCGATCTTGCCGGCGCCGACCATCACGATGCGCTTGGCCGGCTGGACCCTGCCGTGGGCCAGGTCGAGCGCGTCCACCAGCAGTTCGAAGCCGGCAAGGTGGCGGTACGCGCCCATGTCGGTGCGCGCGCCGGCCGCAACCAGGCAAACGTCGTACTGGTGCAGGATGGTGCGCATGAACTTGGCGTTCGCTTCGGTGTTGAAGCGCATCTCGACCCCGAGTTTTTCGGCCATCACTTCGTAGTGCTTGACGACGCTGATCAGGTCGTCCGGGCGGGCCAGGTCGTTGGCCGAGTAGGCCAGCAGGTTGCCGCCGATGCGGTCGCTCTTCTCGAACACGGTCACGTCGTGGCCGCGCTTCCTGGCGGTGATGGCCGCTTCCATGCCGGCCGGTCCGGCGCCGATCACCATGATTTTCTTCTTCACCACGGCAGGGGTGATCTGGTATTCGGGTTCGACCTCGTGGCCGAGGGTGGGATTCATGGCGCAGGTGTAGGGCAGGTCGCGGAACAGGCGCGACAGGCAGTTGAGCGAGCCGATGCAGCGCCGCACTTCGTTGAGCCGGTCTTCCGCGGCCTTGTGGATCAGTTCCGGGTCGGCCAGCAGCGGCCGGCACACTTCCCAGTAGTCGAAAATGCCGTCTTCGATGCATTGGTTGGCCATCACCGGGTCGGGCAGGCGGTTGCCGAAGGTGATGAGGGTATTCGGGAACATCTTCTTGGCCTTGGCGGCCAGGTAGTTCCAGTGACCCGGCTGCACGTCGCGCCCGATGGACGATTCCGGCGCTTCCTGCCAGCCCACCGTGACCGAGATCATGTCGACGCCGCAGTCGACCGCCTGCTGCATCAGTTCAAAGCACTCGTCTTCCGAATTGCCGCCCCAGCGGTCCATCAGCTCGGCGCCGTTCAGGCGGATGATCATCGGATGCTCGGGCGTGGCCTGCTTGATGCTGTCGATCAGTTCGCGCATGAAGCGGCCGCGGTTGACCAGCGAGCCGCCGTATTCGTCGCTGCGCTGGTTGGTGAACCGGGAATTGAAGTTGGCCAGCAGATAGCCCATGAAGCTGGTCACTTCGGTGCCGTCGAAGCCGGCGCGAATGGCGCGCCTGGCCGCCTCGGCGTGCTGGGCGACGATCAGCTTGATCTGCTCTTTGCTCACTTCGCGCGGCGGGCGGAAATGCGGCAGCGTTTGCGGCACCACCGATGGCTGGATGCAGTAGCCCAGATCGATGCCGCCGTAGCGGCCCGCGTGCAGGATCTGCTGGATCGCCACGCCGCCGCCGTCGTGGATGTACTGGGCGATGGTTTCGAACTGGGGCAGGAATTTATCGTCGAACAGGGCGACCTGGCGGAAATACGCCTTGCCTTCGCCCAGCGGGTCGGGATAGGCGCCCTGGTTGGTGATGATGCCGCAGCCGGTGCCGGCGATGACGCGGGTGCGCGCCAGTTCGCGCGGGGTGATGAAGCCGTCGCGCGTGTTGTAGTTCGAGACGCAACAGGCCCCGTATTTCACCATGTTCTTGGTGTCGTAATTGCCGATCTTGCCTGGCTTGAACAGGTGCTTGAGTTTGAGCTCTCCGGGTCTGGTCACGTGTCTTCTCCTTGTTGTATGCCGAGCTTGGAATGGTGCTGGCTATGATTGGATACGGTATACATGAGACATTCCCATGTCCATTTCCTAAATCAAGAAACCGGAGGAAACATGCGGTGCCGACGAAAAGTGCGCGCTCAAACGACAATGGCCCGCTTGTGGCGGGCCATTGCTCAGGAACTACTTCAAGCCTTCGGCTTGGCCAGCACCTGCTCTGCAAACTTGTCGTCGAACACATGGCCTTCGGCGACCAGCTGGCGATACTTGATGAAGTCGATCACGTCCTTGCCGGTGACTTTCTTGGCATCGAAGGCATTGAAGCCGAGGTAAGCTTCGTGGTTCATGTTCGCTGCCAGCCAGTGACGGTTCGCCAGCTTCATCTGATCCCAGAAGAATTTCTTCTTGGCGCGGATGCCGTCGATCGACTTGATCAGGCAGTGCGGGAACAGGTTGCTGAACTTCCAGATCAGGGCGTTCACTTCCTTGTCGAGCAGCTCGAAGTCGGTCGTGCATTCGGCCATCAGGGCCTTGGCCTTGGCCGCGTCGTCTTTCGACACTGGCTCGCCGTACACGATTTCGCCGTCGTCGACATAGGTGTCGGTGCGAACCAGCGGGTTGCGCACCCACTTGCCATCCTTCTTGAGCACCGGCACGACCTTGGTCAGCAGGTTCTTGGCCTTCATCTTGTAGGCGCTCCAGGTTTCGCAGGAGATGCAGTTGTACATCGCATCTTCCATGTTCAGGAACCATGGCAGGAAGTCGGTCGAGCCGCCGTCCGGCGCCGAACCGTGCTTGGGACCTGCCTGGCCGTAGATCGCCAGGTCGGACGAGATGGTGAGGTCGGTGGCCATGCCGATTTCCTGGCCGCCGGCCACGCGCATGCCGTTCACGCGCGAAATGACTGGCTTCTTGCAGTTGAGGATGCCGTCGACCATGGCGTTGAACAGGTCCATGTACTCGCCGTATTCGTTGGGACGCTTCGAGTAGTAGGCCGAGTATTCGGCGGTATTGCCGCCGGTGCAGAACGCCTTGTCGCCAACCGCGGTAAACACCACGGCGACGATCTTGCGGTCGCTCGAGGCTTTCTGGAAGCCGGCGATGATGCCCTTCACCATTTCGGTGGTGTAGGAGTTGTACTGGGTCGGGTTGTTGAGCCAGATCCATGCCGAGAACAGGCCGCTTACAGCCTGTCCCTTGTCGTCCAGTACCGGACGCTCTTCATAGATCACCGATGGCGATTCCTTGCCAAAGTGGCTCTGGTCAAAGAGCTGGTGGTCTTTGAGATCATTTTCCCTGCGTAGCCATTCCAATGCCATGTTATTCCCCTAGTTTGTTCGTCTATGTTGTACAGCTCAGAAGTCGGGAGTCAGGATGACGCGCCGTTTCAGTTTTCCGTGATGGGCCTCGTCGAATACCTGGGCGATCTGGCTCATCGGGCGCGTTTCCACGAAGGGCTCGAGCACGATCCGTCCGTCCACGCACATGTCGCGCACTTCCGGATAGAACTCGGGCAGGCAGCCCCACGAGCCGATCAGTTCGGCATCGAACGCCATCAGCTTGGACAGCATGTACGATGTCTCGGCCGTACCGTAGCCGACCACGACCAGCGTGCCGGTGAACGAGAGCAGCGACAGCGCCAGTTCCTGCCCCGGCTTGGTGCCGGTTACTTCAAAGATCTTCCAGCCGTAGTTGGACGGAATTCCCTTTTCCTTGCAGAAGGCCTTGAACAGCTCTTTCACTTCCTTGGCGCTCTTGCCTTTAGGATTGATCGTGAAATCGCAGCCATAGCCCTTCATGAACTCAAGCTTTTCTTCATTGATGTCGATGCCGATCACGGCCTTGGCGCCCATGCCCTTGGCGACCTGCACCATGAAGCTGCCGACGCCGCCGGCCGCGCCGACCACGATCACCAGGTCGTCGGCCTTGAGCTTGGCGCGCTTGGCCGCCTGGTAAGGCGTGGTGACGGCATCGGCCACCACCGACAGGTGTTCCAGCGGGACGTTGCCGCGCTCGCTGACCACGCACAGGTCGCGCGAGGGCACCGGAATGTGGCTCGAGAAGCCGCCGTAGATGCCCATCGAATTGCCGGGCATTTTCTGGCTCAGGCAGCGGTTGCCGCGGCCGGCCTTGCAGATCTCGCATTCGTTGCAGGGCAGCACAGCCGGGATGATCACTTCCTTGCCGACCAGCGCGGCGTCGTCGCAGGCAATGACGACACCGGAGATTTCATGGCCGAGCGAGAGCGGCGGCTTCTGGATGGTCGGCACGCCCATGTAGAAGTAGGACAGGTCGGTGTGGCACACGCCGCAGCCGTGGATCTCGACCAGCGCTTCGCCGGCTTGCAGCGCCGGCATCGGCAGCTCGGTGCGCTCAAGCTTGCCTGGCTCGGTCATCTGCCAGGTATGTATGGTTTTCGGAATCATGTTGCCTCTCGGGTGGTTAGGGCGCTACTTGTTTTTCCATACCGGCTTGCGTTTTTCCATGAAGGAGGTCAGGCCCTCGATGGCGTCGGCGGTGGACATCAGATCCTTCAGGTAGGTCTGCTCGACCCAGAACAGCGCCTCGAAGAAGGGCTTGCCGGATGCTTCGCGGATGGCGCGCTTGGTGTACATCAGCGCCACGCGCGACTGCACCAGGAACTGTTCGACGAAGGCGCGTGCGTCTTTTTCGAACGTGGCGCGCGGGAACACGCGGTTGACCAGGCCCAGCGTCTTCGCTTCCTGGGCGTCGATCAGGTTGCCGCCCAGCAGCAGTTCCATGGCGCGGGCCAGCGGCATGACCTTCGGCATCAGGATGGCGGCGATCGGTGGGAATACGCCGAGCTTGATTTCCGGCTGGCCCAGCTTGGTTTCCTCGGTGGCCACCGCCATGTCGCAGGCGATCGCCAGTTCGCAGCCGCCGCCCATGGCCGACCCGTTCAGGGCCGCCACCGTCGGCAGCGGGAACACCATCAGGCGCTTGAGGATGCCGTGGAACACGTCGATCATCTGCACCACCTTGTCGGGCGTGTGGTCCATCACGTCGACACCGGCGGAGAACACTTTTTCGCCCTTGCCGGTGATCATCAGCACCTTGGCCGATTCATCCTTGGCCGCCTCGTCCAGCGCATTGTTGAGCTCTTCCATCAAGGCGATGTCGAGCACGTTGTACGGCGGACGGTTGAGCGCGATCGTGACCAGCCCGTCTTGCGTCGTGTATTCGAGAAATTTGAAATCAGGCATATCTGACCTTGTGTGGGTTTTTACTTGTTTAGAACAGATCGTCGTCATCCGACCCGCCGCCAGGCATCTTGCCGAACTGCTGCAGGTAAGCCTGCATCATCTGGCTTTCGCGCTGGGTGTACATCGGTGCTTCTTCAAAAATGAAATAGGTCGCATCGCCGTTGCGCCCGACCTGTTCGGTCAGGCCATCGCGCAGGTTTTCCACGCCCTTGATCATCAACACGTTCTTGTCCGCGTCGAGCAACTGGAACACGCCGGCCTCTTCGGACACCGCTGCCACGGCGGCGGCTGAAAACTCGAGCCAGGCTTCCGGCGGCAACACCATCGGCTCGAGCTCGGCGGCCAGGTTGCACTTGAGGCAGCGCAGCGCTTCGGCCTGGGCATTGGCCGCGTCGAAACCGAGCTCGACTTCGTTCCAGTTCTTGCGCTGGTCGTTGGCGATGAAGATCGGATGGTGCCGTTTCTTCTGGTTGAAGCCGTCTTCGCGTCCGATGCGCGGATCGGTGTTCCACTCTTCCGGCAGCAGTTTTTCCTCGATGTCGCCATCGCCGCCAAGGAAGGCGTCGATCGCGGCGGCGGCCTTGCGGCCCTGCGCCACCGCTTCGATCAGGCTGGCTGGCCCGAGCACCACGTCGCCGCCTGCGAATACGCCGGCGCGGCTGGTGAGCATGGAATCCTCGCGCACCTGGATGCGCCCGCCCTTGCCGGCCTGCACACCGAAGCCGTCGAAGCTTTGCGAATGCTGGCCGATGGCCGCGATCACGAGATCGACCTCTTCCTCGAATTCGCTTCCGGCAACTTCCACCGGACGGCGCCGTCCGCTGGCGTCCGCTTCGCCCAGCGCCATCTGCGCATAGGTCACTTTCAGGCGGCTCGCGCCGCTCTCGTTGAGCTCGATCTTCTTGGGCGCCGTCAGGAAGCGCAGGTTCACGCCCTCGTCGAGGCAACCCTGGACTTCATCTTCGCGCGCCGGCATTTCGTCGCGGGTACGGCGGTAGATCATGTCAACCGTCTCGCCGCCCAGGCGCACCGAGGAACGGCAGTTGTCGGTGGCCACGTTGCCGCCGCCGATGACGGCCACCCGCTTGCCCACCATGATGTCGGAATCCGGGGTGCCGACCTTGCCCTGAGCCGCAGCGGCCAGGAAGGTCGGGCTGTCGACCACGTTGGGCAGGTCGTCGCCGGGAATGCCGAGCTTGTCGCCGCCCTGGGCGCCGATGCCGATGAAGACCGACTCGAAGCCCTCGGCCATGAGCGCATCGATGCTCTCGACGCGGGTGTTGAAGCGGAACTGCACGCCCAGCTTTTCGACCTCGGACACTTCCTGGTCGATCACATCGACCGGGATGCGGTAGGACGGAATGCCATAGCGCACCATGCCGCCGGCTGCCGGCAGGGCTTCGAAAATGGTCGCGGCGTGGCCCTTCTTGGCCAGGTAGTAGGCCGTGGTCAGGCCGGCCGGGCCGGCGCCGATGACGGCCACCTTGCGCCCGGTTGGCGGCAACTGCTTGGACAGCTTGCGCCACAGGCCGGTGTCGTTGTCGGCGGCAAGGCGTTTCAGGCTGCGGATCGAGACCGGGTCGTCCAGGTGCTTGCGGCGGCAGGCCGACTCGCAAGGGCTGAAGCAGGCGCGTCCGAGGATGCCGGGGAAGGGCAGTTTTTCGCGCACCACGGCGGTCGCTTCGCTGTATTTGCCCAGGCCCACCAGTTGTACGTAGCGGGGCACGTCGATGCCGGCCGGGCAGGTGGCCTTGCATGGCACCTGCGTTTCCTTCTTGTGCGAGACATCGAGCGTGCGGTCCATCAGGGCGCCGGTAGGGCACACCTCGACGCAGGCGCTGCAGAACTTGCAGCCCGATTCGATCAGGGTCGGGGCAATCGTGCCGACCCACTTGCGGCCATTGGTTTCCTTGATTTCAAGGCAGCCGACCCCGCGTACGTCATTACATGCCACTAAGCAACGCCGGCAGTCGATGCACAGGTTGTAGTTGCGGTCGTAGAAGGGCTCGTCGAGGATGACCGGCAGCTGGACCGGCTTGTAGGGCGGGGTGGTATTCGGGATGCCGACGAAATCGGCCACCTTGCGCAGTTCGCAGCTGTTGAAGATCGAGCAGCAGCGTGTTTCCACCGGATTGCCGTAGGAACAGGTCGTGCGGCTGCAACCGTCGCGCTGCGGACAGGTAAGGCAAACATGGGGATGCGTCCCCAGTGTTTTCGAAATGCTGTCCTGGCGCATGCGCGCGATGTCCGGCGTGCTGCTGGTAATGACCTGGCCGGCCACGACCGCCAGCGAGCAGGAATTGTGCACGCCTGGCTGCCCGGCCACCTCGACCGAACACAGGTTGCAGGCGCCGTCGCCGCCGCCGCGCTGGCAGGAAGGCGGCAGGTCGGGGTGGGCGCACAGGGCCGGGATGTAAATGCCGGCGGCGCTGGCGGCCGAGAGCACCGAGCTGCCCTGCGGGGCCGACACGGTCTTGCCGTCGATGGTGATCTCGACCAGGGGGCCGTAGGTTTCTGCGGCGGCCGGCTTGCCGGACTTCCACCATGTTATTGTCTTAGCTGCTGTGTCCATAGCCTCGCCCGAAGTGGTTTTTCGGCCTGCAGTGTCGGCAGGCATTAATATATGTTGTTGCGGATCCTCTGCTCCTGCGGGCCGCATGTACGATAATACATGCTGCTTCATGGGAATAGGAACTATAATGCATTAATCGGATTCTATATGCCGACAGTAGGACTGTCAACACTTGCAACAAAATAGTGCCTGAGGACGTCTCATTCCGGCTGGGAATGTCTATACGTAACAAAGGACGCCATCCATATCATGGCGAATGGCGCGGATAGGGGTTACAAGCTGGGGGTGGGTCGGATAATGTAAGATCGGCGCCAAAAAACGCACGAGTGTTCGCGGAAATTCTTGATGAATATGTGTATCCGGGAAGTAAAAAATGCATTATATTTCTGTTCCATCATGCGAACGTGCGTGTAGAACAGATGTGGCAGGCAGGTAGAGACCGCAACAATGTGGCAAAAGCAGGCGGCAAAAATCAAATAATTAATCCAAGGAGAGACAAATGAGACGGCAAATCGGCAAGATATCGTTGCAACTGGTTGGGGTTGCTGCGCTGTTGTACAGCGGCGTCACGATGGCGCAAATCAAGGTCGGCGTTGTCGTGAGCGCTACCGGACCGGCGGCATCGCTCGGCATCCCTGAAAAAAATACCTTTGCGCTGATGCCGAAAGAGATCGGTGGCAAGACAGTCGAATACATCATCCTCGACGACGCCTCCGACACCACCACCGCTGTCAAGAACATGCGCAAGCTGGTGTTCGACGAAAAAGTGGACGCCATTATCGGTTCGACCGTCTCCCCCAACTCCCTGGCCATGATCGACGTGGCAGCCGAATCGGAAACCCCGATGATTTCGATGGCCGCCAGCTCGAGCATCGTCGAGCCGGTCGATGCGCGCCGCCGCTGGGTCTTCAAGTCGCCGCAAAACGACGCCCAGATGGCCACCGCGATCACCGGCCACATGGCTGACGCCGGCGTCAAGAGCGTTGCCTTCATCGGTTTTGCCGATGCCTATGGCGAGGGCTGGTTCCGCGAATTTGCCAAGCTGGCCGAGCTGCGCAAGTTCAAGCTGGTCGCCAACGAGCGTTTCGCGCGCGGCGACACCTCGGTCACCGGCCAGGTCCTCAAGATCATGGGCGCCAATCCGGATGCGATCCTGATCGCCGGTTCCGGCACCCCGGCCGCACTGCCGCAGAAGGTGCTCAAGGAGCGCGGCTATAAAGGCAAGATCTACCAGACCCACGGCGTTGCCAATAACGACTTCCTGCGCGTGTGCGGCAAGGATTGCGAAGGCCTGTGGCTGCCTGCCGGCCCGCTGCTCGTCGCCGACCAGCTGCCAGCCTCCAACCCGATCAAGAAATCGGCGATGACGTACAAGAACGCCTATGAAAAGGTGCATGGCGCCGGCACGGTATCGGGCTTCGGCGGCCACGCATGGGATGCCGGCCTGCTGCTCGCCTCCGCCGTGCCGACCGCACTGAAAAGCGCCCAGCCAGGCACCAAGGAATTCAAGCACGCCTTGCGCGATGCGCTTGAAAACACCAAGAATCTGGCCGGCGCGCATGGCATCTTCAACATGAGCAAAACCGACCACCTCGGACTGGACCAGCGTTCGCGCGAAATGGTGCAGGTTGTTAAAGGCACCTGGAAATTGGGCGCCCCGGCAAAATAAGTCGGAGGCAACACCGGCACGCGGCTGAGCGCCGTGTGCCAGGCAACACCAAACGAAAAGTTATTTCGGCAAAAACCGCGGTGAGCTGGCGCGCGCATGAAGGCGCCCGGCTGCGGTTCGCGCCCGGTCCCGGTCCGCACCGGGATCATGGCGCCTGTTTTTGCCCGCGCCATTTTCAACAGTCGTATCGACCGGTATCACGAAGAGGAACTCATGGATTTTTCAATAGCCGCCATTCTCGCGCAGGATGGTGTTTCGACCGGTGCAATCTATGCACTTCTGGCGCTGGCGACGGTACTGGTATTTTCGGTAACCCGTGTCATTTTCATTTCGCAAGGCGAGTTCGTCACCTACGGCGCCCTGACGATGGCAGCCCTGCAAAGCGGCAAGTTCGCCGCGGCATCGACTCTGCTCGTCGCGTTCGGCGCGGCCGCATTCCTGATGGACCTGTATGACGCCGCCAGGCGCTACCACGCTACCCGGCGCGCCAGTGCGCTGCCGCGGATCTTGCTGATCAGTGCAGGCAAATACCTGCTGTTCCCGATAATCATGTACGCGATCGCGCGCTCGGTCGTCGCGGTCGAGCTGCCGATGATCATCCAGCTCGCGCTGACCCTCGCCATCGTGGTGCCGATGGGCCCCTTGCTGTATCGCGTGGCCTACCAGCCGCTGGCCCAGGCCAGCGTGCTGCTGCTGCTGATCGTCTCGGTCGCCGTGCACTTCGCGCTGGTCGGCATCGGCCTGGTGATGTTCGGCGCGGAAGGCTCGCGCACCACCCCGTTCTCCGAAGCCCGCTTCGAGTGGGGCGCGGTCACCATCAGCGGCCAGAGCATCACCATCGTGGCGGTGTCGCTGCTGATGATCCTGGCCTTGTATGTGTTCTTCGAGCGCACCCTGGCCGGCAAGGCATTGCGCGCCACTGCGATCAACCGCGCCGGCGCGCAGCTGATGGGAATCGGCACCGTGCAGGCCGGACGCCTGGCGTTCACCTTGGCCGCGGCCATGGGGGCGCTGTCCGGCATCCTGATCGCGCCCGTGACGACGATCTACTACGACTCCGGTTTCCTGATCGGCCTGAAGGGCTTCGTCGGCGCCGTGGTCGGCGCCCTGGCCAGCTATCCGGCCGCCGCGATCGGTGCGCTGCTGGTCGGCTTGCTCGAATCGTATTCCTCGTTCTGGGCCAGCGCCTTCAAGGAGGTGATCGTATTCACCCTGGTCATTCCGGTGCTGCTGTGGCTTTCCGTCACCTCCGGCCACGTGGACGAGGAGTAAGCCATGAAGAACCCACTTTTTATTGCATTCGTCGCGCTGGTTGGCCTGTTGCCGCTGGCGTCCCCGCCCGAATTCTGGATCACGCTCGCCAACTACATCGGCCTGTACAGCATCGTCGCCATCGGCCTGGTGTTGTTGACCGGCGTGGGCGGCATGACCTCGTTCGGACAGGCGGCCTTTGTCGGCATCGGTTCCTACACCACCGCCTACCTGACTTCCGCCTACGGGATGGACCCATGGCTGACACTGCTGGTAGGCATCGCGCTGAGCGCGCTCGCCGCCTTCATCCTGGGCGCCATCACGATGCCGCTGTCGGGGCATTACCTGCCGCTCGGTACCATCGCGTGGGGCCTGGCGCTCTACTATTTATTCGGCAACCTCGAATCGCTCGGCAAGTATGACGGCATCAGCGGCATCGAGCCGATCAGCCTGTTCGGCAAGCCGCTCGCGAGCGGCACCCAGATGTACTACCTGATCTGGCTGATCGTGGTCGTGGTCATCGTGATCTCGGCCAACCTGCTGAACTCGCGTCCGGGACGCGCCATCCGCGCCCTCAAGGGCGGCGCCGTGATGGCCGAGTCGATGGGCGTCAATACCGCGCGCATGAAGACGGTGGTGTTCGTGTATGCGGCCGTGATCGCGGGTATTTCCGGCTGGCTGTATGCGCACCTGCAGCGCGCGGTCAACCCTAGCCCGTTCAGCATCAATATCGGCATCGAGTATCTGTTCATGGCGGTGATCGGCGGGGCCGGCTATATCTGGGGCGCGATTGTCGGCGCCACCGTGCTGACCGTGCTCAAGGACCAGTTGCAAGGGATCCTGCCGGCCCTGTTCGGCGGCTCCGGCAACTACGAAATGATCGTGTTCGGTATCTTGCTGGTGGTGCTGCTGCAAACCGCGCCGGACGGGATCTGGCCGTATATCCGCAAGCGCTTCCCGCAAAAACGTTCGGTCAATGCACCGGACCATGCCGAAGCGCTGGCCATGCGCATCAAGCCGAAAGCCGGCTCGGACCTGTTGCAGGTGATCGAGGCGCGCAAGCAGTTCGGCGGCCTGGTCGCGCTCAATAACCTGTCGTTCAGCGTCAAGGCGGGCGAAATCGTCGGCCTGATCGGACCGAACGGCGCCGGCAAGTCGACCATGTTCAACCTGGTGACCGGCGTGCTGCCGCCCACCTCGGGCAAGATCCTGTTCCGTAACGAGCCGATCGGCAACCTGCGTTCGCGCCAGATCGCCGGACTCGGCGTGGCCCGCACCTTCCAGCACGTCAAGCTGCTGCCGACCATGACCGTGCTTGAAAACGTCGCCATCGGCGCGCACCTGCGCGGCCAGGCCGGCGTTGCGCGCAGCCTGGTGTGCGCCAACAGGCACGACGAAGCGGCATTGCTGCACGAGGCGGCGCGCCAGCTCGAGCGGGTCGGCCTGGGCGACTGCATGTACGAAGAAGCCGGCAGCCTTGCGCTGGGCCAGCAACGCATCCTCGAGATCGCGCGCGCGCTGTGCTGCGATCCGCTCCTGCTGCTGCTCGACGAGCCAGCCGCCGGCTTGCGTTACCTGGAAAAGCAGGCGCTCGCCGCCCTGCTCAAGAAACTGAAGTCGGAAGGAATGAGCGTCTTGATCGTCGAACATGACATGGACTTTGTGATGAACCTGACCGACCGCCTGGTCGTGATGGAATTCGGAACCAAGATCGCCGAAGGCTTGCCTGCGGAGATACAGCAAAACCCGGCCGTGCTGGAAGCCTACCTGGGAGGTATCGATGAATAAGCCCATCCTCGAAGTAAACAACCTGCACGTGTGCTACGGCAAGGTCGAAGCGCTGCATGGCGCCAGCATCCGGGTCCAGCCCGGCCAGATCGTCACCGTCATCGGCCCCAACGGCGCCGGCAAGTCGACCATGCTGAGCGCCATCATGGGCGCCCTGCCGTCGAGCGGCGACGTCACTTTCCTCGGCCATGACCTGGCCGGCGTCGAGATCGAACGGCGCGTCGGGCGCGGCATGAGCCTGGTGCCCGAAACGCGCGAACTGTTCGGCAGCATGAGCATTGCCGACAATCTGCTGCTCGGCAGCTATCGGCGCTACCGTGCGCGCGAAGCGGACTACGCCGACCAGATGGATTACGTGTTCCAGCTGTTTCCGCGCCTGAAGGAGCGCTACAAGCAGGAAGCGCGCACCCTGTCCGGCGGCGAGCGCCAGATGCTGGCGGTCGGACGCGCCCTGATGGGCAAGCCGAAACTGCTGATGCTCGACGAACCGAGCCTGGGCCTGGCGCCGCGCATCACCAAGGACATTTTCCACATCATCGACCGCCTGCGCGAGACCGGCATGGCCACTCTCCTGATCGAGCAAAACGCGCGCGCCGCCCTGCAGGTTGCCGACTATGGCTACGTGCTCGAGACCGGCGACATGGTGCTCGAAGGCGTGGCGTCGCAGCTGGCGAAAAACCCGAAAGTGATCGAGACCTACCTGGGCTTTGCCAAGAAGCCGGAAGAGCAGCCGGCCAGCGTGTCGTAAACAAGACAAACGGAGCCCCGTCCGGGGCGCCTGCCCATAAAGGGTCGCGCCCCGCATCAAAATGATACACTTTTTATGATGTCATTCGTTATTTTGTATGATAACCTGTAATTACAGAACTGCATAAACCCCTACGAGGAGTTTTTTCATGACCACCAAGCAGGGAACCGGCACACAGCTCGTTCCGACCTATTGTTATAACTGCGTATCCGGTCCGGACCTGCTTACTGTCAAGGTCACCGATGGGGTCGCCACCGAGATCGGCCCCAATACCGCGGGCCGCGGCCTGCATCCGGCCGACGGCAAGCCCTGCGTCAAGGCGTACGGCCTGATCCAGAAGACCTACAACTCGCACCGCATCCTCACGCCGATGAAGCGTACTAACCCGAACAAGGGCAGGAACGAGGATCCCGGTTTCGTGCCGATCAGCTGGGAAGAGGCGCTCGGCGTGGTCGCGGACAAGCTCAACGATATCCGCGCGCGCGGGCTGATCGACGAACAGGGCCTGCCGCGCGTGGCGGCCACCTTCGGCCACGGCGGCACCCCGGCCAGCTACATGGGCGCGTTCCCGGCCTTCCTGGCCGCCTGGGGCATGATCGACTACAGCTTCGGCTCCGGCCAGGGCGTCAAGTGCGTGCACTCGGAACACCTGTACGGCGAGTACTGGCACCGCGCGTTCACCGTGTCGGCCGACACCCCGTACGCCAATTACATCGTCTCGTTCGGCGCCAACACCGAGATCACCGGCGGGCCATGCGCTGCCTCGCGCCACGCCAAGGCACGCGTGCGCGGCGCCAAGCGGGTGCAGATCGAACCGCACCTGTCGATCACCGCCGGCGCCTCGGCCGACTGGGTGCCGATCAAGCCCAAGACCGATCCCGCGTTCATGTTCGCGATGATCCACGTGATGCTGCACGAGAATGCGCGCGAGCGGCTCGACCTCGCGTTCCTGCGCGACATGAGCTCATCGCCCTACCTGGTCGGACCGCACGGCTACTTCCTGCGCGAGCCCGAAAGCGGCAAGCCGCTGCTGTGGGACAGCCGCACCAATACCGCGGTGGCGCACGACACGCCGGGCGCCGAGGCATTGCTCGAAGGGCGGGTACGGGTCGTCGCCGCGGTTGAAATCGGCGCCGACGACGAGCGCTGGGAGCATGCCGGCATCGAGGCCGACACGTCCTTCTCGATGCTGGTCGCGCACATGGGCCAATACAGTCCGGAATGGGCCTCGGCCATCTGCGACGTACCGGCCGCCAAGATCCGCGAGGTCGCCAACGAGTATCTCGACAACGCCTGCATCGGCCAGACCATGGAAGTGGACGGCGTGGCGCTGCCGTTCCGCCCGGTCGCGGTAACGCTCGGCAAGACCGTGAATAACGGCTGGGGCGCCTTCGAATGCTGCTGGTCGCGCACCATGCTCGCGGTACTGGTGGGCGCGCTGGAAGTGCCCGGCGGTACGCTCGGCACCACGGTAAGGATCAACAAGCCTCACGACGACCGCCACCAGAGCGTGACGGCCGGTCCCGACGGCTTCATGCTCAACAAGCTCAATCCGACCGAGAAAAGCTCCTGGCTGAAGAAGCCGACCGGGCGCAATGCGCACCGCACCCTGGTTCCCCTGGCCGGCAACAGCGGACCGTGGAGCCAGGCGCTGGGGCCGACGCACCTGGCGTGGATGTTCCAGAAAGAGACGCCGGCTGCCTTCCCCAAGGCCAGCAAGCCGGAGATCTGGTTCGCCTACCGCACCAACCCGGCCATTTCGTTCTGGGACATCAACGCCGTGACCGAAACGATCGCCTCGTTCCCGTTCACCGTCTGCTTCGCCTATACGCCCGACGAAACGAACCACCTGGCCGACATCCTGCTGCCCGAGGCGAGCGACCTGGAAAGCACGCAGCTGATCCGGCTTGGCAAGACCAAGTTCGTCGAGCAGTACTGGCAGCACCAGGGCTTCGTGCTGCGCCAGCCGGCCGTCAAGCCGCAGGGCGATGCGCGCGACTTCACCTGGATCGCGACCGAAATCGCGCGCCGCACCAACCTGCTCGAGCCGTTCAACCAAGCCATCAACAAGGGCGCGTGCGGGGTGCCGCTCAAGAGCGCCGAATTCGATTACTCGCTCGACGCCGGGCAGATGCATTCGGTCGACGCGGTCTGGGACGCAGTGTGCCGCGCCGCCAGCCATGAACTGAGCAACGGCGAGGAAGTGCACGATCTCGACTGGTTCAAGGCCAACGGCATCATGAGCCGGCCGTATCCGCACACCGGCTGGTACCTGTATCCGACCATGAAAAAGCAGAATCTGCGTTTCGAACTGCCGTACCAGGAACGCCTGATGCGCTCCGGGCGCGAACTGGGCAAGCGCCTGCATGAATCGGACGTGCGCTGGTGGGACGAGCAGCTCGAGGAATACCAGCCGCTGCCGGTCTGGCACGATTTCCCCGAGATCTGGGAGCGCGAGCTGGTGCGCCAGGGCCACAAGCCGGCCGATTTCCCGTTCTGGCTGATCGCGACCAAGAGCATGCAGTACCACGCGGGCGGCAACGTGGGCATCCAGCTCATGGACGAACTGTCGCAGAACGTGCGCGGCCACGGCGGCATCATGATCAACAGCGCCTCCGCAGCCAGCATGAAGATCGAAGACGGCGACATGATCGAGATTACTTCCGTGCTTGGCACCACCGAAGGCGCGGCCATCGTGGTGCAGGGGATTCGTCCCGACACGCTGGTAATCGTGGGCCAGTTCGGCCACTGGGCAACGCCGTATGCGAAAGACCTCAAGTCGCCGACCCTGAACGCGATTGCGCCGATGTCGATCGAGCTGACCGACGCCACCGGCTCCGGCGCCGACATCGTACGCGTGAGCGTCAAGCGGCTGGCGCAATGGGCGCGCGCCTGAGGGCGTTCCCATGCGCCGCGACGGCAAGCCAGCGCTGAATGCATCGCCGCCCGACACGGGCGGCATGCGCTGTGTTCCCTCGCACCGCTTTCCGGCAAACGGTGAAGCGGCGGTGACGGAACAGTGCTGGGTGGTCGAGGAACTCGCCTTGTTCCTTGACGTTGCCGAGGTCGGCCTGTACACCTTGATGTGCACGCGCACCGACGCCAGGGCTGCGGCCGGCTTCCTGCCCGGCGAGGGCGTGCTGGGTGACGCACCCGTGCCCGAGGCGCTGGCCTTGTGCGCCGGTTTCCTGCTCACCGAGAGCATGATCGACTCGCTCGACGACGTGGCCTCGATGGCGATTTGTCCCGAGTCGCCGGAGGTGGTACAGGTGCGGCTGGTCGATCCGGCTCGGGTGCGCACCAACCGGCGCGGCGGCTTCGTGGCAAGTTCCTGCGGTATCTGCGGCGGGGTCGACGAGGCCGGCAATATCCAGGGCGGGCTGGCACGGGTGGGCGATACGCTGCGCCTGGACGCCGCATGCTCGACGCCGCTGATGGAAGAGATGCAGCGCCTCCAGACCGTATTCAACACCACCGGCGGCACCCATGCCGCAGCCCTGTTTTCAAGCGACGCCAGGCTGATTGCCAGCGCCGAGGACCTGGGGCGGCACAATGCGCTCGACAAGGTGATCGGGCAATGCCTGTTGCGCGAGCGGGCGACGGCTGGCTGCGGCGCGATGCTGTCGGGCCGCGTCAGCCTGGAATTGATCATCAAGGCGGCGCGCGCCGGCATCGAGCTGGTGGCGGCGGTGTCGGCCCCGTCGTCGATGGCGATCGAGGCCGCCGACAAGCTCGGGATCACCCTGTGCGGCTTCGTGCGCCAGGGGCGGCTGACCGCATTTACCCATCCACACCGCTTGAATCGCGGTTAGCAGCGTAGTACGGTGCAGCGACGCAAAAAGGGGTCAGAGTCATTTTTCGCGCTACACCATCGCGCAAAAAACCCTGACCCCTTTTAATACAACCGCTCGTTTTACAGCCTAGCCCAGTAAACGATGCACCAGGCGGCGTGCCAGCACCGGCACCACGCGCCGGCGGTAGACGGCCGGTGCGAGCGTGGTTTCCATCGGTCCGACCTGCTTGCGCACCAGCTTGTCGATGCGCGCCAGCGCCTCTTCAACGGGAAGGGCGCACAGTTCGTCGAGCCCTTCGATCATCAACGGACGCGAGTCGGTGCCGGTGACGGCAATGCGCAGCTCGGCGAGCTTGCCGTCTTCGCAGCGCAAGGCCACAGCCACCCCGACCAGCGGGAAATCGATGGCGCCGCGGGTGCGGATTTTTTCATAGCCGGCGCGAACCCCGCTCGCCGCCGGTATGCGCACCGCCACCAGCAATTCGCCGGGTGTCAGCGTAAGCCAGGCCATGCCGTCGTCGGCAAACATGTCCGCCAGCGGCGCATGACGAACGCCGCCCGGCCCGGCGATCTCGGCGACTGCGCCGTGCACCATCAGCGCCGGCGCCAGGTCGCCGCTATAGGCGGCGTAGCAGCGGTCCGACTTGGGCGCCACGCGGCAGGTATCGCCGGCCAGCTTCATGCAGAAGTCGTTCGCGGTGCGCCATGGCTCGCTTTGGTTGTAATAGCGGCAGCGCGTATCGAGGCAAAGGTTGCCGCCGACCGTGCCGACCGCGCGGTGGGTGGGGCCGGCAATGGCCAGCGCCGCCGCGGCAACGGCCGGGTAATCGCGCAGCACGTTGGCGTCGGCCGCCAGCTGGGCGACCGTGGTGCCGGCGCCGATACGCACGCCCTTGCTGTCGAAGCTGATGCCGCGCATCTCTGCGACATCGCTCAGGTCGATTACCGTGTTTGCCTGCATCAGGCCGCGCCGCAGTGCCGGCAGCAGGTCGGTGCCGCCCGCGAGAAAGCGGATTTCTCCGCTGCCGGCCCGCGCTGCGACGGCTTCGGCGACCGATTGCGGACGCACCAGGCTGAAGTTGGGTAGCAGTTCCATCAGGCGATTTCCTTTTCTTTAGTGGTTGCCAACGGCTTGGCGCGTGCGGCGCCGCGCTTGTGCACGGAAATCGCCTCCAGCACCCGGTCCGCCGTCAGCGGCAGTTCGTTGATCTTGACGCCGGTCGCGTTCTGGACCGCGGCCGCAATCGCCGCCGGCATGCCGGCCAGCGGTCCTTCGCTGGCCTCCTTGGCGCCGAACGGGCCGTTCGGGTCGATGGTTTCGACGATGAACACTTCGATGTCGGGCGACTCGACAAAGGTCGGCACGCGGTACTCCAGCATGCTGGCCGCGGCGTGCTTGCCGTCCTTGCCGTACACCGTTTCTTCGCACAGGCCCTGGCCCATACCCATCCACACCGCGCCCTGCACCTGGCCTTCGACCGAAAGCGGGTTGATGGCGAAGCCGCAGTCGAGCGCGGTCCACACCTTTTCCACTTTTACCGTTCCCAGTTCCTGGTCGACGCTGACCTCGACCACCGATGCCGCATACGAAAAGCCCATGGTGGAGCCGACTGCACCGCCTTTTTGCTTACCGCCCTGGAACTCGACGGGGCAGGTGTAGGTACCCTTGACCATCAGCGTGCCGGTGTCGACCAGCGCTTCGGCCGCGACGTCGTTGAAGCCAACGCTGCGCTCGGGCTGCCCTGTCACGATGTAGGCTTCACCAAGGCATTCGACCAGTTCAGGCTCGACCTGCAGGCGGCGCGCTGCCGCTGCCATCAAGAGCTTTTTCAGGTTTTCGGCGGCGTCGATCGCGGCGTTGCCGACCATGAAGGTGACGCGCGACGAATACGAACCGTTGTCCTTGGGAGTGATGGCCGAATCGTTGGCGACGACGCGCACCCGGTTGTAATCGACGCCCAGCACTTCGACGATCGCCTGCGTGACGATGGTCGACGAGCCCTGTCCGATATCGGAGGCGCCGGTAAGGATGGTGATGCCGGCGTCGAAATCGAGTTTCAGGATGATGGTGGCATGCGGCTCGCCGGTCCAGTGCACCGGTTTGGCCGAGCCGCTAACGAAGTGCGAACAGGCCACGCCAAGCCCGCGTCCCGGAGGCAGCTTGCCGATCCGCTCGCGCCAGCCGCTGGCCTGTTCCACCTTGTCCAGGCACTCGCCCAGGCCGTAGGACATGATCTTGAGCCCGTTGATGGTATCGGTTGGCGCGACCAGCAGGTTACGGCGGCGCACCTCGACCGAATCGAGGCCGAGTTCGCGCGCCATCGATTCCATCAGCGCTTCAAACGCGAAGCGGGTGTTGACCGTGCCGTGGCCGCGCATTGCGCCACATGGCGGGGTGTTGCTGTAGACCCGGTAGCCGTCGTATTTGACGGCTGGAATATCGTACAGGCCGTTGAGCAGTGCGCCCGCGTACAGGATGGTGACGATGCCGTAGCCGCCGTAGGCCCCGCCGCGCATGGTCATTTCCATTTCGCAGGCGGTCACGCGGCCGTCGTTTTTCATGCCGAGCTTGACGCGGATCGTGCTCTCCGGACGGCCGCGGTGGGTCAGGAAGGTTTCCTCGCGCGTGAGCTTCATGCGCACGGTGCCGCCGGCGGCGCGCGCCAGCAAGGCGCACACCACCTCGAAATTGAGCGTCTCGACGCGCGCGCCGAAACCGCCGCCGACGAAGGGCTTGATGACGCGGATGCGCGAGGCGTCAAGGCGCATGCAGGCAGCGAGCGTCAGGTGCACGTAGTACGGCACCTGGGTGACCGAATGCAGGGTGAGCTGGTCGCGCTGCACGTCATAGGCGGCCATCGCCGCATGCGGCTCCATTTGTGCGTGCGCAATTTCCGCGCACTGGAAGGAATCTTCGCGTACCAGGTCGGCCTCGGCGAAGCCGGCGGCGGTGTCGCCGAATTCGTTGTGCACCTGGCGCTCGAGGTTGCCTTTTTTATTCTCGTGCAGCAGGACCGCGTCGGGTGCGCGCGCACTTTCCGTATCTGTATAGACCGGCAGCTCGCGCACGTTCATGCGGATCAGGCGCAGCGCGGCCGCGGCCGTTGCCTCGTCGACCGCAGCGACGGCAGCTACCGGTTCGCCGAAGTAGCGCACCCGGTCGCGCGCCAGCGGGAATTCGTTTTGCGCCACCGGCAGGATGCCGTACGGGACATCGCAGCAGTCGCCGGTGATGATCGCCACCACACCTGGCAGCGCCAGCGCTGCCTCGATATCGATGCTGATGATTTCAGCGTGCGCGTAGGGACTGCGGTAGATGCGCCCGACCAGCGCCTCGGGGGCAAACAGGTCGGCCGTATAACGGGCGCGCCCGGTGACTTTTTCGATGCCGTCGACCAGCGCCATGCGCTTGCCGGCGCCCTTGTTCGGTTTCGGGTTCATGCGCAAGCTCCTTCCTTGTGGCCGGCGCAGGCGCAAGCGGCCGCCTGTACCGACTCGATGATTTTGACGTAGCCGGTGCAGCGGCACAGGTTGCCGGACAGGGCCGCGCGGATCTGCTCGACCGATGGATCGGGATTGGCGCGCAGCAGCGCCTCGGCCGTCATGATCATGCCGGGGGTGCAGAAGCCGCACTGCGTGCCGAGCTTTTCGTTGAATGCATTCTGGAGCGCGGACAGGCGCCCGTTTTGCACCAGCGACTCGACCGTTTCGACGTGGCGCCCGGCCACGCTCGCGGCCAGCGTCAGGCATGACAGGCGGGGCACGCCGTCAACCAGCACCGTGCAGGCGCCGCATTCGCCGCCGTCGCAGCCTTGCTTGGCGCCGGTCAGGTTCAGCGTTTCACGCAGGTAGTCGATTAACAGCAGGTTGTCGGCCACCGCATCGTGACGCGCGAGACCGTTGATTTTTGTGGCGATGACCGTTTTCAAGATACGCTCCCTTCGAATTTTGATGCCATGAAATGCAGCAATGACATCCAAGGATAGCGCAGAATTTGTTTTATATAAAACTAATTTTCAAATTATTTGAGTTTGATTGATCTGAACGTGCAGGCGTGACGAGTTGCTCTTATGATAAGAGTTCGTCCGAAGGCGGGGGCGGCCGTGAGTCAGGCGCGCTTGGCGGCCAGGGCGTTGCCGGCGCGGCTGGAACCGGCACGGCCCAGCTGGCGGGAGATGAACTGGCCGGCGTCCACCACCAGGTCGAGGTCGATGCCGGTCTCGATACCGAGCCCGTTCATCAGGTACAGCACGTCTTCGGTGGCGACGTTGCCAGTGGCGCCCTTGGCATACGGGCACCCACCCAGGCCGGCCACGGACGAATGGAAAATCGATACGCCCACTTCAAGGCTGGCGTAGATGTTGGCCAGCGCCTGGCCGTAGGTGTCGTGGAAGTGGCCGGACAGGGCGGCCATGGGGAACTCCTGCGCCGCGCGCAGCATCACCGCCTGCGTCTTGCGCGCGGTCGCGACCCCGATGGTGTCGGCGATATCGATTTCGTCGCAACCGAGCTCGCGCATGCGCGCCACCACGCCGGCCACCGCCTCGTGCGGCACCTCGCCCTGGTACGGGCAGCCGAATGCACAGCTGATGCTGCCGCGCAGGCGCAGGCCGTGCTGCTTGGCTGCCTTGGCGACGCCGGCAAAGCGCGCGATCGATTCCTCGATCGAGCAGTTGATATTACGCTGCGAAAAAGCTTCCGACGCGGAGGCGAAGATCACCACCTCGTCGGCGTGGCTCGCCAGCGCCGCGTCGAACCCCTGCATGTTGGGCGTCAGCGCCGAGTAGATCGCGCCCTTGCGCCGGGTAATGCCGGCCATCACCTCGGCGCTGGTGGCCATCTGCGGCACCCACATGGGCGACACGAAGGAAGCTGCCTCGATGTTCTGGAACCCGGCCTTCGAGAGCCGGTCGACCAGCTCGATCTTGACTGCGGCGCTCACCGCCTGCTGTTCGTTTTGCAGGCCGTCGCGCGGACCGACTTCGATGATCTTGACCTTGTTCGGCAAATTGGCTTGGCTGTTCATTTTCAATATCCCCGGTTGCGGTCGACGACGTCGGACACCGACTCGCCGTTTTCCAGTGCACGAATTTTTGCGCCGATCTGGCCGATGCTTTCCAGGCGCAAGGTAAGCGCCGATATGTGCGGCGTCAGCGTGATGCGCGGCTCGCTCCAGAACGGGTGGTGCGCCGGCAAAGGCTCGGTGCGGAACACGTCGAGCGTGGCGCCGGCGATGTGGCCCGATCCGATCAGCTCCAGCAGGTCAGGTTCCGCCACGTGCGCGCCGCGCGCCACGTTGATTAGGTAGGCGCCCTTGGGAAGCTTCGACAGCGCTGCGCGGCCCAGCAGGTTGTCGGTCTCGGCCGTGAGCGGCAGCATGCACACCAGCACGCGGGTGCCGGCCAGGAAGTCATCGAACTGTTCGCGGCCCGCGTAGCAGCTCACGAGCGCATGCTGCTTCGGCGTGCGGCTCCAGCCGCGCAGCGGAAAGCCGAACTGCGCAAGCGCGTCCAGCACCGGGGTGCCCAGCACGCCCATGCCAAGCACGCCGACCGTGAAGTCGCTCTTGTCGTACTGCGGCAGCGGCGCCCAGACGCCGTGCCGGGCCTGCTGTTCGTATTCGCCGAAACGGCGGAAGTAACGCAGCACGGCATGGGTCACGTATTCCGCCATCTGCACTGCCATGCCGGCGTCGCCCAGTCGAATGATGGGCACCTGCGGCAATGCGGGGCCATACTTGAGGATCGCATCGGCGCCCGCGCCGGTGAGGAAGATCGCCTTCACCTGCGCCAGCTGGCCGAGCAGTTCCTCGGGCGGGCACCACAGCACGGCGTAATCGCAGGGCGCAATCTGCCCGCCTTCGCGCCACACCACCACTTGCGCCTGCGGCAGCACCTGGGCGAAGTCGCGCACCCAGGGATCGGTAAGGCCATCGGCGCGATGAAGAAGAATACGCATGCCTGTTTTCCTTACGCCGCCTTGAACTCGAGCAGCGGCGCGCCGTCTGCCACCTGGTCGCCCACCTGGTACAGGATGTCCTCGACCAGCCCGTCGGCCGGTGCGGCAATCGTGTGTTCCATCTTCATCGCTTCCATGATGACGAGCGGGTCGCCCTTCTTCACGGTGCGGCCCTTGGCCGTGATCACCGCCACCACCTTGCCCGGCATCGGCGCCGTCAGGCGCCCGCCGGCCGCTTCCGCTTCGCCCGCATGGGCCATCGGATCGTTGTAGGTCAGCGCAAAATGGCGCCCGCCGGTGAACACGTGAAACATGTCGGCGTCGCGCCGCACGGTGCCGTGCATCGACGTGGCGCCAAGCTTGATCGAGAAGTCGGCGCCATTCCTCGCGCTCAGCGACAGTTCGGCCTCGATGCCGCCTGCCGCGATGTCCCAGCCATGCGCGCGATAGGTCACGCCCAGTTCATAGCCGCTCATGTCGCGCGTGGCGCAATAGTCGTCGGCGAACGCGAGCTGGCGCTGGTAGTCGCTGTTCAGGCGCCAGCCGAGCGCATTACCCCACGGGTCGGCCGCATTGGCGGACTTTGACGCGGACAGCTCTTTTTCCGATTCCATCAGGGCCACCGCCGCCAGCGCAAGCGCGCCCAGTGGCGCGGCCTTCGGTGGCGGGAACAGGGCGTCGGCGTTGCGCTCGATCAGGCCCGTGTCCAGGTCGGCGCTCGCGAACGCGCTGCCTTCTGCCAGGCGCTTGAGGAAAGCGATGTTGGTGGCCAGCCCGACGATGCGAAATTCGGCCAGCGCCTGCGACATGCGCGCCAGCGCCTGGGTGCGGTCCGCGCCCCACACGATCAGTTTGGCGATCATCGGGTCGTAGAACGGCGAAATGGCGTCGCCTTCGCGCACGCCGGAGTCGATCCGGACCGGTGCGGGGGCGCCGCCAGGGGTTCCTCCCAATTCGAACGCCACCGCCTGCGGGGTATCCATGTGGCGCAGCGTGCCGATCGACGGCAGGAAGCCTTTTTCGGGATTTTCGGCGTAGATGCGCGCCTCGATGGCGTGCCCGCGGATCGCCAGTTCGGCTTGGGTTTTCGGCAGCGGCTGGCCGGCGGCCACGCGCAACTGCCACTCCACCAGGTCGGTGCCGGTGATCATTTCGGTGACCGGGTGTTCGACCTGCAGGCGCGTGTTCATTTCCATGAAGTAGAACGAGCCGTCCTGGTTGGCGATGAATTCAACCGTTCCGGCGCCCACGTAGCCGACCGCCCTGGCAGCCGCCACCGCGGCCTCGCCCATTGCGGCGCGGCGCTCTGGCGACATGCCGGGGGCAGGCGCTTCTTCCAGCACCTTCTGGTGGCGCCGCTGCACCGAGCAGTCGCGCTCGTGCAGGTAGACGCAATTGCCGTGGGTGTCGGCGAACACCTGGATCTCGATATGGCGCGGGCGCGTCAGGTATTTTTCGGCCAGCACCTTGTCGTCGCCGAAGGAACTGACCGCTTCGCGCTTGCACGAGGCCAGCGCGGCCTTGAAGTCGTCCGCCTTCTCGACGACGCGCATGCCCTTGCCGCCGCCGCCTGCGCTGGCCTTGAGCAGCACCGGATAGCCGATGCGGTCGGCCTCGCGCTGCAAAAAGTCGGGGTCCTGCTGTTCGCCGTGGTAGCCCGGCACCAGCGGCACATTGGCCGTTTCCATCAGCGTTTTCGCGGCCGACTTGGAACCCATCGCGCGCATGCTCGACGCCGGCGGCCCGATGAACACCAGCCCGGCCTGCTCGCACGCTTCCGCGAAGGCCGCGTTCTCGGACAGGAAACCGTAGCCCGGATGCACCGCCTGGGCTCCGGTAGCCAGCGCCACCGCGATGATCTTGTCGCCGCACAGGTAGCTTTCCTGGGCCGCTGCAGGTCCGATCAGCACTGCCTCATCGCACACCGCCACGTGTTTCGAGGCGGCGTCCGCCTCCGAGTACACGGCGACGGTCTTGATGCCCATGGCGCGCGCGGTGGCGGCGACCCGGCAGGCGATTTCGCCACGGTTGGCGATGAGGATTTTTGTGAACATGCGTTTCTTCCAGGAGCGGACGGTGATCCGGGTTGGTCAGGAATGAGTGGGCGGCGATCAGCCGCCGCAGCTCGCTTTTGGCGCCGCTTCGAGCGTCGCCGCACGCGTTGGCAGCCCCAGCTTGGTCAGCAGGGCGCGGTCGTCTTCGGCTTCCGGATTGTCGGTGGTGAGCAGCTTGTCGCCGTAGAAAATCGAGTTCGCGCCGGCCAGGAAGCACATCGCCTGCACCGCTTCGCCCATCTGGCGCCGTCCCGCGGACAGGCGCACGCGCGCCTGCGGCATGGTGATGCGCGCCACCGCAATGGTGCGCACGAATTCGAACGGATCGAGCGGGTCGAGACCGTGCAGGGGCGTGCCTTCCACCTGCACCAGGTGGTTCACCGGCACCGATTCGGGATACGGGTTCAGGTTCGCCAGCTGTGCGATCAGGCCGACGCGCTGCTGGCGCGATTCGCCCATGCCGACGATGCCGCCGCAGCACACCTTCAGGCCCGCGTTGCGCACCCGGCCCAGCGTGTCGAGGCGGTCCTGGTATTCGCGGGTCGAGATCACGTTGCTGTAGAACTCGGGCGCGGTGTCGAGGTTGTGGTTGTAGTAGTCGAGGCCAGCCTTCTTCAGGCGGTCGGCCTGGCCTTCTTCGAGCATGCCCAGCGTAGCGCAGGTTTCCAGGCCGAGCGCCTTGACCTCGCGTACCATTTCTTCGACCTTCTCGATATCGCGCTCCTTCGGGCTGCGCCACGCGGCGCCCATGCAAAAGCGCGTCGCGCCGTTCGCCTTGGCCTGGCGTGCGGCGTCGAGCACGCTGTCGATGCCGAGCAGCTTCTTCGCTTCGACACCGGTGTCGTAGCGCGCTGCCTGCGGGCAGTAGCTGCAGTCCTCCTCGCAGCCGCCGGTCTTGATCGACAACAGCGTGGCCAGTTCGACGTCGCCGGCCGGGAAGTTCGCGCGGTGCACGCTCTGGGCCTGGAACATCAGGTCGTTGAATGGCAGCTCGAACAGCGCCAGCACGTCGGCCAGCGGCCAGGTGGCCGCTTCCGGCAGGCCAATCGGGGCCGCGGGCGGGTGGAACGAGACAGCTTGGTTGTGGGACATCGTGATTCCTTCGTGGTAGTTCAATTGCGCGCGGGCGGCCAGCCTGGCAGTTCCGCGAGATCGATAAAGCCGGCCGCCGCGGCGGCCGATGCTGATTCAAGATGCGGCACGCGTCCCAGCAGCGGGGCCGGAATGCGCAGCACAAGGGTGTCTATGTTTTCATCGGCGAAGCGCATGCCGGGTTCGGCTTCGTTGGCGATCCAGCCGGCCAGCACCAGGCCGCGCGCCAGGATCGCCTCCACCGTCAGCAGGCTGTGATTGATGCAGCCAAGGCGCAGGCCCACCACCAGGATCACCGGCAGGTTGAGCTGTTCGGCCAGGTCGGCCGTGTCGAAGTTGTCCGCCAGCGGCACCCGGAAACCGCCCACGCCTTCGACCACGACCGCGTCGGAGGCGGCCGCGATTTCGGCATAGGCGGCAATGATCGGCACCGGGTCGATGCTGATGCCTTCGAGCGCGGCAGCGATATGCGGGGCCGCCGGCTCGCGCAGCATGTAGGGCGTGGTGATGTTGCGCGGCAGGTGCACATTGCCGGCCGCGATCAGCTGGTCGGCGTCGTCGTTATGCAGTTCGCCACCGCGCATCTCGGCGCCGGCGGCAACCGGCTTCATGCCGCACGCGCGCAGGCCGGCATGGACCAACTTGTGCAGGATCGCCGACGAGACCAGCGTCTTGCCGATTTCGGTGTCGGTGCCGGTCACGAAGCAGCTGAAGCGCGAAGGGACTCCCGGCGCCGCCGCTACGCTCTGCGGTTCTGTTTCCAGAACCGGGAGTGGATCATTGAGGCTCATCTCAGGTCCTTTCCAACTCGTTGAGCGCAGCGGCCAGCTGCGTGACTTCTTCATGCGTGTGGGCGGCCGACAGCGTCACGCGCAGGCGCGCTGTCCCGGCGGGCACCGTAGGCGGGCGAATCGCCGGCACCCACAGCCCCTGGCCGTACAGCCCGGCGCCGGCGCGCAGCGCTTCCTCGTTGCTGCCGATGATCACGGGCTGGATCGCGGTATCGGACGGAGCATGGCGCCAGCGCTTCAGGTCCAGCTCGCCGCCGAA
>Ga0066461_1000057_pt1 | contig 59040 bp, 61 predicted proteins | sample LakWasMe91_HOW11_2_FD_59572 | JGI IMG/M metagenome (GOLD analysis project Ga0066461, IMG submission 59572) | Freshwater sediment methanotrophic microbial communities from Lake Washington under simulated oxygen tension - Sediment Metagenome 91_HOW11 | ecosystem: Environmental > Aquatic >...
GTCCAACAACCATATGGCGGTTTAAACTTGTCAAGATATTTATTCGGGACAGCAATGCGCCTGCGCGGGAATGACGGGGCGCGGGAATGACGGGGGCGCGGGTGCGCAAATCTCAACGCTTTTATTCCGGTTGTTTAAGCCGGTTCGAAAACGTCTTCTTGAACTTGGCGACCTTGGGCGCGACCACGAAGGCGCAATAACCCTGCAGCGGGTGCTGTTTGAAATAATTCTGGTGATAATCCTCGGCCTTGTACCAGGTCGCGGCCGGCTCGAGCTGGGTCACGATGGGCGCATCCCACACGTTGGCCATGGCCGCGATGACTTGGCGCGCGGTGGCCTCCTGCTCGGGCGACTGGTAGAAAATGACCGAACGGTATTGGGTGCCGACATCGTTGCCCTGCTGGTTCAGGGTGGTCGGATCGTGGATAGTGAAGAATATTTCGAGGATATCGCGGTAACTGATCACGGCCGGATCGAACTCGAGCCGCACCACTTCGGCATGGCCGGTGGTGCCGGCGCACACCTGCTCATAGCTCGGGTGGTCCACCTGACCGCCCATGTAGCCCGACTCCACCCGCGTGACGCCCCGTACCTCAAGGTAGACCGCTTCCAGGCACCAGAAACATCCGCCGCCCAGAACGGCCACTTGCGTAGCCGATTGCATTGTCATCGCACACCTCAAGCATGAAGATTTCGTATGCAGTCACTGTAACGCAAAGCGGCGCGCCGCGCACTCTCATTTGAGCCCGCTGTCTCGCTCCTCTTGACATGCAGATAACACAGCCTGTTGCACAGCCAGCATCGAATTTTGGCATAATGGGATAAATGTCCGAGGCACTGATGAACACAAACTCCCCCCGCGCAACCGCGCGCGCATTCGACGCGGCGCAGTTTCGCAATGCGCTGTCGCAATTTGCGACCGGCGTCACGGTCATCACCACGCGCCTGGCGGATGGCAGTTTCCGCGGCCTGACGGCCAGCTCCTTCAATTCGGTTTCGCTCGACCCGCCGCTGGTGCTGTGGAGCTTGGGCGAGGCCGCCAACAGCCTGCCGATTTTCAGCGGCAATTCGCATTACGTCATCAATGTGCTGGGAGCCGGCCAGGCCGCGCTGGCCGAGCGGTTCTCGCGCCGCAGCGACAATCCCTTCGGCGGTGTCGAGTACGAACTGTCGCGCACCGGACAGCCGATCCTCAAGGGTGTTTCGGCCTGGTTCGAATGCCATAACCGAAGCCGCTATCCGGAGGGCGACCACGTCATCTTCGTGGGCGAAGTGGAAGAGTGCGCGGTGCACGCGCAAGCCTCGCTGATTTTTCATGCAGGCAAATTCGGAAGCACCCCTCAGAACCTGTAGCCGATCCCGATGCACACCGACTCGGGGTCCAGCCTCATGTCCTGGGTCTGGCCGGTCGAATAGTGGACCCGGGTCTTGAGCAAGGTCTTGGCCACGGCAAGGTCTGCGAACCAGCGCGCGCCGATGCTCAAGGCGATGCCGGCCTGCAGCGTTCCGGCAGCCTTGGCGTCGATCGAAAAGGTGGTCGAAGGACCGCCGGTGTTGGTCAGCGCCGTCACCCGGCCGTTTCCGGTTTCCTTCTGAAACGACACATAGCTAAGGCCGAGGCCAAGGTAGGGGCGCAGCCTGGCCTGCGGCGCAAGAAAACGATACTGGATCAAGCCCGTCGGCGCCAGCACGTCGACCGTGCCGAGCTGGCCGGCGCCTGCGATCGAGCCCGCGCCATACAGGGCGTGCGTGTAAGGGACACCGAGGGCAAGCTCGGCCGAAACGTGATCGCTCAGGCCGACCGTAATGATGAAGACCGGCTCGGTGTCGCTGCCGACCGCGGCCTTGGTGCCCGGCAGCGACGGGGCCGACACGTCGCCGCTGCCGACCTTCGGCGTGACCTGGTTGACGCCGGCCTTGAGCGTCCACTGGCCGGCGCTTTGCGCCATCGCCCCTGGTCCCGCGGCCATTGCGCCGGCCAGCGCCAGCATCGTTGCGACACAAGGCAAGCGTCGTTTCATTTTGTTCTCCTGATCGCGTCGATACGGTGCGCCCGCCATTTACAGCCATCCCTTGATTGACATCTGCAGCGCCACGAAGCGCGCGGTGAGCAAGCTCTCGAACGGGGTCGGGTGCACGTCGTCGGCGAACATGTAGTGGCTCACGTCGCCGCCGATCAGGTTGCTGCCGTTGCAGCCGAGGGCAGCGCTGCCGAGCAGGTTGGCGCCGCAGGCCGCTTCGCTGGTGTTGGTCAGGCCATAGGGACCGGGATTGGTGATCTGGTCGTGGGTGACGCTGTACAGGTCGACGTACAGGATCTTCGCCTGGCCTGCGGTGCCGGTCCTGAGCTGGTCGTTGAAGGCGGCCACCATGGCCTTGATCAGCGCCTGGCCCGCGGCCGACTCCTTGCGCGCCGACGGGGAAGCTCCCAGGTCCGCCAGGCTGCCGACCACCACATGGTTGGCGCCCTTGCCGGCAACCTGGGTAGTGACGAGCGTGGCCAGCTCGGCGCCGGCGCTGGCGACGGCGCCCACGGCCAGCGCCGCGTTGGCGCTCGCGTAATCCGCGCCGGCCTTGGCGCCGGCCGCGTTGCCGGCCGTGGTGGCCGCCGCTTGCGCCTGCAACACCATCGGTCCGACCACGGCGGGCGACGCGACTGCCGCGTTGCCCGGCTGGACAGCGGCAGCGCCAACTGCGGCGGCCACGACAGTTTGTTCGGTATGGCCGGGGCGCGCCGCCTCAAGCTGCAGCGCCAGCCCGATTGCCTGGGCGGCGCTGGCCGGATCGGCCGCGCCGGACGCCAGCAAGCCGACCAGTGTGCTGGCAAAGGTGGCCGCGCCGACCCTGGCCCCTTCGGCGGTGCCGGCCGCGCTGGCGCCAGCGGCAAGCTGCGCCAGCTGCATGAAGATATCGTTGCCGCCAGCCAGGACGAAGACGATTTCGTCGCCCTTGAACTTGCCGCCGCTTAGCGCGAGGTGGTTGGCGATCTGGGTCGCCACCGGCACCGTCAGCATGCCGATGGGAGAGCCGGTCAGCTTGTGGTACGGGCCGATGGGATTGGTCACGCGCGCGCTGCCCTGGGCGTAGCCAAAGCAGTTGGGATGGTTTACGACCGGAACCGCGAAGCCCAGACTGGCGTCACCGTCCAGCCCGGTCTGCGCGGCGCAGGGAGCGGGCAGGCCGAACTGCGCCGCCATCAGCTCGGTCCAGTTCTTGCCGGTCAGCGCAGGGTCTTTCGAGGTATTGTCGCCGTTGATGGTGAACTGGCCGCCGCCAATGGCGGCCACGGTCCCCACCGCATAGGTGCCCACGTCCGACAGGCTGTCGCCGAACGTGACCTGCGCACTGAACCTGGTCTTGAGCGTTTGATCGCCGCCGGTGCTGCCGCCACACGCGGCCAGGGCGAGCGCCACCAGCAGTGCCAGAGCGAAATTATTTTGCCCCATCAATGCCTCCCAGAAAGATATGTTTATGCTAAATCAAAAAAACCCGCAGTTGCGGGTTTTTTTTTACTTTTGGGAATAATTAATTCCACGCACCACACAGGCCAGGCCTGCGCGCTGCCGGCCAATCGCTTAGCGCCATCCCTTGGCGGCCATCTGCTCGGCCACGAACTTGGCGAAGAGCGTGTTCGCATAGGGGGTCGGATGAACGTCGTCGGCAAACATGTAGTGACTGACGTCGCCAGTGATCACGTTGGCGCCGTTGCACCCGAGTGCGGTCCCGCCGAGGGGATTCGGGCCGCATGCCGGCTTGGTGGTATTGGTCAGGCCGTACTTGGACGGATTGTTCACCAGGTCCTGGGTGAGCGTGAACAGGTCGACCTGCAACACCTTCGCGTCGGTGCCGTCCAGGCCGGCCTTGAGCGCGATGTTGAACGCGGAAGACATGCCATTGATCAGGGTCTGGATCGACGCACTCTGCCCTTTGCCCGATGGCGCACTGCCGATGTCAGGCAGGTTGTTGACCACTACGAAATTGGCGCCCTTGGCAAGGATCTGGGTCTTGATGATTTCGGCCAGCGCGATGCCGGCGTCGCCCATGTCGGAAACCAGTTTCGGACCGTTGGCCTGACCATAAGCGGCGCCGGCAGCGGCGCCGGCGGCAGCGCCGGCGGCAGCGCCCGCGTTCGCGGCGGCAGTCTGGGCCTGCACCACCATCGGGCCGTACACCGCGGGCGAAGCGACCGCCGCGTTGCCCGGCTGGGAAGCCGCGGTCATGACGGCGACGCCGACCAGGGAAGTCGAGGTGCTGCCCGGGCGCGCCGCTTCGCTTGCCATCGCGGCCCCGATCGCCTGGGCTGCCGTGGTCGGGTTGCTTGCGCCCGACGCCAGCAGGCCGGCCAGGGTTGTGGCAAAGGTCTGGGCGCCCACTTTGGCGCCTTCGGCCGCACCGGCAGCCTGGCCAGCGGCGGTCGCCGCCGCGGACAGCTGGCCGAGCAGCATCAGCGCGTCGTTGCCGCCCGCCGTCACGAAGACCACTTCGTCGCCCTTGAATTTGCCGCCGTTGCGCGCCAGGTGGGTGGCGACCTGGGTCACCACGGGCACGGTCAGGCCGCCCAGCGCGGAGCCGGTCAGCTTGTTGCCCGGGCCGACAGGATTGGTCACGCGCGCGCCACCCTGGGCATAGCCGGTGCAATTGAGATTGTTCACGACAGGAACCAAAAAGCCCTTGCTCGGGTCGCCGTCAAGGCCGGTTTGCGCGGCGCATGGCGCTGGCAGGCCCAGCTGTGCCGCTATCAATTCGGTCCAGTTCTTGCCGGTCAGCGCGGCATTCGCGGCGGTGTTGTCGCCATTGATCGTGTATTTCCCGCCTCGCATGAGGGCCACCGTGCCGACGGCATAGGTGCCGACGTCGGAGAGGCTGTCGCCGAACGTGACTTGCGCAGCGAATTTGGGCGCCGCCGGCGCTGTGGTGGTGCCGTTGTCGCTGCCGCCGCACGCCGCCAGAACGGCCGCCGTCAGGACTGCCAGCGCAAAATTAATTTGACGCATTATCTCTCCCAAGTGAAAACGATTTACATGAAACGAACGCCCGTGCTATTCGTAGCTTAACAATATGCCAGTGTTTCAGACCAATGTATAGCAATTAAGTTGCAATAATGTCAGTTCAATGCAACATGCGCCAAGTGGGGGTTCAGGCCGGTTCGTCGTGGTTCAGCAAACCGCGCACGATGCCGCTCGAGCCATGGGCGGCGCGCCGCAGGCGGTCGTTCACGCCCAGCCAGTCGCCGCCCTTGGGCGGGGCTTCCACCAGGATCAGGTCGGCGCCCGCGTGGTCCATCGAGCGCAGCGCCGCATACAGCGCGTGGGCGAAGCCGTCGGGGGTGGCGGGCAGGCGGATGTCGGCATGCGCGGGCGGCAGTTCGGAGGTGTGGATCAGGGCGACCTTGCGCCCGGCGCGCTGCAAGCGGGCCAGCGTGGCGGCCACTTCATCGCTGTCCTGCATGGCCACCGGCGTGTGCGGCGCGTAGTGCGATTCGAGCGTGCCGGAGGCGCGCGGCGCCGCGGGGTCGGCAGCCAGGCCGGCCGGGGTGGCGGGCAGGCGGTCGATCACGGCCGCGATGGCGTCGGCGCTGATCTGGCCCGGGCGCAGCAGCACCGGTCCGTGCGTGGCCAGGCGCGACAGGTCGAGAATGGTCGACTCGATGCCGACCTGGCTCTGGCCGCCGTCGAGCACCATGGCGAGCGTGCCGTCGGCGTCGAACTCGTCGTGCACATGGCGCGCCGTGGTCGGGCTGACGTGGCCGAACTTGTTGGCCGATGGCGCCGCGATGCCGCCCTTGCCGCCCTTGAAGGCGGCCAGCAGCGCGATGGCGACCGGGTGCGAGGGACAGCGCAGGCCGACCGTATCCTGGCCGCCGGAGACGGCGGCCGGAATGTTCGGTGCGCGCTTGAGGATCAGGGTCAGCGGGCCGGGCCAGAACGCGCACGCGAGCTGGGTCGCTTCGGGCGGAATCTCGCTGGCCCAGTACGACAGGTCGGCGTCCGGCGCCAAATGCACGATCACCGGATGGTCTTGCGGGCGGCCCTTGGCAGCGTAGATCTTCGCGACCGCCGCGGGATTTTCGGCGTCGGCGCCAAGGCCGTACACTGTTTCGGTTGGAAAAGCGACGAGGCCGCCGGATTCAAGAATCCTGGCGGCCCGTGCGATCTGCGTGCTCGCAGGCTGCATCTGTAGCTTAGGCAGTCAGCAGGCGCAGCGCTTCCGCGTACTTGGCCGAGGTCTGGTCGAGCACCTCCTGCGGCACGCGCGGTGCGGGCGCCTTCTTGTTCCAGGGCTGCGCTTCGAGCCAGTCGCGCACGAACTGCTTGTCGAACGACGGCGGCGAGCTGCCCACCTGGTAGCTCGACATCGGCCAGAAGCGCGAGGAATCGGGCGTGAGGATTTCATCGATCAGGTGGATCACGCCATGCGCATCGACGCCGAATTCGAACTTGGTGTCGGCGATGATGATCCCGCGCTCGGCCGCGTATTCGGCCGCCTTGGTGTACAGCTTGATCGACAGGTCGCGCACCTGGCGCGCCACGTCGGCGCCGACGATCTTCTCGGCTTGCTCGAACGAGATGTTCTCGTCGTGCTGGCCGGCCGGCGCCTTGGTCGACGGCGTAAACAGCGTTTCCGGCAGCTTTTGCGCTTCCTTCAGGCCGGCCGGCAGGGCGATGCCGCAGATCTTGCCGGTCTTCTGGTAATCCTTCCAGCCCGAGCCGATGATGTAGCCGCGCACGATCGCCTCGATGCCGAGCGGCTGCAGCTTCTTGACGACGATGGCGCGATCTTCGACCTGGCCGCGCTCTTCCGGAGCGACCACGTCGACCGCCTCGATGCCGGTTTCATGGGTTGGCATCATGCCGCCGAATTTCTTGAACCAGAAATTGGACATCGCGGTCAGGATCTTGCCCTTGTTCGGAATCGGGTCGTCGAGGATCACGTCGAATGCCGACAGGCGGTCGGTCTGGACCACCAGCAGCTTGTCGTCGCCGACTGCGTAAATGTCGCGCACTTTCCCGCGATGCAGGAAGGGCAGCGATTTCAGGTTTGTTTCGAGAATTCCAGCCATCATATTTCCTTGTGAATGTGAAGCGGCGCTTCAGAGTTGCGGCAGCGTTGCGCTGCGCACCTTGTCGGCCTGGGTCTTGCGGAACGCCGTCAGCTTGGCCTTCAGGCCCGCGTCGTTCAGCGCCAGCACCGACACCACCGCCAGCGCCGCATTGGCCGCGCCGGCTTCCCCGATCGCGAGCGTGGCGACCGGAATGCCCTTCGGCATCTGCACGGTCGACAGCAGGGAATCCATCCCCTTAAGGTATTTCGACGGAATCGGCACCCCGTACACCGGCAAGATGGTGGACGCCGCGACCACGCCTGCCAAGTGGGCGGCCGCGCCCGCGCCGGCGATGAAGGCCTGAGCGCCGCGGCTTTCCATGTCGGCCAGCCAGGCTTCCAGTTCCTTCGGGGTGCGGTGCGCCGACAGCGCGCGCGCTTCGTAGCTCACGCCGAAATCCTTGCATACCTGCGCCGCTTCTTTCATCGTGTCCCAGTCCGAGGTGGACCCCATCACGATACCTACCAATGTTTTTTCAGCCATATCCGTACCAATCATAAAAATTTGTAGTTACGCGACCGTCTGCGACAGTTCACCCGACTTGTAGCGCTCGGCCATTTTCTCCAGCGTGACCGGCTTGATCCTGGCAGCCTGTCCTTCGCAGCCGAAGGCCAGAAAGCGCGCCTTGCAGATCATCGAAGCCGCCTCGCGCGCGGGCTTGAGGTAGTCGCGCGGATCGAACTTGGATGGATTCTCGAACATATAGCGGCGGATCGCGGCGGTCATCGCAAGGCGGATGTCGGTGTCGATGTTGATCTTGCGAACGCCGTGGCGGATGCCTTCCTGGATTTCCTCGACCGGCACGCCGTAGGTCTCTTTCATGTCGCCGCCAAACTGGCGGATCTCGGCCAGCAGCTCTTGCGGCACCGACGAGGAACCATGCATCACCAGGTGGGTGTTCGGGATGCGCGCGTGGATTTCCTTGATGCGGTCGATGGCGAGGATGTCGCCGGTCGGCTTGCGCGAGAACTTGTAGGCGCCGTGCGAGGTGCCGATCGCGATCGCGAGCGCATCGCACTGGGTGCGCGCGACGAAGTCGGCCGCCTGGGCGACATCGGTGAGCAGCTGTTCGCGCGTCATGTGGCCGTCCGCGCCGTGGCCGTCTTCCTTGTCGCCCTTCATGGTCTCGAGCGAACCTAGCACGCCCAGTTCGGCTTCCACCGTCACCCCGATCGAGTGCGCGAACTTGACCACCTCACGCGACACTTCCACGTTGTAGTCGTAGCTGGCCACGCTCTTGCCGTCCGCTTCGAGCGAGCCGTCCATCATCACCGAAGTGAAGCCGGAGCGGATCGCGGTCATGCACACCGCCGGCGACTGGCCGTGGTCCTGGTGCATCACGACCGGGATGTGCGGATAGGATTCGACGGCCGCTTCGATCAGGTGGCGCAGGAACGCTTCGCCGGCGTACTTGCGCGCACCCGCGGACGCTTGCATGATCACCGGCGCGCCGACCGCGTCGGCCGCGGCCATGATGGCCTGGACCTGTTCGAGGTTGTTGACATTAAACGCTGGCAGGCCGTAGCCGTTTTCGGCGGCATGGTCCAGCAGTTGACGCATGGATACGAGAGACATGATAGAACTCCAACTAATAGAAAAACCTGTGTTTCGATGGGAAGCGCGGGTAGCGCCCGTCTCGTGCAGCAACGTGGCGCGCCCGGTTCAGCGCGCCTGCTTTCTTATTCGAATTCTCCGACCCGCACGATCTTCAGTGCGTTGGTGCCGCCGACCTGCCCCATCGGCTCGCCCCAGGTGACAACGATCATGTCACCTTTCTTCACAATCCCGTTGGCGACCATCAAATCTTCGGCCTGCTTCAACACGGCGCCGCTGTCGCCCGTTTGCAGCAGGTGGTAGGCGCGCACGTTGCGGTACAGCGACACCTTGCGCTGGGTGGTGGTGCTCGGGGTCAGCGCGTAGATCGGGGTGTCGATGCTGTGCCGGCTCATCCACAATGCGGTCGAGCCGGACTCGGTCAGGGCCACGATCGCCCTGACCCGCAGATGGTGCGCGGTAAACAAGGTGCCGTAGGCGATCGACTGGTCGATGCGGGTGAAGCGGACATTCAGGAAGTCGGCGTCGAGCTTGTTGTATTCGGACTGCTCGGCCTCGGCGCAGATGGCCGCCATCATTTCGACCGTTTCGATCGGGTACTTGCCGGACGCCGTTTCGGCCGACGTCATCACGGCATCGGTGCCGTCGAGCACCGCGTTGGCCACGTCCGACACTTCGGCGCGCGTGGGCACCGCGTTGACGATCATCGACTCCATCATCTGGGTCGCGGTGATGGCCAGCTTGTTCGATTCGCGCGCCATCTTGATCATGCGCTTTTGCAATGCCGGAACGGCAGCGTTTCCTACCTCAACGGCCAGGTCGCCGCGCGCGACCATGATGCCGTCGGAGGCGTCGAGGATTTCCTGCAGCACGGGGATGGCCTCGGCGCGCTCGATCTTGGCGATCAGCATCGGCTTGTGGTGGTAAGGCTCGCCCGCGATGTTGGCCAGCTGGCGCGCCATTTCCATGTCGGTCGCGCTTTTCGGGAACGAGATGGCCAGGTAGTCGGCCTGGAAGCTCATCGCGGTCTTGATGTCTTCCATGTCCTTTGCGGTCAGGGCCGGCGCGGTCAGGCCGCCGCCCTGGCGGTTGATGCCCTTGTTGTTCGACAGTTCGCCGCCGACCTTGACGATGGTGAAGATTTCGTGACCGGCGATGCGGTCCACGATCAGCACGATCAGCCCGTCGTTGAGCAACAGCTTGTCGCCGGGCCGCACGTCGCGCGGCAGCGCCTTGTAGTCGAGCCCGACGCGCTCCTGGTTGCCCAGTTCGCCGTTCTCGCCCCACTTCGCGTCGAGGATGAACCTGGCGCCGTTTTCCAGGAATATCTTGCCTTCTTCAAACTTGCCGACCCGGATCTTGGGGCCCTGCATGTCGGCCATGATGCCCACTTCGATGCCGCACTCGGCCGCCGCGCGGCGCACCAGGTTGGCGCGGTCGATGTGGTCCTGCGCCTTGCCGTGCGAGAAGTTCAGGCGCACCACGTCCACGCCGGCGCGGATCATCTTGATCAGGATGTCGAGGTCGGTGGAAGCCGGGCCGATGGTTGCGACGATCTTGGTGCCACGATACATAGTTATCCTTGAAGTGGAAGCGAAACAAGCCGGACGGCGCAGCCGGGGCCGCGCCAGGAGCTGGTCAGGTACTGCGGCGCTGCAACAGGATCTCGACTGCCGGCAGCGTTTTTCCTTCGAGGAACTCGAGGAAGGCGCCGCCGCCGGTGGAGATATAGCCGATTTTATCGGCAATGTCGTATTTGGCGATCGCGGCCAGGGTGTCGCCGCCGCCCGCAATCGAAAATGCCCTGGAATTGGCGATGGCCAGCGCCAGCGTCCTGGTGCCTGCGCCGAACTGGTCGAATTCGAACACGCCGACCGGGCCGTTCCAGACGATGGTGCCGGCCTGCGCGATGCGCTCGGCCAGCATGGCCGCGGTCTTGGGTCCGATGTCGAGGATCAGGTCGTCATCAAGGACGTCGGCCACATCCTTGGTGGTGGCGGCCGCCGTCGGCGAAAACTCCTTGGCGCACACCACGTCCACCGGAATCGGCACCTGCGCGCCGCGCGCGGCCATCATGTCGATGATGGCCTTCGCTTCGCCCACCAGTTCCGCCTCGGCCAGCGACTTGCCGATGTTCAGGCCGACCGCCTTCATGAAAGTGTTGGCGATGCCGCCGCCGACGATCAGCTGGTCGACCTTGCCGGCCAGCGCCTTGAGGATCGACAGCTTGCTCGACACCTTGGAGCCGGCCACGATGGCCAGCAGCGGACGCGCCGGCTGGCCCAGGGCCTTGCCCAGCGCGTCGAGTTCGGCGGCCATCAGCGGACCGGCGCACACCACCGGCGCGAACTTCGCGATCCCGTGGGTGCTGGCCTCGGCGCGGTGGGCGGTGCCGAAGGCGTCGTTGACATAGATATCGCACAGCTTGGCCATCTTGCGCGCCAGCTCGTCGCTGTTTTTCTTTTCGCCCGGATTGACGCGGCAGTTTTCCAGCAGCACCACCTGGCCCGGCTTGAGGTCTTCCAGTCCCGCGCCATCGACCCAATTTTGCTTAAGCGCAACTTCCTGCCCGAGCAGCGCGGACAGGCGCGCAGCGACCGGCGCCAGGCTGTCCTGCGGCTTGAACTGGCCCTCGGTGGGGCGGCCAAGGTGGGAAGTGACCATCACTGCCGCCCCGGCCTTTGCTGCGGCCTCGATCGCAGGCACCGAAGCGCGGATGCGCGTGTCTTCGGTGATATTGCCGGCCTCGTCCTGGGGGACGTTCAGGTCGGCGCGAATGAAGACGCGCTTGCCTTGCAGTGCGTGTTGGTCGATCAGGTCTTGCAAACGGGTGAAGTTAAGAGCAGCGTTCATGGCTAGCCAAAAAGTCAAATGGATGAAAGTGCTATTTTACCGCATGGGCGCAGCCGGAAAAACCGTTTCACAACAAACAACGAACGCGGCCTGCGCCGCCCGGGGCTAGCCCAGCAACAGGCGCAGCCCGGTGAAGAACAGCATGCCGAACACGATGGTCTGCAGCATGTTGCGGCGCACCAGGTAAAACACGATGGAGGCGACCCCGGCCACCAGTTTCAGGTTCGACCAGTCCAGGTGCAGCTCGCCCGTATTAGCGAGCAGCATGTCGGGCGCGATGATCGCCGCCAGCGCGCAGGCCGGCGCGTAGCGCAGCATCTCCTGGACCCGCTTCGGGATCGTGATGTGGTGCCCGATCAGCCAGAACGAGCTGCGCGTGGCCGCGGTCGCGACCACCAGCACCCCGATCGTGACCCAGATTTCCCAGTCAGCCATGGCGCTTGTTCCTTTTTTCAAGTGCTTCTTCGAGCAGCATGGCGCTGGCCATGCCAAGCATCACGGCGGCGAGCAGGCCAAGCTTGTACGGCAGGCCGTACGCGAGCACGGCGGTAACGCTGGCCACCAGCACCCCGCACAGGGCCGCGCTGTTGATAATCAGGGGCACGGTGATGCAGACGATGGCGAGCGTGCCGGCAAAGCCCAGGCCCCACTCGGCCGGCACCGCGGTGCCGAGCAACACCCCGGCCACCGAGCCGACCTGCCATGCGGCCCAGTTCGGGTAGAGCAGCCCTTTCAGATAGGACAGCTTGCCCGGCGCCGGATCTTCCCTCGGATAGCGCTGCAAAAACAGCGCGACCGACATGTCGCCCGAGACGTAGCCCAGCAAGAAGCGCTTGCGCCAGGGAAGGTGCGCAAAATGGGGCGCGAGCAAAACCGAAAAGATGACGAAGCGCAGATTGACCACCAGCGCGGTGGCGAATACTACCCAGATCGGGGCGCCGGCGGCGATCAGCGGCAGCGAGGCAAGCTGGGCCGAGCCGGCGAACACCAGCAAGGTCATCGCCAACGCCTGCGGCACCGACAGCCCGGTCTTGACCATGGCAACCCCGACCACCAAACCCCAGGCGCCGATGCCGAACAGGGTCGGCAGGCCCATCTTCAGGCCTGCGCGCCAGGCGGCGGCGTCATGGTCGTCGGGGCGCACCGGGGCCGCTGTCGCTGGCAGCTCATTCATGTTGTTTTCCTGCCACGGCAGGCGCTGACGGGTCGTGCGGGGAGAAGAAACGGTAGGGCATGCAGCACAATTCATTGTGAGCGCCGCGCAGCTGTCATTCGTGCAAAACAGGCGAGCCCGGCGCAATTTGTTGGAGTGCTATTTTACCGATCATTTCGGCACGCTGCCTGAATCCGCTAAAATCGTGGTTTTGCCTTAGCAGACGGAGAACAAATGAACAACAAGCAAACGCCCGCGGTTGAACTCGACGCCAAAGACCTTCCGGCCCACTGCCCGAATCCGGCCATGCCGCTGTGGTCCTCGCACCCGCGCGTATTCCTCGATTTCGGCCATGACGGCCTGGCCAAGTGCCCGTACTGCGGCACCGAATACCGCCTCAAGCCGGGCACCGTCCTCGCCCACCACTGACACCCGCTGGCGCGCCGCTGGTTGCCATGAAATACATCTCCCCTCTCTGGTTGCCCAGCGGCCACCTGCAAACCATCTACCCCGCCACCTGCATCGGCAAGCCGGCCATGGCATTGCGGCGCGAGCGCTGGGATGCGCCCGATGGCGACTTCGTCGACGTCGATTTTGTCGACGGCGACGCCAGCCGGCCTTGCGTGATCCTGTTCCACGGGCTGGAAGGCTCGTCGAACAGCCACTACGCGCGCGCCATGATGGCCGCCGTTGCCGCGCGCGGGTGGTCGGGCGCGGTGCCGCATTTCCGCGGCTGCTCGGGCGAGCTGAACCGCGCGGCGCGCTTCTACCACTCGGGCGACGCGGGCGAAATCGACTGGATCGTCAGGCGCATGCGCACGCGTACCCGCGGCACCCTGTACGCGGCCGGCGTTTCGCTGGGCGGCAACGCGCTGTTGCGCTGGCTGGGCGAATCGCAGCACCAGGCCGAGATTGTCGACGCCGCCTGCGCGGTATCGGCCCCGCTCGACCTGGCCTGCGGCGGCGCAGCACTTTCGCGCGGTTTCAACCGGCTCTACACGCGCATGTTCCTGCGCACCCTCAAGCCGAAGTGCCTGGCCAAGCTGGAACAGTTCCCCGGCCTGTTCAAGCGCGACGCCATGCTGGCCGCGCGCGACCTGTACGCCTTCGACAACGTGGTGACGGCGCCCCTGCACGGCTACCGCAACACGGAAGATTACTGGGACCGCGCCAGCGCCAAGCACGTGCTGGGCGACATCACGGTGCCGACCCTGGTGCTCAACGCCCGCAACGACCCGTTCCTGCCCGGCATTCACCTGCCCTCGCTCGCGTCAAGCAGCGTCACGCTCGACTATCCGCAGGAAGGCGGTCATGTCGGCTTTCCGACCGGCGGCCTGCGCGGCAAGCCCGACTGGCTGTCGCGCCGCCTGCTCGATTTTCTCGACAGCGCAATTCCCTCGCGTGCGCCCTCGCCCGCCCAACTTCGTAAAAGCGACACCCCGTGGATGACATCGTAAGACAAGCCATGGCCAAATGGCCAAGCGTGCCGCACTGCTACGGCTGGCTCGCGCTGGACGCGCGCGGCGCCTGGCGCATGCGCGACGAGCGCGCCCAGCAATCAGGGCTGCCGGGCGACAAGCTCGCCCATCCGGCGCTGCTCGGCTTCATCAACAGAAATATTGCGCCCGACGAACGCGGATGCTGGTATTTCCAGAACGGACCGCAGCGCGTCTACCTGAACCTGGAAGCGACGCCGTACATCGCGCGCACCGACCCGCAGCACGGCCTGGTGCTGCACACGGGCGAGCCGCTGGGCGCGCCCGCGCAGGCCTTCCTCACCGAAAACGGCGAACTGATCGTGCAAGCCGGCGACAAAGTCGCGCAGATCGACGACCGCGACGTCGCCCAGTTGCTTGACGCAATAGAGATCGACGGGAAGCGGGCCTCGGACGAGGCCCTGATGGCGTGGCTGGGCGGCGGCGCCGGCGAGCTCGCGCTGCATTATCGCGGACAGCGCCTGGCGCTCGGGCGCATCGCGAGCGCGGACGTGCCGGCCCGCTTCAACTTCGTGCGCACCCCCTCGCCTGCATGAGCCGGCGCGGTCTGCGCTACTTGTTCTTTTCGTTTTCCTTTAGCTCTTCGCGGCGGCGCGCCTGCCACTCGCGCTCACGGGCGTCGATCAGCGCCAGGTCGTAAAACGAGGCATCGCCCGACTTGCGCGCGATGGCGAGCTGGTCGAGCGCGGCCAGCACCCCGCCGCTCAGTGCGTACGATTCGGCCAGCGCGATGTGCTGCAGCGCCAGCTTGCCCTGCGCCGCATAGGTCTTGGCCAGCAGGTCGTGCAGCTTGGGCTCCGAGCGGTACAACTGCACCTGGTCGCGCAGGAAGCGGGTCGCCTCGTCCAGCTTGCCGTTGGCGATCAGTGCGTCGGCGTACTGGCGCGCGATCCCGCGCGAGAGCGGATAACGCAACTGTGCCTGTTCGGCCTCCTTGAGCGCCTGCTGGGCCACCGCTGCCGGCTGGCCGGGCGCAAGCTTGATTTCGAGCGCCATGCTGGCGAACATGGCAGCGCCGTCGGAGGTGCTCTGGCCGGTCGAGAAGACCGCGCCCTCGACCGGGCGCATCACCGCGCGCGCCTTGTCGAGCCAGCCCTGGGCCTTGGCCAGTTGTCCTTGCCTGAGCGCGAGGAAGGCCAGCCCGTAGTTCGCCCCCGCCTGTTGCTGCCGGCTTTGCTGGGTCAGCTGGCTTTCGAATGCGGTTTTGGTTTCCGCCTGGCCCGCGCGGCTTTCGTCCTGCAGCACGCGGGCGCGCGCGCGCACCAGGTGGAACTCCAGGCTGTCGACGCGCTGGCGGTACGGGGTCTCGCGGATGCGGGCCTGGATGTCGGCGATGCGCTCGGAGGTCAAGGGATGGCTGCGCAAATAGGCCGGGGTCAGGTCCGAATAGGAACGGCTGGCCGACTGCAGGCGACCGAAGAAAGCGACCATGCCCGAGGTGTCGAAACCGGCCGCGCCCATGATCTGAAAACCGACGCGGTCGGCCTCGCGCTCGGCATCGCGGCTGAAGTTGAGCTGGCGCTGGATGGCCAGGCCCTGGCCGCCCATGAACACGCCGACCGCGGCATCCGAACCGACTTTCGAGGCCAGCGCGGCGAGCACCATTGCCGCCAGCGGGATCAGCGCATCCTGGCGCTGCTGGCCCAGCATGCGCGCGATGTGGCGCTGCGCCACGTGGCCGATCTCGTGCGACATCACCGACGCCAGTTCCGACTCCGACTGCGCCGCCAGCAACAGCGCCGAGTGCACCGCGATAAAGCCGCCCGGCAAGGCGAACGCGTTGAGCATCGGATCGCGCACCGCGAAGAAATAATAGTCGGCCCCGGTCTCGCCGCGCGCGCCGGGATGGGCCGCGACCAGCGCGCTGCCGAAGTTGTTCAGGTATTCGAGGATCGGGTCATCGTCGAGGAAATCGTGGTTGCGCCGGATGTCGCGCATGATTTCCTCGCCCAGCTTGCGTTCGAGCACCGGCGACAGGTCTTCGCGTGCGGTGTCGCCCAAGGTCGGCAGGTTGGCGTTGTTGGGTGCCGCCTGGGCCAGGCTGGTGCCCGGCATGCAGGCCAGCGAACCGAGGCCGGACAGGCACAGAGCCGCGAGCAGGCGCCGCAGGCGGGTCGGGATCGGAAGGACGGGGGCGGTTTTCGGATTCACGATGATATGATACCCGCAACCAGCGCCCCGGGGCATCGTGCCGGCGGCCACTGAAACACTTTGTTACGACGCGCGTTTAGCCGGAACCAGACCATGACCACCATACCCGACACCACCGCCACAGGCGGCTTGACCCACTTCGACGCCACTGGCCAGGCGCACATGGTCGACGTGACCGACAAGAGCGAGACCCACCGCATCGCGCGGGCCGGCGGCAGCATCCGCATGAAGCCCGAAACGCTGGCCCTGATCGTCTCGGGCAGCGCCAAGAAGGGTGACGTGCTCGGCATCGCGCGCGTCGCCGCGATCATGGGATCGAAGCGCACCGCGGACCTGATTCCGCTATGCCATCCGCTCGCGCTCACGCGCGTGACGGTCGAGTTCACGGTCGACCAGGCCGCCAACAGCGTGCACTGCGAGGCCCAGGCCGAAACCGTCGGCAAGACCGGGGTCGAGATGGAAGCGCTGACCGCGGTGCAGGTGGGCCTATTGACCATTTACGACATGTGCAAGGCGGTTGATCGCGGGATGGTGATGACTAATGTGCGGGTGCTGGAGAAGCACGGGGGAAAGAGCGGGGATTGGACGGCTGAGGTGTAAGCCGTCGACCCGGCTGAGAGATTATTCTTGACTGGTCGCCGAGGCCGACACGTCTGGCCTTCCCCGACTCACAAGACTTCCTACGGATTCTTTCGGGACAAGATTTTGCGGAGCGATGGCTCGCTCTTCGTCCCATAAATGATGTCGGTAATTTTCCACTTCCCGGCCACCCGTGCGACATCAAATTGGATCTTTGTTATTTCCTCGTTAACCGGGTCTTTAAATTTAACGGAGACCTTTCCGGGCGCGAGAGTCGCCACGTCCAAATCGGTTATGCGCGGGTCTTGAGAGTTAAAAAGAGGATCGAAGTCGAGATTGCAAATCCCCTGATTCTTGATTTGGCAAGCCGAATCTTGAAACAGCAAGGCGGACAACGCTGGGGCAAAATACTTTTCAAGTGTGGCTTTGTTCTGATGCGCCAGATCGTTGCCGAAGAGGTCCTGCTGGCTTGCGAATGCCTGCCAAGCAAAATCCTTGTAGAGGCTAGCGACAACAACAGCTTCGGTTTCCGCGCTCGTGGCAAAAGCAGTGCTGGTCCAGCCGGTCGCCGAAACAAGCGATGCAATGACGAGGACGCGGTTAACGACGGTAGACGACATAACTTGGTTTCTCCCTTGCATAAACGCTGCCCGGCCAGAAGTCGTGCTGGACGAAGTCCGAAACCCAGCTTGTTCCATCATAGCCGGCGATGTGTCCCGCCTGATTCCCGTGTTTGGTCGGCTCTATGACCACCACGTCGCCCTTCGAGAAATTGAACGTGGCGGGGTTATCGACGCTAATCTCGTGAAACCCGTTTCGCGTCAGGACCGGGCCATAGGTCTTCGCGTCCACCAAGTGGCCTTTCGTGTCTGCGCCCCCGGCCTCCAATGCACGCCGCACAAACTTGGCACAGTGAGATTGGCTGTGCTTGCCGGCGTGCTTGCAAAGGTATTTGGCGAATTCGTCTGCATCAAATGACATAGCATTGCCTCCGATTACGCGACGTTGTTTGCAGCCAAGTCCCAGCCGCCCGCCGTGTTGCCGCCGCTGCCGCCGCCGATCTTCTGCTGCGTGTACTTCCATTTGATCTTAGAGTATTTCAGGTTGACGATTTCAGACAAGAACGTCTCGTCGCCGCCAAGGTGCGGCTTAACCATGCCGACCAGGACGTTTTCAAGCTCGATGTCGTAATACTTGACGCGCGTCCCATCTCCGTCCGCGCGGACTGCTTTATCGGCTGAGGGCCGTTCGACTTCGGTTCGGCTTGGTCAGTACCCGTAGAGCCCGCGCAGCCAGGACGCGCGCTGTTCATAGACGCTGGCCGTGGGCTTGCCATACGCACACAAGGCCACTCCAAGGACACGTATTGGCGTATCGGCCTCGCGGTAATGCTCAGTGCTGCGGCATTCAATCCAGCCGCGTAGCAGGACGCGCTCTTGCATGGTAAGCCTCAAGGAATGAAGTGATCGGCACGTTCCGATTGTAACGCTGCTTCCCGTCGGACAACTTGGCGACGATAAATGCTAGCGAGAAAACCTTGCGCCCCCTGTAGCAGTTGAATTGGGTGCGAAGGCCGCGTGTGGCGTGCAGGGCAAGGCGTAAAGCGCAGCGATGCGCGGCGCATGCGTGGCAAGCGCTACAGATTTAACTGTTACAGTTCACTAGTACGGCTCGAAGGCTATTCGCGCCTTGCCGAGCTGGGAGATTAGCAGTCTTTTCCATGGTCCCCGGGGCGACCAAACCCGCGCAACCGATTCGTAGGCCTGTTCAGGCGACTCACGCCCGACGATCACGCGATACAAGAACGTCATGGTCGACGCGCGCATATTGACTTGGCAATGAACTAATACTTTCCGATCTCCAAACCGGTTCATCGCCTCGACGAATTGTTCAAAGTCGGCGTCGGCAGGCTCGCCGAACGCGATGGGAATGTTGACGAACTCGAGCCCCTGCCGACGAACGATATCGCTTTCGTTTGGAATGGCGTCCGGGACAGTGGGAGGGGCGAGGTAGATGACTGCCTTGAAGCCTTGTTCCGCCAGATGGGCGAGTGCTTCTGCAGTTGGTTGGCCGGATGTCACGACCCTCGGCGAGATGACAACCACATTGGGTGCTTGAATGGATTGATCTTGGGAATGTACGTCCGTGGCGAATGTCCCTGTCGTGACCGCGGCGATCGCGATCAATGCGTGGCCGAGCTGAGTGGTGATGCGCATGCCATGAGCCCTAACTGGTATTTCACTGGCTTAACGGCTGGTCACCATGGCCTCTGGCCGCCGCTAAGCACATTTGGAGCAGCCAATAGTAACAGCAATCAAAGGCGTGGGTTAATGCTCTTACGCGGCAAAAAAAAACCAGGTCTTGCGACCTGGTTTTTTTTGCTTGGGCCTACCTTACAACTTAGACCTTAGGCAGATACTTGGTTGGAACGGTCGAGGAAGCATCAACCGTCGTGATGCATGCCGCGCCGGCCGTGCAGGTGATTTTGTAGACGACGGTTTTCGTGTCGACGGTGGTGTCGTTGGTGCCTTGCATGACAACCGTGACCGTGCCAGCCGTTGCGCTGGTGCCGGCGGCGGTGACCGACGTGACGTATTTGCTAGTGATGGAAGCAGCAGCGGCCAGGCCCAGATCCGAATTGACGGTGGTAGCCGACAGCGAACCGTCGTTAAATGCCAAGGCGATATTGCCGCGCGCCGTTGCCGACATGTTGTTTGCTTCCGCCACTTTCGCCTTCAGGGTGTAGTCGCTGTATGCCGGCAGTGCGACAGCAGCCAAAATGCCGATAATTGCCACAACGATCATCAGTTCGATCAGCGTAAAGCCAGCTTGGACCTTCTTAACCATTTTCATCGATTTCATTTTGCTGCTCCTTAGTGTTTGGGTTGTATGTTGCGCGTTACTGCTTTACATTGAGCAATAGCTGTGCCAGCCCGTTTTAGCTGGTTTTCATGTTCGTTTGATATTGAAATGGCGGCGTTATCGACATTTTTTGTCGTTTCGCATGACGATTATTGTCACGTACCATCAAAGTTTGTCATTTCTCAAGCCAATAAACTGCCATTTCAGGCAGCAGGCAGGGAGAACCGCAACTGCGTGCCGCTCAGCTCAAGCTGGTCGCCGTCGCTTAACAGCCCCGGCGCCGCATCGATCGACTGGCCGTTGAGCAGCACCGGGGCGTCGCCCTCGACCCGCGCGACGTAATACCCGTCCGCATTGCGGCTGATCACGAGCACCAGCTTGCCCGGGATGCCGAGCGTGGTGAGCGGCTTGGTCAGCTGCATTTTGTGGCCGGCGTTGGCGCCGTTAATCACTTCGATGCGGCCCACGGCAAGCGGCGCCGCGCGCGCCGCAGGCTGCGTGTCGGCCAGGTACTCGATCCGGAATGTGGCCAGGGTCAGGCGGTCGAGGTTAACCAGCTGGTGGCGCGTGATGCGCTGGCCGTTGACGAATGTGCCATTGGTGCTTCCCAGGTCCTCCAGCACGGCATTGCCGGCGCCGATAGTAATGGCGGCGTGCTCGCCGCTCACCGCGCGATCCTCGATCACGATGTCATTGTGCGCATGGCGGCCGATCGTCATGCGCGCCTTGCTCAGCTCAACTTGCTGCAAGACGCGCGCTTCGCGCGATATGATAATTTTCGCCACTGTAGGTTTCCCTTCGGGTCGCACACGAAAAACGGGGAGCGACTGCTCCCCGTTATTATCGGCTACCTTGGCGCGTACTTACAAATTACAGCATCGCCTTGAGCAGGCGCGCCATCTCGGACGGGTTCTTGGTCGCCTTGATGCCGCACTCTTCCAGGATCTCGAGCTTCGCTTGCGCGGTGTCGGCACCGCCGGAGATCAGCGCACCGGCGTGGCCCATGCGCTTGCCTGGAGGCGCGGTAACGCCGGCGATGAAGCCGACCACTGGCTTCTTCATGTTGTCCTTGACCCAGTAAGCGGCATTGGCTTCGTCCGGACCGCCAATCTCGCCGATCATGATGACCGCGTCGGTCTCGGGATCGTCATTGAACATCTTCATGATGTCGATGTGCTTGAGGCCGTTGATCGGGTCGCCGCCGATGCCGACTGCGGAGGACTGTCCCAGGCCCAGTGCGGTCAGCTGGCCGACTGCTTCATAGGTCAGGGTGCCGGAGCGCGATACCACGCCGATACGGCCCTTCTTGTGGATGTGGCCGGGCATGATGCCGATCTTGATTTCGTCGGGCGTGATCAGGCCAGGGCAGTTAGGGCCCAGCAGCAGCGTCTTGGAGCCGGCTTTCGCCATGCGGTCCTTGAGCGCCATCATGTCGCGCACGGGGATGCCTTCGGTGATGCAGATCGCCAGGTCCAGCTCGGCTTCGACCGCTTCCCAGATCGCAGCGGCGGCGCCTGCCGGCGGCACGTAGATCACCGACACGTTGGCGCCGGTTTCTTTTTTCGCTTCAGCGACGTTGGCAAAGATCGGGATGCCTTCGAAATCTTCGCCGGCCTTCTTCGGATTGACGCCTGCGACGAAGCAGTTCTTGCCGTTCGCGTAGTCGCGGCACATGCGGGTGTGGAACTGGCCGGTCTTGCCGGTAATTCCTTGGGTAACTACTTTTGTATCTTTATTGATCAGGATCGACATGTTTATTCCTTCGGATTAGGCTTTACCAGCAGCGGCGGCAACAACGGCCTTGGCTGCGTCTTCCATCGTATCGGCGGCGATGATCGGCAGGCCGGATTCGGCCAGCATCTTCTTGCCCAGGTCTTCATTGGTGCCCTTCATGCGCACCACGAGAGGCACTTTCAGGGACACTGCCTTCGATGCGGTGATCACGCCTTCGGCGATCACGTCGCAGCGCATGATGCCGCCGAAAATGTTGACCAGGATGGCTTTCAGGCCGGGGTTGCGCAGCATGATCTTGAACGCTTCGGTCACTTTTTCCGCCGTTGCGCCGCCGCCCACGTCGAGGAAGTTGGCAGGCTCGCCGCCGAACAGCTTGATGGTGTCCATAGTGGCCATGGCCAGGCCGGCGCCGTTCACCAGGCAGCCGATGTTGCCGTCGAGCGAGATGTAGGCGAGGTCGAACTTCGATGCTTCGACTTCAGCCGGATCTTCTTCGTCCAGGTCGCGGTAGGCCACGATTTCCGGATGGCGGAACAGCGCGTTCGCGTCAAAGTTGAACTTGGCGTCGAGCGCGATGACCTTGCCGGAACCGGTCAGGATCAGCGGGTTGATTTCGGCCAGCGACGCGTCGGTTTCCCAGTAGGCTTTGTACAGGCCCTGCAGCTGCTTGCGCGCGTCCGCGATGGACTCGGGCGGCACGCCGATCTTGGCGGCAATGCTGTCCGCGTCGGCGTCGGTCAGGCCAACCGACGGGTCGATTGCCAGGTTATGGATTTTTTCCGGGTGCGAGTGCGCCACTTCTTCGATGTCCATGCCGCCTTCGGACGACGCCATCAGGACCACGCGCTGGCTGACACGGTCGGTCACCATCGATACGTACAGTTCCTTCTTGATGTCGGCGCCTTCTTCGATCAGCAGGCGACGCACTTTCTGGCCTTCAGGGCCGGTCTGGTGCGTGACCAGCTGCATGCCCAGGATCTCTTGCGCGAATTGTTTGACTTGCTCGAGCGACTTGGCCACTTTCACGCCGCCGCCCTTGCCGCGCCCGCCTGCATGGATCTGCGCCTTGACTACCCAGACCGGGCCGCCCAGCGTTTCAGCTGCTTTCACGGCCTCTTCCACCGACAAGCATGGGATACCGCGAGGTACCGTTACCCCGAACTGCCGGAGGATTTCTTTGCCTTGATACTCATGGATTTTCATGCTGGCTTCCCTTCTTCTGATACTGATTTGTAGAAATGCGGTTTAGTTACGGACGTTGAGTGCAAAAAAAACAGGGGGACTTCATTTTAATCATTGGCCACCTTTAACACCCAGCGTGGGAAGTACTTGGCCACGGTGGGGCCGTCGGCGCGCAAGGCGCGGCAGCGGTCGATCTGGAACGGACGATGCGTCAGCGGTTCGCCCGGACTGTCCTGCGTCTTGAATACATCGTTGGCGTAGGCCTGGATCGCCGCGGTCGGCAGGATCTGGGCCAGCTCGGTCAGGTGAGTGCAGCCGAGCACGCCGGACAGGTGCTCTTTCAGGCCGAGGCGAAAGTTCTTGGTCAGGCACAAGCCGATCAGGCCCTTGTATGCGTGGCTGAAGCTGTCGCAATGGCCCGGGTAGGGAACGGCATCGGATGCCGCTTCGGCATCGACGATGACGAGCTCGCGGTCGATGGTGACGCGCAGGCTCAGCGCATGAATGGGGGTTCCGCCCACGCGCACGCCGGAGGCCAGCGCGATGTCGCGCTCCTTGATATCGGAGATGCGCGCGTCAAGATCCCACAAGCCATCGTCGCGCGCGAACGCTTCGACCTGGATGGCGCGGGTATGCCGTAACGCGCGAGGGACGGGAGGAGACAAGGGCATAAAAGACCAATGCCGGCAATGCGGCGGTAAATAGTTGCAGCCGTTGTGCTAATGCACGTTGCCGCAGCTTCTACGGCAACAACCGCTCATGCGGCGCTGCTAAAACCTCGAAAGTTTATCACATGTCGCGCCCGCAGTTGCACTGCAACATGGAATATTGGAGGGGATGGTGGCGATTTTCTGGAGGAGCATTGCAATAATGACAATGTTGACGCGTAGGGCGGAACAGCGCAGGACTCGGCGTCCCCCGACCATCCACCGGTGAGGAGTATGCATGCCGATGCGGACGCATGCATACGATGGATACCCGGGGCGGCGCCGAACCCTCCGCTCTTGCGCCCTGGCGAACCGTCACCGGCCGCCAGTCCTTGACAACGCTTTTATGCGTCGTCGTCCGCGCGGCCCCGCAGGGCGGCGCGCACCGCCTGCTGCGAAAAGCCGCGCTGCAGCAGAAAGCGCATCTGCTTGTTGCGCTCGGCGGGGTCGGCGGCAACCGTGCCGAACTTGCGGCGCCATACCTCACGCGCGCGCGCGCACTCGCCGTCGGCCAGGCCGGCCTTGAGCTCCTGCAGCGCCTCGCCGTTCACGCCGTGGCTTTGCAGCTCGGCCACGATGCGGCTGTTGCCGAAACGCGCAGCACGGCGGTGAATGAGCGATTCGGAAAAACGTTCCTGCGACAGCCAGTTGTTCTTTTCGAGGAAATCAAGGAGGGCGTCGACGTCGTCGCCCTCCTGCGCATGGCGCGCCAGCTTGCGGCCCAGCTCGAGCCGGCTGTGCTCGCGCATGGACAAGAACCGCAGTGCGCGCGCTTTCAGGCTCGGTTGCGGGGCCGCCATGGCTCCTTACTCGGCTACGGCCTTGAGCTTGGCGACCGGCTCGGGCTTGTCGGGCTTGTCGCCGGCCACCGGCGGCAGTTCGCGCACGCCGAGCGCCAGGCGCACCTTGTTTTCGATTTCGCGCGCCAGCGCCGGACGCTCCTTGAGGAACAGGCGCGCGTTGTCCTTGCCCTGCCCGATACGCTCGCCGTTGTAGCTGTACCAGGAACCGGACTTCTCGACGACCTTGTTGTCGGCGCCCAGGTCGAGGATTTCGCCTTCGCGCGATGTGCCTTCGCCATACAGGATGTCGAAGTGGGCTTCCTTGAATGGCGGCGCGATCTTGTTCTTGACGACCTTGACCTTGGTTTCGTTGCCGATCACTTCGTCGCCCGACTTGATCGAACCGGTGCGGCGGATGTCCAGCCGTACCGAGGCGTAGAACTTGAGCGCGTTGCCGCCGGTGGTGGTTTCAGGGCTGCCGAACATGACGCCGATCTTCATGCGGATCTGGTTGATGAAGATGACCAGGGTGTTGGTGCGGTTGATCGAGCCGGTCAGCTTGCGCAGCGCCTGCGACATCAGGCGCGCCTGCAGGCCGGGCAGGGAGTCGCCCATGTCGCCTTCGATCTCGGCGCGCGGCGTGAGCGCGGCCACCGAGTCGATCACGATCAGGTCAACGCTGCCCGAGCGCACCAGCGCATCGGTGATTTCAAGCGCCTGCTCGCCCGTGTCAGGCTGCGAAATGAGCAGTTCGGACAGGTTGATGCCCAGCTTTTGCGCATAGCCCACGTCGAGCGCGTGCTCGGCGTCGATGAAGGCGCAGGTGCCGCCCAGCTTTTGCATCTGGGCGATGGTTTGCAGCGTGAGCGTGGTTTTGCCGGACGACTCGGGGCCGTAGATTTCGACCACGCGCCCGCGCGGCAGGCCGCCCACGCCAAGCGCGATGTCGAGGCCGAGCGAACCGGTCGAGACGACCTGCACTTCCTCGACCGGGGCGTTGCCGTCCATGCGCATCACGGAGCCCTTGCCGAACTGCTTTTCGATCTGCGCGAGGGCGGCGGCCAGCGCCTTGCCCTTTTCAGTCGCATTTAACGCGGTTTTTTTGTCGTCCATAATCTTCTTTCGGTCTTGGAAAAGGGCGGGTTCACAGGAAACAGACGATACTGTATAAAAAAACAGTGGTCTTTGCAAGCGCAACCTGCAATCGTGCCGAAAAAATGTCAAATCTCGTGTTTACGCACAAAAGCTCGCAATGCTGCCGCAAATGAAACACAATAGAACCTTCCCCCGATTCGACGTAGCGGTGTTCCCATGCGTATTTTACTTGCCGAAGACGATAGCGTGCTGGCCGACGGCCTGACCCGGTCGCTGCGCCAGTCGGGCTATGCGATCGATTGCGTGCGCAACGGGCAGGAAGCCGACACCGCGCTGTCGACCCAGGAATTCGACCTGCTGATCCTCGACCTTGGCCTGCCCAAGATGTCCGGCCTCGAGGTGCTGCGCCGCCTGCGCGCGCGCGCCTCGCTGCTGCCGGTGCTGATCCTGACCGCGGCCGACTCGATCGAGCAGCGCGTCAACGGCCTCGACCTGGGCGCGGACGACTACATGGCCAAGCCGTTCGCGCTGTCCGAACTGGAAGCGCGGGTGCGCGCCCTGACCCGGCGCGGCGCCGGCGGCGGCCCCACCGTGATCCGCCACGGCCCGCTGGTGTACGACCAGGTCGGGCGCAGCGCCTACATCAACGACCAGATGCTCGACCTGTCCGCGCGCGAGCTGGGCCTGCTCGAAATCCTGCTGGCGCGCCCCGGGCGGCTGGTCTCGAAAGAGCAACTGGTCGACCACCTGTGCGAATGGGGCGAGGAAGTGTCCAACAACGCCATCGAGGTGTATGTGCACCGGCTGCGCAAGAAGATCGAAACGGGCGGGGTGCGCATCGCCACCGTGCGCGGACTGGGCTACTGCCTCGAACGGTTCTCAGACGCCAAGGCCGGCACCGACCTGCCTCCACCACCCAAGTGAACGAGCGCGACACCGGCCTGGCCCTGCCGGCCGACTCCGACCTGGCCGAGGCGCCGTACACGCCGCCCAGCGCGGAACCGGACGAAAACATCCAGCATTCGCTGTTCGGCGAGATCCTCGACTGGATGCTGGCGCCGCTGCTGCTGCTGTGGCCGATGAGTATCGCAATCACCTACCTGGTGGCCAAGTCGATCGCCAACCAGCCGTTCGACCATGCGCTCGAAGACAGCGTGACGGTGCTGGCGCAGCAGGTCAAGGAAGTCGACGGCAGGCTGGTCTCGCGCCTGCCCGGCAGCGCGCGCGACATTCTGCGCGCCGACGATGTCGACAATGTGTACTTCCAGATCATCGGGCCGCACGCCGAATACGTGGACGGCGACCGCGACCTGCCGCTTCCGCGCGAAGACGAGCATAACCGCACCGGCACGGTCCACTTCAGGAACGACGTGATGCACGGCACCCAGGTGCGGGTGGCGTTCTCGTACGTGAATCTGCGCCCGCTGGCCGCGCGCGGCGACGAGGCGCACGCGGCGCTGGTGCAGGTGGCCGAAACGCTCGACAAGCGCGCGCAACTGGCCAACGAAATCATCAAGGGCGTGATTCTGCCCCAGTTCATCATCCTGCCGATCGTGCTCGCGCTGGTCTGGTTTGCGCTTGCGCGCGGGCTCTCGCCGCTGGCGCAATTGCAGGAACGCATACGCGCGCGCCTGCCCGACGACCTGAGCCCGATCGATTCGCGCCAGGTCCCCGAAGAGATTTCGCCGCTGGTCGGTTCGCTCAACGACATGCTCGAGCGCCTGTCCCAGACCATCGAAATGCAAAAGCGCTTCATCGCCGACGCGGCGCACCAGATGAAGACCCCGCTGGCCGGCATGCGCATGCAGTCGGAGCTGGCGCTGCGCCAGCTCGACCCGGGCGAGATCCACCGCTCGCTCGAACAGCTGGCCAAGAGTTCGGAATCGGCCACGCGCCTGGTCAACCAGCTGCTGGCGCTGGCGCGCGCCGAGAACCAGCCGCACGCGGGCATCGCGTTCGAGTCGCTCGACCTGCGCGAGGTGGCGCGCGCCACCGTGCAGGACTGGGTGCAAGCCTCGTTCGCGCACGGCATCGACCTCGGTTTCGAGGAGCCGCGCTGGCCCATCATAATCGCCGGCAATTCGCTGATGCTGCGCGAGATGCTTTCGAACCTGATCGACAACGCACTGCGCTACACGCCGCCCGGCGGCAGCGTCACGGTGCGCGTGCGGCCCGACGTCGAGCCGGTGGTGCTGGAGGTGGAAGACACCGGCCCCGGCATCGCGCCGGCCGAACGCCCGCGCGTGTTCGAGCGTTTTTACCGCATCCTGGGCAGCACCGCTTCCGGCAGCGGCCTGGGGCTGGCGATCGTGCGCGAGATCGCGCAGCAGCACGGCGCCGAAGTCGATGTGTTCAGCAACCCGCGCAGCCAGAACCCGAAACTGCCCGGCAGCCTGTTCCGCCTGAGCTTTCCCGGTTGCGCCAGTGCCGAGGAAGGCGACGCCTGATGCCCGCGTCCATCACCTCGGCCGAGCCAACGGCCGCCCAGCTCGCGCGCCGCCGCACGCTGCTGGCCGAGCGCGCGGCGCACTGGAAGCGCACCCGCAAGCTGACCCTGGTGCTGCTGGCGCTATGGTTCGCCACCAGTTTCGGCACGGTGTTCTTCGCGCGCGAACTGTCCGGCGTGACCCTGTTCGACTGGCCGCTCTCGTTCTACTTCGCCGCCCAGGGCGCCGCGCTGATCTACCTCGCGATCCTGGCCGCCTATGCCGTCGTCATGCGGCGCATCGACCGGCGCTTCGAGCGCCGCATCGGGGAGCTTGAGTGAGCACCACCAAAAACTATTTCCGCAAGCTGAGCCGCTACTACCTGTGGTACACCGTCTGCTTTGCCGCCTTCCTGGTCGCGCTTGCGCTGCTCGAAAGCGAGGGCATGCCGCGCATCTGGATCGGCTACATGTTCATGCTGGCGACCATCGTGCTGTACGCGGCCATCGGCGTCATCAGCCGCACCTCGAACGTGTCGGAGTATTACGTGGCGGGACGGCGCGTGCCCGCCCTGTTCAACGGCATGGCGACCGCCGCCGACTGGATCTCGGCGGCCAGCTTCATCAGCCTGGCGGGCGGGCTGTACCTGCACGGTTTCGACGGCCTGGCTTACATCATGGGATGGACCGGCGGCTACTGCCTGGTGGCCCTGCTGATAGCGCCCTACCTGCGCAAATTCGCCCAGTACACGATTCCCGATTTCCTGGCGGCGCGCTACGGCGGCGGCGCCAACGGGCGCGGCGGGCCGGTACGGGTGATGGCGGTGGGCGCGACCATCATCGTCTCGTTCACCTACGTGGTGGCGCAGATCTACGCGGTCGGGCTGATCGCCTCGCGCTTTACCGGCGTCGATTTCTCGGTCGGGATTTTCCTGGGCCTGGCCAGTATCCTGGTGTGCTCATTCCTGGGCGGGATGCGCGCCATCACCTGGACCCAGGTGGCCCAGTACATCGTGATCCTGGTCGCCTTCCTGATTCCCAGCATGTGGCTGTCGGTCAAGCACGCCGACAATCCGGTGCCGCAACTGGCATACGGCTCGGTGCTGCCGAAGCTGGCCCAGCGCGAGGCCGAGCTCAACCAGGATCCAAAAGAGCGCCAGGTGCGCGCCATCTTCATGCACCGCGCGGCCGCATACAGCGCCCGCCTCGATGCGCTGCCTGCTTCGTGGGAAGCGGGCAGACAGGCGGCGCAGCAGCGGCTCGACGCGGTCCGGCTGCGCAACGCCTCGCTGCACGAGATCCGCAGCGCAGAACGGGCCCTGATCGCCTATCCCAAGAACGCCGAGGACGCAGCGCGCGAGTGGGCGGCGGTACGCGACGCCAACCTGGCGCGCGGGCAGCCGCCCGAGCCGCACGCGGCGCCCTTCCCCGGCGCCGACCGCGCGCAATCGGACATCCGGCGCAACAACTTCCTGGCGCTGGTGTTCTGCCTGATGCTGGGCACCGCCGCCCTGCCGCACATCCTGATGCGCTCGTACACCACGCCTTCGGTGCAGGAGACGCGGGTGTCGGTATTCTGGGCCCTGTTCTTCATCCTGCTGATCTACCTCACGATTCCCGCGCTGGCGGTGCTGGTCAAGTACGACATCTACTCCCACCTGGTGGGCAGCGAGTTTTCCAGGCTGCCGACCTGGATTTCATACTGGGCCAACGTGGACAAGGTCAATCCGCTCATCAGCATTGCCGACATCAACCGCGACGGCATCGTGCAGCTGGCTGAAATCGCCATCGACGGCGACGTGCTGGTGCTGGCCACGCCCGAAATCGGCGGGCTTCCCTACGTGATCTCGGGGCTGGTGGCGGCCGGCGGACTGGCCGCCGCGCTGTCGACCGCGGACGGCCTGCTGCTGGCCATTTCGAACGCGCTCTCGCACGACATCTACTACAAGATGGTCGACCCGGCCGCCTCGACCCAGAAGCGGGTGACCATTTCCAAGCTCCTGCTGCTGGCGGTCGCCTTCATCGCCGCCTACGCCGCCTCGCAAAAGCCGGCCGACATCCTGTCGCTGGTCGGCGCCGCGTTCTCGCTGGCGGCCTCGACCCTGTTCCCGGCGCTGGTGCTGGGGGTGTTCTGGAAGCGCGGCAACCACCGCGGCGCGATGGCGGCGATGGTGGCCGGCTTTTCCGTATGCGTCTTCTACATGATCCGAACCAGCAGCGTGCTGGGCGCCGGCGCGGCCGGGCAGTGGTTCGACATCGCCCCGATCTCGGCCGGCATTTTCGGCGTACCGGCCGGCATCGCCACCCTGATCGTGGTCAGCCTCTTGAGCGCGCCCCCCGAACGCAGCACGGCCGGCTTGGTCGATCATATCCGGGCGCCGGAATAGTAGCGCCGAGGTTAATAAAAGCTTACTATTGCTAAATTGCCATTTTGGCAAACCACCGACAAAGCCATGCTGCCTTCCATCCTGCGCGCGTTACGCCCGTTCTTGCTGCTGCCCCTGCTGCTGTGCCTTCCCGTCCACGCCCAAGCCACGGACCCGCTTCCCTCTCCCGACAGCTTTTTCGGCAACCCGGCGTTCAGCGCCGCCGTGCTCTCGCCCGACGCCAGGCTGCTCGCCGTGCGCCTGGCCGGCAAGAGCGGGCGCAATGAGCTTGCCGTCATCGACCTGGCCGATTTCTCGGTCCGGACCGTGGCCAGCTTCTTCGATGCCGACGTCGGCAATTTCCGCTGGGTAAACGCGCAGCGACTGGTGTTCGACAGCGCCGACTACCAGCGCGCGCTGGGCCAGAAACGGTTCGCGCCCGGCCTGTTCGCGGTGGACGCGGACGGCAAGCAGTTTCGCCAGCTGGTGAGCCGCACCGGACGAGCGCCGCAGGCCCGCACAGCGCGCCAGCTGCTGCCTGCCAATACCTTCCTGCTGGGCGATGTCGGCGAGCAGGACTCGGACTTCGTCTACGTACAGCACGCCAAGTTCGATGGCGTCAGCGATATCGAGTACGTCGACCTGCAACGCCTGAACACCCGCACCGGGGCGGTCCAGACGGTTGAGCGTCCGAGCCTGGCGCGCCTGTGGATGCTCGACCATCAAGGCGAGCCGCGCATCGCGCTGGCGCCCGAAGGCGAGCTCGAGGTCGTGTACTACCGCGAACCGACCAGCGGCGCATGGCGCAAGCTGGGCCAGTTTGCGCGCTTCACGGGCGCCGGCGGCAGCTTCGTGCCGCAGTTTTTCGGGCCGGACGGAACGCTGTACGTGCGTGCGCGCAAGGGCAGCGACAAGCTGGCCCTGTACACCTACGACCTGGTCAACAACAAGATCGGCGACACGCCGGTGCTGTCGGTGACTGGGTATGACTTCCTGGGCGGGGGCATCGCCGACGCCAGCAAGCTGCTCGGCATGCGCTACCTGGCGGACGCCGAATCGACCGTGTGGTTCGACGAGAACATGAAAGCGCTCCAGCAGGCGGTTGACGCGCTTCTCCCCAATACGGTCAACAATATGTCGGTGGCGCGGCGCGCGCACACGCCGTATGTCGTGGTTGCCTCGTATTCCGACCTGCAGCCGGTCGTGTATTGGCTGTTTGACACGCAGACCAAGCGCCTGCTGCCGGTCGGCGCACGGCGTCCGTCGATCCGTCCCCAGCAGATGAGCAGCATGGAGCTGTTGCACTACAAGGCACGCGACGGCCTCGACATCCCCGTCTTCCTGACGCTGCCGTACGGGAAGAAAGCGGAGCGCCTGCCGATGGTGGTGCTGGTGCACGGCGGCCCGTACGCACGCGACAGCTGGGGTTGGGACCCGCAAGTGCAGTTCCTCGCCTCGCGCGGCTACGCAGTGCTGGAACCGCAGTTCCGAGGCAGCACCGGTTTCGGCGAAAAGCACTTCAAATCCGGCTGGAAGCAATGGGGCCTGGGCATGCAAAACGACCTTGCCGATGGCGCACGCTGGGCCATCGCCCAAGGCACTGCCGATCCGAAGCGCATCTGCATCGCCGGCCAGGGCTACGGCGGCTATGCCGCGCTGATGGGGCTGGTCAACGATCCCGGCCTGTTCAAGTGTGCGGTCGATATGGGCGGCATGACCGACTTCCGGCTGCTTCTCGAAGGCAGCTGGCGAATCGACTCGACCCTGCCCGAGGAATGGAAACAGTACGGCATGCCGGCCCTGATCGGCGACGTCGGGAAGGACGCGGCGCAACTGGACGCGACCTCGCCGTTGGTCCAGGCCGCGCGCATCAGGCAGCCCGTGTTGATGGGCCATGGCGGCTACGATGGCTTCGTTCCGGTGGCGCACGCGAGCAAGCTGGTGGACGCGGTCAAGCCGGGCAATCCGGACATCGAGCTGGTGGTCTATGACGAAGAGGGCCATGCGCTCAACTTGCCGAAGAACCGCATCGACTTCTGGAGCCGGATCGAGAAGTTCCTGGAACGTCACATCGGCCCCCACTGACACTGGAAACACCTGTGCTGAACACAATACATGCATGCCGTGCTGGCCTGCTGGCCCTGCTGCTGCCGGCCGTCAGCGCCTGTGCGCAGGCCGCGCCGCCGCCCGCCATTGAAAACTTCTTCAGCAATGCCGCGTTCAACTCCGCGCTGCTCTCCCCCAACGCGCGCTTGCTGGCCGTTCGCATCGGCAGCGGCGCCGGCCGCGAACGGCTGGCCGTGGTCGATCTGGATGCCAACTCAATCAAGGTGGTGGCGCAACTTCCCGACGCCGATATCGGAAAATTCGAGTGGATCAATGACGAGCGCCTGGTGTTCGACTCGGTCGACAGGCGCACCGGGCCAGGCGACCGGCGCTACGCCCCCGGCCTGTACGCGATCAACCGCGACGGCTCCGATTTCAAGCAGCTCGTCAACGCCAGCGCCGCCATGGTCCAGTCGTCAGCGAGCGCCCGGCTGCTGCCGTGGAATACCTTCCTGACGGGCCAGAAAGGCGCCCAGGACTCCGAGTTCGTGTACGTGATAAGTCCCAGGTTCGCGCGCGGCGAGCTGTCCGACGTCAACCTGTTGCGCCTCAATACCGTGAACGGCCGTGCCGAGGGCGTGAACCGCCCATCCAACACACAGTCCTGGATGCTAGATCACAAAGGCGAGCCGCGCCTGGTCAGCACTCTCGACGGCAAGGCCGAAGCCCTGCACTACCTCGACCCGGCCACCGGCCAGTGGCGCAAGCTGGCCCAGTTCGACGCCTACACGGGCGATCCGCAGCGCTTCCAGCCACTCGCTTTCGGCCCCGACGGCACGCTGTACGTGAGCACCCGCCTGGGAGGCGACAAGAGCGCCGTGCACACCTTCGACTTCACGAAGAACGAGCTCAGCAAGACGGCGCTGGTCGAACTCACGGACTACGACTTCCAGGGAGCGCTTGTCACCACACGCGACAAGATGCTCGGCATTCACTACCTGACGGACGCCAGGTCGACCATCTGGTTCGATGAAAAAATGAAGGCGATGCAGAAGGCGGTCGACCTGCTGCTGCCGTCGACCGTCAACCTGATCACGGTTGCCGCGCGCGCCCAAACACCATGGGTACTGGTGATGTCCTACTCGGACATCCAGCCGCGCACCTACGCCCTGTTCAATGCCGAGACCGGCAAGCTCAACAAGATCGGCGACAGCTTCGCCAGCATCAAGCCGTCCGAGATGGGGCGCCAGGACGTGGTGCGTTACAAGGCGCGCGACGGCCTCGACATTCCCGGCCTGCTGACGCTGCCCAATGGCGGCAGCGGGAAGAACCTGCCGCTGGTCGTGCTGGTTCACGGCGGCCCGTATGTGCGCGGCAGCGAATGGGGCTGGAAGCCGGACACCCAGTTCCTCGCCTCGCGCGGGTATGCCGTGCTCGAACCGGAATTTCGCGGCAGCACCGGCTACGGCGCCCGGCACTTCGAGGCCGGGTGGAAGCAATGGGGCCTGGCGATGCAGGACGATATCGCCGATGGTGCGAAATGGGCGATTGCGCAAGGCATCGCCGACCCGAAGCGCATCTGCATTGCCGGCGCCAGCTACGGAGGCTATGCCACGCTGATGGGGCTCGTCAACGACCCGGCCCTGTTCAAGTGCGGGATCGACTGGGCTGGTGTGACCGACATCAAGCTGATGTACACCGGCCACTGGAGCTTTACCTCGGATTTGCCCGATGGCTGGAAGCAGTACGGCATGCCGGTCCTGATCGGCGACCCGGTCAAGGACGCCGAGCAGCTCAAGGCCACCTCCCCGCTGGAACAGGCCGCGCGCATCACGCAGCCGCTGCTGCTCGCCTACGGTGGTGCCGATCACCGCGTGCCGCTGTATCACGGCGAAAAATTCTACGCCGCGGTAAAGAAGACCAATCCGAATGTCGAATGGGTGGTGTACAACGAGGAAGGCCACGGCTGGTCGCTGCCGAAGAACCGCATCGATTTCTGGAGCCGGGTCGAGAAATTCCTGGCCCGTCATATCGGCACGCCCTAAAAGCCGGCCAGTCACCCTGGCGATCCGAGCTGACGGCTTGCCCCAGCCGTAACTAGCCAGTTGTTGCGCACGCACAAGCCCGGCACCCCGCTTATCTGCCAGACTCGTCTCCACTTTTTCCAGGAGCGATTCCATGCACTCCGGTATCTTGATTGCATGCCGCCTTGGCCTGCTTTCCCTGCTGCTTGCCGCAGCACTTGCCGCGCACGCTGCGCCGCCCGCCATCGAAGATTTTTTCGACAATCCGGCACTGAGCGCCGCCGTGTTGTCCCCGGATGCGAGGTCGCTGGCCGTGCGGGTCGGCAGCGAAACCGTGCGCGAACGCCTGGCGGTGGTCGACCTGGCGACCAACGCGATCAAGGTGATCGCACAGTTTTCCGACCTCGATATCGGCAACTTCGAGTGGATCAATGACGCGCGCCTCGTGTTCGATTCCTTCGACAAGAGCGCCGCCCAAGGCGACCTGCGCTACGGGCCGGGATTGTATGCGGTCAACCGCGATGGATCCGGTTTCCGGCAGCTCGCCAACATCAACAGCTCGCTGTTCCAGGCGGAACGCGGCGCCAGGCTGTTGCCGTGGAACACGTTCATGTTGGGGCAGAAAGGCGCGCAAGACTCCGAGTTCATCTACGTAGCGAGCCCCAATTACCAAGCATTGGCCGAGATCGACCACGTCAAGCTGTTGCGTCTCAATACCTTGAACGGGCGCACCGAGGCCGTCAATCGCCCCGGCAGCACACGTTCCTGGCTGCTCGACCACAAGGGCGAACCACGCCTGGCCACCACCCTCGACGACAATATCGTAGCAGTGCACTACCGCGATCCGGCCACCGGCCAGTGGCGCAAGCTGGCCGAGTTCGATGCCTACGTGCCCGACCCGCGGCGCTTCGAGCCACTCGCTTTCGCGCCCGACGGCACGCTCTATGTGAGCACGCGCGCGGGACGGGACACGTCTGCCGTGCATACCTTTAATTTCGCGACGAACGAGGTCAACAGGACGGCGGTGGTCGAGCTCGCGGGCTACGACTTCCGCGGAGAGCTCGTCGCCACGCGCGACCAACTGTATGGAATAAACTATCTGACGGACGCCAGGTCGACCGTCTGGTTCGACGAAAAAATGAAGGCCATGCAAAAGACGATCGACCAGTTGCTGCCCTCGACCGTCAACCTGATCTCGGTTGCGGCGCGCTCGCAAACGCCGTGGGTACTGGTCAGGTCATACTCGGACATCCGGCCCAGCACCTATCTCCTGTTCAATACACAGACCAGCACGCTCAACAAGATCGGTGACACCCACGCGAAGATCAAGCCGTCCGAAATGGGGCGCCAGGACATGGTGCGCTACAAGGCGCGCGACGGGCTCGAGATTCCCGGCTTGCTGACGCTTCCCAACGGCAGCAGCGGCAAGAATTTGCCGCTGGTCGTGCTGGTTCACGGCGGCCCGTTTGTGCGCGGGAGCGAATGGGGTTGGCACCCGGACACCCAGTTCCTCGCCTCGCGCGGGTATGCCGTACTCGAACCGGAATACCGTGGCAGCACAGGCTTCGGCGCCGCGCACTTTCGCGCCGGGTGGAAGCAATGGGGCCTGGCGATGCAGGACGATGTCGCCGATGGTGCGAAATGGGCCATTGCGCAAGGCATCGCAGACCCGAAGCGCATCTGTATCGCGGGCGCCAGCTACGGTGGTTATGCCACGCTGATGGGGCTCGTCAACGATCCCGGCCTGTACAAGTGCGGGATCGAGTGGGCGGGCGTGACCGACATCAAGCTGATGTACACGGGCCACTGGAGCTTCACCTCGGACCTGCCCGATGGCTGGAAGCAGTACGGCATGCCGGTCCTGATCGGCGACCTGGTCAAGGACGCCGACCAGCTCAAGGCCACCTCGCCGCTGGAACAGGCCGCGCGCATCACGCAGCCGCTGCTGCTCGCCTACGGCGGGTCGGACCGGCGCGTGCCGCTGTATCACGGCGAAAAATTCTACGCAGCGGTAAAGAAGACCAACCCGAATGTCGAATGGGTGGTGTACAACGAGGAAGGCCACGGCTGGGCGCTGCCGAAGAACCGCATCGACTTCTGGAGGCGGGTCGAGAAATTCCTGGCGCGCCACATCGGGACGCCTTAGAAGCGGTGGCGCAGCCCGGCCGTCAACTGCTTGTCGCCAGTGCCCGATTCCGCACTGTTGCCTTCCGTGTAGGCAGCACCGTGTTGGTTGCGGATCAGCGCGTAAGAGGTGTACAGGTCGGTGCGCTTGGACAGGGCGTACATATAGGCCGCGCCCAATTGCTGCGCATCCTGGTTCAGCGCGGTCCTGTCGTTCTTGCGCACATAGGTCGCAACAACCGTGCTGGCGCCGAACGGCAGCGACACGCCGAGCAGCATGTCGGTGCTGTCGGTCGAGGCGACCGGCGCCGCGCCGCCGAATGTGGCTGCGGTATTGTTCAAGGGCGCGCTGTTGAGGCCCTTGTCGACCCCGTAACCGAAGTAGACCTTGGCCGGGCCAAAGTCGTAATTCGCGCCCAGCAGGGCATTCTTGGCCTGCCCCCTGTTTTTCAGGGTCGCGGTGTCGTTGTTGCGCAGGTGGTAGCCAAGACGCACATTAAGCGGGCCGCGGCTGTAGCCAAACGAGCCGCCGACGGCGCGCCCTGCGTCACTGTCGCCCGCGACTTCGCCTGCTGCATACATCAAGTCGCCACTGAAGCCGTTGAAATCGTTGCTGCGGTACAGGACCGAATTAGCCGCGCGAAATCCTGCGGGCGCCATCAGGTTGTTCGAGCGCACCACGCCGTTGCGCATGGGGTCGACGACCTGGTTGAGCGTGGTGAAGAACGGGACGTCCTGCAGACCCAGCGAAACCATGCCGAAGCTGCCGCGCAAGCCGACGACCGCGGTGCGTCCGAACAGGGTGTTGTTCTGGGTGGAGCCGCCGGTGTCGCCGTTGAAGCCGCCCTCGATGACGAAGAACGCGCCCAGGTTATTGCCGAAATCCTCGGTGCCGCGGAAACCAAACCGGCTCTGGGTCGCCATGCCGCTCGAGACCAGCGTCGAGGTGCCGGCAACGCCGCCGCTGTTGACGGAAGCGCCGAGGTCGACGACGCCGTAGACCGTCACGTTACTTTGTGCCAGGGCTGCGCTGCTGCACAAGGCCAGGATGGCGAGCGCGGGAATTGTTTTTTTCATTGGTATGTCTCCGAAATAATTTATAAAGCAAATGCGCAAGGCCGGGCCGCGGCTCGCGGCGCCCGGAGTGGATGGAACGATGAAGCTGGCCGCATCGCCGGATGGCGCCGCCGCAGCCTGTGATTCAGATGGGGGAATCGGTTCGCGCTATTCGCGCGCGCGTAATGCCCCGTCGATGCGCCGCACGAGCCGCAGCGGATTGGCGCTCTTCAAGGCGTCGGGCAACAGCGCCTCCGGCCAATCCTGGTAACTGACTGGCCGCAGGAAGCGGAAAATCGCGCAGCTGCCAACGGATGTGGACCTGCCGTCGGAAGTGGATGGATAGGGGCCGCCGTGCACCATCGCGTGACCGACTTCCACGCCGGTTCCGAAGCCGTTCACCAAAATGCGGCCGACACGGCGTTCGAGCGCAGGCAAAAAGGCGCGCGCCTCGGCATGATCGCCTTCGTCGATGTGGAGCGCGCCGGTCAGCTGGCCTTCGAGCGCTTCCACGACGGCCAGCATGGTTGCCAGGTCCGGGCAGCGCACGACGAGCGACGCGGCGCCGAACACTTCCTCCTGCAACGCGGGATTCGAGAGGAATGCTTGCGCGCTGGTGGTGAACAGCGCAGCCTGGGCCTGATACTGGGTACCTGGCCCGCCACGCGCGACGGTGCTCACCTCGGGATGCGCTCCGATTGCGCGAACGCCGGCGTTATACGCGTGTTGAATGCCGGGCGTGAGCATGGTGGCGGGGGGCATTTCGACCAGCGCCGCGCGGGCCGCGCCGATGAAGCGCTCCAGTCCCGGACCATCGACGGCAAGAATCAGCCCCGGGTTGGTACAAAACTGTCCTGCACCGAGCACGAGCGAGCCCGCAAACGCCGCACCGATGGCTTCGGCACGATTGGACAGCGCATGCGGGAACAGCAGCACCGGATTGATGCTGCTCATTTCGGCGTACACAGGAATCGGCTCGCTGCGCAGCGCGGCAAGCTTCATCAAGGCAGTGCCGCCGGCGCGCGAACCCGTGAAGCCGACCGCCTTGATGCGGGGGTCGGACACCAAGCCTTGTCCGATCTCGCGCCCGCTGTCGAACAGCAGGGAAAAGGTCCCTTCGGGCAGGCCGCACGCAGCGACTGCTTTCTGGATTGCCTTGCCGACCAGTTCGGAGGTGCCCGGGTGCGCCGAATGCGCCTTCACGACGACAGGACAGCCGGCCGCCAGCGCGGACGCGGTATCGCCGCCCGCGACCGAGAACGCGAGTGGAAAATTGCTGGCGCCGAACACGGCCACCGGCCCCAGCGCGACCTTACGCAAGCGCAGATCCACACGCGGCAGCGGCTTTCTTTCCGGTTGCGCAGGGTCGATGCGCGCATCGATGAAGTCGCCGCTTCGTACCAAGGCGGCGAACATGCGCAGTTGGCCGGCCGTGCGCCCACGCTCGCCTTCGATGCGTGCGCGCGGCAGGCCGCTTTCGTCGATGCAGCGCTCGAGCAGCGCATCGCCCAGTTCCAGGATATTGACGGCGATGGTTTCCAGGAACACGGCGCGCGCTTCAAGGGAGGTTTCGCGATAGCTGTCGAAAGCTTGCCATGCAAGGGCACAGGCGCGTTCCAGATCGTCCGGCGTGGCGCCGCCGAAGGCCGGCTCCATGGCGGCTCCGGTAGCGGGATTGACGGCCTTGACCGAACCGTTGGCGCCCCGCACAGCGCGGCTGCCTATCAGCATTTCACCGAAAACATTCATTGCAAAACCCCTTATGATAAAAATTGATGCTTACTTCTGGCTCTGCCAGCCATCCATTGCCGACTGCAGCGAAACGCCCATCCACTTTTCGTAGATCGCGCCAAGACGGCCGTTCTTCATGTTGGCGGCGATCCACTTGTTGACCTCGTCGCGCAGTGGCCCGTCTTCCTTGCGCAGCCCGATCGCATAAGGCATCGACTTCATCACCTGCTTGACTTCGATACCCTTGGCCGGGTTGACCTTGCCGATGGTGGCAAGCGAGGTGCGCGGCGTCACGATGGCGTCGATCTGGCCGGAGGCGAGCGCGGTGGCCACGGTCGCGTCGTCATCGAAGCGCACGATCTTCGCGTCCTTGGGTGCGGCCGCGCTCAGGACCGTATCCTGCAGGTTGCCGCGCACCACACCGACGCGCTTGCCGGACAGGCCATCGACATTCTTGAGCGTGAGTTCCCTGGGCGCGCCGAGCACCAGCTGGTTGACGCCGTACGGCGACGAAAATGCGATGACCTTCTCGCGCTCGGGCGTAACGCTGAAGACCGAAATGACCATGTCGACCTTCCTGGTCATCAGGTAGGGAATGCGGTTCGGGCCGGTCAGCGGCACGATTTCAAGCTCGACGCCCATGTCCTTGGCGAACTGGCGCGCAACATCGACGTCGGCCCCGATCGGCTGCATTCTTTCGTCCGTCATGCCATAGGGCGCGATGCCAAGGTCGATCCCGATCAGTACCTTCTTGCGGCTGCCGATGTCGTGCAGCGCGTCGGCACTTGCTGGCGCCGCTGCGAACATGCCGGCCCCGATCAATGCGATGGCTGCCAGCTTCTTGAATACGTTTGCAGATGTCATGTCTGTCTCCTGGTTGTGGTTGTGGTGTTACAGGCCGGACCCGATGAACTGGGCAAATTCCTTGGTTTTTGGTGCGTCGAACAATTCATTGGGCGGGCCGCTTTCCCAGATCTTCCCGTCGTGCATGAACACCAGCACGTCGGCGACCTTGCGCGCGAACGCCATTTCATGCGTGACCAGCACCATCGTCATGCCGTCGCGCGCCAGCTGTTCCATCACCTTGAGCACTTCGCCGGTCAGTTCAGGGTCGAGCGCGGAAGTGACTTCGTCGAACAGCATCACTTGCGGGGCCATGGCCAGCGAACGCGCGATCGCCACGCGCTGCTGCTGTCCTCCGGAGAGCTGCTCGGGATACGCATCTTTCTTTTGCGCGAGGCCGACCTGCTCGAGCACCTCAAGCGCCTTGCGTGTCGCTGCGGCGCGGTCCATTGCCTTGACCGTGGTCAGGGCCAGCGTGATGTTGCGCTCCACCGTCAGGTGCGGAAACAGGTTGTAGCTCTGGAACACGATGCCGACCTGCTTGCGCAGTTCACGCAGGTTGACGCGGCTCCTGTCGTGGACGGCGTGCCCGCACACATTGAGCTCGCCGCTTTCGATGGTCTCGAGCGCGTTCATGCAGCGCAGCAGGGTGCTTTTTCCCGAGCCGCTGCGCCCCACGATGGCGACCATCTGGCCTTTCTGAACGGTGAGCGAAACGCCCTTCAGCACCTGGTGCACGCCGAAGCTCTTGTGCAGGTTCGCCACGCTGATCATGGAGCCGGTCTGCGCTGCGCTTTCCGATGGTTGATACGCGCCGATGCTGCCGGCGATGTCGCTTGCATTAATTGCGGACTGCATTGAGTCTCCTTTCGAGGCGCCGGCTCGCTACCGACAGCGGGTAGCACAGGCAGAAATAGAACAGGGCCACTGTGGTAAAAACGATAAATGGCTGGAAGGTCGAGTTATTCACGAGGTTGCCGGCACGCGACAATTCAACGAAGCCGATCACCGATGCGAGCGAAGTGTTTTTCACGATCTGCACCATGAACCCGACGGTGGGCGGCACCGCGATGCGCACCGCCTGCGGCAGGATCACGCGCAACAACTGCTCGAAGCGGTTCAGGCCCAGGCATTCGGCCGCTTCCCACTGCGTCCTGGGCACCGCCTGGATGCAGCCGCGCCATATCTCGCCCAGGAAGGCGGCGCTGTAAATAGTCAGCGAGATGCCGGCCGCGGCCAGCGGCGCGAGCTGGAAGCCCATGATGCTCAGCCCGAAGTAGGCAAGGAACAGCAGCACCAGCAAGGGTGTGCCCTGCACCAGCTGGATGTAGGCCGTGGTCATCCAGCGCAACAGCGGGTAGCGCGAGATGCGGCACAAGGCCACCGCCAGCCCGAACACGCCGCCGCCAACGAAGGCGAGCAGGGAAAGCAGCACCGTCCATTGCGCGGCCTGCAGCAGGAAGCCCACGTGAAACCAGTTAAATTGAACCATCTCGCCTCCTACAATGCGGTGCCGAGCTTGCGCCGGCGGGTGAATGCCAATTGCCCGATCAGCCAGAAGCCGGCCCGGAACAGCATCGAGAGCGCGAAGTACAGCAGCGCGATCACGCCATATACTTCGAAACTGCGGAAGGTCTCGGACTGGACCAGGTTGGCCGCCGCGGTCAGCTCCTCGACCGAAATCTGCGAGGTGATGCTTGACGCCAGCATCAGCAGCACGAATTGGCTCGACAGCGCGGGATAGACCCGCTCCACCGCCGGCAGCAGCACCACATGCAGGAAAATCTGCGTCTTGGACATGGCCAGGCATTCGGCGGCCTCGATCTGCCCGCGGTGGATCGACAGGATCCCGGCGCGCATGATCTCGGTGGTGTAGGCGCCGATGTTGATCACCAGCGTGATCAGCGCCGACATCTCCGCCGACAGCTTGAATCCCATGCTGGCCAGGCCGAAATACACGATGAAGACCTGCACCAGCAGCGGCGTATTGCGGATGGTCTCGACGTAGGCCCCGACCAGGGTGCGCAGCCACGCGATGCCGCTCAGGCGTCCGGTCGCGCACAGGGTGCCGAGCACGAAGCCGAGCGCCATTGCCATCGTCGACAGCTTGATGGTGAGCCAGGCGCCCGCCAGCAGGCGGTCCCAGCTCGCCAGTACGGCCAGGAAATCGAAGGTGTAGTTCATTTGCTGTCTCCTGTTTGCTTTAATTGCGGCGTATCGGCCGGATCAGGTGATGGCGCCGATTTGCCATGGCACGAATTCGTTCTGGCCGTAGCCATGCAGCTCGCTCTTGGTGCGACCGCCCGATGCAACATCGAGCATGAGCTGGAACAGCCGTGCGCCTGCCTCGTCGACGCTCTCGCTGCCGTCGATGATGGTTCCGCAATTGATGTCGATGTCGTCGCGCTGGCGGTTCCACAGCGCGGTGTTGGTCGACAGCTTGAGCGACGGCGTGGGCGCGCAACCGTAGGCCGAACCGCGCCCGGTGGTAAAGCAGATCAGGTTGGCGCCGCCCGCAACCTGGCCGGTGGCCGAGACCGGGTCGTAGCCAGGCGTATCCATGAAGACCAGCCCGTGCTGCGTGACCTGCTGCGCGTATTCGTAGACCTCGGTCAGGTTGCTGGTGCCGGCCTTGGCCACAGCGCCCAGCGATTTCTCGAGGATGGTGGTGAGGCCGCCCGCCTTGTTTCCGGCCGACGGGTTATTGTTCATGTCGGCGCCCATGCGCGCGCAGTACGCTTCCCACCAGCGGATGCGCGCGATCAGCTTTTCGCCCACTTCGGCGCTCGCCACGCGGCGCGTGAGCAGGTGCTCGGCTCCGTAGATTTCCGGCGTTTCCGACAAAATCGCGGTGCCGCCGTGCGCGACCAGCCGGTCGACCGCCGCGCCCAGCGCGGGATTGGCCGTGATGCCGGAATAGCCGTCCGAGCCGCCGCACTGCAATCCCACGATCAGATGGCGCGCGCTGACCGGCTCGCGTACAACCTTGTTTGCTTCGGCCAGCAGCACGCGAACCTGCTCGATGCCGACGGCGACGGTGCGCGCGGTGCCGCCGTTTTCCTGGATGACCAGGGTGCGCAGCGTGGCGCCGCCGGTCAGCTTCTCGGACGCCATCAGGCCGTCGATCTGGTTGGTTTCGCAGCCCAGGCCCACGATCAGCACGGCGGCGAAATTCGGATGGCGCGCATAGCCGCCCAGCGTGCGGCGCAGCACGGCCAGCCCGTCGCCTTGGGAATCGACCGCGCACCCGAGGCCGTGGGTGAGCGCCACCACGCCGTCCACCTGCGGAAATTCCGCGAGGGCCTCGGGATGGATGTCGCGCCGGAAGTGGTCGGCGATCGCCTTGGCGGCGGTTGCCGAACAATTGACGGAAGTAAGGATGCCGATGTAGTTTCGGGTCGCGATGCGCCCGCCGGCCCGGACGATTCCCATGAACTGGGCCGAGCCGGCAACGCCCGCATCGGTTTTTGCATCGGCGCCGAACGCGTAATCGCGCTCGAAATCGCCCATCGCCAGGTTATGGGTATGCACATGTTCGCCGGCTTCGATGCCCCTGGCCGCAAAACCGATGATCTGGCCATAGCGGCGCACCGCCGTACCGGGCGCGATAGCGCGCACCGCCAGCTTGTGGCCGGGCGGTATCAGGCCGCGCACCACGAGGCCGTCACTGCCCGTGGGTGTGCCTGCGACCAGCTGCACCAGCGCGATGCGCACATCGTCCTGCGGGTGCAGCAAGATGGTTTGCCGGGTGCGCGCCGGGCTGGCCGCTACTTCGATTTTTGTTTCAACACTCACAGTGGTTCCTAATTAAACAATGCAGCGGCCCGGCCTGCGCTGTGGAGGCCGTCCTGTATCAAATGGGGGGAGCGGTCAGGTCGCTTTGAGCGGCGCCAGGTGTGCACGGCGCGACGCGCCTATGCTCAGCAGCAGAAGAATGCCGACAAAGCCGCCGGCGGCGAGTGCGAACATGCCGGCGCGCTGGCCGTGGAAGGCCGTTTCAACCGCGGTCTTCAGGGTCGGGGCCATAAAGCCGCCGAGATTGCCGATCGAACCGATCAGCGCGATCCCGCTCGCCGCCGCCGGCCCGGTCAGGTAGGCGGTGGGCAGGGTCCAGAACAGCGGCTGCACCACCACGAAGCCGACCGTCGCCACGCAGAACGCGATGAGCACCGGCGCTATCTGGGTGCCGAAGGTGGAGCACAAGATGCCCGACGCCGCCATGGCGAGCATGCAGACCGCGAGATGGCGGTGCTTGCCGGTTGCGTCGGCATACCTTGTGATGAAGGGCATGGCAACCAGGGCGCAGAACCAGGGGATCGCAGTCAGCAGGCCGACCTTCAGGCCGATCGCGCTGCCGGTCAGCTCCGAGATGCGGGTCGGGAGGTAGAAGATGACGCCATACACGCTGACCTGCACCGCAAAATAGATCAGCGTGAAGCGCAGCACATTGGCGTCCTTGAGTGCCGCCAGCGCGCCCGATGGGCCGTGCGCAAGCTTGGTGCAGTCCTCCAACGCGATTTCGTTTTCCAGCGCGGTGCGTTCCCCGGCCGTGAGCCATGCTGCGTCGCGCGGCCGGCTGGTCAGGTAGAAGAAGGCGATCACGCCGACGACGCAGGCGGCCAAGCCTTCGATGATGAACATCCACTGCCAGTTGCGCAGCCCGAGCATGCCGCCTGTGCTGTCGAGCAGAAAACCGGACAGCGGCCCGCCCAATACCAGCGCTACCGGCAGCCCGAAGTAGTACACACCGAGCGCCTTGCCGCGGTCGCGCGCGGGGAACCAGTAGGTCGAGAAAAGGATCACGCCCGGCGAGAAGCCGGCTTCGGTCACGCCCAGGATGAAGCGCAGGATATAGAACGAGGTTTCGTCGCGCACGAACATCATGGCGGCCGAGGCCAGGCCCCAGGTGATCATGATCCGGCTCAGCCAGACCTTGGCGCCGAAGCGTTGCAGCATGAGGTTGCTCGGAATTTCAAACACCGCGTAGCCGATGAAGAAGATGCCGGCGCCTAGTGCGAAGGCCGCATTGCCGATATTCGCATCGATCTGCAGCGCCTGTTTGACGAAGCCGACGTTCGAGCGGTCGAGCATCGCCAGCGCGAACATGAGCGCGAGGAATGGGGCGAGCCGCAGGCGCGCCTTGCGCACGGCCGACGCCAATGGATTGTAGTTGTTTGTCTGGTACTGCATCTTGTGTCTCCTGCGCGTGAGCCTTTGCGGCTTCATTATTACTTGATCTCGTTAGGGGCGATGGCTCACAGGTCCCGATGGCCCAGCAAGCCGCGTGCGGCAAGGTTGGCCATCAGCGCACGCACGCCGAAGGTCCACGGTGCGATGGCGTCGCTGCTGCCCACCTGGTTGGCCAGCGTCCCGAGCATGGCGCTGGAAATGCGCACCTGGTCGCCGGCCTTGTGCGTGAAGCCCTCGCCCGGCGCGTCGCGGTCCGCAACCGGCGCGAACAGGGTGCCAAGGAACAGGACCAGGCCGTCCGGATACTGGTGACAGGGGCCGATGGCCTGCTCGACCAGGTCGAGCGGATCGCGCGTGATCTGGTCCATGGAACTGGTCCCGTCGAGCACGAATCCATCGGGTCCGCCTTCCACACGCAGATGCACGGTTGCGCGCCGCACGTCGTCCATTGAGAACGTGTCGTCGAACAGCCGAAGGAAAGGGCCGATCGCGCATGAACCGTTGTTGTCCTTCGCTTTACCCAGCAACAGCGCGCTGCGTCCCTCGACGTCGCGCAAATTGACGTCGTTGCCCAGCATCGCGCCCAGCACCCGGCCGCGGCTGTCGACCGACAGCACGATTTCCGGCTCCGGATTATTCCACACCGACTTCGGATGGACGCCGATCTCGGTCCCGGTTCCCAGTGCGGCCAGCAGCGGGGCCTTGGTGAAGATTTCCGCGTCGGGACCGATGCCGACCTCAAGGTATTGCGACCACAGGCCCTGCCTGACCAGCAGCGCCTTCAGCTCGCGCGATTCGGCCGAGCCGGGCCGGATGCTGGCCAGACTGTCGCCCACCAGCGCATTGACCTGCTCGCGCACCTGCACCGCGCCCTGGGGATCGCCCTTGGCGCGCTCTTCGATGACGCGTTCGATCAGGCTGGCCGCGAAGGTGACGCCGGCAGCCTTGATCACCTGCAGGTCGCATGGCGCCAGCAAATGGGCCACTGCCGGATTGCGCTCGGCGCAAGCGGTATTGGCAAGCAGCGCGTCAAGGCTGCCGATCCGGCGCCCGGCCGTCGCGCGCACCACGCCGGCCGGATCGTGCAGGTCGACCAGGCTGCTGATGGTGGGTGCGGCATCGGAAATATCGAATACGCCGTCGGCGCGCACTACCACCACGGCCGGGCCGGCTGGCATGGCGCCGCTTGCCGGCACCCAGGCGCGGCCAACCAGCGTGCCGGCGACGCCGTCGGACGGCAGGGTATCAAAGGAGCTGAGGGAAAAACCAGGATTCATGACTGTCTCTCGGGGAAAGCCTGCTTGAAAGACTGCAATATACGTGGCCGACCGATAGACATCCAATCAATTATTTCGTAAAATCCATTCCATTTCGTAATGAGTCGAGCCATGTCAGAACCAATCTTCGTGTCGCCAGCGAGCATGTGCTCCAAGCTGCGCTTCCGGCACCTGCAACTGCTCGACATCCTCGGGCGCACCCGCAATCTGAGGGTCACGGCCGAGCAGATGCACATGACCCAGCCGGCCGCCACCAAGATCCTGGCCGATATCGAATCGCTGTTCGGCGCGCAGTTGTTCGAGCGGCTGCCGCGCGACATGCGCCCTACCGATCTCGGCCTGTTTGCGCTGCGCTATTCCAGCGTCACGCTGGCCGAATTGAGCAAGTTCGTCGGCGAATTCAATGCACTGCGCAACGGCGGCCACGGCCACCTCACCGTCGGCGCGATTTCGGCGTCGGCGGCCCAGCTCCTGACCGCCACCATCAAGGAAGTGCGTCAGCAGCGACCGCTGCTGAGCATCAAGATCGTCGAACAAAGCAGCGACCAGCTCGCCATCTGGCTCGAAGAAAAGAAGCTCGACATCATGGTCGGACGCCTGACCGAGCCACGCCACCGCACCCTGTTCGACTTCGAGATGATTTCAGGCGAGCCGGTATGGGTCGTCGCCGGCCAGCATCATCCGCTGCTGGCGATGAACGACCTGGAACTGTCCGACCTGGGCGCCTGGCCGTGGATTCTGTATCCGCCCGCCACCGCGATCAGGAAATTGTTCGACGAATCGTTCGCGGCCGCCGGCATCGCCGCCCCCAAAGGCATGGTCGAGACGCCATCCATTTTTTCGACGCTCGAACTGTTGCAGGCGACCGAGATGCTGTCCCTGCAGCCGCGCGCTGCGGTGGAAAAATATGTCGACAAGGGACTGCTCGGGCATGTTCCCGTGCCGATCAGGCACACGATGTCCAATTATGGAATCGTCACGCGCAAGAATGAGGTCGCGTCCCAGACCACACAGGAATTCATTGCCATCCTGCGCTCCGTGGCCGCGCGGCTTGGGGACATGGCGGACTGAACATCTGCTGCGGACTGCCAATGAAGGATTTGCTTCACTGGGAACAATGCCAACCCGGCCATTTCGGAGTACCCTTGACGCTGGTTCACGATCTGGATTGGAAGGAGATTTGCATGTCGTCAGGGAAAATTCTCGTCGCTCAGGGAGGCGGCCCAACCGCCGTGATTAACCAGTCGCTGGTGGGGGTAGTGCTCGAAGCGCGGCGCTTTCGCAACGTGACGCGGGTGTATGGCGCGCTGCACGGGGTACGCGGCATCATCGAGGAAAACTTCGTCGACCTGACCCAGGAAACCAGCCACAACCTCGAACTGGTGGCCGGAACGCCGTCCTCGGCGCTCGGCTCGACCCGCGACAAGCCCGACATCGCCTACTGCCAGGAGATCTTCAAGGTCCTGCGCGCGCACGAGATCGAACATTTTTTCTACATCGGCGGCAATGACTCGTCCGACACCGTGCGCATCGTGAGCCTGGAAGCGCAAAAGGCCAACTATCCCCTGCGCTGCATCCACATCCCGAAGACCATCGACAACGATTTGGTCGGCAACGACCATACGCCAGGCTTTCCCTCGGCGGCGCGCTTCGTGGCGCAGGCGTTCGCCGGCGCGAACCTCGACAACGCCGCGCTGCCCGGCGTGTATGTGGGCGTGGTGATGGGACGCCACGCCGGCTTCCTCACGGCCGCTTCCGCGCTCGGCAAGAAATTTCCCGACGACGGGCCGCACCTGATCTATATGCCCGAGCGCACCTTCGTGCTCGAGCAGTTCCTGGCCGATGTGAGTGCGACCTACGCGCGCTACGGGCGCTGCGTCATCGCCGTGTCCGAAGGCATCCACGACGCGTCGGGCGAACCGATCGCCGCCCTGCTTGCCAAGGAACTCGAACGCGACGCGCACGGCAACGTGCAGCTCTCCGGCACCGGGGCGCTGGCCGATTTGCTGTGCGACGAGATCAAGGCCAAGCTGGGCATCAAGCGCGTGCGCGGCGACACCTTCGGTTATTTGCAGCGCTCTTTCATCGGCTGCGTGTCGGACGTTGACCAGCGCGAGGCGCGCGAGGTGGGCGAGAAAGCGGTGCAGTTCGCGATGTGGGGCGACCGGGACGGCTCGGTGGCGATCAAGCGTACCGGCTTCTATTCGGTCGACTATGAACTGCTGCCGCTGGACGCGGTGGCCGGCAAGACGCGCGTGATGGAGGATGAATTCATCACCGCCAGCGGCACCGACGTGACCGACGCGTTCCGCCTCTACCTGCGCCCGCTGCTGGGCTCGGACATGCCGGATGCGTATCGGCTGCGGCACGCGCCGGTGGCGAAGATCCTCAACGGCGGCAAATAAGGCGGGCGATGCCGAGACCTTCGCGCCTCGCGGGCGGCGCGTTAGGGCTCGTTCGGGCCCTCGTCCGCCACCCACTCGATCAGCTCGCCCGGCTGGCAGGCCAGCCGCTCGCAGATCTTCTCAAGCGTCGCGAACCGGATTCCCCTCACCTTGCCCGACTTGAGCAGGGACAGGTTTTGCTCAGTGATTCCGACATACGCAGCCAGGTCCTTGGACTTGACCTTGCGCTTCGCAAGCATGACGTCCAGATGGATAACGATCGGCATCAGACGAAACCGGCGTTTTCTTCGGCCAGGCGGCGGCCTTCGTGCATCATGTGCGCGATCAGGTAGAACAGGCCGCACACGAGGATCAGCAGCAGGCCTTCCGAGCTGACGCCGATCGACAGGCGCGCATCGTGCGCACCGAAACCGACACGGAACACCATTGCGCGCAGCGGCGGCTCCACGATCGACAACAGCGTCGACAGCAAGGTCGCGCCCGCAAACGCGCGCAGATGGCCGATCGTGGCGAGGTCGAACATGGCGTGGCGCTCGAAGTTGGCCAGCATCCGCTCCAGCCGCCACAGCCCGTAGTACAGCGTCATCAGCGCCGGCAGCGCCAGAGCCGCGCCGGCCAGCCGCTCTTGCAAGACCAGCGCGCGCATCGCCGCGACACTTAGCCCCGGCACGCTCATTTGCATGAACAAGCCGGGCGGCAGCAGACTGCTCCACGACAACACGAAAAAGCTGATCTGCAGGAAAATGCAGATCGCCAGTCCGGCCCGAATCACACGCAATTTTATATTCATGATAATATTATTACTGTTTTACGATGATAAATTATTGTAAAACAATAAATAATGATCGTAATTTATAAATTATATCAGTCAACCGGGAGCGGCATATGCGTACGATATCGATTTTTCTTGCAGCGTCCCTGCTCTCCGGATGCGGCACGATGCAGATCGGCGAAGGCAGTTTCATCCACCCTGACGGCAAACGCGAAGACGCACCGCAAACGCGCCTCGACGTAGCGCCACTGCTGCCGGGCGCCACGGTGACCGAGGAAACGCTGGCCACGCCCGACGGTGCCGTCTTGCGCGGCGTGCTGACGCGCCGGCCCGGAGTTGACCGCGCCATCCTCTATTTCGGCGGAAACGCATTCCACCTCGACCGTCACGGCCGCGAGCTGCTGCCGCTGCTTGGGGCGTGCGGGACCAACGTGGCGGTGTTCGACTATCGCGGCTACGGGCGCAGCAGCGGCAAGCCGACCCTGGCGACGATGAAGGCCGACGCACTGCGCATGTTCGACCATGTCAGTGCGCTGCACCCGGGCGGCGTGATTGTGCACGGACAGTCGTTGGGCAGCTTCATGGCTGGCTACGTGGCCCAGCAGCGCCCGGCCACGCGCGCACTGGTGCTCGAGGCAACCGGGACCACCGTGCCGGAATGGGTCGATGTGAATCTGCCCTGGTATGTGAAGCTGTTCCTGCGGGTGGAAGTGGACGACGTGCTGCGCGAGGTCGATAACGCGGCCGCGGTGGCGCACTACCGCGGCGCCAGCCTGGTGCTGGCGGGGGAAAACGACAAGCTGACGCCGCCAACGCTGGGACGCAAGGTGTACGAGGCGATACCGGGTGAATCGAAGCGCTGGTTCCTGGCCAGAGGGGCCGGGCATAATGCGATTTTCAGCCACAAGGAAGTCGGGCCGGTGTATTGCGCCCTGGTCAAGGGCGCGCTCTGATCGGTCAGTGGTCGCGCGCCCTATGAAACACCGTTATTCGACGATGCTCTGGTGCTCGTCGCCGGCGGGGATGCATCAATCACTTGTAGCATCTTCTGGCAGGGAACTGACGGGGGCCTTGTCGGACTCGCGGCAAAGCCAGCTCTCTCTCCAGTACAAATACTCGCTGCGTTGGCAGTGTGCGACGCATGCACCTTGACAGGTCACGCCTTTCAAGGCCACCGTATTTTCCAACTGCACCATCTTTCCGGTGGTTTCGATGATGATCCGCCGCACCGGAAACGCGACCTGGTAACGGCCGCCAACGGCCGGTTTCATCGTCGGTTGAAATGAGAGCCCCCGGTTGCTGCTCTTTGCGTCGAGAGTCGTGCAGATCTCCTCGGCTGATTTGACCCTGACCCATTCACCGGCGGCCAGGCCGAGATCGCCCCTACCGTTCTTTTTGCCTGTACCGGTCAAGGAGTTGTCCTGGGCTTTGCCGAAAACACGGCTCAACAAGGTCCGTCCGATCAGGGCAAGGAAATTGTGCGCCGTCAGTTCGCCCCGGAATACCTCGCGCATCCACGGGCGCAGGTCCCAGCGCCGAATTGGCGCGGTGGCCGACGCAAGCTCGGTCGATTGACATATATATCGGTCTGCCCGGCGAGTCGCCAGTTCGGTCAAGCGGCGGGTTGCCTCGGCATCGGGCAAGGCATTCGCCTTCGGTGCAGGCGAACTGCCTGCCGGCCGCAACCAAGCCTCCTTCCAAAACAAAAGACATCCCCGCTGGCACCCGTCATGATGACTTCCATCGCAGCGCGCTTCCTGGAGAAATACTGCCGAGCGCATTGACCGGAAACCGTGTCCAACCACACAGGTGCGCTCGGCCCGATGCGCCACGCGAATTTGCGTGCCGCAATAGGAAAGCATCTCCGGCATAAATGGAAGCCCCTCGAGTTTGCCATCGTGGTCTAAGGTTCCAAGTATTTCGCTGCTACTTTTCACCTCAACAATACTGTGATGAGAGAACGTTTTGGAGCCAGCGGCACCTTCCATGGCGTAACCTCGCTGTGATCGACGATGTGCCGATTTTGCGCCTGTTAATATCCGTCATTTTGACTCGCGCCAAGATTCAGGTTGCCGCGGAAAGGCCACCAGGAGCTCGGGCCGCGCCTGCCGCCGCCCTCGCGCGCCGGCCTTATTCGACGATGGTCTGGTGCTCGTCGCCGGCGCGCTCGCGGATGGCGCCGATGCGCGAAACCGTTTCGCCGGCCGCCTGCAGCTGCGCGAAGGCGGCGTCGGCGTTTTCCTGCGAGACGATCACGATCATGCCGATGCCGCAGTTGAACACGCGGTGCATCTCTGCGTCGGCCACGCCGCCGTGCTGCTGCAGCCACTGGAACAGCGGCGGCATGGTCCATGCCTTCGAATCGAGCACCGCCGTCAGCCCTGGCTGCAGCACGCGCGGCACGTTCTCAACCAGCCCGCCGCCGGTGATGTGCACCATGCCCTTGATTTCCATCGAGGCCATCAGCGCCAGCAGCGGCTTGACGTAGATGCGGGTCGGCTCCATCAGCACGTCGGCCAGCTTGCGGCCGTGGAAGTCGCCTTCGAGGTCGGGCTTGGCCACTTCGATGATCTTGCGCACCAGCGAGTAGCCGTTCGAATGCACGCCCGACGACGCCAGCCCCAGCACCACGTCGCCCGGGCAGATCCTGGTGCCGTCGATGATCTGCGATTTTTCGACCGCGCCCACGGCAAAGCCGGCCAGGTCGTACTCGCCGGCCGGGTACATGCTCGGCATTTCGGCCGTTTCCCCGCCGATCAGGGCGCAGCCGGCCTGCTCGCAGCCTTGCGCGATGCCCTTGACCACGGCGGTCGCGGTCGGCACGTCGAGCTTGCCGCATGCGAAGTAATCGAGGAAGAACAGCGGCTCGGCGCCCTGCACCAGGATGTCGTTGACGCTCATGGCGACCAGGTCGATGCCGACCGTGTCGTGCCGGTTCAATTCGAACGCGAGCTTGAGCTTGGTGCCCACGCCGTCGGTGCCGGACACCAGCACCGGTTCCTTGTACTTCTTGCTGATCTCGAACAGGGCGCCGAAGCCGCCGATCCCTTTCAGGACGCCTTCGCGCATGGTGCGCTTGGCGAACGGCTTGATCGCTTCGACCAGGGCGTCGCCTGCATCGATATCGACGCCCGCATCGCGGTAGGAGAGGGAAACATTAGTAGGTTGGCTCATGGTGTAATTGGCAGCGGAGGCGGTAAAATAGGAGGCTGAGGGGCCAATTCAACGCGCAAAGCGCCCCAAACTGGTCAATCCGCTATTTTATCAAAACGGCCCGTCCAAAGCCGATTTAACCGACATTTCAACAGATACATGCCATTTTCCCTCACGCCCGAGCAGAAGCAAACATCGTTTTGGCTGGCACTCTGGCTGGCATTGCTTGTCTTGCTGTACGCGCTCGGCCCGGTCCTGACGCCTTTTATCGCAGCCGCCATCCTCGCCTATGCCCTCAACGGGGGCGTCGATTACCTCGACCGGCTGCGCCTGGGCCGGCTCGGCATGCCGCGCGCGCTGGCGGTGGTGGTGGTGATGGCGCTGTTCCTGTCGGCCGCAACCGCGCTGGTGCTGATCGTGATCCCGGTGCTGCGCCAGGAAATTCCGCTGCTGCAGGCGCAAATCCCGGCCTTCCTGCTCAAGCTCGATGCGATCGTGGGACCGCGCCTGGGCGCGATGGGCATCAACGTCAAGCTCGACGGCGCCGGCCTGCGCGAACTGCTCTCGCAGCAGATGGCCGGCGTCAGCGACAGCACCTGGAGCAGCCTGCTGGCCTCGGCCCGGGTCGGCGGCAGCGCCCTGCTCGGCTGGCTGGCCACCCTGATCCTGATTCCGGTCGTGCTGTTTTACCTGCTGCTCGACTGGCACCGGCTGCTGCAACGCATCGCCGGCGCGGTGCCGCGGCGCTGGCTGGCGGGCACCGCGAGCATGGCGCAGGAAGTCAACGTGCTGCTGGCCCAATACCTGCGCGGGCAAATGCTGGTGATGCTGGTACTGGCTGTGTATTATTCGAGCGCGCTTGCCATCGCCGGTTTCGACGTCGCGCTCCCGGTCGGCATCCTTACCGGCCTGCTCGTATTTATCCCCTACCTGGGCTTCGGCCTCGGCCTGGCGCTGGCCCTGATCGCCGCCGTCCTGCAGTTCGCGGACTGGAGCGGGGTCATTTCGGTCGCCTTCATCTATGGCGCCGGGCAGGTCATCGAGGGCTTCTTCCTGACCCCGCGCCTGGTGGGCGAGCGCATCGGCCTCAATCCGCTGGCCGTGATCTTCGCCCTGCTCGCCTTCGGCCAGCTATTCGGCTTCGTGGGAGTGCTGCTCGCGCTGCCGGCCTCCGCCATCCTGATGGTCGCCTTCCGGCACCTGCGCCACCACTACCTGCGCAGCAGCTTCTATAATGCCTGATGCAAACAAAGTTGTGAGTATGAAACATAGTATGAGACGTCCCCGATGAAACAGCTGGTGCTCGACTTGGGCGCGGAGCAGGCGCACAGCCTCGACAGCTTCGAGGTGGGACAGAATGCCGAACTGGCGCATCTGATGTACCAGTTCGCCGGCCGCAGTTCGCGTGAACACTTTGCCTACCTGTGGGGCGAGAGCGCGGCCGGCAAGACCCACCTGCTGCAGGCGCTGGCGGCCACGCCCGGCGCGCGCTACATTGGCGCCGATGCGCCTGCCGCCGCCTTCGTTTATTCCCCGGACGCGAGCCTGTACCTGCTCGATGACTGCGAACGCCTCTCGCCTGAGGCGCAGATCGACGCCTTCGCGCTATTCAACCAGATCCGCGAGCACAACGCCTACATGGTCAGCACCGGCCCGGTGCCGCCGGCCGTGCTGCCGGTGCGCGAGGACCTGCGAACGCGCATGGGCTGGGGCCTGATCTACCAGATTCACGGCCTGTCGGACGACGAAAAGATCGCCGCCCTGACCCATGCCGCCGAAGCCCGCGGTTTGACGCTGTCGGCCAGCGTGTTACCCTACCTGCTGTCCCACTTCAGGCGCGACATGCGCTCCTTGTCGACGATGTTAGACGCACTCGATCAATATTCCCTCGAAACCCAGCGCCCGGTGACCCTGCCGCTGCTGCGCGAGCTGCTGTTGCAAGCCAATCCCCAGGCGGATCAAAAAAATGAATAACCTGGCCCTGTTTGACCTCGACCACACCCTGCTGCCGATTGACTCCGATTACGAATGGGGCCAGTTCCTGGTGCGCACCGGCGCCGTCGATCCGCTTCAATTCAAGCGCCGCAACGACGCATTCTTCGAACAATACAAGGCAGGCACGCTCGATCCGGTCGAATACCTCGAGTTCGCGCTCGGCACCCTGGCGCGCTTCCCGCGCGGCGAGCTCGATGCCATGCACCGCCAGTTCATGCGCGAAGTGATCCAGCCGGCGATCCTGCCGCAGGCGCGCGCCCTGCTGCAAAAGCACCGCGACGCGGGCGACCTGGTGGCCATCATCACGGCCACCAACCGCTTCGTCACGGCGCCGATTGCCAAGGAGCTGGGGGTCGAACACCTGATCGCGGCGATCCCCGAAGAAGACGCGGCCGGCAACCTGACCGGCAGGCTGCTCGGCATCCCGACCTCCGGCCCCGGCAAGGTCGCCCACACCCACGCCTGGCTGGAACGGATCGGCAAACCGCTCGCGTCGTTCGAGCGCAGCCACTTCTACAGCGATTCGCACAACGATATCCCCCTGCTGTCCATCGTCACCCACCCCGTCGCGACCAACCCGAATGCTGCGCTGGCAACGCACGCCACAAGCCTTGGCTGGCCTTTACTCCATTTATTCAATGATTAAAAAATTCATCCGCAAGATCCTCGGCGTCAAAGACAAGGTAGTGCGCGACCCGACCGAACCCATCATCCTTGGGCCAGCCGATCACGGGATCGATCCCAAGCTGCTGTCGTCGAACGCGATCCGGGTCACCCAGACCTTGCAGGAGAACGGCTTCAAGGCATTCGTGGTGGGCGGGGCGGTACGCGACCTGCTGCTGGGGGTGAAGCCGAAAGACTTCGACATCGCCACCGACGCCACGCCGGAGCAGGTCAAGCGCCTGTTCCGGCGCGCCTTCATCATCGGCAAGCGCTTCCAGATCGTGCACGTGATGTTCGGCCAGGACCTGCTGGAAGTGACGACCTTCCGCGGCGCCGGCTCGATCAGCGCGCCCAAGGATGAACATGGCCGGGTCCTGCGCGATAACATTTTCGGCCCGCAGCACGAAGACGCGATGCGGCGCGACTTCACCATCAACGCGATGTACTACGATCCGGCCACCCAGATGGTGCTCGACTACCACGGCGGCATCGAGGATATCCGCGACAAGACCTTGCGCATCATCGGCCAGCCCGAGGCGCGCTACCGCGAAGACCCGGTGCGCATGCTGCGCGTGGTGCGCTTCGCCGCCAAGCTGCAATTCACGATCGAGCCGAACACGCGCGCGCCGATCTCCGTCATGGCCCCGCTGATCAACAACGTGCCGGCCCCGCGCGTGTTCGACGAAATGCTCAAGCTGCTCATGAGCGGACATGCCCTGGCCTGCCTGCAGCAACTGCGCACCGAAGGCCTGCACCACGGGCTGCTGCCACTGCTCGACGTGGTGCTGGAACAGCCGATCGGCATGCGCTTCGTCATGCTCGCGCTCGAATCGACCGACAAGCGCGTCATGGCCGGCAAAGGCGTCTCGCCGGGCTTCCTGTTCGCGTCGCTGCTGTGGCACCAGGTGCTGGAAAAATGGACCGCCTACCGCGCCTCCGGCGAGTCGCCGATTCCGGCGCTGCATCTGGCGGCCGACGACGTGCTCGATTCGCAAACCGAAAAGCTGGCGCTGCAGCGCAAGATCGGCTCCGACATGCGCGACATCTGGTCGATGCAGCCGCGCTTCGAACGGCGCACCGGCAAATCGCCCTACAAGCTGCTCGAACACCTGCGCTTTCGCGCCGGCTACGACTTCCTGCTGCTGCGCTGCGAGTCCGGCGAGATCGACATGGAACTGGGCGAATGGTGGACCGCGTTCTACGAAGGCGACGCCACCGAGCGCGAGCAGCTGCTCGCCAGCGCGCACAGTGCCCCTGGACCCAAGCGCAAACGCCCGCCGCGGCGCGCCCCGCGCAACAAGCCGAACGGCGCCACCGGCGGCATGAGCGAAGAATGATCGCCTACATCGGCATCGGCGCCAACCTGGGCGACGCACATGCCAACGTGGACGATGCGCTGGCGCGCCTGGCCGCGCTGCCGCTGACCTGCCTGCTGAGCCAGTCCGCCAAGTACCGCAGCGCGCCGATCGATTCCTCGGGCGACGATTACGTCAACGCCGTGGCCTGCATCGACACCGGATTGGGCGCGCCCGAGCTGCTGGCCGCGCTGCACGGCATCGAACTGGCGCACGGGCGCGAGCGGCCCTACCGCAACGCGCCGCGCACGCTGGACCTCGACATTTTGCTGTACGGCGACGAGCGCATCGACCAACCCGCCTTGCAGGTGCCGCACCCGCGCATGACCGAGCGCGCCTTCGTGCTGCTGCCGCTGCTCGAGATCGCGCCCGGCATCGGGATCCCGGGGCGCGGCCCGGCGCGGCAATTCGTGGCTGCGGTCGCCGGCCAGGGCATCGCCAGGATAGCCTGAGATGCAGATCCCCGTCATTTTCCAGACCGTCGGCCTGCTGGTGCTGTCGAACGTGTTCATGACCGTTGCCTGGTACGGACACCTGAAGAACCTGTCGGCCAAGGCCTGGTGGTTCGCGGCGCTGGTCAGCTGGGGCATCGCGCTGTTCGAATACCTGCTGCAAGTGCCGGCCAACCGCATCGGGCACACCCAGTACAGCCTGGCGCAGCTCAAGATCATGCAGGAAGCGATCACGCTCACCGTGTTCGTGCCGTTCGCCATGCTCTACATGGATCAGCCGTTCAAACTCGATTACCTGTGGGCCGGGCTGTGCCTGGTCGGCGCGGTTTACTTCATCTTCCGCAGTTGACTAGGCAAGGTCGGCGCGTTGGCATTACACTAATGCGTCTATGTTGAATTCCAAGGGATGACCATGAGCAGTTATTTGCAGGGTAAGGAGATGGCTGGCGCCGATGCCCCCGCGCCGCTGAAGTCGGTGGCGGCCAAGGCTGTCACGATCCCGTCGCTTGGCGCGATGAAGGCGAGCGGCGAAAAGATCGCCATGCTCACCTGCTACGACGCCAGCTTCGCGGCCCTGATGGACCGCTGCGGGGTGGAAGTGCTGCTGATCGGCGACTCGCTCGGGATGGTGTGCAACGGTCACCATTCAACCCTGCCGGTGACGGTGGCGGAAGTGGCGTACCACACCGCCGCGGTAGCACGCGGCAACAAGAGCGCCATGGTGCTGGCCGATATGCCGTTCGGCAGCTACGCCACCCCGGAAGCGGCTTTCAACAACGCGGTGCTGCTGATCCAGGCCGGCGCGCACGCGGTCAAGCTCGAAGGCGGCGCCTGGCTGGCCGACACCGTGCGTTTCCTGACCGAGCGCGCGGTGCCGGTGTGCGCCCACCTTGGCCTGACCCCGCAATCGGTGCACCAGATGGGCGGCTACAAGGTCCAGGGCAAGACCATCGAAAGCGCCGACCAGCTCAAGGCCGACGCGAAGCTGCTGCAAGCGGCGGGCGCGGCCATGCTGGTGCTCGAAGCCATCCCGTCCGGGCTGGGCAAGGAAGTCACGCAGCTGCTGGCCATTCCCACCATCGGCATTGGCGCCGGCCCCGATTGTTCCGGACAGGTGCTGGTCATGCACGACCTGCTCGGCGTGTTCCCGGGCCGCAAGGCGCGCTTCGTGAAGAACTTCATGGACGGCCAGACCAATATCGACGCGGCAGTGAGCGCTTACGTCAGTGCCGTCAAGGATGGCAGCTTTCCTGCGCAGGAACACTGCTTCTGATCGCACCGGCCCGCGCACAGGAAGCTTTCCATGAGCGACGCACCCGCCACCTCCCGCCTGTTCCTGGCGCTGTGGCCGAGCGACGCGGTGCGCAGGAGCCTGGCTGAATGGCGCGATGCCTGGCGCTGGCCCAGCAACGCCTCCCCGGTGCGCGCCGAGCGCCTGCACATGACGCTGCATTTCCTCGGCAACCTGCCCACCGCCCTCGTGCCTGAGCTTGTGACCGGACTGCAGGTGCCGTTCAGCCCCTTCGAACTGCGCTTCGGCCATGCCGAACTGTGGCCGCATGGGGTTGCGGTGCTGGCGCCGAAGAGCGCGCCCGAAGCGCTGCTCGATTTGCAGGCGGCGCTGGGCGCGGCATTGCAGGGTATTGGACTGCCGGTCGAGACGCGCGCTTTTCGGCCGCACGTAACCCTTGCCAGGCGTGCCGGTGCGGCCGCGCCGCCAGCGCATGGGCCGGCGATACGCTGGCGCGTGACCGGCTATGCGCTGATGGAATCGACGCTGGGCGCGGGCGGCGGATACAGCATCGTCTCCCGCTTCTCCTAGCATCGTCGCTTCCGCCATTGGCGAAACCGACTTCCCGCGCAGGCGGGAACCCAATTTAGCTGCTGTAACGCGCCGAAATTAGGTTCCCGCC